>Ga0194131_10002090_pt1 | contig 33187 bp, 36 predicted proteins | sample TA2KigO120mmetaG_FD_148631 | JGI IMG/M metagenome (GOLD analysis project Ga0194131, IMG submission 148631) | Freshwater microbial communities from Lake Tanganyika, Tanzania - TA2015053 Kigoma Offshore 120m | ecosystem: Environmental > Aquatic > Freshwater > Lake | place: Tanzania: Lake...
CGTGGTCGCGTCGACGGCGGCGCGCGCCGGGCGCGCGGGCCGGGCGGCGGGCTCGGGCTCGGTGCCGAGGACGTCCAGCTCGGAGAGCACCGCGGCCGTCTCCGCTTCGTAGCGTGCGCGGAGCTCGGCGTAGTCGTCGTCGGACACGTGGCCGGCCTCGTGCTCGAAGTCGAGCTCGCGCAGCGCGCGGAGCGCGGCGGCGCGGCGCTCGAGCAGCGGCTCGCGCGGATCGGGCGGCAACGGCAGCAGGACCGGCGCCCCGCGCCCGCGGAGCAGCGGCCAGGCGACGAAGATCGCGAGCGGCAGCGCGATCGCCGCGGCGGCGATGAAGACGCCGGTCACCGGTCGCCCTCCAGCTCGAGCTCGCGGCGGATGCGCTCGCGCATCGCGGGATCGACGGCGCCGGGCACCGTCGCGGCTCTCGTGCGCCGGGTGCGCGTCCACCGGCGGAGGACGATCGCGAAGAGCGCGAGGCCCACGGCGACCGCCACGTACGGCGCCAGCCACACCAGCCAGTTGAAGCCGCTCTTGCGCGGCTTGAGCAGGATCCACTCGCCGTACTTGTCGACGAAGTACTGCACGACCTGCTCCGGCGTGTCGCCCGCGGCGAGGCGCTCGCGGATGACCCCGCGCATCTGCTGCGCCATCTCGGACGGCGAGTCCCCGACCGAGAGGTTCTGACACACCACGCAGCGAAGCTGCGAGCCGATGTCGTAGAGCCGCGCGTCGTCGACGTTCGTCGCGGGGGGCTGCGCCGCGACGGGCGTGACCAACGCGACCGCCGCGACCGCCGCGACGAGCGCGAGGACGGCCAGGACGAGCCGCCACGCCCGGCGGCATCCGGGTTGCACCGCTGCGGCGCGATCGTTCCGCGGGAGGGTGGGGATGGACACACGCCGCTTCATCGAGGCGCTCGTGACCGGGGTCGCGCCCAATGCCCCCGTGGCCGGCGTCGAGGAGCACGACGCGCGCTGCCGGATCACGCGCTGCGCCGACGACGTGGTGGCCCCGTTGCCCAACGCGCGCGGGTAACTCATCCCCCCTCCGCGAGCAGGCGATCGACGTGCCGCCGGAACACGTCCTCGGTGACCGCGCCGACATGCTTGGCGCGGATGCGGCCCTTGGCGTCGATGAAGAACGTCTCGGGCACGCCGTACACGCCGTAGTCGACCGACACGCGCCCGGTGGGATCGAGCGCGTTCGGGAACGTGAGCGAGAACTGGTCGATGAACTTCTTCCCCGCCTCCGGCGTGTCCTGGATGTCGATCCCCATCACGACCACGCCGCGGTCCTTGTACGCGCGCCAGCCGCGCTCGAGGACGGGCGCTTCCTCGTAGCACGCGGGATAGCACCACGACGCCCAGAAGTTCAGCACGACGACCTTCCCGCGGTGCGCCGCGAGCGTCATGGGCTCCCCGGCGTAGCTCGTGAGCGCGAACGCTCCCGCGGGGCGGTCGACGAGCGGCGAGGGGATGTCGCGGTGGTTCACCGTGAACCCGAACGCGAGCAGCGCGAAGACCGGCAGCGCGGCCGCCGGGATCAGCCACTTCCAGCGGCGCGTCACGTCAGCTTCTTCCGGTCCGGGAGGATGGCGAGGATCGTGCCGAGCGTCAGGATGAAGCCGCCGATCCAGATCCACGAGACCAGCCGGTTGACCTGGACCTTCACGGTCGCCTGCGAGCCGTCGCGCGCGAAGTCGCCCAGGACCAGGTAGAGGTCGTTGATGATCCCGAGGTGATAGTCGACGTGCGCGATCGGCGACTGCTCCTGCGGATAGAACTTCTTGGCCGGCCGGAGCTCGCGCGCGGTCGTGCCGCCGTTGGTGACCTTGAACGTGCTCTCCACGAGGAAGTGGTTGCCCGCCTCGCGCGCCGCCAGCCCCTCGAACTGGAACGAATAGCCGGCGAGCTCGACCGCCTGCCCGCGCTGGAGCGTGGCCTCGCGCTGGACCGACCACGCCTGCGAGCCCGTGATGCCGACGGCGATCACGAGGATGCCGAGGTGGATCACGAAGCCGCCGTAGCGGCGGTTGTGACGGACGAGCAGCCCGCCCATCGCGGGGAGCACGCGCTCGCCCATCCGGAGGCGCGCGCGCGTGGCGCGCACGTAGTCGACGCCGATCGTCGCCGTCACGAACACGGTGGTCGCGAGCGAGAGGACGGCGAGCGTCGAGCGCACGCCGAGCGCGAAGATGATCGCCGCCGCGGCGAGCCCGATCACCACCGGCCACACGAAGTTGCGCCGCAGGTTCTCCACGGACGCGCGGCGCCACGCGATGAGCGGACCGACGCCCATCAGGAAGAGGAGGCTCAGGAAGAGCGGCACGTTCACCTGGTTGAAGAACGGCGCGCCCACGCTGACCTTCACGCCGGTCACGGCCTCCGAGAGCAGCGGGAACACGGTGCCGAAGAACACCGTGAAGGTCGCGGCCACCAGGAGCACGTTGTTCAGCAGGAACGCCGACTCGCGCGAGACGACCGAATCGAGCTCGCCTTCCGCCCCGAGCGCTTCCCACCGCCACGCGAGCAGCCACAGCGACGCGAGGACCACGAGCGCGAGGAACGCGAGGAAGAACACCCCGACGGAGCCCTGGCTGAAGGCGTGGACGGAGGCGATGACGCCCGAGCGCGTGAGGAACGTCCCGAAGAGCGTGAGCGAGAACGTCATGATGACGAGGCCGATGTTCCAGAGCTTCAGCATGCGCCGGCGCTCCTGGATCATCACGGAGTGCAGGAGCGCGGTGCCCGTGAGCCAGGGCATGAAGGCCGCGTTCTCGACGGGGTCCCACGCCCAGTAGCCGCCCCAGCCGAGCACGTGGTAGCTCCACCAGCCGCCGATGAGGAGGCCGAGCGAGAGGAAGTACCAGGCCACGATCGTCCACCGCCGGGTCAGCGTGATCCAGCGGTCGCCGACGCGCCCGGTGGCGAGCGCGGCGATGGCGAACGCGAAGGGCACCGTGAAGCCGGTGAACCCGAGGTAGAGCGCCACGGGATGCGTGATCATCCCGCTGTCTTCCAGCAAGGGGTTGAGGCCGCGGCCGTTGGCCGGCACCGGCGTCAGCCGCTCGAACGGCGGCGCGGGGATCGTCATCACCATCAGGAAGAACGTGAGCACGCCCAGCATGACCGCGAGCACCCACGGGTAGAACTCGCGGGCGTTGTGGCGGTGACGCACGATGATGATCAGCGTGTAGAGCGCGACCATCCACGCCCAGAGGACGAGCGACCCCTCGAGCGCGCCCCACAGCGCGGTGATCCGGTAGTAGTACGGCGTCGCGAGGTTGGTGTTCATCGCGACGTAGCGCACGGAGAAGTCGAACGTGAGGAACGCGTAGACGAGCAGGAGCATCGCGCACGTCAGGAGCGCGAACACGCCCATCGCCGCGTGCTGGGCGGACTCGAGCAGCGCGCGCCGGCCGGTGCGGCCGCCCACCGCCGCGGCGCCCGCGCCGTAGACGGCGAGCAGCAGCGCCACGATCACGGCGCCGTAGCCGAGCTCGGGGATCATTGCGAGGAGCGGAGCGACTTCATCAGCTCCTGGTAGCCCGGCGCGGCGGCGTCGTGCGGCGCCTGGTACTCCTCCGAGTGCTTCGCGAGGATCTGCGTCGCCTGGAAGTGCCCGTCCGGCGTCCAGCGGCCCTCGACGACGGCGCCGCGGCCCTCGCCGAAGAGGTCGGGCGGGGTGCCGTGGTGCCGCACGAGGACGCTGGCCTGTCCGTCGGAGACCTTGAACGACAGATCCAGCGTGGTGGGCTTCCAGCTCACGCTGCCCTTCTCGACCATGCCGCCGAGGCGGTACGCCTTGCCGGCCTTCGGCGCGGCGTTGAGCTCCGACGGCGTGACGAAGTACACGGCCGACTGCGTGACGCCGGCGTAGATCATGTACGCGAGGGCCAGCGCCAGCACCGCGATGCCGGCGACGAACTTGGGCTTGAGCGGCAGTGTCATCGCGCGCCGCTCCGGCGGCGGGCGCTGCGTAGCGTCGGTGTCTTCAGGTTCTTCTCCATGTGCACGAGGCGGCGCCAGTAGCCGCCCAGCGCGAGCGCCGCCACGATGTACGCGGCGGCGACGAAGCCCCAGTGATCAGCGGTCATGCGGCGGCCTCCTGCTCCGCGCGGAGCAGCGTGTAGCGTTTGGCGATGAAGTACGCGCCCAGGAGCAGCAAGGCCGCGAAGTTGACGAGCAGCGCGGCGCGGATCGACGCCGGGGCGGCGCTCGGCCCCGGCTTCATGAACGTCGGCGGCTGGTGGAGCGTCCGCCACCAGTACACCGAGAAGTGCACGAGCGGGACGTTCAGCGCACCCACGATGCCGACCACGGCGGCGAAGCGCGCGCCGCGCTCGGGATCGTCGGTCATGCGGCGCACGAGCAGATAGCCGATGAAGATCACGAAGACGACGGCGACGCTCGTGAGCCGCGCGTCCCAGGTCCACCAGGTGCCCCACGTCGGCTTGCCCCAGATGGCGCCGGTCGCGATGTTCACGCCGAGGAAGACCACGCCCACCTCGGCCGCGGCGTGCGCCGCGCGGTCCGCGCCGGGCTCCCGGCTCCACAGATACGCCACGGAGGCGCCGAGGACGACGAAGAACGCGAGGTAGGCCACCCACACCGCGGGCACGTGCACGTACATGATCCGCTGCACGTTCCCCTGGGTCAGCTCGCGCGGCGCGACGCCGAAGCTCATCACGAGCCCCGCCACGACCGCCACCAGCGCGACGATCCCGAGCCAGCGCGTCATCATCCCTCCAGCAGCACGTCGAACGTGAGCAGCCCGGCCACCACGTAGATGACGTCCGCCGCCACGAGGAGCTTCAGCCAGTGATCGACGCTGCCGAGCGGCTGGCCGGCGAGGAGCGCGTCGGTCGATTTCACGATCGCCAGCAGGACCGGGACCAGCACCGGCAGCAGCAGCACGGGAAACAGGAGCTCCCGCGCGCGCACGTGGGCGGTCATCGCGCCGAAGAGGGTGCCGACGGCGGCGATGCCGAGCGTGCCGAGCAGCAGGACCAGCAGCAGGCCCGGCATCGCGCGCGCGACGTCGACGTTCATGAAGAGCGTGAAGAGCGCGAGCACGATGACCTCCACGAGCCCCATGAGCAGCAGGTTGCCGAGGAGCTTGCCGACGTAGACCGCGCCCTTGTCGCCGGGCGTGAGGAGCAGCGCCTCCCAGCAGTCGTTGTCGCGCTCGAGCACGAAGCTGCGGCCGAGGCCGAGCAGGCCGGCGAGCAGCACGGCCAGCCACAGCAGGCCGGGCAGCACCCCGGTCAGACGGTCGCGGTCACCCCCCAGCGTGAACTCGAACACGAAGAGGAGCAGCACCGAGAAGAAGAGGACCGCGGTGACCGTCTCCTTGGAGCGCCGCTCGACGACCACGTCCTTCCACACGACCGCGAAGGTCCGGCGCGCGAAGCTCACGACGCCTCCTCGGTGTGGAGCGCGTAGAGCCGATGGATCTCGTCGGCGCCGAGCGCGCCGCGGGGCGCGTCGAGGATGATGCGGCCGTTCGCGAGGATCACGAGGCGCGTGGCCACGTCGAGCTCACGGCCGAGCGCGTGCGTCGCCATGAGGATGGCGCCGCCGCCGGCGGTGAAGCCCTCCAGGTAGTGCTCCACCCACTTGCGCGCGCGCTGATCGAGGCTCGAGAACGGCTCGTCCAGCAGGAGCACGCGCGGCTGCCCGAGGAGCAGCCGCGCCAGCGACAGGCGCCGCTTCATGCCCGCGGAGAACGTGCGGACCCGCGCCTCCGCGCAGTCGTCCAGCTCGACCTCCGCGAGGACCGCGCGCAGCGCGTCCGGATCGGGCCGGCGCCCGGCGAAGCGCGTCCAGAACGTGAGGTTCTCCAGCGCGGTGAGGTCGTCGTACAGGTGCGTGCCGTGCGCGAGGAGCCCGACCACGCCGCGCACCCGCTCCGCCTCGCGCGCGCAGTCGTGTCCCGCGATCGTCGCGGTGCCGCGCGCGGGCCGCGCGACCGTCGCCAGGATCTTCAGCAGCGTCGTCTTTCCCGCCCCGTTCGGCCCCAGGAGCCCCACGGCTTCGCCCGGGCGCACGACGAGGTCGACGCCGTCGAGCACGAGGGTGGTGCCGTAGGCTTTCCGGAGGCCCGAGACCTGGATGAGTGGATCGGAGGTCGTCAAGCCGATCAATTCTCCCGCACGCCCACGGAGCGGTCAAGGAACGCGGGCGTCCCCAGGACGCGCGAGACGACGAGCAGGACGGCCGCCATGTCGACGGCGGCGCCCACGCTCCACATCAGCAGTCCGCCCAACGCCTGGTCTTCGGCGGCGGTGAGGCCCCAGGCGGGGGCGCCGCCCGCGTAGCTCGCGTAGAGCGGCGCCGGCTGCACGGAGAGCAGCAGGCCGAGCGCGGCGCCCTGCAGCGCGCCGAGGACCAGATACGCCACCCGGACGCCCGGGTGCGGCGCCGGCGCGACGCGGGGCGCGGGGCCCAGCACCGGCCACCAGAAGAGCAGCGCGGCGCCGAAGAAGAGGCCGTGCTCGAGGTCGTGCAGCCACGCGGACCGCAGCGCGGCGTCGTAGGCGCCGGGCAGGTGCCACAGCCACAGCACGGCCACGTAGAGCGGCCAGGTGACCGCCGGATGCGTGAGGGCCGCGAGCGCGCGCCGGAGCGGCCGGCCGGCCGTCAGCGCGGCGCCGAGCGCGCGGCGCGCGCGTGGCGGCAGCCCCCAGAGGGTCGCCGCGAACGGATCGGCCAGGAGCAGCGCGGGCGCCGCGACCGAGACGAGCAGGAGGTGCTGCGCCATGTGCCCGGCGAAGAGCGCGTGGCCGAGCGCGTGCATCGCATCGCCCAGGGCGACGGCGAGCGCGGTGAAGCCGACCGCCGCCGCCGCCAGGCGTCCGGGGCCGATACCCGGCCGCCGCGCCCGGCGCAGCCGCCAGGCGCCTCGCAGGAACAACGCGATCGCGAGGGCGAGCGGGACGGCGACCGCCAGTCGCATCGCTACGGGAGCCAGCCGCCGACGAGGTTGTACGCGAGCACGAGGCCCAGCACGACGATGTTCAGCCACGCCAGCGCGACCAGCAGCCGGTCGAGGCTCATGCGCGGCTCACGGTGCCAGGCCGGGCCCGAGCCCGCCCCAGTAGAGCATCAGGTACACGACGCCCCAGATCGCCAGCACGACGTAGACGACGAGCAGCCAGGCATTGACGCGGCCGTGGCGCGTGCTGACCTCGCCCTGCGCGTACTCCTGGATCTCGTGCTCGTCGTCACTCATCCGCTTCGGCCTCGAGGACGGTGTGCTTGACGCCTTCGACGTCGCGGAACGCGCCGCTGGCGAGCCCCCACACGAACGCGCAGAGCGCCGCCGCGGCCATCAGCGCGGCGACGACGAACTGGCCGAGCGTCAGGTACTCGAGCATCAGTCGCTGATCCCGCCGTAATGGCGGCGGCGCACGACCGTCGTCTCGCCGTCCGGGCTCCACGCCCGCTGTGGATGATCCGCCGCGACGGCGGTGGAGTTGAGCGTCTCGCGCGCCGCGCGCGGCAGCGCGAGCTTCTCGCCCGTGAGGGGATCGGCCCACGCGGAGAGCGAGAGCACGTAGTACGAGATCGCCCAGCGCTCGTCGTCGGTCATCGTGTCCGCGAACGACGGCATCGGCGTGCCGTCGAGGCCGTTGGTCATCGTGCGGAAGACGTCGAACGGCTGCGCGCCGCCCTTGAGCTGGCCGCGGGTGAAGTCGGTCGGCTGGACCGGGCGATCGCCGTCGTCCTTGAGCTGCGCGGCGGACGGCCCGTCGCCGCGCCCGTCCTCGCCGTGGCACTCCCAGCACTTCGCGCGCACGTAGAGCTCGGCGCCGCGCGCGACCAGCGCGGGCGTGGCGGCCGGCGGGCGCGCGTGCAGCGGCGGCTCCGGCTTCTCCTCGCGCCACCGCGTCGAGAAGCCCTTGATGAAGGCGACGACCGCGAGGCGATCCTTGTCGGGCAGCTCGTGCCACGTGGGCATCGCCGTCCAGCGCACGCCGCGCGTGACCGTGCGGAAGAGATCGCCGTCGGTCGGGAGCGAGCCGGAGGGCGTGCTCCGGAACTTGAAGACGGCGGCGGTGAAGTCGCGGGGGCGCGGGGAGAGGAAGGTCGCGGCGGCGCCGTTGCCGTCGCCGTCGGGGCCGTGGCAGCCGACGCACCGCTGGCGATAGACCACGCCCCCGCGCGCCACCAGGTCGGCGCGGTCGGGCACCGTCATCGCGGTGACGCCGACGGTCTGCGGCTCGAAGACATCGCGCCAGACGCCGCGGTTGGTGCCGAGCTTCTGGAGATAGCGCACGAGGTCGACGAGCTCCGGCTTCGGCGTCACGAGCCGGAGCGTCGACGGCGGCGGCTTCAGGTGGGCGAGGTCGACGACGGGCGTGGCGTCGATCGGGAGCCGCCCGTCCGCCAACGGCGGCACGAACGTGAGCGCCGCGGCATTCGGGACCAGCAGCACCGAGCGCCGCGGGTTGAACGTGAACCACCGCCGGAGCTCGGCCGTCGGCTCGAGCGTCGCGTCAGTACCCTGCGGCGCGTAGCGCACGGTCGTCGCGTGATACAGCCAGCGGGACGTCGGCATGATCGAGTCGGGCACCACGAGCCGCGGGTCCCAGTGGTGCGCGTAGTGCCAGTCGTCCGCGAACTTCAGGCCGACGCGCGTGAGGTCGGGGCCGATGCGCCGCGTCGAGAACAGGTGCGGCAGGTCGTACGCGTACTCGCCGGCCTCGGAGACGGGGCCCCAGCGCAGGTCTTCCTGCGTCACCGGCCGCACGTACTGGCTGTGGCAGTACCAGCACCCTTCCCGGATGTACACGCGTCGGCCCCGCGCTTGCGCCTCCGAGTAGTCGACGGCGTCCGCCCGCACCCACTTCACCTCGCCGAGGTCGGTGCGTACCGCGCGGGTCACGCGCGTCGAGCGCGATTCCGGGATGAGCGCGGGCAGGACGCCCTGCACGAACATGGCGAGCGTGATGCACGCGAAGCCGGCGCCCACCGCGAGCGACGCGATCGACTTCACGCGGGCCTTGCCGCGGAGCCCCGCACCAGCGTGAGCACGACGAGCGAGATCCCGACGTCCATGACCACGCCGGTGAGCGTGCGCAGCCACCAGAACGGCTTGACGGCGTTCACCGAGTCCATCCAGTCGGCCTGCGCCATCAGCATGAAGCCCTGCTGCAGGCCCTGCGCGGAGAGGATGAGCACCATCGCGGCGATGCCGATCGTGACGAGCCAGAAGCCGGTGTTGAGCAGGCGGAAGGTCCGCGGCGTCGAGCGCGTGATCCGCGGCCACACGTAGACCGCGCCGCCCATCGCCCACATCACGAAGGTGCCGAAGACCGTGATGTGCGAGTGCGCCACCACGAAGTCGGTGAAGTGCGTCGGCTGCTGCAGCGAGCGCAGGGCCTGGACGGAGCCCTGGAAGCAGCCGACGAGGTACATGAGCGAGCCCACGATGAGGAACTTGGCGGGCAGGTTCGCGCCGAGCTCGCGCCAGTGTCCGGCCATGGTGCCGAAAAAGTTCTGGATGACGGTCCACACGGGAATGATCAGCATCATCGACGACACGATCGCGATCGTCTCCGCCCAGTCGGCGATCGGCGAGTAGAGGTAGTGGTGGATGCCGACGAACGGGTAGAAGAACGCGAGCGACCAGAAGCCGATGAGCGACAGCTTGTGGCTGTAGATCGGCGCGCGCACGGCGGCGGGCAGGAAGAAGTAGATCAGCACGTAGCCCGCCGGCGTGATCCACAGCCCGACCACGTAGTGGATGAAGAGCCCGTGCCAGGCGGCGTTGTTGATGCCCGGCAGGTGCGACGGCCCCAGCATCAGCACGAGCAGGTTCACGTCCGTCCACACGAGCGCCGCGATGAGATACCAGAGCGAGACGTAGAGCGGGGCCGCCACGCGCCGGCGAATGGTGAGCAGGCACTGCGCGGTCACCACGAGCAGCGCGAGGAAGAGGACGACCACGTTGATCGCCGGCATCTCGCCGACTTCCCAGCCGCGGTTCTCGCCGTGGGAGATGAAGCCCATGAACGCGATCAGGTTCAGGTTCCAGACCCAGAGCAGCGGCCGGCTCCAGCGCGCGCCCGCGAGCGGCACCCCGCAGAGGCGCGGCACCACGTAGTAGGTCAGCGCGATGAAGATCGTGGAGAACGCGCCCCAGATCACCCCGTTGACGTGCAGGGGGCGGAGCCGCCCGAAGCTCAGCGGCGCGAAGCCGTCGAGGAACTCGGGATAGTTGAGTTTCACCGAGACCAGCGCGCCGATCGTGGGAAAGACCAGCAGCCACACGAGGCCCGAGGCGAGCCAGGCGCGGATGATGGCGACGTCGATCAGCGCGTCGTTGCGCGCGACGGGGTCGACCGAGACGACCGTAGACACAGCCGCCCTATCCTGATGGCTGTTCGCCAGGAGTCAAGCGGCACGGCGCGCTACACTGGCGCCATGACAGCCCGGGTCCTGATGGCGCTCGCGCTCGGCATCCTTCTGCTCGCGCCGCCGGTCGCGGCCACGGCGTGCCCGCCGACCAAGCCCGACATGCTCGGCCCGTTCTACACGCCGAATGCGCCCACCCGCGACCGCACGGGGGATGGCCTGACCATTCGGGGCGCGGTGCGCTCCACGCGCGACTGCACGGCGATCCCGGCCGCGACCCTCGAGTGGTGGTCGGCCGACGGCCGGGGCCGGTACGACGACGCGCATCGGGCGACGCAGCGGACGGACGGGCAGGGCGAGTACCGCTACGTGACCGACATGCCGGGCCGCTATCCGGGCCGCCCGCCGCACGTGCACGTCAAGGTGACGGCGCCGGGTCACAAGCCGCTCGTGACGCAGATCTATCCGAAGCCGACCGATCGCACGATCAGCTTCGATTTCGTGCTGGAGCCGCAGGGCCGGTAGCGTGGTCACGGGGCGAGCGGCGAGCGCCGGAGCGCCCGCCTCTCGCCGGTGCCTAGCGCGGAATGCCGGTCCGCTCCATCGCGCGCAGCCGCGCGATGCGCTCTTCGAGCGGCGGGTGCGTGCTGAACAGATTCGCGAACGCGCGGCCGGACAGCGGGTTCACGATGAACAGGTGCGCCGTCGCCGGACTCGCGGCCATCGGCAGCGCCTCCTGCGCCATCTGCAGCTTCTGGAGCGCGCGCGCGAGCCCCGACGGATTGCCGGAGATCTGCGCGCCGGTCGCATCCGCGCCGAACTCGCGCGCGCGCGACACGGCCATCTGCACGAGCATGGCGGCGATCGGCGCCACGATCGCCATGGCGATGGCGGCGATCGGGCTGGTGCCGCCCTCCTCGTCGTCGTGGTGGCGGCCGCCGAACATCGCGGACCACTGCGCCATGTGGGCGAGGTAGGTGATGGCGCCGGCGAGCGTGGCGGCGACGGTCGACACCAGCACGTCGCGGTTCTTCACGTGCGAGAGCTCGTGCGCGAGGACGCCTTCGAGCTCGTCCTCGTCGAGGATCCGCAGGATCCCTTCGGTGACGGCGATGACCGCGTGCGCGGGGTTGCGGCCGGTCGCGAAGGCGTTCGGCGTGTCCCCGGGGACGATGTACAGGCGCGGCATCGGGAGCTGCGCGCGCGCGGCGAGGCGCCGGACCATGGCGTGGAGCTGCGGAGCCGAGCGCTCGTCGACCGGCTGCGCGCGGTACATCGCCAGCACCATCTTGTCGGAGTACCAGTAGCTGAAGACGTTCATCCCGAGCGCGAGCACGAAGGCGATCGCCATGCCCTGCTGGCCGCCGATGGCGCCGCCGATGAGCACCAGCATCGCGGTCAGCAGCCCGAGCAGGACCGCCGTCTTGAACATGTTGGTCATGCAGTGCCCCTCCCACAGAGGCTCCGAACCGGTTGAAAAACAAGCCTAAATCGAAGGTAGCAGACCGTCTCGAAGGGGTCAAATGCCTTGACTTGCCGGGACCCCGCCGATATACTGACCCGGTTCAAGAAAAATTCTTTTGTTTGTAACAACTTACACGCGGCAGAGAACCATGATCATCCGAGTCTCCGAGCTTCCCGACGACGGCCTCTCGATCGACGAGACCGCGTTCGCGGCCTCTCCGTACGCCGACCCGACGTGGCGTCTGGACGATCTCGATCTGCATCTCTCGCGCGACGGTGACGAGCTCGACGTGCGCGGCACCATTCACGCGAGCGTGCCGCAGCTGTGCGGGCGGTGTGCCGAAGGCCTCACGAGCCGGGTCACGGCCGACGTCGACGTGCGCTTCGCCCCCAAGCCGGCGCGCGCGGACGACGCCGAGCTCGGCCGCGACGATCTCGACACCGATTTCTATGCCGACGACCAGCTCGACCTCGCCGCGGTCGTGGAGACCGAGACGACGGTGGCGCTGCCGATGAAGCCCCTCTGCGACCCGGGCTGCCGCGGGCTCTGTCCCGTGTGCGGCACGAACCGTAACGTGAATCCCTGCGCCTGCGTGGAGCGCGCGCCGGATCCGCGCCTGGCCGTCCTCAAGTCGCTCGCGGACCGGTTGCAGAAGTAAACGGCGGGCACGCGCCCGCCGACCCCCGAGACCCAAGGAGCCGCCGATGCCGCTGCCGAAACGACGCCATTCCAAGACGCGCGGGCGCAAGCGCCGCACGCACTACAAGCTGTCCACGCCCCCCAAGGCCGTGTGCCCGCAGTGTCGCGAGACGAAGCTGCCGCACCGGGTCTGCCCGCACTGCGGGTACTACAAAGGCCGGGAGATCGTCGCGGTCGAAGGCGCGTAGTGAAGATCGCCGTTGACGCCATGGGCGGGGACCACGGCCCTGCCGTGGTCGTCGAAGGCGCGGTGGCGGCGGTGCGCGAGTTCGGGGCGTCGGTGGTCCTCGTCGGGGACACCGCCGCCATCGAGCGCGAGCTGCAGCGCCTCGGCACGCCGGGCGGCGTCGAGGTGCGCCACGCCTCCCAGGTCGTCGGGATGGGCGAGAGCCCGTCGCAAGCGCTTCGCCGCAAACGCGACTCCTCGCTCCGCATCGCCGCGGAGCTGGTGCGCGACGGCGAGGCGAGCGCGTTCATCTCGGCGGGCAACACCGGGGCCGCCATGGCCGTCGCGATGTTCGTGGTCGGCGTGCTCCGCGGCGTCGACCGGCCCGCGATCGCCGCGGTCCTGCCGAACCTCCAGAAGTTCACCGTGCTCCTCGACGTCGGCGCCAACATCGACCCGAAGCCGTGGCACCTGTTCCAGTTCGCGGTGATGGGCCACGTGTACGCACGCGACATCCTGGGCATCGAGCGGCCGCGCGTGGGCCTGCTCTCTGTCGGCGAGGAAGAGGGCAAGGGCAACGAGCTCACGAAGGAGGCGTACGAGCAGCTGAAGGACTCGTCGCTGAACTTCATCGGCAACGTCGAGGGCCGCGACATCTACAACGGCCACTGCGACGTCGTGGTCACCGACGGCTTCACCGGCAACGTGGCGCTGAAGATCTCCGAGAGCCTGGCGGAGATGGTCGGCTCGATGATCAAGGAAGAGCTCATGCGGGACCTCCGCTCGAAGGTCGCCGCCGCGCTCGCCAAGCCGGCGTTCGGCCGCTTCAAGCGCCGCGTGGACTACGCGGAGATGGGCGGCGCGCCGCTCCTCGGCATCGACGGCGCGGCCATCATCTGCCACGGCGCCTCGCCCGTGAAGGCGATCAAGAACGCGGTCCGCGTGGCGGCGGAGTGGGCCAAGGCGGGCCTCAACGACCACATCAGGGCGGCGCTCGAGAACGAGGTTGCGCGAGGGAGCCGCGAGGAGGGGGGCCGGGGATGACGCGCGCGAAGATCGTCGGGACCGGCAGCTACGCGCCGAAGCGGATCCTCACCAACGCCGACCTCGAGAAGATGGTCGACACGAACGACGCGTGGATCCAGCAGCGCAGCGGCATCCGGGAGCGCCACATCGTCGACGAGACCGAGGCCACGTCCGACCTCGCGCTGAACGCGGCCCGACAGGCGCTCGAGCGCGCGAAGCTCCTGCCCGAGGACATCGATTTCATCGTGGTCGGCACGACCACGCCGGACATGTTCTTCCCCACGGTCGGCAACATCGTGCAGCATCGGCTCGGCTGCCGCCGCGTCGGCTCCGTCGACCTGCTCGCGGCGTGCGCGGGCTCGGTGTACAGCCTGTCCGTCGGCGCGAAGTACATCGAGACCGGCAAGTACCGCCGCGTGCTCTGCATCGGCGCGGAGTCGCTCTCGCGCATCACCGACTTCACCGATCGTGGCACCTGCGTGCTGCTCGCGGACGCGGCGGGCGCGGCCATCCTCGAGGCGTCGGACGACGGCAGCGGCATCGTCGACACCGACCTCTACTCGGACGGCCAGTACGCCGACCTGCTGATCATGCGCGGCGGCGGCTCGCGCCATCCCGCGACGCACGAGACCGTCGACGCGGGGCTGCACTACGCGCGCATGAAGGGCAGCGAGGTGTTCAAGGTGGCGGTGCGCATGTTCGTGGAGTGCGCGGAGACGATCCTCAGCCGTCACCACCTCACCGCGAGCGACGTCGACCTCTTCATCCCGCACCAGGCGAACCTCCGCATCATCGAAGCGGCGGCCAAGCGCGTGGGGCTGCCGATGGAGAAGGTCTTCGTGAACGTCGACCGCTACGGCAACACCGGCGCGGCGTCGGTGTACGTCGCGCTCGAAGAGGCGATCGCGGCGGGCCGCGTGAAGCGCGGCGACACGATCCTCATCGCGGCCTTCGGCGGCGGCTTCGCGTGGGGCGCGGCGTTGATCCAATGGTGACGATCGCCGCGCTGTTCCCGGGACAGGGCTCGCAGGCGGTCGGCATGGGCCGGAGCTTCTACGACGCCTCGCCCGCCGCGAAGGCGGTGTTCGAGGAAGCGAACGACGTGCTCGGCTTCGATCTGGCCAAGCTCGCGTTCGAGGGCCCCGAGGCCGACCTCGCGCTGACCGCGAACACCCAGCCGGCCGTGCTGACCGCGAGCGTCGCGGCCGCCGCCGTGTGCGTCGAGCGCGGGCTCACGCCGTCGCTCGCCGCCGGGCACAGCCTCGGTGAATACTCCGCGCTGGTGGTCGCCGGGGCGCTCGGGTTCGCCGATGCCGTCCGCGTCGTACGCAAGCGCGGGGAGTTCATGCAGGAGGCCGTGCCCGTGGGCACCGGGGCGATGGCCGCGATCATGGGCCTCGAGCTGCCCGCGGTCGAAGCGATCTGCAAGGAAGCCGGCCACGGCGAGGTCGTCGAGGTCGCGAACATCAACTCCGCGGGCCAGATCGTCGTCGCCGGCCACCGCGCCGCGGTGGAGCGCGCGGTGGCGCTCGCCGGCAGGAAGAGCGTGATCCTGCCCGTCAGCGCGCCGTTCCACTCCTCGCTGATGGCGCCGGCCGCCGAGCGCCTCGCGGGCGAGCTGGCCGCGGTGTCCGCGCGCGCGCCGAAGCTCCCCGTCGTCCGCAACGCCGACGCGGGCGTCACGCGGTCGGCCGACGACGTGAAGCCGTTCCTGCTGCGGCAGGTCGCGAGTCCCGTGCGCTGGACCGAGTGCGTGCAGCGGCTGGCGGCCGAAGGCGCGACGGCGTTCGTCGAGATCGGTCCGGGGCGCGTGCTGACCGGGCTCGTGCGCCGCATCCTCGACGGCGCGCGCGGCCACAGCGTGGAAGACGTCGCGGGGCTGGAGAAGACGCTCGCGGCGCTCGGCGTGCAGGCGTGAGCGGTCTCGACGGCAAGGTGGCCATCGTCACCGGCGGCAGCCGCGGTATCGGCGCCGCGATCGCGGCGCTGCTGGCCGAGCGCGGAGCCGCCGTGGTAGTGTCGGCGCGCGACGCCGACCGCCTCAACGCCGCGGTCAAGGATCTCGAGGCGACGGGCGCCGCGGTGGCCGCCGTGGCGGGCGACGTGAGCCGGCGCGAAGACGCGGAGCGGGTGGTGGACACCGCGAAAGAACGGTTCGGCCGGGTCGACGTGCTCGTGAACAACGCGGGCATCACGCGCGACGGCCTGCTGCTCCGCATGAAGGACGAGGACTGGGACCGGGTGCTCGAAGTGAACCTCCGCGGCGCCTTCGTCATGACGCGCGCGGCGGCGAAGGTCATGGTCCGGCAGAAGAGCGGCCGCATCATCAACATCTCCTCGGCGGCGGGCGCCATGGGCAATGCCGGGCAGGCGAACTACTCCGCGTCGAAGGCCGGGCTCATCGGCTTCACGAAGGCGACGGCACGGGAGCTGAGCCACTGGAGCATCCTGGTCAACGCGGTGGCGCCCGGCCTGATCGAGACGGACATGGCGGCGAGCATCCCGGCGTCCGCGCGCGAGGCCTTCCTGGCGCAGGTGCCGCTGGGGCGCGTCGGCACGCCCCGCGAAGTGGCCGAGATGGTAGGATTCCTCGCCGGTGAAGGGGCGACCTATATCACCGGCCAGGTCTTTCACGTCAATGGCGGCCTCTACATCTGACTGACGGAGTCGGGGCCCGAGCAGCACATCCCACGCGAGGTGAGGGGTTCATGGGGAAGTCAGTCGAGGAGAAGGTGAAGGAGATCATCGTCGAGCAGCTCGGCGTCGAAGAAGACGACGTGACGCCGGCGGCGAAGTTCATCGAGGATCTGGGCGCCGACTCGCTCGACACCGTCGAGCTCGTCATGGCGCTCGAGGAGCATTTCGACATCCAGATCCCGGACGAGGACGCCGAGAAGATCGTCACCGTCGGCGACGCCGTCCAGTACATCAAGGACAACTCGTAGAGGAGTCGTGACGGTGGAGGTACGGCGGGTCGTCGTCACCGGGCTGGGGGCTCTCACGCCGATCGGCAACACGGCGGAAGAGCTCTGGGCGGGCCTCACGCAGGGCCGCTCGGGCATCGGACCGATCACCAGGTTCGATGCGACCGGCTATCCCACGAGGATCGCCGGGGAAGTCCGCAACTTCGATCCGCTGGCGTACGTGGACAAGAAGGAGGCGCGGCGCCTCGACCCGTACCTCCAGTACGCGATCGCCTCGTCGGCGATGGCGGTGGCCGATGCCGGCCTCGACCCGGGCAAGGTCGACAGCGAGCGCTTCGGCGTGCTGATCGGCTCCGGGATCGGCGGCATCACCACGCTGCTCGACGGCGAGCACGTGCTGCTGCAGAAGGGGCCCGACCGGGTCTCGCCCTTCATCATCCCGATGCTCATCGTCAACATGGCCTCGGGGCTGGTCTCGATGCGGTTCGGCGCCAAGGGGCCGAACTCCTCGGTCGTGACCGCCTGCGCCACCGGCAACCACGCGATCGGCGACGCCTACAAGATGATCAAGTACGACGACGCGGACATCATGATCGCGGGCGGCGCGGAGGCGATGATCGTCCCCCTCACGATCGCGGGCTTCTGCGCGATGAAGGCGATGTCGACGCGCAACGACGAGCCGCAGAAGGCTTCGCGCCCGTTCGAAGCGGGCCGGGACGGGTTCGTGTGCGGCGAAGGCGCGGGCATCGTGGTGCTCGAGTCGCTCGAGCACGCCGTCCGGCGGGACGCGCGCATCTACGCGGAGGTCATCGGCTACGGCATGACGGGGGACGCGCACCACATGACCGCGCCGGACCCCGAGGGTGACGGCGCGGCGCGCGCGATGAAGCTGGCGCTCAAGACCGCCCGGCTCGCGCCCGAGGACGTCGGCTACATCAACGCGCACGGGACGTCGACGCCCTACAACGACAAGTTCGAGACCCTCGCCATCAAGCGGGTCTTCGGCGAGCACGCGCGCAGGCTCGCGGTCTCCTCCACCAAGTCGATGACCGGCCACCTGCTCGGCGCCGCCGGCGGCGTCGAAGCCATCGCCACCGCGCTCGCGCTCCATCACGGCATCCTGCCGCCGACGATCAACTACGACACGCCGGACCCCGAGTGCGACCTCGACTACATCCCCAACCAGGCCCGCAAACACGACGTCGAAGTCGCCCTCTCCAACGCATTCGGGTTCGGCGGAACGAATGCCACCATCGCCCTACGCAAATACCGCTCGTAGCTCACGCGGATGGGCGATAAGGGCCCATCCGCGTCGTCAGTTTCTCGGCTCCTCCCTGCGGCGTACAGGAGTACGCCCCAGTCGTCGCCGAGAAACGTCCTAGCATCTGGACCCTTCTCGCCCATCCGCTCCGCTACGCCGACCGATCGAACGACACGCTCTCGCAGGGCTCGCGCGTCCAGCGGCGCGCTCGCAGGGCTCCGCGCCGGTGAGTGACGACACGCTCCGGGGGCTCGCGAGGCTCGGGCACGCCTTTCGAGACTCCGGGCTGCTGCAGCGGGCGCTTACGCATTCTTCTTGGGCGAATGAGCATCCGCCGGCGCTCGATCAGGAGCCGCTCGCCTTCGTCGGGGATGCGGCGCTCGCGCTCGTCGTCGCCGAGAGGCTCGTCGCCGACGATCCCTCCGCGGCCGTCGGTGCTCTGACGCCTCGACGAGCCGAGCTCGTCTCCGGGGCGAATCTTGCGCGATGGGCTACCGCCATCGGGCTTGGGAGCCTTCTTCGGCTCGGGCGCGGGGAAGACCAGACCGGAGGGCGGACGCGCGAGTCCATTCTGGCCACCAGTCTCGAAGCCGTGCTCGGCGTCATCTATATGGAAGCGGGATTGGACGGCGTCCGAAGCGCGGTCGCGCGGCTTGCTGAGACGCGGGGGCGCGAGGGGGCGGATTCACGCGTGGTAGGCTGAAACCATGCGCTTTTGGCCGAGGCGGCGGCGGCCCGCACCCGCCTCTCCGCCGCCGGATGACCTCGTGCTCACCGGCGACGTCCTGCGCCGCTCCCTCGACGACGTGCTCGCGGTCTACGACGACGGCGAGAAGAACGGCGTCTTCCTCTTTCGCGGACAGCTCGCCACCACCCCCGCGCGCGCGCTCGAGCTCCTGCGCGAGCGGTTCGCCCGCGTCGGCTACACCCCGTACATCCGCGCCGATCGCGCGGGCGGCGTGCTGCTCCAGGCGTGGCCGGCCGGGACGGTGCGCGCGCGCAACCGCGTCACGCTGCACGTCGTCCTCTTCCTGGTCACCGTGCTCTCCACGCTGCTCGCGGGGACGCAGTTCGTGGGCTCGCCGACGTTCGACGCGCTCCGGCGCGCGCCGTCGTGGTGGTGGCTCTTGAGCGGGGTGCCGTTCGCCGCCACGCTGCTCGTCACGCTGGGCGTGCACGAGTTCGGTCACTACTTCACGGCGCGCTACTACCGCGTGCCGGTGAGCCTGCCGTACTTCATCCCCGTGCCGCCGCCGTTCCTGTTCGGCACGCTCGGCGCGGTGATCCGGATGCGCGCGCCGGCCGGGGACCGCAACGCGCTGTTCGACATCGCGGCGGCGGGGCCGATCGCGGGGCTGGTGATCGCGGTGCCCGCGCTGATCCTCGGCATCCAGTGGTCGGTGGTGGCGCCGGCGGCGCCGGGCGTGTGGGTGACGTTCGGCGACTCGCTGCTCACGCAGGCGCTCGTCGCCGTGCAGTTCGGCCCGATCCCCGAGGGGATGAAGCTCTACACGCACCCGGTGTTCGACGCCGCCTGGGTCGGGCTCCTCGTCACCGCGCTGAACCTCATGCCGGTCGGACAGCTCGACGGCGGCCGGATCGCCTACGCGCTGTTCGGCCGCGGCCATCGCGCGGTCGGGATCGCCACGTTCGTGGCGCTGCTCGCGCTCGGTGCGGTGACGTGGTCGCTCAACTGGGTGGTGTGGGGCCTCTTCGTCCTGCTGTTCATCGGCTTCCACCACGGGCCGCCGCAGGACGACATGACGCCGCTCACGCCGGCCCGCCGCTGGGTCGGGTTCGCGTGCCTCGCGCTCCTCGTGCTCCTCGTGCCGCCTACGCCGATCGAGATCGGCTGAGCGCCGGCACCCGCCGCAGCAGCGCCAACCCGCCCACGAAGAAGAGGCCGACGGCCAGGATGGCGGCGCGCTGGTTGCCCGCCATCAGCCACGAGACGCCGCCGAACACGAGCGGGCCGAGCACGGCGCCCGTCTTGCCCACCAGCGAGTAGAAGCCGAAGAACTCCGCCTCGCGGCCGCGCGGGACCACGCTCGCCATGTACGCGCGGCTCGCCGCCTGGATCGCGCCGAGGCCGGTGCCGGCGAGGATCGCCACGATCCAGAACTGCCACTTCGCGGTGACGAAATACGCGAGGACGGTGACGGCGATCCACTGCACGAGCGTCACCATGATCACGAAGCGCGGGCCCTTGCTGTCGCTCGGACGTGCCCACGCGGCGGAGCCGAGCAGCGCCGTGAGCTGGACGAGCATGAACAGGCCGATGATCTCGGGGAAGCTGAAGCCCATGGTCTTCGAGGCGAAGATCGCCGCGAAGAAGATCACCGTGTTCACGCCGTCCTCGTAGACGAAGTACGCGAGCAGGAAGCGGCGCATCGTGCGGCGGGCGGGGTCGGTGACGATCTCGCGCAGCGTGCGCGCCGTGTCCGCGAGCCCGCGCGCCACCGCGCGGCCGACGGGCATCGCCTGGCGCGCGTCCGCGGGCAGGATGGCGAAGGCGGGCAGCGCGAAGACGCCGAACTGCACCGCGGTGACGACGAAGCAGAGACCGTACATCTCGGCGGCCGCGAACGGGTAGGCGGCGAGGAAGGCGACGATGGAGCCCGCGTAGCCGACCGCGAAGCCGATCGCCGACATGCTCCCGAGCCGGGCGGGCGGCACGAGGCCGGGCAGGTAGGCGTTGTAGTAGACGATCGCCGCTTCGTAGCAGACGAGCGTCACCACCGCGAGCACGTAGCCGCGCAGCACCATGCCCGGCCCGAGCGTCGCGAGGGAGGCGCTGCCGAGCACCGCGATCGCCGTGAGCGCGATGAAGAACGGCTTGCGCACGCCCGCGTGGTCCGCGATGCCCCCGAGGACGGGCGAGGCCAGCGCGACGATCACCATGGTGGTCGAGCTGACGAAGCCCCACCAGACGTCGCCGCGGCCGTCGGCGTTGCCGACGATGGCCTGCGCGTACCAGACCGGGAAGATGGAGCCGACGATGATCGCCGACACCGACGAGTTCGCGAAGTCGTAGAGGCACCACGCGACGATCGAGCGATCGGGACGCGGCGGCATCGGCGCAGGATGACACACTGCGTGAGAGTGCGCTACTATCCGCGCCATGCCCGGCCGCGTCGATCTCGAGACGCTCGCGCAGCTCGTGCGCAAGGACGAGATCGACACCGTGCTCGCCGTCTTCCCCGACGGCTACGGGCGGCTCCTGGGCAAGCGCGTGGTCGGCCGCTACTTCATCGATCACGTCGCCGAGGAAGGCTCGCACGCCTGCATCTACCTCTTCACCGTCGACATGGAGATGGAGCCGCTGCCCGGCTTCAAGCTCACGTCGTGGGAGCGCGGCTACGGCGACATGAAGGTGGTGCCGGACCTCGCCACCCTGCGCGTCGTCCCGTGGCTGCCCAAGACGGCGCTCGTGATCTGCGACGTCTACACCGAGGAGGGCGAGCCCATCGAGGAAGCGCCGCGCTGGGTGCTCAAGCGCCAGCTCGAGCGCGCGGCGAAGCTCGGCTTCACCGTGAAGACCGCCGCGGAGCTCGAGCTGTACGTCTTCCGGGAGAGCTTCGAGGACGCGCGCGCGAAGCGTTACCAGAACTTGACCCCCGTGTCCGGGTACTTCGAGGACTATCACATCCTGCAGACGACGCGCGAGGAGCCGCTGATCCGCGCGATCCGCAACGGGATGGAGGCGTTCGACGTGCCCGTCGAGACCTCGAAGGGGGAGTGGGGCAAGGGCCAGGAGGAGATCAACCTCCGCTACGCCGACGCGCTCGAGATGGCGGACCGCACCGTGCTCTACAAGCACGGCGCGAAGGAGATCGCCTCGCTCCAGGGCTGCGCGATCACGTTCATGGCGAAGTACGACGCCGGCGCCGCCGGCTCGTCGTTCCACCTGCATTCCTCGCTGTGGGACGAGGCGGACCAGGCGCTCTTCGCGCCGACGGGTCGCGGGCGCGAGCCGAAGGAGTGGACCCCGGTCTTCGCGCAGTGGCTCGCCGGGCAGATGACGCTGGCGCGCGAGCTCGCGTACTTCTACGCGCCGGGCGTGAACTCCTACAAGCGCTACCAGTCCGGCACGTTCGCGCCGACGCGGGTCGCCGCCGGGTGGGACAACCGCACGTGCGGCTTCCGTCTGTGCGGCGAAGGCAAGGGCTTCCGCGTGGAGAACCGCATCCCGGGGGCCGACGCGAACCCGTACCTCGCGTTCGCGGCCACGGTCGCCGCGGGCCTGCACGGCATCCACGGCAAGCTGAAGGCGCCGACGTGCTACGAGGGCAACGCGTACGAAGACGCCGCGCTCACCCAGGTGCCGAAGACGCTGCGGGAGGCGATCGACGAGCTCGCCGGCTCGAAGGCCGCGCGCGCGGCGTTCGGCGATCGCGTGATCGACCACTATCTCCACGCCGCGCGCCTCGAGCAGCACGCGTTCGACCAGGCGGTCACCGACTGGGAGCTCATCCGCAACTTCGAAAGGATCTAGATGGCCGACCGGCTCAAGGGGAAGGTCGCGCTGATCACCGGCGCGGGGATGGGCATGGGGCGGGAGTGCGCGGTGCTGTTCGCGGGGGAAGGCGCGCGCGTGATCGTCGCCGACATCGACGAGCAGGCGGCAGCCGAGACCGTCCGCGCGGTGGAGGGCCGGGGCGGCCAGGCCCTCGCGGTGGTGGGGGACGTGGCGACGGAAGCCGACGTCGAGCGCATGGTCGAGGCGGGCGTGCAGCGGTTCGGCGCGCTCCACGTGCTGCACAACAACGCCGGCGTGCTGTGGAAGGACCGCGACCGCTCGGTGCTCGAGACCGACGAGACGTGGTGGGATCGCGTGATGGCGATCAACCTCAAGTCCGTGTTCTGGGTCACCAAGTACGGGATCCCGCACCTGCGCCGGGCCGGCGGTGGCTCGATCATCCTGATGGGCTCGGTGTCGGCGCTCGCGGGCTTCACGCGTGCGCAGGACGCGTACACGGCGGCCAAGGGCGCGCTGATCTCCCTGAGCAAGTCGCTCGCGATCCAGTTCGCGAGGGACAACGTGCGCTGCAACGTCATCCATCCCGGCATCGTCGACACGCCCCTGCAGGCGCCGTACCTGACGCCGGAGATCCGGAAGGAGTTCGAGACGGGGATCCCGCTCGGGCGCATCGCGCAGCCGCGCGAGATCGCCCACGTGGCCCTCTTCCTCGCCAGCGACGAGTCGTCCTTCATGACCGGCGCCGAGCTGGTCGTGGACGGCGGCTTCACCGCGGGCTAGCCGCGAACCTCAGAGCAGCCGGCGACGCAGCCGCGAAGGAGACGACCATGCGACGACTCTGGATTCTGGCGGTGGTGCTGACGATGGCGCTCGCGGGCGCGCCGGCGTGGGCGAAGGACACGGTGATCGTCTACACCGCGATCGAGAACGAGCAGATCGCCGAGTACAAGAAGGCGTACGAGAAGGCGCTCCCGAACGTCGACGTCCGGATCCTCCGCCTCTCCACCGGCGACATCGCGGCGCGCTTCATGGCGGAGAAGGACAACATGCAGGCCGACGTCATCTGGGGCGTCGCGGCCACGAACATGCTCGTGTTCAAGAACGCCGGGCTCCTCGAGCCGTACGCGCCGAAGGGCCTCGCGCGCATCCAGCCGCTCTTCCGCGACAAGGCGAACCCGCCGTCGTGGGTCGGCATCGACATCTACATGTCGGCGTTCTGCTTCAACACCGAGGTCGCGAAGAAGGCGAAGCTTCCGGCGCCGACGTCGTGGGCCGACCTCACCAAGCCGGTCTACAAGGGCCACGTCGTGATGCCGAACCCGGCCAGCTCGGGCACGGGCTATCTCTCCGTCGTGTCCGTCCTCCAGCGCCTCGGGGAGCAGAAGGGCTGGGAGTACCTGGACGCGCTCCACAAGAACATCGCCGAGTACACGAAGTCCGGCTCCAAGCCGTGCAAGGACGCCGCGTCGGGCGAGCGCGGCATCGGCGTGTCGTTCGAGTACGTGGCGGCGAAGGCGAAGAAGGACGGCGCGCCGATCGAGATGGTGCTGCCGAAGGAGGGCTCCGGCTACGACATGGAGGCGAACAGCCTCACGAAGAAGGGCCGGAGCAACGCCGCCGCGAAGCAGTTCCTCGACTGGGCGATCACCGACGACGCCATGAAGCTCTACGCGCAGTACTTCGCCGCCGTCGGCGTCGCCGGCTTCCCGCCGCCGGCCGGGCTGCCCGCCGACGTGTCCAAAGTCGTGTTCCCCAACGACTTCGAGTGGTCGGCGAAGAATCGCGACCGCATTCTGGCCGAGTGGTCCCGGCGCTACGCCAAGTGAGCGGCCCGGGCGTGTAGGCGTGAGGGCCGGGGGCCCCCGAGCGAGCGGGCGGGCGCCGGCGGTCGAGCTCGAGCACATCGGGAAGAAGTTCGGCGATGTCGTCGCGCTCGGCGACGTGTCGCTCGCCGTCGAGGACGGGGAGTTCGTGTGCTTTCTCGGGCCCTCCGGGTGCGGGAAGACCACCCTGCTCAGGATCGTCGCCGGGCTCGAGACGCAGAACGCGGGTGTCGTCCGGATGCGCGGCGTGGACGTGTCGGCGCTGCCGCCCTCCCGGCGGGACTACGGCATCGTGTTCCAGTCGTATGCGCTCTTTCCCAACCTGACCGCGGCGCGCAACATCGCCTACGGGCTCGAGACCCGCGGCTGGGACCGCGCGCGCATCGACGCGCGCGTCGACGAGCTGCTCGAGCTCGTCCACCTCGCGCCGCACAAGCAGCGGTTTCCCTCGCAGCTCTCCGGGGGCGAGCAGCAGCGCGTCGCGCTCGCGCGCGCGCTGGCGCCGTCGCCGTCGCTGCTCCTCCTCGACGAGCCGCTCTCCGCGCTCGACGCGCGCGTGCGGGCCGCGCTGCGGCAGGAGATCAAGGCCGTGCAGCGGCGCGTCGGCGTCACGACCGTCATGGTCACCCACGACCAGGAAGAGGCGCTCGCGATGGCGGACCGCATCGTGGTGATGAACCACGGCGCGGTCGAGCAGGTGGGGACGCCGGCCGACGTCTACATGGAGCCGCGCTCGCTCTTCGTGGCGCGCTTCGTCGGCCAGATGAACGTCCTGCCGGGGCAGGCGGACGCGCGTGCCGGCTGGGCGCGCGTGGGCGCGGTGGCGCTGCGCCATCGCGGCGATCGCACCATGGCGCCGGGCACGCCGGTGACGCTCGCGATCCGTCCCGAGGAGGTGCGGCTCGGTCATGCCGCCCGCGGCGCCGACAACGGGGTCCTCGCGCGGATCACCGCGGTGCAGTTCCTCGGCGCGTTCACGCGGCTCACGCTCGCGCTGCCGGGCGTGGCGGCGCCGCTCGAGTGCGACGTGGCGGCGGGCGCGCTCGGCGATGCCGGCGTGAGAGAAGGCGAAGAGCTGCCGCTCGCGCTCCCGCCCGCCGCGCTGCGCGTGTTCCCGTGAGCCCGCGCGCGGTCCGCGCCGCCGACCTCCCGGACCGCACGATCCGCCGGCGGCGCGACGCCGAGGCGATCGTGAGCGCGGTGCTGATCGCCGCGTTCGCCGCCTTCCTCGTGCTCTTCGTGCTGTACCCGATGCTCACCGTCCTCGCCCGGAGCCTGCAGGACGGGCAGGGGCGGTTCGTGGGCCTCGCGAACTACGCGCGCTACTTCGCGTCGCCGGCGATCGCGGCGTCGGTCACCAACAGCCTCGCGGTGGCGATCACGACCACCGTCATCACGGTCACGCTCGCGTTCGCCTACGCGTACGCGCTGACGCGCACGGCGATGCCGTGGCGGGGCGCCTTTCGGCTGATCGCGCTGCTGCCGCTCTTCGCGCCCTCGCTCGTGCAGGGTATCGCCTTCGTCTACGTGTTCGGGAACAACGGGCTCCTCACCCGCTGGACCGGCGTCAACGTGGGCATCTACGGGTTCAAGGGCATCGTGGCGGCGGAGACCTTCTACTGCTTTCCGCACGCGATGCTCCTGCTCGTCGCCGCGCTCGGCGCCGCGGACGCGCGCCTCTACGACGCGGCGAACGCGCTGGGCGCCTCTCGGGTGAAACGGTTCGTCACCGTGACGCTGCCCGGTGCGAAGTTCGGTCTCATGAGCGCCTGCGTCGTCGTCTTCACCACCGTCATCACGGACTTCGGTATCCCCAAGGTGATCGGCGGCAAGTACTCGGTGATGGCCACGGAGATCTACAACCAGGTCATCGGCCAGCAGAACTTCACGATGGGCGCGACCGTGTCCGTCGTGCTGCTCGTCCCCGCGGCGCTGGCGATGGTGGTCGACCGGCTGGTCCAGCGGCGCCAGCAGGCGCTCGTCGCCGCCTCCAGCGTCCCGCTGCGGCCGGCGCGCGCGCGCCTGCGCGACGCCGCGCTCTTCGCGTACACCGCGCTGGTGGCGGCGGCGATCCTCGGCATCTACCTCGTCGTGCTCGTGAGCTCGCTCGTGCGGCGCTGGCCCTACGACTTCACCCCGACCGTCAAGCACTACGCGTTCGATACCGTCGGAGGCTCCACCGCCATCGTCAACAGCGTCCAGGCCGCGGCGCTCGCGGCCGTGGCCGGCACCGTGCTCGCCTTCGCGGGCGCCTACCTGGTCGAGAAGCGGCCCTCGCTGATGAGCGGCCCGCTCTACGCGCTCGCGGTGCTGCCCGTGTCCATCCCCGGCATGGTGCTCGGCCTCGCCTACATCTTCACGTTCAACGCGCCGGGCTCGCCGCTCAACCTGCTCTACGGCACGCTCGCGCTGCTCGCGATCTCCCACCTCGTGCACTACTTCACGGTGCCGTTCCTCACCGCGACCACCGCGCTCAAGCAGATGGACCGCGAGCTCGAGCACGTCTCCGCCTCGCTCGGGGTGCCGTTCTACCGGACGTTCTGGCGGATCACGGTGCCGGTGGCGCTGCCGTCGATCGTCGCCATCAGCATGTATCTCTTCCTCAACGCGATGGTGACGCTGTCGGCGGCCGTGTTCCTCGTGGCGCCGGGCACCGAGCTCGCCGCGGTGGCGGTGTTGCTCATGGACGACGCGGGCGACACCGCGCAGGCGGCCGCGATGTCGGTGCTCATCATCGCGGTCGGCCTGGGCGTGCGCCTCGTCTATGCTCTCGTGATGCGGGGCGTGACGCGGCGGACCCAGGCGTGGACGACCGCGGCCCGCGGCTGACGAGGAGGCCTTCCATGCGCATCGAGACGCGGGCGGTGCACGCGGGGCGCGGGGTCGATCCCGCGACCGGCGCGGTGACGCTGCCGATCCACCTCTCCACGACGTTCGAGCGTGACGCCGACGGCAGCTACCCCGGCGGCCACGTCTACGGGCGCAACAGCAATCCGACGCGAGCGGCGCTCGAGACGTGCCTCGCCGCGCTCGAAGGCGGCGCGGCGGCCGCGGCGTTCGCCTCCGGCTCGGCGGCGACGGCCGCGGTGTTCCAGGCCCTGAGCCCGGGCGACCACGTCGTCGCGCCGCACGACTCCTACTTCGGCACCGGGCACATGCTGCGCACGACGTTCACGCGATGGCAGCTCGACGTCAGCTTCGTGGACATGACGAACCTCGACGAGGTCCGTGCCGCGCTGAAGCCGGGGACGAAGGTGGTGTGGGTGGAGTCGCCGTCCAATCCGATGTGGAAGGTGAGCGACATCGCGGCCATCGCCGCGCTCGCGCACGGCGTGGGCGCCGCGTGCGTGTGCGACAACACGGTCCCGACGCCCGTCGGGCAGTCGCCGTTCGAGCTGGGGGCTGACCTCGTGATGCACGCCACCACGAAGTACCTCGGCGGACACTGCGATCTCCTCGGCGGCGCGCTGGTGGCGCGCGCGGCGGACGACGCGCTCTTCAAGGGGGCGGTCGCGGTGCAGGCGTCGGGCGGCGGCATCCCGTCGCCGTTCGACTGCTGGCTGGTGCTCCGCGGCATCCAGAGCCTGGCGTGGCGCATGCGGGCGCACGCGGACAACGCCATGAAGGTGGCGACCTTCCTCGCCGGGCACCCGCGGGTCGAGACCGTGCACTATCCCGGGCTGCCGACGCATCCCGGGCACGCGATCGCCGCGCGCCAGATGCGCTCCTTCTCCGGGATGCTCTCGTTCCAGGTGCGCGGCGGCGCCGCGGAGGCGATGGGCGTCGCCGCGAAGCTGAGGCTTTTCACGCGCGCGACCAGCTTCGGGGGCACCGAGAGCCTCGTCGAGCACCGCGCATCCGTGGAGCCGCCCACCACGAAGACGCCGCAGAACCTGCTGCGCGTGTCGGTCGGCCTCGAGCATCCGGACGACCTCATCGCGGACCTGAGCGAGGCGCTGGCGTGAGGCTCGAGGGCCGCACGGCGCTGGTGACCGGCGCGGCGCGCGGCATCGGCCTCGCGATCACCGAGCGGCTCATCGCCGACGGCGCGAAGGTGCTCATCGCCGACCTCGACGGCGCCGCCGCCAAGGTCGTGACCGACCGGCTCGGCGACCGCGCGGCGGCGCTGGTCGCGGACGTCACGCGGCCCGATCACGTCACCCGGCTCGTCGCCGCGCCGGTGGAGAAGTGGGGCCGGCTCGACATCGTCGTGAACAACGCCGGCATCACCGGCCGCTCGTTCCCGATCCAGGACCTCACCGACGACGACTGGCACAAGGTGATCGCGGCCGATCTCACGAGCGTCTTTCTCGTGTGCCGCGCGGCCGTGCGTCACATGCTGACCGCCGGCGGCGGGCGGATCATCAACATCGCGTCGATCGCGGGCAAGGAAGGCAATCCCACGCTCGTGCCGTACTCCAGCGCGAAGGCCGGCGTGATCGGGCTCACGAAGGCGCTCGCCAAGGAAGTCGCCACGAAGAACGTCTTCGTGAACGCGGTGGCGCCGGCGGTGATCGGGACCGAGCTCCTCAAGCAGATGGAGCCGTCCACCGTCGACCTGCTGGTCTCGAAGATCCCGATGGGGCGCGTCGGCACGCCGGAGGAAGTGGCGGCGCTGGTCGCGTGGCTCGCGTCCGACGAGTGCTCGTTCTCGACGGGCGCGGTCTACGACCTCTCGGGCGGCCGGGCGACCTACTAGAGATGGGCGGGCCACGAGATGGCCCCCCATGCCCCCCACGCCTCCGGGCCGACGTGAAGTCGGCCCTCCGGCGACCGCCCGCTAGTTCGCGTTCGGGGTGATCACCGTCTTCGCGCCGCGGGCCGCCGTCGCGTGCTCGAACGCCTCCGCGATCTTCAGCAGGGGATAGCGCGCGGTCACGAGCCTCTTCACGCCGAGCTTCGGGAGCAGCGCGAGCGCGCGCTTGAACGAGCGCCCGCGGCCGAACGCCCCGCCGATCTGGATCTCACGGTAGTGGACGTCGAAGAGATCCAGCGCCAGCGTGCTGCCCTTCGGGTTCACGCCGACCAGTTGCAGCCGTCCCATCGGGCGCGTGATGGCCAGCGCCTCCGCGACGAGCGTGGGCTTGCCGACGGCCTCGCACACGACGTCCGCGCCGCGCCCTTTGGTGAGCGTCATCACGCGCTCGCGGAGGTCCTCGCGGACCGGGTCGATCACGACGTTGGCGCCGATCTTCTTCGCGATCGCGCGCCGGTCCTCGATCGGATCGGACAGCACGAGCCGCTTCGCCCCGCGGTGCTTCGCGATCGCCATCGTGAGCAGGCCCATGATGCCGCCGCCCATCACCACGACCGTCGCGTCCTTCGGCATCGTGAACTGCTCGAGCCCGGCCAGGCAGCACGCGGCAGGCTCGGCGAGCGCGGCGGTGACCGGATCCAGGTCTTTCGGCAGGGGATGGAGGTTCACGACCGGCAGGGCCACGCGCTGCGCGAACCCGCCCACGCGCGTACAGGCCTGGCACTGGCTGATCCGGCCCTCCGCGCATTCGGGACACCGGCCGCACCCGATCGACGGCTCGCACGCGACCGCGCGGCCGATCAACGACTTGCTCACGCCGCGGCCGACGTCGCGGATCACGCCCGTGTACTCGTGGCCCATGATCAACGGCGGCGTCCAGGGGAAGAGGCCCTGGGTGGCGTGGATGTCGGTGCCGCAGATCCCCGCCGCCTGCACGTCGACGAGCGCCTGGCCCGGGCCGACGCTCGGCTCGGGGACGTCGTCGACGGTGAAGCGATCGCTGCCGCGCCAGGTTCCGACTTTCACCAGAGCCTCCTTGTCGCGATGGCGGCGCCCTCGCTGAGCGCGCGCAGCTTGGCCCACACCACGCTCGGCGCCACCATCTCCGAGCCCGCGAACGTCCCGAAGCCGCAGTCCGTCGAGGCGATCACCCGCGTGCGGTCGCCGACGGCGGCGACGGCCTGGCCGATGCGATCCGCGACGACCTCCGGGTGCTCCACGTAGTTCGTCGTCGTGTCGATCACGCCGGGGAGCAGCAGCACCCCGTCCGGCAACGGGTGGCGCTTCAGCACCGCGTACTCGTGCTGGTGCCGCGGGTTGGCGAACGGGATCGACAGCGCGCCGACCCGCGCGCGGTAGACGATCGGGAGCACGGCGTCCAGCGCCACGTCGTGCGTGTGGGGGCCGTCGTAGTTGCCCCAGCACAGGTGCAGGCGGAGGCGGTCCGCCGGAATGCCGTCGGTCGCGTGGTTGATGGCGTCGACGTGCAGCGCGACCATCTGCTGGAAGCGCTCGAGCGAATCGCCCTGGAAGAACCGCGTCCGCTCCATCGCGAGGTCGGGGCAATCGACCTGGAGGACGAAGCCGCGGGCGTGGATCAGCGCGTACTCCCGGCGGATCTCGCGCGCGAGCGCCATCACGTACGCCGCGTGGTCGTGGTAGTGCGCGTCCAGCATGATCGTCGCCATCACGCCGGGCGACGCCGCCGTCATGAAGCGCTCGACGAACTGCCGGGGCTGTGCGTCGGCAGCGCGCTCGAACAGGTCGCACTCGCGCGTGGCGGGCTCCAGGTCCGTGTAGCGCACGTGCGCGATCGCCTGCGGCGCGTTCGCGATCCGCGCGGCGTCCCGGCGGCGGCGCGCGAGCAGCTCGGCGTAATCCGGAAACGCCAGGAGGTCCTGGGCGAGGGGGCGCTTGCTCTCGCCGCCGAACCCCGTCATCCGATCGACCACGTACGTCGAGAAGCCGGGACGGGGCTGCTCGCCGTCGTTGCCGATGTCGATGCCCGCCTCGAGCTGCCGCGCGACGACGTCACGGATGGCGGCCTCGGTCTCGCGCGCGAGCGCCGCCGCGTCGACGACCTCGCCGCGGTCCTGCCGTACGAGCAGGTCCCGCAGCGCCGCCGGGCGCGGAATGCTGCCGACGTGCGTGGTCAGGATGCGGTCGTCGCTCGTTCGCATCCGCTATTTCTTGAGCTGCACGTCTTCCAGCGGCGCCGCCCACGGGTACGGGTCGATCTTCATGAGCGCCGCTTCCGCCACGCGCGGCCCCACCCCGCTCGGCCACACGTAGTCGTAGATCGGCGCGAAGCGCACCCGCTCCGCGAGGAGCTGCTGGATCTGGTGCAGCATCGCCTCGCGCTTCTTGCGGTCCGTCTCGCGCGCCTGCTGCTGGTAGAGCGCGTCGAGGTCGGGATAGCCGCCGTACGCGAAGTTCCCCGTGCTCGGCACCAGCTCGGCGAGGCGCGACGCGGCGTTGCCGTACACCGCGTTGATGCACACGCACACGCCCTTGAGCTTCTTGGAGGCGTAGGCGGTGTAGAACGCCGCACGCTCCATCGAGCGCATCCGCGAGCGGATGCCGACCGCCCCGAGGTAGCCCTGGACGGCTTCGGTCAGCGACGTGTACGGCGGCCACGGATGGATCTCGCCGGCGTCGAAGCCGTTCGGATACCCGGCCTCGGCCAGCAGCTTCTTCGCGCGGGCGGCGTCGTAGCGATCGGGCTCCAGCGCGAGCGCGAAGTCGAACGTGCGCGGGACGATGCTGCCGTTGAGCCGGGAGGCGCCCAGGTTCTCGGCGTCGTTCAGGGCCTTGCGGTCGAGCGCGAGGCTCGCCGCCTGCCGCACGCGCTTGTCGTGCCACGGCGACTTCGGATCGAACTGCTCGAGGAAGTCGAGATAGAACGTGCCGATGCCGCCCGAGAACGCGAGCTTGAGGTTGGGGTCGCGCTTGACGTCCTGCGCGAGCGGGCCGTCGATGAGATACGCGAGGTCGACCTCGCCCCGGCGCAGCATCGCCAGGCGCGTCGACGAGTCGGGCACGCTCTTGAAGACCAGCCGCTTCACGGACGGGACTTTTCGCCAGTACTGCTCGTTGGCTTCGAGGACCAGCTCCACGCCCGGCGTGTTGCTCACGAACTTGTACGGCCCGAGCCCGACGGGCGCCTTCTTGAAGCCGTCCTCGCCTACCTTCTCCATGTACTGCCTGGGGGCGATCCACGCCGCGGACGTCGCCATCGTCCCGTAGAACGTGAGGAAGTCCGGCCACGGCTCGTGGAGCACGAAGCGCACGCGGTGGGGGTCGACGACGACGACGTCCTTCACCTTCTCGCGCAGCACCTTGCCGCCCTTCGCGCGATGGAAGCTGAACTTCACGTCCTCGGCGGTGAACGGGTCGCCGTTGTGGAACCTCACGCCCTGGCGCAGCTTGAACTCGTAGCTGCGCTGATCCGGGCTGACCGTCCACGACTCGGCGAGGCTCGGCGTCAGGTGGTTGCCGGGCATGGGCTTCACCACCGCGTCGTGCAGGGCGTACATCACCCAGAACGGTGTCAGCACGCCGACCACCTCCGCGGGATCGAGCCACGCCGGCGCGATCGTCACGTAGACCGCGTAGCGCAGCTCGCCCTCCGGCTTCGCTTGCGCGTGGCCCGGCGCGGGCGCGGCGGCGACGAGGCACAGCGCGAGCAGCAGGGCGGCGGCGAGAGCTCTCCGGGCCATTCGGTCCCTCCGTGTGCAGCGGATCGGACGAGCGCGCGCCTTTCTTCTACCCGCTCGCCCGAGCGAAGGCAAGGTTGTACGATCGCGGACGGGGACGAAGGGGAGGAGCGCGCGTGGCGAACGAGGGAGTGACCGTCGAGAAGTTCGCCATCGGGCAATCGGTCCGCCGGCTGGAAGATCCGCGGCTGGTGCAGGGGCTCGGCCGCTATGCCGACGACGTCAACCTCACGCGGCAGGCGTACGGCGTCGTCGTGCGCTCGCCCCACGCGCACGCCGCCATCCGCGGCCTCGACGCGGCGGCCGCGCGGAGCGCCCCCGGCGTGCTCGGCGTGTTCACGGGCGCGGAGCTCGCCGCCGACACGCTCGGCCATCTGCCCACCGACGGCGCGCGCAAGCGCCGCGACGGCTCGGCGGCGCCGGGCACGCCACGGCCGGCGCTCGCGCGCGACCGCGTGCGCCACGTCGGCGATCCCGTCGCCTTCGTCGTCGCGGAGACCCCGGCGCAGGCGG
>Ga0194131_10002091_pt1 | contig 33184 bp, 35 predicted proteins | sample TA2KigO120mmetaG_FD_148631 | JGI IMG/M metagenome (GOLD analysis project Ga0194131, IMG submission 148631) | Freshwater microbial communities from Lake Tanganyika, Tanzania - TA2015053 Kigoma Offshore 120m | ecosystem: Environmental > Aquatic > Freshwater > Lake | place: Tanzania: Lake...
TGGTGTTCGGTGATACCTTGTCTTTGCGCATCGTCGCCACAAAATCACCAAGCCGCTCGTAATTGATATCGCGCAGAGCGTACTGACTGAAAAAGGGCTTGATACGGAAGTTCAGTTGGCGCTTGAGGTCAGTTTCAAAACGCTGATTTCTCTCGCCTGAGGTCGCCTTCTGTCGATGCTCGTCCTGAAGACTATGCGCAACTCGGTTAAAGGATCGGCTTGTGGTGAGTGGGACGGAGTGATTGTTACGGAGCAGGTCTTCGTAGAACCGTTTGGCGTAGGCGATGGCTTTTGTCTTACTCTCTTCCTTCGTGCTCCGCTTGATACGCCTCTCACCGAAAGTCGCCCTCACCCACCAATAGGACGACGCAGGAATCCGAAAGATCTTTAGCCTTTCAGGATATCCACGAATCGTCTCGAGCGTCGCAGGGATCGGATTAGCGCGATGCGAGGCTTCCGCAGAGGCTGTATCAGCCTTCGAAGTAACGGAGCCTTGCTTAGAGGGGTTCGCTTTCACCGCCTCTAGGATGACCTAAGAGGAGGCTAAAAAGTAGTACGGGTGCGTTTCGGAGATTACCGTACTACTACGAATCGCGAAAAACACAGTTTCACACGAGGAAAATGGTGGCCAGAGTCGGAATCGAACCAACGACACGCGGATTTTCAGTCCGCTGCTCTACCAACTGAGCTATCTGGCCACGCGGATCACGACACCCTCTGAACGAGGGGGCATCATTAAACCCGCGGCGGGACCCAGCCGTCAAGCATAGCGCCACGCAAGTCATTGATTTCTAGTGGGGAAATAGTCCGTAGGCGGCGATTGCCACGAGTGCCGCGATCGAGGCGTAGCGGAATATCCACGCACGCTTCGGGGGTCAGCAACCGCAACCCGATGGCACTGCCTAAGTAATACGCGGGCGCCATCGCGATTCCGTACAGCACACCACTCGCGGTCACGCCACCCACCAGCGTCAGCAACGCGAGTGTGCAGGTCTGCACGATCGCAAAAAAAGTCAGCAAAGTTGCGCGCGTGACGCGTGGCGGAATTTCTTCGGCCAGCATGCCAATGATGACCGGTGGTCCGCCGACCCCACCAAAACCGAACAGCGAGCCACTCGCTGCGCCTAGCACCGCGTTGCTGATCGGCTTGCGGATCGAGAAAGGAAACTTCCAACGCAGCGCGAGCCCGACCGACGCGACCAGTACGATCACAGCGACGATGCGGCGTACGAGATCACCATCGATACTACTCACCAGCCACACGCCGATCGGCGAGGTGAGACAAGCCGCGATAGCAAGGGGCTTTGCGATGCTCCAATCCGTCTCGGCGCCCACTTGGCGCAAATTGGCGAGTCCCACTACGGCATTGACGATGAGAATAATGGAGGTTGCCGTCAACGGATCGACCAGCGTCATGAACACCGGCGCCATCACCAGCGCACCGCCGAACCCCGTGAAGCCGAGCACCACGCCGGCCAATAGTGTGACTGCCGCGAACTCGAGCCAAAGCATTATTTTGCAGGCTCGACGTAACCCTCTGGCTTGGTCGCACCCGCACCAAACAGGAATTTTTCCATCTCGCTCTCGAGAAACTTGCGGGCCTTGGGCTCGATAGGTACGAGTCGATATTCGTTGATCAGCATGGTCTGGTGCGCGACCCAGCGCTGCCATGCTTCCTTGGAAATGTTTTTCCAGATGCGTGCACCGAGCTCGCCGGGATAAACAGGTCGCTCGAGACCGGGCGCTTCGCGTTTGAGTACGACACACTGCACCATCCGCACGGCCGGTGCTCCAGGGCTTGAATCTGTCATATCAAAAATTTCCTGTGGTGAGACCGTCGAGCAGTTCCTTGATGGGAGCGGGCAAGCCGATACGGACTGCGCCTGCGGATTGACGCGCGTTATACCAGAGCACCTGCTGCGACTCCATGACGGCAGCCAAACTGCAGTCGCGAAAACGGATCAGCCGAATCTCGAGATCGAAATGCGTGAAGGCATGGCTGATCGCACCGAGACGCTCCGGCGTCGCGGGCTCTGCACAGCGAAAATGATTGCGGACGAAGGCCAGACAGGCGGATTCACTCATGAATTCGGGCACGCACCACAGCCCACCCCAGATGCCGCGCTCGGGTCGTCGTTCGAGAAACACGGCACCCGCGGCGTCTTCGGCAATCAGCATGAAGCGCTGCTCGGCCCGGCGCAACGCGCGCGCCTTACGCGGTTTTGGCGTTGGCAATTCATGCTGACGGCCGCTGCGCCGCGCACTACAACTTTCGGCGAGCGGGCATAGCGCGCAGGCGGGACGACGGCGCGTGCAGAGCGTCGCACCCAGATCCATGATCGCCTGCGTGTAGGTCGCAGCGCCCTCGGCAGGCGTACAAGCATCGGCGAGTTGCCACAGCTGCTGCTCGATCGCGCGCTCGGCAGGATTTCCTTCGATGCCGAACGCGCGAGTCAGTACGCGCTTGACGTTACCATCGAGAATGGGATGACGCTGATCGAGCGCAAGCGCGAGGATAGCCCCCGCGGTCGAACGCCCGATCCCCGGCAAGCTCGCCACCTGCGTAAAACTTTGTGGGAAGACGCCCTCGAACTCATCGCGCACGCGGCGTGCGGCCTTGTGCAGATTGCGCGCTCGCGCGTAGTACCCAAGCCCAGTCCAAAGATGCAGTACTTCATCGACGGGCGCGTCGGCCAGCGCGATCACATCCGGAAAACGCTGCATGAAACGCTCGAAATACGGAATGACCGTGAGCACCTGTGTCTGCTGCAGCATGATCTCGGAAATCCACACCCGGTAGGGCGTACGGTCTTTTTGCCACGGCAGATCATGCCGCCCGCTGGCCGCGTGCCAAGCGACTAGGGCCGGACCGACCGCGGTGGGATCTGGAGTCGAGCTTCCGTGCTTCATCGGACGTATTCTAAATGCCAGAATCGGGACGATGGGGTCTTGGGCTTGGGTCACGGAGGTCGGCACATGGGTGAACAAAGCAATTTCTTCTACGCCGTGCCGCAAGGTCGGCACGACATGCTAGTCAAACCCGATCGCGACGAGCTCGCGCGACAGGAGTTCGTGCGCGGCTTCAAGGCGTATATCCAGAGCGGCATCGTCCCCGGCGTACATGCCACCTACCACAATGAGGTGAAGCCGGCGTTCGAAAAACGCGAAGGCCACAGCCCGCGCGATCGCCACGAGATCCGCAAGCTGATGGTGGAGCATCCGCTGTTTCGCACCTACGCCTCGATGCAGCGCGTCAGCCAGGAACTACTGTGGGACACCGTGCTCGACTCGGTCGAGCGTGAGCTGCCGGCGATGGTCGCGCGCGCCACCAACCGCGAATCTTTGGGCACGCTGACGCTGGACCCCTCACTGCCGCTGCCCAAATATGCGGTGGGTGTCGATATTCATTGCATGCCCGGCGGTTATGGCGGTGAAGGCGGGCCGGGTGATGTCGCCGTCGGTGCGCTCTACGACCGCGGTGTTTATTTGTACGCTCTCGGCATGATGGGGCCGATGAATGATGACATTGGCGGCTCGGCAGCCAAGTTCGTTCGCGACCGCTATCCCGATTTCAAGCCAAAACGCATTCTCGATCTCGGCTGCACCGTGGGGCACAGCACCCTGCCCTTCGTCGATGCTTTTCCGGAAGCGGAGGTACACGCTATCGATATCGGCCCCTCCTTGCTGCGTTACGCGCACGCCCGCGCCGAGTCGCTCGGCAAGCGCGTACACTTCTCGCAGCAAGATGCGGCAAAGACCCGCTTTCCGGATGGGCACTTCGATCTGATTACCTCGTCGATTCTTTTTCACGAGACCTCGGGCAAGGCGCTGCCCGCGATCTTGCGCGAGTGCCATCGACTACTCGCCCCGGGCGGCATGGCCGTGCACGGTGATCTGCCACCGTTCTGGGCGATGGATGAATTCAATCAGTTCATGCTCGATTGCGAGACCTACTACAACAACGAGCCCTACTGGGGTGCCATGCGCGAAGTCGATCAGGTCAAAGAAAGTATCAAAGCTGGCTTTTCCGCCAAAAACGTCGAGTTCTGCATAGCGCCTTCGGCGTATCGATCATCCGCAGGTCACGAACGCGACTTTCAGGCTGGTGAATTCGCCCCGGGCAACGCCTGGCAAGTGCTGGTGACACGCCGTGACTGAGCCCACCCGTCCGCAGGTTATCCGCGGCAAGGACATCAAAGTAAAGCGCAGCGTCAAAGGACGGCGCCCGCAGTTCTTCGATAATGCCGAGATCGATCGGCTGCACGGCATGATGATGGCAATGGCGACGGAAATGGCCGTGCTCTATCAGCGCATCGACACCATGGAGCGCATTGCTGCCAGCAAAGGCGTGATTCTGCGCGAAGAGCTCGCGAGTCACGTCGCTGACGCCGCTACCGAATCCGAACGTGAAGTTTGGCGGCAAAAATTTCTCGATCGCTTGTTTTATTTGTATCGGGAAGAACTGGACGACCGCATGGCGCGCGAGAACGAGGCGCAGTACCGTGCCTTCCTCGACGAGATCGCCAAATAGCTCGATTCGAGAACGCTCGGGGCGTCGACCCGCGCTTGGGTCGTGCCGCGTGCTTTGACTTGCGTGCTGGCTGACAAGCAGCTGGCCACTCGCGGCAGCCTCGGCACCCACCACCACAGCCGTTGCCGAAACGCTGCGCGAACGCGTCGAAGCCATTGAGGCTGGTGCCGAGCTCGGCGTCGAAGGCCAGCGGCTGCAAGCACAGCGCTCGCTCGCAAAGCTTTACGCTCTCAACGGCTATCAGCCTTATTGGGACGGGACGCGACTACAGTCGCTGATCGAGGTCCTCGAAGATGTCGAGGACGACGGGCTGCGTCCAGCGGACTATCAGCTCGAAACACTACAGCGTCTATCCGCTCGTCGTCAAAAAACGGCGCTCGATCAGGCGCGGCTCGATCTCCTCGCCTCCGATGCCTTTGCGCTCGTGCTTTACCATCTTTATTTTGGCAAGGTCGATCCGGTCTCGCTCGATACAAACTGGAACTTCGACGTCCGCCCGATCCGCGAAACCGATGCCGTACGCTTCGTGCATGAAGTCATCCGGGACAATCGCATTCGCGGGAACGTGGCGCTCGCGCGGCCCGATCACTAGATGTACGCCGCGGGGCGCGAAGCGCTCGCCCAGCACCGTGCGATCGCCGCACTAGGCGGCTGGCCGGTAATTCCCGAGGGGCCGGTTTTGCGTGGTGGCATGAGTGACCCGCGAGTCGCGCTGCTGCGCCGCAGACTCGAGATATCGGGCGATCTTTCCGCAGTCGGCGCCACAAAATGGTCAGGCACTTCTTATTTTTTTGATCCGCAGCTCGCGCAAGCACTGGCGCATGCGCAGTGTCGCCATCGACTCAGCGTCGATGGCCTGCTGGGCAGTGCCACCTTGCGCGCACTCAATGTGCCAGTGGAACGACGGATCGCCCAGTTGCGGGTGAACCTCGAACGCGGCCGTCAAGTGCTGCACGAGATTCGTGATGCTGATCTCGTGGTCGTTGATGTCGCCGGCTTCGAAGTGCACTACCTTCGCGCTCGCAAACGCATCTGGCAGGCGCGTGCGGTGATCGGTCAGCCCTATCGCAAGACACCAATCTTCAAGGCAAGCATCGACGACATCGTGCTCAATCCCACCTGGACAGTGCCGCCGGGCATCCTCGACAAGGACATCCTGCCGCTGTTGCGGAAGGGCGATCGCAGCGTTCTCGAACGCGAAAATCTGCAGGGGCTCGATCGCAGTGGCAAGGTGCGCGATCCCGCAAGTATCGATTTCTCGACTTTTACGGCGCGCAGTTTCCCGTTCACGCTACGCCAAGACTCGGGTCCAACCAATGTGCTGGGGGTAGTCAAAATCAACTTCCCGAATCTGCATCTCGTCTATCTGCATGACACTCCCTCAAAATCTTTGTTCGATGAAACCAAACGCGCTTTCAGTTCCGGTTGCATCCGTACCGAACGACCGCTGGAACTTGCCGAACTGTTGCTGGTCGATCCGGTGCACTGGAATCGCGCAGCGCTCGATGCCGCCGTGGCGAGCGGCGAGACTCGCACCGTGCGGGTGCCGCGGCCCGTGCCAGTACTGATCATCTATTGGACAGCCGATCGAGACGACGACGGCAGCATGGTTTTCAAGCCCGACCCCTATGGCCGGGATGCCCGTGAGCTTGCGGCGCTCGACAGACCTTTCCGGCCGGGCAAGCGTCCTCAGCTCTGATAGGCTAAGGGTCTGGTCGATTGGGGGCTTGCAAGCATGGAAGACATCGGGCTCGCGCACGGGCTGCTCAAGTATCTGCATATCTTGTTGTTTGTTTATTGGCTGGGCGGCGATGCTGGCGTGTTCTACTCCAGTAAGTTCGTCACCAACACCACGCTCTCGCGAGATGCACGGCTCGCAGCGTTCAAAATATTCATCAACCTCGACATGCTGCCGCGCTATTGCTTGGCCTTGATGCTGACGGTCGGTGGCGTGCTCGCCGAGTTCGTGGGCTATGAGCATCCACTGTGGCAAACCATCGCCATCGTCGCGCTCGGTCCCGTGTGGGTGTGGGTGGTGCACACCATCCACGCCAAAGAAGGTACCGACTTCGGCAAGATGCTCGCCACCTGGGACAAGCGTTTCCGCGTGTTCATGATCTTTGCGATCCTTGCCTCCGTGGCTTACCACTGGGTGACCGGTCCGCTGCGTCCCTACCCCTGGATCGCCGCAAAACTGTTGATCTTTGCCGCGCTGATCTTCTGCGGCTTCATGATTCGCATGAAATTGCCGCCCTTCATCGAGGGCTTCCGGACGCTCGCCAGCACCGGGCCCACGCCCGAAAGCGATCGCCAGATGATCGACGGCATGGCGGCCTGTCGACCCTATGTGCTGCTGATTTGGGCGGGCGTGGCGATCTCGGCACTGATCGGCGTGCTCAAGCCCGGTCAGGGGTCGATCGGCTGAGTGAACGCCTGGCTGCCGGTGGCGGCGGGTCGCAGCGCACTCTGCGTGCTCGCTGCGCTCGGCCTCGTCGGCTTACTCGGCAACGAGTTGCGAGCAGATGTCACGCTGACGGGCATCGCCATTTTGCCGGCGCAGACCTTCGCACCGGAAACCCCCTCTTCCGGCGGCTACGCGGATTACGGCCGCAAACTCGCCACCCCGCGATTCGAAGCGCAGCCCATCCAGGGAATAAGCGCGATCGTGCCCGTGGCGTGCAAGACGTTAAAGGGTGCCTCTACAAAGAAATCGTCGGCCAATACGCTACCCAAGGGCAACACACCCACCGAGTGGTGGGCGCTGTCGGATAACGGCTTCGGCACCCGCGCCAATAGCGGTGATTACTGTCTGGCGATTTATCGAATCAAAACCGAGCCCATGCGCGCACCGGCAAAGCCCGAACGCCGCGCGCGACCAAAGCCAAAAAAGACTGCGCCGACCGTCACCGTCGTACAGCGCATTGCACTGCGTGATCCCGACCGTCACTTTCCTTGGCCGCTCACGCTCAGCACCGATCCCGATCGACCGCTCACGGGCGCCGATGCCGACCCTGAATCTTTGGTGGTGATGGACGATGGCAGCTTCTGGATCGGCGATGAGCACGGGCCCTGGCTGCTGCATTTCGGCGTCGATGGCCGGCTACTCGCAGCGCCGGTGGAACTCGTGCCCGGCGGCAGCGTGCTGCGTTCAGCCGCGCATCCCGAGGTGGTCAACGGCGGTAAAGTCGCCCGTCTCGGAGCTTCGAAGGGTTTCGAGGGGCTGGCTCGCGGGCTGCGTCCGAATACGCTCATCGCCATGCTCGAGGCGCCAATTCCCGGCGATCTCAGCGCCAGCGTTCGCCTGCTCGAATATGACCTCGCACTTCGCGCCTGGACCGGTCGCGAGTGGCTCTATCTGCTAGACAGCGCGGATCAGGCCGTCTCCGAGATCGTCCGCGATCCGTTCAGCGGCCCTGATGGTTATCTCGTCATCGAACGCGATGCGCTGCAAGGGCCGGCGGCGGCATTCAAAAAAATATTTCGCATTCATCTGGCGCGTTCGCCGGAGAAAACCCTCGCCGCCGATCTGCTGAACATTGCCGATCCGCAAAAAATTGCCGGTGGCACGGATAAGTTTCGTTTTCCGTTCTTGACCACCGAGGCACTGTGGCCGACGGCGGCCCGCGAACTCATCGTGGTCAACGACAACAACTTCCCCGCAGCGGGCGGCCGCAGCTCGGTGGTACCCGACCCGACCGAGTAGATTTTTTTCAGGGGATGAGCACAGTCGAGCCCGTGGTTTTACGGGCTTCGAGATCACGATGCGCCTGAGCGGCATCGGCGAGCGCATAGCGCTGACCGATATGCAGCTTGAATTTCTTTGACGACAGCGCACTGAACAAGGCCTTGGCCGCAGCATCGAGATCCGCTCGCTGCGCGATATAGGCAAAGAGCGATGGCCGCGTCAGAAACAACGAGCCGCGCTTCGACAGCTCGAGCGGCGAGATCGCGGGCGGCGGCCCCGAGGCATTGCCGTAGGTCACCATCATGCCGAGCGGCGCCAGGCAGTCGAGCGAATCCATGAAAGTATCTTTGCCGACCGAGTCGTAGACGACCTTGACGCCCGTGCCCTTGGTAAGCGCACGAACCGACTCGACGATCTTGTCGCGGCCCACGACGAGCACATACTTGCAACCGCTTTTTTTGGCGAGTGCGGCCTTGGCCTCGCTGCCGACTACGCCGATCACCTTGGCACCCAAGGCTTTGGCCCATTGACAAAGAATAAGACCGACGCCGCCGACGGCGGCATGCACCAAAATCCAGTCACCGCTTTGCACGCGGTAGGTGCGCCGCAGCAGATATTCGGCGGTGAGGCCTTTGAGCATGAGCGCTGCCGCCTGCTCATCGCTAACACCGCGCGGCAACTTGACGAGTCGCGAGGCTGGCAGATTGCGCAGCTCGCAGTAACTGCCAGGCACGGTGTGTACATAGGTCACGCGATCACCCAGTCGAAAATCTTTGACCTTGCGGCCGACGGCGGTGACGACCCCGGCAGCCTCGCGACCGAGACTGCCCGGAAAGGGCATCGGATAGAGCCCGGTGCGGTCGTATACGTCGATGTAGTTGAGACCAATGGCGGTATGACGCAACTGCACTTCACCCTCGGCAGGCGCAGCAGTTTCGAGATCTTCGTAGCGCATTTTTTCGGGCCCGCCGGCCCAATGAATGCGGATGGCCTTCCCCATGACTCAATAAGCCTGTATCAACTCAGAGCGCCGATTCGTCGGTCTCACCGGTACGGATGCGAATGACGCGATTGATCTCGGTGATGAAGATCTTGCCGTCACCCACCTTGCCGGTCTTTGCAGCCTTGACGATGGCCTCGGTGACCTGATCGACGACGTCACTGCGAACGGCAACTTCGATACGAGTTTTGGGGACGAAGTCCACCACATATTCTGCGCCACGATAAAGTTCGGTATGACCGCGCTGGCGACCGAAGCCTTTGACCTCGGTGACGGTCATGCCCGAGACGCCGATCTCGGACAACGCGGCGCGCACGTCGTCGAGCTTGAAGGGCTTGATGATGGCAGTGACGAGTTTCATGTTGTGTGCTCCCGATGCAAGGCGCTGACGCAGCGCGTGAAGTATTGCACCTTCCATGCCACGCCCGCGAGGCCCAACTGAAGCCGGATTTTCGCCCCTGTGGCGGGCCAACGCAGGCGATTGCGCACCATTATGGCGCAGTGCGGTCGCGGCGACGCCCGTGAGTGGTGCGCCTCGGCTTTCGGCCCTATCCTCTCGCCATGACTGATCGAGTGGTTCTGGTGGGTGCGGGGCAGGCCTCGGCACAGTGTATCGAAACCCTGCGCAAAAAGGGTTTCCAGGGACAGATCGACCTCGTGGGCGACGAGCCGCACCTGCCGTACCAGCGGCCACCCCTATCCAAAAAGTATCTTGCGGGCGAACTGGGTCTCGATCGCCTGACCATCCGCCATCAAACCTTTTTCGATGAACACCGCGTCAGGCTGCACCTCGGCCGCAAAGTATCGGCTATCGATCGCGTCGACCGGGCAGTGACGCTGGCGGATGGTCATCGTCTGCCTTACGACGCTTTGGTGCTCGCCACCGGCAGCGTCGCTCGTCAATTGCCGCTGCCGGGCGCAGATCTTGCCGGTGTGCACTACCTCAAAGACATTGCCGATGCCGACCGGCTGCGCAGCGAAATCGCCCCGGGGCGACGAGCGGTAATCATTGGTGGGGGCTATATCGGCCTCGAGGCGACGGCGACCCTGCGGCATCTCGGCATGGAGGTCACGGTACTCGAGATGGCCGATCGCGTGATGGCGCGAGTGGTGGCTGAGCCGATCTCGCGCTATTACGAAGCCGAACACGCGGGGCACGGCGTGCGGCTCTTGTTGCGCGCGGCAGTCAATGATTTGGTAGGCGATGCGCACGGTCGGGTCTGTGCCGTGAACACGGCAGCGGGACAAATCGAGGCCAATATCGTGATCATTGGCATCGGCGTGATGGCTAATGATGCGCTCGCGCGCAGCGCCGGGCTGGCCTGTGACAACGGCATCCTCGTCGACATGCACTGCCGCACCGACGATCCGCTCATTTATGCGATCGGCGACTGCAGCAATCACCCCTCGCTGCGTTACGGCAGACGAGTACGTCTCGAGTCGGTGGACAATGCCTTCGAGCAGGGCACCGCCGCAGCACTCAATATTCTGGGCGGCGATCACCAACATGATCGCATACCGTGGTTCTGGTCGGACCAGTACCACCACAAGCTGCTGATCGTCGGCCTCTCGCAAGGCCACGATCGGGTCGTGCTGCGCGGTGACCCTGCAAAGAACTCGTTTTCCTGCTGCTATCTGCAGGCAGATGGCGAGCTACTGGCCATCGACACGGTCAATCAGGCCAAAGATCAGATGGCCGCCCGCAAGCTGATCGCTGCACGCGTCAAGCTCGACGCCGCTAAAGCAGCCGACACCTCGATCGCCCTCAAAGATTGCGTATTGCCGGCTTAGTCAGATCGGGATAGGCGCCAAGCCGAAGAATGAGCAGCGCCGAGATCGCAAACATCGCGACATAAACCCAGAGCGCCGGCGTATGCGTGCCAAGCACGTCAAAGACGCGATTGGTGACGATGACCGCGGTGCCCGAACCCAGCGTCCATGAGGCGTACTGCCAACCGTAGTTCTCGCCATAGGCGCGATTGCCAAAGTAACGCGTGACCAGCACGGCGATGACATCGAGTTCGGCACCAGCGGCGAGCCCTATGCACACCGCAGCGACGAGCGCCGTCGTCCCGCTCGCATCGAGCGCGAGCATCGACACGCCAATGAGCGGGAAAGCCAAAATTGCCGAAGCGACTCGCGGCGCAAAAAATCGATCCATCAAGAAACCGGCAAATGCTCGGCCCACGATCAGCGCTAGCCCGAGCGCCGCCTGTACCGCAGCGGCCTGTTCGGGTTCGATGCCGCGGGCTCGCAGGATGGGAACGAGCGGAATCAGTACGCCACCAATGCCGAAAGCGAGCGATAAAAACGCTACGAACATCAGCCAGAAATTTTTGGTACGCCGCGAGTCGGCCGCGCTGTAGCCCACCAGCGGCGGCGCGGTTACCACTGTCGCTGCAGCACGATCAGGCGCGACCAGATCCGGTGCAACGCCATCGAGGCCGAGGCCGACATCAGCGGGCGAGTCGCGCAGTTTCATGAAGACGATCGGCAGCGTGACCCCCAGCATCAGTACGCCGAGTCCGACATAAGCGCCACGCCAGCCGACCGTACCGATCAAATATTGCGAATAGGCCGACAACACTGCACCTCCAATGCCGATGCCCGCCAATGCCGCGCCAAAGGCCTGGCCGCGCCGACGATCGAACCACGCGGCAATCACCCGCGAATAAGCGATCGATGAAGTGCCTGCACCGATCAGCGGCATCAGCGCGAATACGGCGTAGAAGTGCAACAGGCTATCGCTCAACCAATAAAGCGAAATCATCGACGCAGCGACCAACACCACACCGACGAGCGCCCAGCGTCGCACGCCCTGTCGATCAAACCATTTGCCAATGTAGAGCGACGACACCACGGTCACCACGGTGCCGATCAAGGTGACGATCGCGTATTCGGTCTGGCTCCAGCCGAATTCCTGCGTGATCGGTCCCTGGAATATGCCGATGGCAAACAGATTGACGGACGCGATGCCCGTAGCGAGACCGATCATGGTCGAGAACACGAGGCCACGCGTGCCCTGCGGCAGGGCTGCGAGCACTGCCGCCACGATCGCCAGCGCAATCACTGCGCCGCGGAAAAGGGGTGGTACGAAAAACACACCCACCAAACACACCGCCGCCAGCGCAACGAAGCGTCGATCGAGGTTCAGCGCTGCGTGCTCATCGGACGTATTCGCCTGCTGCATGCTCCCCCCAGCTGACCGCTGCGGCTCGGTACAATGCCGAAGCCCAAGCGATCATACCGGAGCCGAGATGCGTATCACCTCAATCACGATGCTGCTCATTGCGTTCTCTTCCATCACGGTCGCGACCACGGCGTCGGCAGAGAAGCGAAAGAACATGGTTGCCATTGCCATTCACGGTGGTGCCGGCGTCATTCCACGCGATCAGCTCGGACCGGATGATGGCGCGAGCTACCGCGCCGGCCTCTCCGAGGCGCTCGATGCGGGCTATGCCGTGCTCGCAGCCGGCGGCAACAGTCTCGATGCGGTCACCACAGCCGTCCGTTTGCTCGAGGATAATCCGCTCTTCAATGCGGGCAAGGGCGCTGTGCTTGCTCATGACGGTTATGCCGAACTCGATGCCTCGATCATGGAGGGACGCACCCTCGCCGCCGGTGCCGTGACCGGCCTGCGCCACGTCAAAAATCCGATCGATCTTGCGCGCCGCGTCATGGAAAACTCGCCGCATGTCTTTTTATCCGGCGCCGGCGCCGAAGAATTCGCGCTCACACAAGACCTGACGCTGGTACCCAACGAATACTTTGTAACTCCGACTCGCAAGCGCCAACTCGAGCGCGTGTTGCAAGGACGCGTCCAGGCGCGCAACGAGCTGCAGGGGCTGGGCACGGTCGGCGCGGTCGCGGTCGATGCGCAGGGCAATATCTCCGCAGCGACCTCGACGGGTGGCATGACCAACAAGCGTTGGGGCCGGATCGGCGACGCACCCGTCATCGGCGCAGGCACCTATGCCAATAACGCGAGCTGCGCAGTGTCGGCGACGGGCCACGGTGAGTATTTCATTCGCTCAGTCGTCGCCTACGACATTTGCGCGCTGGTCGAATACCGCGGCTGGACGCTCGAAAAAGCAGCCAAGGAAGTCGTCCACGGCAAGCTCATTCAGCGCGGTGGCGAGGGTGGCATCATCGCGGTCGACCCGCAAGGTAACGTGGCGATGCAGTTCAACAGCCCGGGGATGTTTCGCGGCATGCGCGACTCCGCAGGTCGCCGCGAAATCGCGATCTACGAAAAATAGCCGGCGAGAAACTCGGCAAAATCTTGCTGCGGCGCGCGCGCCATCGCCTCGGCGACAGTCAACGACTCGGCCGCTTCATCGGCGAATTCGCGTAGTCGCTGCTCGTTGGGCTGGTACAGATCAAGGAAATACGCCTTGTGCGCCGCCGACGTGCGCAGCGCCAGATCAAAGAATGACTCGCCAGTCTCGCGCAACTCGACGATCAGCCGCGCCGAGGGCGTGAGCGCAACGTCATCAAGCTTGGCCGCCTGCGCGGTGAGCGCTGCAGCATAGGGGCGCTGCGGATCGCCCTCGTCGAGCATCTCGCAAGCACCCTGCATCTGATCAAGGATTTCGCGGGCCCATTCGAGCATGGGAACATTGCGCCCGTCGCGAACGAGCGTGAGCCCGGGCTCGCGTCCACGGCACGCCACCGTGACGTGATTGCGGTCGAGCGCCGCCTGCTCGGAAGTATCGATCAGCGGGCTGTCACGCATCAAACAAACCGCCAGAAAAGCCTCGACGAAACGCATCTTGCTCTGGTTGACGCCCACCGGATCGAAGGCGCTGACATCGAGCGCACGCACTTCAACATATTCGACCCCGCCGCGGCGCAGGGCCTTGGTCGGTCGCTCGCCCGATCGCGCGACTCTCTTTGGTCGAATAAACGCGTAGTACTCGTTCTCGATCTGCAGCAAATTGGCATTGAGCTGCCGCCACTGCCCATCCACCTGCACACCGAGCCGTTCGTACTCGGGGTGCGGCTGACTGATGGCACGACTGAGATCGCCGACGTACTCTTCAAGACTGTTGACCGAGATCTCGAGTCCCGCTTGATTGCGATTGCGATAGCCGAGATCACTCATGCGCAACGAGGTCGCGTAGGGTTCCCAGGCCGTACCGCGACCGAACTCGGGCAATTGTTCACCACGTGCGCGCAAAAATGATTTGCACACCGTCGGCGACACGCCAAATAAATAGAGGATAATCCAACCGTAACGACGGTAATTACGCAGCAGATTGAAATAGCTCTCGGAGACGAAATCCTGACCTTCGTCACGTGACTCGCGCGCAGCGGCCCAGATCGGCCACAAGCGCTCGGGAAACGAGTAGTTGAAATGCACGCCCGAGATGGCCTGCATCACGCGGCCGTAGCGGATGCCGAGACCCTCGCGATAAATCGTCTTCATACGCCCGACATTGGAAGGCCCGTATTGCGCGATCGGGATGCTCGCATCGCCATCCACCACGCAGGGCATACTGGTCGCCCACAACAATTCGTCGCCAAGATGGCGATAGATGAACTGGTGCAGATCGCAAAGGTATTGCAAGAGCTCCCAGTTGGTGGTGAAGGTAGGCGTGACGAGCTCGATCAGGGCTTCCGAGTAATCGGTGGTGATGTGATCATTGGTCAGTGCCGAACCCAGTGCTTGCGGATGCAGTGTGGTCGCGATGCGACCTTCAGGATTCACCCGCAGCGACTCTTTCTCGACCCCACGCCGCCCGCCTTGCAGCACGCGCCGTTCACCACTATTGATGACGGCGGCCAGGCGTTTCTCGAAGACGCGGTCGATGCGACTCACGGCTTACCAGAGAATACGGCCCGTGAAAACATCACGGGCCATGGCGAAATCGCCGCGCAGACTGAAGAGTGGATATTTGAAGATGGCCGGGGTGTTCCGTTCGAAAAAATAATGCCCGACCCAGGCCAGCGCATAACCGGTGACCAGACCGCTGAGCAGCAACCACGGGTTGCCCGTCAAAAAAACCAGCAGTAACTGCGCGACGGTAAGAGTTGTGCCGACCACGTGCAGGCGACGCGAGGTCCGACTCGCGTGCTCGCCGAGATAAAACGGGTAAAACTCCTCGAAGGTCCTGAAGGGCATCGCGCCTCTCGCTGGCCTGCCCGCGGGCCGCGCTGCCGCGGCCCCGTTGTTCCGGACGGCCTAATAAGGCATCTTGCCGTGCTGGCCAAAGGGATTTCAAGGCTAAACGTGTTACGAAACCAGAAACGGAGATTGTGCTTCATGATCGATCTGTCTTCGACCCACTGGCCTCGTGCGCTGCTCGCGGGAGTCATGGTCACGCTGACCGCGTGTTCGACCACCGCCACGGTAGCGCCGCCCGCCGCTCGCGAACGCTCCGTGATTGCGCCGGCAACACCCACACCTTATCCCTCGACCTACAAGCCGGCAGCTTCGGTGCCAACGCTGATTCGCGGCGCGACCGTGTTGATCGGTAACGGCGAGCGACTCGATGACGTCGATGTCTTGATGAGCAATGGCAAGATCACTGCGGTCGGGCGCACGCTCGAAGTACCGACGGGCGCAGTCGTGATCGACGGCCGCGGCAAGTGGGTCACGCCAGGGCTCATCGATGTGCACTCGCATCTCGGTGTCTATCCTTCGCCCGGCGTCGAAGCACACTCCGACGGTAACGAGGCCACGTCCCCCTCCACGCCCAATGTGTGGGCTGAACATTCGATTTGGCCACAGGATCCGGGCTTCGAGGCTGCGCTCGAAGGCGGCATTACCACGCTGCATGTGCTGCCGGGCTCCGCCAACCTCTTTGGCGGTCGCTCGGTCAGTGTCAAAAATATTCATGCGGTCAGCTATCAGTCAATGAAATTCCCGGATGCACCGCACGGTCTCAAGATGGCCTGCGGCGAGAATCCCAAACGCGTTTACGGTAATCGTCGTCAGTTGCCCTCCACTCGCATGGGTAATGTCGCGGGCTGGCGTGCGCAATGGATCGAAGCGCAGGAATACATGCGCGATTGGCGGCAGTACGAGGCGCGTAGCGCAGCTAGTGCCAAAGATTTGCGGCCACCGAAGCGCGATCTACGCCTTGAGACGCTCGCCGGCGTGTTGCGCGGCGAGATCCTCATCCAGCACCACTGCTATCGTGCTGACGAAATGGCGATCGTGATCGATATGGCACGCGAGTTCGGCTATCGCGTGAGCACCTTTCACCACGCCACCGAGGCCTACAAAATTTCCAACCTGCTCGCCGAAAACAATATTTGTGCTGCAGTGTGGGCTGACTGGTGGGGCTTCAAAATGGAGTCCTATGACGCGATCCCTGAGAACATGATTCTGGTCGATGCTGCGCCTGGTGGCTGCACGGTGGTGCATTCCGACTCGGCCGAGGGCATACAGCGGCTTAATCAAGAGGCGGCGAAAGGCATGGCCTTTGGCAAGCGCATGGGCATCGATATCAAACCTGAGCATGCCATTCGCTGGCTCACGGCCAATGCCGCCAAGGCGATCGGCCTCGAAAAGCGCATCGGCACGCTCGAGAACGGCAAGATGGCTGATGTCGTTGTCTGGAATGGCAATCCTTTCAGCGTATATGCACTCACCGAACGAATCTATGTCGATGGCGCACTGCGCTTTGATCGCAGCGCGCCACGTAATTTGCCGGAATCCGATTTCCTGCTTGGCCAGCCTGCTGCGGCGGGGGTGATCCGATGAAACTTCTTGCAACGCTATCTTTGCTCGGTGCCGCATTTGCGACCACGCTCGCAGCGCCGGTCGCGCTTACCGATACTGGCGGCAGCTCACTGCTGGTGCGCAATGCCACGGTGTACACCATGACGCATGATGCTGCAGCGGCGCTGAATGGTACCGACGTCCTCGTACAGGATGGACGAGTCACGGCGATTGGCACGGCACTGGCAGCCCCGGCTGGTACTCGCGTCATCGAGGCCAACGGTCGAGCCCTGACCCCGGGAATCTTTGGCGGTCTCGGCCACATCGGTCTCGAGGAAATCGGCCTCGAGCAATCGACCGGTGACTACGCACAGCGACTCGGGCAGATGCGGCCGGAGTTCGACGTGACGCTCGCTTTCAATCCTGAGTCGATGTCGCTCGTAGTGCATCGCAGCAACGGCATCACTTTCAGCGTGCTCGCCCCTGCGGCGGCGCGCGGTGGCAGTCTGGTGGCGGGCCTTGGTGCGCCCATAGGACTCGATGGTTCGGCACCTGCACCCGCGCGCGCGATGTTCGTGGACTTGGGTGGTGACGCCAACGATTTATCGGGCGGTTCACGTGCGGCGCAGTTCATGCTGCTGCGTCAGGCCCTCGTCGAGGCGCGGGCACCTAACCTCGTGATGGTCCATCACGAGCGACTGCTTTCACTCTCGGGTCGACAGGTGCTGCTCGAGTTTCTCAAACGCAACAGTTTATTCGTGCTGCAAGTCGATCGCGCCATCGATATCCGTAATGCTCTGGCTTTCGCTCGTGAAGAGAAACTCAATGTCGCCATCCGCGGCGGTGCCGAAGCCTGGCGAGTTGCAACGGCGCTCGCCGCTGCACGGGTGCCGGTGATTCTCGATCCGCTCGACAATCTGCCCGACAGTTTCGACAAGGTCGGGGCCACGCTCACCAATGCGGCGAGGTTGCGCGCTGCGGGCGTAACGGTTGCGATCTCCATCAACGACACCGACGTCGATGATGCCGGCAAGACCCGTCAGGCCGCCGGCAATGCGGTCGCACACGGCATGCCGAAGTGGGATGCGATCGCTGCGGTCACTCGGGTGCCCGCTGAAATCTTTGGCGTAGCCGACCGCTTCGGCAGCATCGAGCGCGGTCGCACGGCTGATCTCGTGCTCTGGTCAGGCGACCCTCTCGAGGTGTCGAGTCTGCCGGATCTCGTGGTGACAGGCGGTCGCGTACAGACGCTCGAGTCGCGGCATACGGCCCTGCGCGATCGTCACTACGAGCGTGTCAAGGCTGGAATGGCCCGCTGAGTAACTGACATTCTGAGCCTGAAAGCATGCTGGTAGGAGTTGCAGCTCGTCGCGTTGCCGTGATCGGCGGTGCGCGTATTCCGTTCGCGCGGTCGCACGGGGCCTACGCGCAGGTCGGCAATCTGCAGATGCTCACCGCGGCGCTACAAGCCGTCGTCGCCAAATATGGCCTCAATGGCTTGCGCCTCGGCGAGGTGGCGGCAGGCGCAGTGATCAAGCACTCGCGCGATTTCAACCTCGCACGCGAGAGCGTACTCGGCACCACACTGGATCCCCAAACCCCCGCCTTCGATCTGCAACGGGCCTGCGGTACGAGTCTCGAAGCAGCCATTGGCATTGCCAACAAAATCGCGCTTGGGCAGATCGACTGTGGCCTTGCTGGAGGGGTCGATACCGTCAGCGATCCGCCAATCGTCTATCCCCGTGCTTATCAGCAAATTTTGATGCGAGTCTTCCGTGCCAAAACCCTGAGTGGTTGGCTTGCGCCGTTTTTCTCGCTGCGCCCAGGGCATTTTAAGCCGCTGATTCCCGACGCCAGCGAACCGCGCACGGCGCTCTCGATGGGCGAGAGCTGCGAGCAGATGGCCAAGCGCTGGGGCATCAGTCGCGAGGCGCAGGATGCGCTCGCCTGCAACAGTCATCGTCATGCAGCGGCGGCCTGGCAGAGTGGATTCTTTGATGATCTGGTCGTGCCGTTCGAAGGTCTGCAACGCGACGACAATGTCCGCGCCGACAGTACCCCCGAAAAACTCGCGAAGCTGCGGCCGAGCTTTGATCGCTCGGGTTCGGGTACGCTAACCGCAGGTAATAGCACCCCGCTCACCGATGGCGCCTCGGCGGTGCTGCTCGCCAGCGAGTCTTGGGCGCGCGTCCACAATTTGCCGGTGCAGGCCTGGCTCACATTCGGCAAGGCTTGGGCTGTCGATTTTGTCAGCGGCGCAGAGGGCTTGCTCATGGCGCCTGCCTATTCCGTCCCTGCGATGCTCGACGATGCGGGTCTCGGCCTGCAGGACTTCGATTTCTTTGAAATTCACGAAGCTTTTGCGGCGCAGGTGCTGTGCACGCTGGCGGCTTGGGAATCGGCCGAATGGTGTCGTGACAAGCTCGGTCGCAGCACCGCGCTGGGCAGCATCGATCGCAGCAAACTCAACGTGAAGGGCAGCAGCGTGGCGATCGGTCACCCGTTTGCCGCGACCGGCGCACGGATCGTGGCTACGCTGGCGAAGTTGCTGGCCACGAATCCGCAAAGTCGTCGCGGCCTGATTTCGGTGTGCACCGCGGGCGGAATGGGCGTTACCGCAATCCTCGATCGCACCTGAAGCTCAGCGCGTACCTGAACTCCCAAAGCCGCCAGCGCCGCGCGCCGTAGCGGTGAAATCTTCGACGACCTCGAGTTCGACCTGCACCACAGGCACCAGCACCAACTGCGCGATGCGCTCACCGGGCTGCACGGTGTAGCTCGCAGAGCAGCGATTCCAGCACGACACCATCAGCTGACCCTGATAGTCGGAGTCGATCAGACCGACCAGATTACCGAGCACGATGCCGTGTTTGTGACCGAGCCCCGAGCGCGGCAGGATCACCGCCGCCAGCGCCGGATCAGCCACCCAGATCGCGAGCCCGGTCGGCAAAAGTTCTGCCTTGCCTGGCACGAGCTCCAGCGGTGCATCAATACAGGCGCGCAGATCGAGGCCCGCAGAACCCTCGGTCGCATAGGCCGGCAACGGAAAATCTTTGCCGATACGCGGATCGAAAACTCTTACCTTCAGTGCGCGACGACTCATGCCTCTGCTCCTGCCGATCCAAGATTATGTGCTCCGCGAGCTCGCGACTCGGCAAGACGCCAGCCGATGATCTCGAGCAGACGACGTGCCACCTCGTCCTTGCTCGCCGGCCCGAGCTCTAGCCGTCCATCGGCCCAAAGCAAAACGAGTGCATTGTCGTCGCGATCGAAAACCTTGCCCTCGCCCACTTCGTTGGCAGCAATCAAATCGAGTTTCTTTGCAAGCAGTTTGCTGCGGGCGTATTGCTCGACGTCATGAGTCTCGGCGGCGAAACCCACCACGAAAGGACGATCGGCGCGCGCTGCGACCGCGGCCAAAATATCTGCCGTACGCTCGAGTGGCAGATCGATACGCTCGCTGGTTTTTTTGAGCTTGCGTGATGAGCGGGTCGCGGGTCGATAGTCGGCAACGGCCGCAGTACCGACGAGTACATCGAGTCCCGTCGCCTCGCGCTCCACGGCGCTCGCCATCTCTGCGGCGGTCTCGACATCGATGCGTCGCACGCCTTCGGGCGTCGGCAAGCTCACGGGCCCAGCGACCAGCACCACCTCGGCGCCGGCCGCATGCGCCGCGGCGGCCACGGCAAAGCCCATTTTGCCGCTGCTGCGATTGGTGATGTAACGCACGGGATCGATCGGCTCGCGCGTGGGCCCCGCGGTGATCAGCACGCGCAAGCCCGCGAGCGGTCGCGGCTCGTCGTTGGCCGCCGCCACGACCCGAAGCGCCACCGCACGCGGTGGGCGATCGGCAAGCAGCGTCGAGGCCGCTTCCGCGATCTCGGCAGGCTCGAGCATTCGACCCGAGCCGATTTCACCGCAGGCTTGGCTGCCGACATCCGGACCCAACAAATGCACACCATGACGACGCAAGGTAGCGACGTTGTGCTGCGTGACGGGTTTGTCCCACATGACGCGATTCATCGCCGGCGCGAGCGCCACCGGCGATTCGGTGGCGAGAATGAGCGTGGTGAGCAGATCGTCGGCTCGACCCGCAGCCACGCGGGCCAAAAAATCCGCCGTCGCTGGCGCCACGAGCGCGAGGTCGGCCCAGCGGGCGAGCTCGATATGCCCCATCGAGGCCTCGGCAGCCGCGTCCCACAGTTCGGCCCGCACCTCACGCCCCGAGACCGCCTGAAAAGTCGTCGGGGTCACGAACCGCTGTGCGCCGGGGGTCATCACCACCTGTACCTCGGCCCCACGTTCGCGCAGTCGCCGCACCAGATCAGGCGACTTGTATGCCGCGATGCCCCCGCTAACACCGAGCAGGATGCGTCGCCCGGCCAAGGTCGGTGGGGAAGTGGCACTCATCGGTGGATTATCGACCAAGCTGACTAAAAACGTCGATTGACCAAAGATTATGCCGGCCGCGGACTTCGGTTATGGGGCAGTCCAGCGAATTTTGCGACTCGCCCCGCGTCCCTGCAATGCGGAAGCTGCGGCGATTTCTGCGCCGGAGAGTCTCATGTCCCTGACCACACCCCTGCCCTTGCGCGCCTGGTCTAGCGGTGAGCGCCCCCGCGAAAAACCGCTCGAGCGCGGGGTCGGCGCTCTCTCCGATGCGGAGCTGCTCGCGCTACTGCTAGGCACCGGTACCCGTGGCAGCGATGCGCTCGAACTCGCCCGTCGTTTGCTGCACGATCACGATGGCTTGCGCAATTTGCTCTCGGCGCCGGCGAGTCGAATGTTGGGCGCGCACGGCATGGGTCCGGCGCGTGTAGCGGCGCTGCAGGCGTCGCTCGAACTCGCTCGTCGTCACTACGGGGCCGCGCTACGTGCCGGGGTCTCGCTGAGTTCACCCCTCGAAACCCGCCGCTTTCTCAATGCGCAGTTGCGCGATCGGCCGTACGAGGTGTTCTGCTGTCTTTATCTGGACAACCGACATCGCCTGATCGCCTTCGAAGAATTGTTCCGCGGCACCATCGACGGCGCCAGCGTGCATCCGCGCGAGGTTTTGCGACAAACACTGGCGCATAACGCAGCAGCAGTCATCCTCGCGCACAATCACCCCTCGGGCATTGCCGAGCCGAGTCGCGCAGACGAGCTCATTACCGTACGACTGCGCGATGCGCTCGCGCTAGTCGATGTGCGTGTGCTCGATCACCTGATCGTCGCCCGCCCAGATACCCTCTCGCTCGCCGAGCGCGGTGTCTTGTAACAAGGGTCGCGGTATATTTCGCGGCGATGAGCGGAAACCTTCACGCTGCCATGGCGCTACACCGCAAGGGTCGATTACGCGAAGCCGCGCGGATCTACCAAAAAATTCTGCAAGCGCAGTCGAACGAAGTGAACAGTCTGCATCTGCTCGGGGCGATCAGGCTCGCCGAGGGGGATGCTGAGGCGGCACGCGCGCTGATCGGTCGCGCGCTCGAACTCAAGCCCGATTACACCGAAGCCCATGTCAACATGGGCTCGGTGTATCGCGCACTTGGTCGGCCTCGCGAAGCGCTCGCCAGTTACGATACGGCACTTTCCATGCGCGCTGATCTGCTCGATGCCCATTACAACCGTGGCGTCGTGCTACAGGAAATAGGCGAGCTTGATGCTGCGCTCTCGAGCTATCGCATCGCCTGCTCGCTGCGCGCCAATCATGCCGAGGCGCTATCGAACTCAGCCTTGATATTTTTGATACGTGGTGACTTGGCGGCGGGCTGGCCGCTTTACGAGTGGCGACTCGCCACGCCGCAGTTTCTCGCAGCTCATCCGCAGAAACTCCCAGGTTCGCGCTGGAGCGGCAACGAATCTTTGGTAGGCAAAAGAATTCTGGTGTTCTGCGAGCAGGGTCTGGGCGATGCGCTGCAATTCGCCCGCTACCTGCCCCTGTTGGCCGAGCGGGAGCCACAGGCGCAGATCACTGTCTCGGCGCGGCCCGCCCTGCACCGAATATTCTTGCGTCTACACGGCGTCTCGGCGGTGATCGACGGCGTCCAGGGAGGGGGTTTCGACTTCCACTGCGCCTTGCTCAGTCTGCCGGGAATATTCGGTACCACGCTCAAAGATATTCCGTCGGTACAGACACCGTATCTTTCGGTCGATCAGCAATGGGTCGCGAGTTGGCGTAAATCTGTCGACGAAGCGCTGGCGGGTGAGCGCAGGCCGCGCGTTGGTCTGATGTGGAGTGGAGGCCAAGTCACGCCGATCAAAGGTCGAAGCATTCCGCTCGCCATGCTCGGCGAACTGCTCGCGCTGCCGGTCGACTTCATCAGCCTGCAAAAAGAAATCTCGCCCGACGATGCCGCCTTGCTGCGGACCCTGCCCAAGCTGCGTCATTTCGGAGCCCCGTTCTCAGACGTGCAGCAAACCGATTTCGCCGATACGGCAGCGATCATTTCGCAACTCGATTGGGTGATCAGTGTCGACACCAGCGTTGCCCATCTCGCTGCCGCGCTGGGCAAAGAGACCTGGATTCCCTTGCCGAAGGTCAGCGACTGGCGCTGGCTCGAGGGCCGCAGCGACAGCCCCTGGTACTCGCAGGTACGGCTCTTCCGGCAGACGACGGCTGGCGATTGGGCACCGGTGCTTAGGGAGATTCGGGCCGGCATTACCGCGAGGCTATGGGCGGACGGTTGCCAGCGGCGGGCCGGACTGGTATAAAAGCGGCCCTTTGCTCGGGGGCCAAAGCACCCGGTCTTACTTAAACTACTGATTTCAAAAGGTTTCCTACGATGTCCCGCGTCTGCGAACTCACTGGAAAGCGCCCGACCACGGGCAACCGCGTCTCGCACGCGAACAACAAGAAGCGTCGCCGCTTCCTGCCCAACCTGCACACGCAGCGTTTCTGGCTCGAGAGCGAGCAACGCTGGGTCTCGTTGCGCGTCAGCACCAATGCGCTGCGCACCATCGAGAAGAACAGTCTCGACGCGGTGGTCACCGACCTTCGCGCCAAGGGCATGAAGATCTGAGACGGAGCACTGAGTCATGCGCGAAAAGGTCAAGTTGCTGTCGACTGCAGGTACCGGTCACTTCTATGTGGCGATGAAGAACAAGCGTCTGCATCCCGAGAAGATGGACGTCAAGAAATACGATCCGGTCGTGCGCAAGCACGTTGCCTACAAGGAAACCAAGATCAAGTAATCCCGAATCGAATAAGCAGGGCGCCCCGCACCGCGCGAGGGCTCTGCCGCAACGAAAGTCCTGCCATTGCGCAGACCTTTTCGTTTAACGTCGGTCATCAATGCCCGAACTACCCGAAGTCGAGACCACCTGCCGCGGGATAGCGCCGCACGTCTGCGCTCGACGCATCGAAGATTTTTTGTTGCATGAGACCCGGCTGCGCTGGCCGGTGTCGCGCACCGTCGTTCCGCAACTGCGCGGCGCCGTGATCAAGAGCGTCAGACGCCGCGCCAAATATCTGCTGCTCGACATCGAGCGCACCGATGCCGATTCGCATGCAACGCTGATTCTGCACCTTGGCATGTCGGGCAATTTGCGCGTGCTGCCGCGAGCGACGCCCAGACTGAAGCACGATCATTTCGATTTGCTGCTCGATTCGGGAATAACGCTGCGCTTCAATGATCCGCGACGTTTCGGCTCGCTGCATCTCGTAAGCGGCGACCCGAATCAGCATCCGCTGTTGGCAGCGCTGGGACCCGAACCGCTCAATGACGCCTTCGATGCCGAATATCTTTGGCATAGATCGCGAGCACGTCGTGTTGCCGTCAAACCCTTTTTGATGAACGGACATGTGGTGGTCGGCGTCGGCAATATCTACGCCAGCGAAGCGCTATTTCGTGCTGGCGTGCGCCCCGGTCGTCAGGCGAGGCATCTCAAGCGTGACGAAATCGCGCGGATCGTCGCAGCCATCAAGCAGGTTTTGGCGATGGCGATCAAAGTCGGCGGAACGACCCTGCGAGACTACGTCGGTGCCGACGGTACGCCGGGCTACTTCAAACAAAAACTGTTCGTCTATGAACGCACGGGCGAGCCCTGCAGAAAGTGTGGCGAAGCCATCCGTCATCGCGTTCAGGCGCAACGCTCGACCTATTGGTGCCATGCATGCCAGCGCTGAGTCGCCGACGACTGCGCACACACTTCGCACGCGTCGATCCGGTGATGGCAGCACTCATCAACGCGGCGGGGCCCTACCGCCTACGCGCCGTCGTCTGCTCCTCGCCGTTCAAGCACCTGACGCAGGCTATTATTTCGCAGCAAATCAGCGGCCGCGCCGCCGCCGCCATTCTCGGCCGGTTCGTCGCGCTGTTCGGGGTAGATGCTGCAGGCAAAGAATTTCCTGCTCCGGAATCGATCTTGGCCGTAGATCACTCGACTCTGCGTAGTGCCGGGCTTTCGGCGAGCAAAGTCGCGGCGGTGCGCGATCTTGCGAGTAAAACGCTTGCGGGGGTAGTTCCGGACAGTGCCACGCTACAGCGCTTGACCGATCAACAAATCATTGAACGCCTCACCGTGGTGCGCGGTATCGGTGCCTGGACGGTACAGATGATGCTGATGTCCCAGCTCGGTCGTGAGGATGTGCTGCCGATCAATGATTACGGCGTCCGCAATGGTTTTCGCCTTGCCTATCGGCGGCGCGCCCTGCCTACGCCGGGCGAGCTACAACGTTACGGAGAGCGCTGGACGCCTTATCGCTCGGCGGCTGCCTGGTATCTTTGGCGTGCCGTCGATCTGCAGAAGGCAGGCGACGCGGACCTCAAGGCTTTGCCAGCTGCGCCTCGCGGTGCTGGCGCAAGGCGTCGGCCACGACCGGGTGCACGAACTCGCTGACATTGCCACCGAGCGCAGCGATTTCGCGCACTAGCGTCGATGAGATGAAGGTGAATTGCTCCTGCGGCGTCATGAATACGGTCTCGATCGTCTGGTCGAGATGGCGTGTCATGTTGGCGAGCTGGAACTCGAATTCGAAATCGGATACGGCGCGCAAACCACGAATGATTACATTGAGGCCGTTTTCTCGGGCGAAATCCACCGTCAGACCCGAGTAGCCGCGCACCTCGACATTGGGCAGATCGACCAGTACCGCGCGCGCGAGATCAACACGCTTCTCGAGCAGAAAACGCGTCGCCTTGCTGGGATTGGCAGCGATCGCAATGACCACACGGTCAAAGATTCCAGCCGCACGACGCACGAGGTCGTGATGCCCGTTGGTGATCGGATCGAAAGTTCCCGGATAGACCGCGTTACGCGCCATGTGTCCCCCGTGTTGTCGGCTCCACTCGACGGAAAAGATGATAACCGACCTCGCCGGCCGTGCCTTCGCGCCAGGGCTGCCAGTTAGCAGGCAAGGCGTCGAGCGCTGTGCCGACCGGGGCCTCGACATAAACGAATGCCTCAGGCGTAAGCCAGCCGTTGCGCTCGAGTCGCGAGGCAACCTCGGTCCAAAGACCGGCAGCGAACGGCGGATCGATGAAAACGATCGCGAACATGGCCGCCGGTGCGAGCTGCAAGACCGACAGCGCATCGGCGCGACTGGTCTCCACTCGATCGGGCTCGGCACGCCACTCGACCAACAGTTCGCGCAAGGCCGCCGTGGCCCGCGCATCAGTATCGATGAAATGAACCTGGGCGGCGCCGCGCGACAAGGCCTCGAGGCCGAGCGCACCACTACCGGCAAAGAGGTCGAGCACCCGTGCACCGCGAATGACCGGCGCTAGCCAGTTGAACAAGGTCTCACGTACACGATCGGGCGTCGGTCGGATGTCGGGACCCGCAGGGAAGCGCAAGCGGCGAGCACGCCAAGTGCCGGCGATGATGCGCAACTCGCGTATCTGGCGGCGGTTCGTGGCCATTTGCGGCGCAGGGTAGCCTAAAATCCGCCCCCGCATGGCGAGCGAATCAAAACCCGGCTTTTTCCAACGACTGAAGGATCGCCTGACGCGGCCAGGCGGCAGCATCGGTTCAGGCCTTGCTCGCCTTTTCGGTGCGCGGCGGATCGACGACTCGATTCTCGAGGAACTCGAGTCGCGACTGCTCGCCGCAGATGTCGGCGTGCAAGTCACCGAAGAATTGCTCGATGGTTTGCGCAAGCGCGTAGCCCGCCAACAACTCGACAATGTCGATGCGCTGCTTGCAGCCTTGCGCAGCGACATCACGGCGCTGCTGGTGCCGGTTGCCAAGCCGCTCGTCATTGATCGCAGCGTGAAGCCCTACACCATCCTTGTCGTCGGCGTGAACGGTTCGGGCAAGACCACGACCATCGGCAAGCTCGCACATCGTTATCGCAGCGCGGGCCTCAAGGTAATGCTCGCTGCAGGCGACACCTTTCGCGCCGCTGCCGTCGAACAGATAGGTATCTGGGCCGAGCGCACGGGCGCCGAGCTCATCGCACAGCAGACCGGTGCCGACCCCGCCGCCGTGGCCTTCGATGCCTTCGCCGCAGCCCGTAGTCGCGGCGCGGATATTTTGATCGCGGATACCGCCGGTCGACTGCAGGCGCAAGCGCATCTCATGGAAGAACTGCGCAAGGTGCGCCGCGTCCTCGGCAAAGCGGATCCCGCGGCACCCCACGAAGTATTGCTGGTGCTTGATGCCAATCAGGGGCAGAACGCGCTCTCGCAGGCGCTGCAATTCCATGAGGCTGTAGGGGTCACGGGACTCGTACTCACCAAGCTTGACGGCACGGCAAAGGGTGGCATCGTGCTCGCGATTGCGCGCCGCCTGAAGCTGCCGATCCGTTTCATTGGTATCGGCGAGGGTGCCGAAGATTTCGGCGAGTTCGATGCCGCCGCTTTCGCCGCCGCATTGATCGAGGGAGGCAGTTCCACGTGATTCGTTTCGATCATGTTTTCAAGCGCTATCCGAATGGTCGCGAAGCGCTGCACGACGTGTCTTTTGAGGTACGCGCGGGCGAACTCGTATTTCTCACGGGACGCAGCGGGGCGGGTAAGAGCTCGGTGCTCAAACTGATGACGCTGCTCGAGCGACCGACCCGCGGCACGGTCACGGTCAACGGCCAAGACACCGGCACTTTGCCGATGCGGGCGATTCCAGCATTTCGGCGGCGACTCGGCATCGTGTTTCAGGACCATCAACTTTTGATGGATCGACCGGTGTACGACAACGTGGCGCTACCACTGATGGTTTCGGATACGCGCTTTCGCGATATCGACAAACGCGTGCGCGCGGCACTCGATCAAGTCGGGTTACTCGACAAAGAACGGGTGTCGCCTGCGGAACTTTCAGTTGGCGAACAACAACGCGTAGGGATTGCGCGTGCGGTGGTAGCGCGACCCACGGTACTGATCGCAGATGAACCAACCGGTAATCTCGATCACGGACTCGCACGCGAAGTGATGCAACTCTTTCGCAGATTTCAGGATGCCGGCGTCACGGTACTGATCGCCACGCATGACATGGCGCTCGTGCGTGAGTTCTCGCAGCGCGAGATTCTGATCGACGACGGCAAAGTATTCAGCGGCGTCCAAGCGGAGCGTGCCTCGTGACCTCGCCCATCATCTATCTCACGCGACACGCACAGGCGTTTCTCGGCGCGCTCGGCAGATTGCTGCGTCGGCCGCTCGGCAGTCTGTTGACGCTGCTGGCCATTGCCGTTGCGCTCGCGCTGCCGGCCTCGCTCTGGTTGCTGGTCAAAAATGCACAACTCGCCACAGGTGATACCGGCGACGCCATCGAGATTTCGGTGTATTTCCGCCCGGGTGCAGCGCTGGAGAAAGCCGAGCAACTCGCTGCGTCGGCGCGCGTCAGGACCGAAGCAGGTACGGTGACCGTGATTTCCGCCGATGTCGCACTCGAAGAATTTCGCCGCTACTCGGGCTTTGGGGCAGCACTCGATTCCCTACAGGGCAATCCGCTGCCCCACGTCATCACAGTCAAACCGAAGCCCGATTACGCCAATCCTCGAGGCGTCGAGTCGTTACAGAAATACCTGCGGGCCTGGCCCGAGGTGGACAGCGTACAGGTGGACGGCGAATGGGTCCGCCGACTCAGCGCCATCCTCGACTTGATGCGCAACGTGCTCGGTGCTTTTGCGGGTTTGCTGGCGCTCGGCGTGTTGGTGGTCATCGGCAACGCCATCCGACTCGAAATCGGCGCTCACCGCGCGGAAATCGAAGTCACCAAGCTCGTCGGCGGATCAAACGCTTTTGTGCGCCGACCTTTTCTCTACGAAGGGTTTTTCCTCGGCTTGCTCGGCGGGCTGCTGGCCACCGGCATCACGGTGATTCTGGTGGTCGCGCTCGCCGAACCCGTCAGTCGCGTGTCGGCGCTGTACGGTGGACGCTATTTACTGAGCGGACTCGACCTCCTCGAAGCGGCGGCGCTCATTGGGCTCTCCGCGTTGCTCGGCGTCATTGGGGCTTGGCTCGGAGCAGCTCTATTAATCGCGAAAATCGAACCAAGAGAGTAGCGAAATTGTCTTTTTGATTTACTCATGAATCAATAAAGACGTGATCGAATCTTGGGTCGGATTAGCACTCAAAACACCCGAGTGCTAGAATTCGGCCGGAGGTTACGACCCCATGTCCACACAGGTTCTCGCGCCCCGTTACACTGATCTGTCGCTGACCGGCCCGCTTGGCAGCCTCGACGCGTACCTCGACCGCGTGTCGAAGGTGCCGGTGTTGTCGCGCGAAGACGAACAGTCGCTGGCACGCCGCTTTCGTGAAGAAGGCGATGTCGATGCCGCACGTGCACTCGTACTCTCGCATCTGCGCTTCGTGGTGTACATTGCCCGCGGCTACTCGGGATACGGGCTGCCGATGGGCGATCTGGTGCAGGAAGGCAACGTCGGACTGATGAAAGCCGTGAAGCGCTTCGATCCCACAATCGGTGTGCGCCTGGTGTCCTTCGCTGTGCACTGGATCCGCGCCGAGATTCACGAGTACGTGCTGCGCAACTGGCGGCTCGTCAAAGTGGCCACCACCAAGGCGCAGCGCAAACTTTTCTTCAACCTGCGTCGCCTCAAAAAAAATCTGACCTGGTTGTCGCCCGAAGAGACTCGTACCGTCGCCCGGGAACTTAGCGTCAGCGAATACGAAGTCACCGAGATGGAGCGACGACTCGCAGCGCGTGATCTGTCGTTCGATCCGACACCGGCCGAATCCGAAGAAGACGAAACCTACTCCCCCGCCACCTATCTGCCCGCACCCGATGCCGACCCGGCTACGCAAGTGGAAAGCGAAGAGTGGGAAGATGACACCCACGAACGCTTGGCCGCAGCGATGCAAGCGCTTGATGCCCGCAGTCGCGACATTCTCGCGAGCCGCTGGATGGCGGGCGATGCCGAGAAAGCGACCCTGCACGACCTCGCCGCCAAATACGGCGTTTCGGCCGAGCGCATTCGTCAGCTCGAAGCGAACGCGATCAAAAAATTGCGCGGCTTGATGGTCGGGCCGGCCTGATCGGCGGCCGACTCACTCGCCGACCCGCTCAAAAGCAGACCAACTCAATCGACCCCAGTTTCGGGCGCTGGCGGCGTGGTGGCCTTGGCATAGCCGCGCGGTCGGATCGCCACGGTATTCACGATGCGCGTGCAGCGCGTCCCGTCGCGCAAATAAAAACCGTATTCGAACGAGGGGGTCGCCCGGTGGTCACGCGCAAGTGCTGCGCGGATTTCGCGCTCTAGAGTCGCCGGAAACTCGAAGCGCAGTTCGAGATCGGTGCTGCCGCCGTGCTCGAAATCGACGGTGAACCCGCGCGTCCATACCGAATAACCGGGGAATACTCGAGCGCAGGCGAGTGCCGCGATCGGATCAGCGAGTGCGGCCTGATAGCCGCCGAACATCACCCCGCCCGGATTACGCGAAATCGCATTGAGCGGCAGCCGAATGCGCACACGCCGCCATTCGCGATCCATCTCCAGCACCTTGATGCGCATGAACCAGAACGGCGGATAAAACTCGAGCATGCGCGCATCCGACAAGATGCGACGATCGGACATGAAGCGCAGAAAGCGCTGCATCAACCGCGGACGCGGCGGCTTGGGGGGCGACTGACTCACGGATTGAGCGCCTCTTCGAAAACGATACTGTGCAACATCGCGGTGCGCACGGCGTTCGGTGAATAGCCCCCCGCCAGCGTGATCACCAGCGGCACGCCGAGTTTGCGACTCCAGTCGAGTACACAGCGCTCGCGGGCGCGGACCCCGGCCTCGGAGAGGCGAAATTTGCCGTAACGATCGCCCTCGGCCACATCGACTCCGGCCAGATAAAACACGATGTCAGGGCAAAAATCTTTGGTGAGTGCAGGCAGATTTTCTTGCAGTGCAGACAGATAGGCGTCGTCATCGATGCCAGCGGGCAAACCGACATCGAGCGTCGAGCGCATCTTGCGCGCCGGATAGTTCTTCTCACCATGAATCGAGAAAGTGAACACCGACTCGTCACCTTCAAAGATTGCGGCTGTGCCGTTCCCCTGATGGACGTCGAGATCGACCACCAGCGCCCGTTCGATGCGACGATCGGCCTGCAGTCGGCGGATGGTGATGGCGATATCATTGAGCACGCAAAAGCCTTCGCCATGATCGGCAAAAGCGTGGTGGGTACCCCCAGCGAGATTACCGGCACGGCCATCCTCGAGCGCTGCGCGGGCGGCGAGCAAAGTACCCTGCACGGCAAGACGCGAACGGCGTAGCAAGCGCGGTGACCACGGCACACCGAGTGCGCGCTGCTCGGCTGCACTCAGACCGTGACCAAACAAGCGATCAAGGTATTCGCGAGTGTGCACGCGCTCGAGATCGGCGCGCGCCGCTTCGTCAGGAAGCATGATGCGTTCGGCCGGCAACAGACCGGCAGCGCGCAGCCGATCGTGGACGAGGGTGTATTTCACCATCGGGAACGGGTGCCCTTCGGGCAGGGGCAGGTAATAGTCCGGATGGTGACTGACTTTCAAGTTGGGTCCGAATCGGCTAGAAGTAACGACATCTCAGGGGAGTACGATGCACCAGTCGCTCACCGGCGGAATGGTAGTCAGCCGGGCGCTGGCACGCTACGGCATTCGCACCGTCTTCTCGCTCGCGGGGGCCTCGCACACTTTCCTGCTCGAGGCTTTGCAGCGGGACGGCTTGCGCATCATCAGCAATCGGCATGAATCCGGCTGCGTGAGTGCCGCCGACGGTTACGCCAGGGTCACGGGTCGTCTTGGCGTTGCGCTAATCATCGCGGATCAGGGCATGCCCAATGCCATCAACGGCATCGCCACCGCTTTTCATGCCTGCTCGCCGGTGCTGGTGTTGGTTGCGCGACTACCGGACTCGTGGACCGAAGCCGAATCGGAATATGACAACCTCAAGCATCCGCTGGTGGGCAGTATCAGCAAGTGGGCGCGTACCGTGCCGACTGCAGAGCGTCTGGCCGAATACGTGGATGCCGCGGCCAAACGCGCGCTGACGGGCCGGCGTGGTCCGGTGGTGCTGCAGATTCCACAGGAGTTCCTGCAAGCCAAAGTTACCGATGCAGCCGCTTTAATGCCGCCCATCCCGCAAGCCGCCCGCCCCGCTGCCGACTCTGCAGCCATTCTGCACGCGGCGCAGTTGTTGCAGACAGCAAAGAAACCGCTGCTGATTGCGGGGGCAGGTGCCTGCCATGGCGAAGCCAGTGATGCGCTGCGCGCGCTCGTCGAGCGCTGCGATCTGCCCATCGCAGGCAATGGACTCGGCCGCGGACTCGTGCCTGAAGATGGCGTTCGCTCATTCAGCTGGCCCGTCATGCAACTCGTGGCGCGCGAGGCCGACGTGGTCTGCGTGATCGGTGCGCGCCTGAAGCAGCGTCTCGGCTATGGCCTGCCACCACGCTTCGCTGCGAACGCACAATTCATCCAGATCGACATCGAGGCCGAAGAACTCTCGCGCAATCGTCGCATCGGCGTCGCGATCGTCGCCGATGCCGGGCTCGCTTGTCGGCAAACTCTGGAGGCGCTCGATACTCAGGCTTTCGATAGCGTTGCGACCCGCGCTAGCAAGACGGTGGGGCGAGCCGCTTGGGTACGCGAGGCGCTACAGGCCAGATTCCAATATCTCGATACGCTGGCCGACTCAAAGATTTCGACAGATGTCATCCATCCGCTCGTACTCGGGCGGGCGATTGCCCGACGTGTGGACGCCGCGGCGATCGTGATCGGCGATGGCGCCGATATCCAGAATTGGATGTACGCCGCACTACCCGTTCGGCAGGCACCAGGGTTTCTCGATCACTACCCGATGGGGGCGATGGGTGTCGGCACGCCGCTTGCCGTGGGCGCCGCCGCAGCCGCGCGCGAAATCGCTGAGCAAACGGGGATCCAGCCCAGGCA
>Ga0194131_10002094_pt1 | contig 33173 bp, 27 predicted proteins | sample TA2KigO120mmetaG_FD_148631 | JGI IMG/M metagenome (GOLD analysis project Ga0194131, IMG submission 148631) | Freshwater microbial communities from Lake Tanganyika, Tanzania - TA2015053 Kigoma Offshore 120m | ecosystem: Environmental > Aquatic > Freshwater > Lake | place: Tanzania: Lake...
ACGCGGCGTCACTCCGTCAGGCTTTCGCCCATTGCGGAAAATTCCCCACTGCTGCCTCCCGTAGGAGTCGGGACCGTGTCTCAGTTCCCGTGTGGCTGGTCGTCCTCTCAGACCAGCTACCCGTCATAGCCTTGGTGAGCCGTGACCTCACCAACTAGCTGATAGGCCGCGAGCCCCTCCAAGAGCGGCAGCTTTCGCCACCTTTCCTCTCCAGACCTTGCGATCCGAAGAACGTATCCGGTATTAGCCTCCCTTTCGAGAGGGTATCCCGGGCTCGAGGGCAGGTTGCCCACGTGTTACTCACCCGTACGCCACTAGAAGCTTCTCTGTATTGCTACAGAAAAGCTCCTCGTTCGACTTGCATGTGTTAAGTACGCCGCCAGCGTTCGCTCTGAGCCAGGATCAAACTCGCCAAAAAACAGCGATGAACCTGGTCCTCTAGCCCGAACGTTTCACTGACTTGTTACTGACAGTTACTCGGCCGAGCGCAAGGCACTCATAGAACGGATGGTGCTCACACCTTTTCGGTGAGCCAGTAGCATATCCAACTGTCAAAGAACTGCGGTCAGCTTGGAAGGTGACCGGATCGTGTTGCTAAACCGTTCCGCACCCGAGGGGCGCGGGCAAAGACTGAATATACGGATGCGGCCCTCGTGTGTCAACACCTCGGGCCGCAGATCGCTATTTTTTATCTAACCTCGCGATATGAAAAGTCTTTTTCCCCTTGCGCAAGACGACGAATCCCCCCGGGAGAACGGCATCTTCCGTGAGAACAGCGTCGACCGCGCTGATCTTGTGGCCGTTCAGCTGGATCGCGCCCGTCGCGATGAGCTCGCGACTCCGCCGTTTCGACTCGGCGAGACCGATGCGGACCAATACATCGACCAGAAGCGCTCCGACGTCCTCGGCCGCGAGCGGCGTCACCGGCGCACCGGCGAACGCCTGTCGCAACTGCTCCGCGTTGAGGCCCGCGACGTCTCCCGTGAAGAGCGAGGCGGTGATGGTCTCGGCGTCCCGCACGGCGTCCTCGCCATGAACGAGCGCGGTGACGTGCCGGGCGAGGACACGCTGAGCTTCGCGCTTCTCCGGGGCTCGCTCGGTCGCCGTGTGGAGCGCGTCGATCTCCTCGAGCGAGAGGAACGTGTAGTACCGCAGGAATCGCGTGACGTCGGCGTCGGGCGTGTTGAGCCAGAATTGGTACATCGCATACGGTGACGTCTTCGAGGCGTCGAGCCACACCGTGCCGCTCTCGGTCTTGCCGAACTTCGTTCCGTCGGAGCGTGCGACCAGCGGATGCGTGAGCCCGAAAGCGGCGGCGCCGTCCATGCGGCGGATCAGCTCGATCCCCGCCGTGATGTTCCCCCACTGGTCGCTGCCGCCCATCTGCATCGTGCAGCCGTGACGGCGGGAGAGCTCGCGAAAGTCGTACGCCTGCATGAGCTGATAGCTGAACTCGGTGTAGGAGATCCCCGTCGCGAGCCGCGCGCGCACCGACTCCTTGTTGAGCATGACGCTGACCGAGAAGTGCTTGCCGACGTCGCGGAGGAACGGCACGAGCGACAGCGCCGAGAGCCATTCGTAGTTGTCGACGAGCACCGCGGCGTTCCCGCCGCGCTCGAAGTCGACGAAACGGCTGACCTGGCGCTTGAGGCGATCCGCCCATTCGCGCACAGTGTCGAGCTCGTTGAGCGCGCGCTCTCCGGTCTTGCCGCTCGGATCGCCGATGAGCCCCGTGCCCCCCCCCACGAGCACGATCGGACGGTGTCCGGCAAGCTGCACCCGCCGCAGGAGCGTGAGCCCGAGCAGGCTGCCGACGTGGAGGCTGTCCGCCGTCGGATCGAAGCCGATGTAGACGCTGCGCATCCGCTCACGGAGATGCGCCGCCAGCTCGTCCGTCGGCGTGGAGTCGACGATGAGCTCGCGGGCGGCGAGATCATGCAGCAGCGGAGAGCCGGTGGCGCTCACGACCCGTGATTATCGCATTCCTCGCACGGCCGGTGACGGCGGGCCGATATAATGGCCGCGCATGGCTTCAAGGAAGCGCGCGGCCGGGAAGGACAAGCCCGCCGCGACCCGCTGGTGGCGCTGGCGCCCGTCCCTGCCCGGCCGACGCTGGCTCCGGCCCGTCCTGATCGGCATCGGCGTGATTGCGCTGCTGATCGGCTCCGCCGCCGGCGTCGCCGCGCTGTGGGCGTTCACCGTCCTTCCCCGGTCGCTCCCCAACGTCGCCGCCCTCGAGACCGTCCAGCCGATCCAGGGCACGAAGATCTACGACGACAACGACGAGCTCGTCACCGAGTTCCACGGCGAGCGCCGCATCTTCGTTCCGCTCGCGCACGTGCCGCGCGCGCTCCGTGACGCCGTCCTCGCCACCGAGGACCGCCGCTTCTATCAGCACTGGGGCATCGATCCCATCGGCATCGGCCGCGCCATCTGGCAGAACTGGCGGCGCGGGCGGGTCGTGGAGGGCGGCAGCACGATCACGCAGCAGCTCACGAAGGTCCTCTTCCTCACGCCCGACAAGAGTCTCGAGCGGAAGATGAAGGAGGCGGTGCTCGCGCTGGAGCTCGAGCGGCGCTACAGCAAGGACCGCATCCTCGAGATGTACCTGAACCAGATCTACTTCGGCCATGGCGCGTACGGCGTCGAGGCGGCCGCCCGGACATACTTCGGGAAATCCGTCTCGGAGCTGAACGTCCGCGAGGCCGCGCTGATCGCGGGCCTCCCGCGGGCGCCGTCGGCGTACTCGCCCTTCGAGCACCCCGACCTCGCGAAGCGCCGGCGCGAGGTCGTGTTCCGGCGCCTCGTGGACTACGGCGCGTTGAAGGAAGACGAGGGGAAGCGCCTGGCGCGCTCGGACCTCGGATTGATCCCGCCCGAGCGGCGGCGCACGACCGGGCAGTACTTCCTGGAGTACGTGCAACAGACGCTGGAGGCGAAGTACGGCGCCGACATGGTCTTCAAGGGCGGGCTGAACGTCTACACCACGCTGAGCCCGCCCATGCAGCTCGCGGCCGAGCAGGCGCTCCGCGCGGGCCTGAAGGCCCTCGAAGGGCGCAGCAAGACCACGCGCCCGGGCGAGCATCCCGAAGGCGCCGTCGTGACGATCGAGCCGGAGACCGGCTACATCCGCGCGCTCGTCGGCGGCTACGACTTCTTTCGCAGCGAGTTCAACCGCGCGGTGCAGGCGAAGCGGCAGCCGGGCTCCGCGTTCAAGCCGTTCGTCTTCATCGCGGCGCTCGAGTCGGGCTTCACGCCCGCGAGCCGCGTCGAGGACGCGCCGGTGTCGTACCAGGTCGGCGGCGGCAACGTGTGGAAGCCGGAAAACTACGACCGCAAGTACCGCGGCGCCACCACCCTGCAGCAGGCGATCGAGGAATCCGTCAACGTCGTGACCGTGAAGCTGCAGGAGCGCGTCGGCGTCAACCGCACGGTGCAGATCGCGCGGCGGCTCGGCGTGACGAGCCCCATCGACGTGAATCTCAGCATGGCGCTCGGCACGTCGGACCTCACGTTGCTGGAGATCACCTCCGCCTACGGCGTGCTCGCCAACCAGGGCGTATGGATGCCACCGACGACGATCCGCTACGTGACCAACGCCCAGGGCCAGCTGCTCGAGGAGCACGTCCCGCAGGGCCGCGAGGCGCTGTCGCCGGAGATGGCGTACGTGGCCACCCACATGCTGCGCGGCGTGGTCGAGCGCGGCACGGGCCAGGCGGCGAAGGCGCTCGGACGCCCGATGGCCGCGAAGACCGGCACGACGAACGACTACTCGAACGCCTGGTTCGTCGGCTTCACGCCGACGCTCTCCACCGGCGTGTGGGTCGGCTACGACCGCCCGCGCAGCCTCGGCAAGGATGAGACCGGCTCGCGCGTCGCGGTTCCGATCTGGCTCACCTACATGACGCGGATCCTCGGAGACAGCCCGAAAGAGGACTTCCCGGTTCCGGAGCGCGTGGTGCTGCTGCCGATCGATCTGGATCCGTCGAACGAATGCGTGCGCGTCGTGACGATGGCCTTCGTGCGAGGCACCGAGCCGGCCGCAACGTGCGGACCACGACGCCAGAGCGTGCCGACCGGCGTGACCGTATCGCCCGCCCCCCTGGCGCCGGGCGCGGTCCCCGGACCGTCGGGTGTGGCCCCTGGAGCGCCCGGTGTGGTCCCCGGAGCGCCGGGCGCCGTCCCCGCGCCGCCAGGCGCTCTCCCCGGAGCACCGCCCGCGCAGCCCGGCGCGTCGGCGTCGCCGCCCCCTCCGCAGAGCGCGGTCGTCGAGGACGCCCCGGCCGCGCTGCCGCGCATTACCGTGCCGGTCGCACCGGCACCCGCGGCCGGCGAAGCGCCCTAGCCGCGAGCCTCGGCGTCGCCGCGCGGGAACTCCGCCGCGACGTCAGGCCACGCCGTCCCGCCGTCGAGCAGGCGGCTGAATACGCCTTCGAGCGCCTCGATCGGCACGCGCACCTGTTCCATCGAGTCGCGCTCGCGGATGGTGACCTTGCCGTCGCCCACCTCGCCCTTCTCCGTGTCGCCCACGGTCTTGACGTCCACGGTGAGGCAGTACGGCGTGCCGACTTCGTCCTGCCGTCGGTAGAGCCGCCCGATCGCCGCCGTGTCGTCGTAGACCGAGGCCCAACGCCGCCCCAGGCGATCGCGCAGCTCGCTCGCACGCGCCACGATCTCGCCGCGCTTCTTCAGGAGCGGCAGCACGGCGATCTTCACCGGCGCGAGCTCCGGATGGAAGCGCAGGACCACGCGCTTCTCCCCGCGCACCTCTTCTTCGCGGTAGGCCTCGAGGAGGAACGCGAGCAGCGCCCGATCCACGCCCGCCGACGGCTCGATCACGTAGGGGACGATGTGCTGCTTGCGCTCCTCGTCGAACCACGTGAGCGACTTGCCGCTGAACTTGGCGTGCTGCTTGAGGTCGAAGTCCGTGCGATTCGCGACGCCCATGAGCTCGCTCCAGCCCATGGGGAACTCGTAGAGGATGTCCACGGTCCGCTTGGAGTAGTGCGCGAGCTCGTCGCGCGGGTGCTCGTGGAGCTTCATGCGCGCGGCATCGACGCCGTAGCGCACGAACCACGCCTGGCACTGCTCGATCCACCGGTCGTGGAGCGCCTCGTCGGCGGGACGTCCGTCCACCGTGTCCAGCGGGTTGACGAAGTACTCGATCTCCATCTGCTCGAACTCGCGCGTCCGGAAGATGAAGTTGCCGGGCGTGATCTCGTTCCGGAACGCCTTGCCGACCTGCGCGATCCCGAACGGCAGCTTGCGCCGCATCGCCTGGAGGACGTTGTCGAAGTTCACGAAGATCCCCTGCGCGGTCTCCGGCCGCAGGTACGTGACGGAGGCGTCCTCCTCGACGGGCCCCATGAACGTCTTGAACATGAGGTTGAACTGGCGCGGCGGTGTCAGCTCGCCCTTCCCGCATTCGGGACACAGCGTGCGGCGCGCCTGGCAGTGCTTGCAGGGCTCGCCGGCGGCGATCGTGAACTTGTTGCCCTTGGTGGCCGGACAGAAGTGCGTCCACGCCATGTCGTCGATCTGGTCGGCGCGGAACCGCCGCTTGCACTCGCGGCAGTCCACCATCGGATCGGTGAAGTTGTCGACGTGGCCGCTCGCGGTCCACACGGTCGCGTGCATGAGGATCGAGGCGTCGAGCCCGACCATGTCGCCGCGCGCCTGCACGAAGTCGCGCCACCACACCCGCTTGATGTTCTGCTTCAGCTCCACGCCGAGCGGCCCGTAGTCCCAGCACGATCCCGTCCCGCCGTAGATCTCGCTGGACTGGAAGATGAAGCCGCGGCGCTTGCAGAGCGAGACCAGCACGTCCATGTTCATCCGCGGTCTCCAGCCGGTCGTGCCACGCGCCGCACCTCGCGCAGGAACTTCGTCGCGCGGGGCGCGTGGCCGATGAGTCGAGTGACGTAGGCCTCCAGCACCGTTTTCAGCTCGCCCTCCGTGCGCCCCAGCGGCGCCGCGAGCGCGTCCTCCCACGCCACGCGCCGCAGCGCATCGAGCGCGCTCACCGCCGCCGGCGAGATGGCCACGAGCCCGGGCAGCCCGGGTGCGCACGGCTCGCACACGAGGCCGCCTTCGCCGAGGCGCGCGCGGGGGAACGGCCCGGTGCGCCCGCACTCGACGCAGGCGTCCAGTCGAGGCCGGTGGCCGACCGCGTCCAGGCACCGCGCGATGAAGCAGATCGCCACGCGGCCGGCGGCGCCGCGCTCCATCGACCGCAGGCTCCGTGTCAGCAGCGCGTAGAGCCCGATGTGCGGATCGCGCTCCGCGGTGAGCCGCCCGATGCACTCGAGGATCCAGGACGCGTGCCCGATGCGGTCGAGGTCCTCGCGCAGCCGCGCGAGCGGGTGGACGACGTCGAAGTGGTCGATCTGCACGAGCTCACTGCGCCCGTTGTCGAAGAAGACCAGCTCGCCCACCGTGAACAGCTCGAGCGCGCCCGCGAAGCGTGAGCGCGGCCGGCGCGACGCGCGCGCGACCCCGCGCAGCTTGCCGTGCTCGCGCGAGAAGAACGTGACGACACGATCGCTCTCGCCGAGCGGAAAGCTGCCGATCACGACGGCCGCGGACTTGCCGGGCGCCATCAGGACGTCTTCATCAGGCCGAACTCACGCAGCGCGCGCTCGTCCTTGCGCCAGTTGCGCCGGACCTGCACGGTGAGCTCGAGGAAGACCTTGACCCCGAAGAACGCCTCGAGCGTCTGGCGCGCCGCGGTGCCGATCGATTTCAGCATGGCGCCCTGCTTGCCGATCAGGATGCCCCGCTGCGAGTCCTGCTCCACGAACACGGTGGCGCGGACGTAGACGCACGGCGGCTTCGGGCGGTCGACCAGCTCGTCGACGCGCACGGCCGCGGCGTAGGGCACCTCCTGGTGCGTCCGATGGAAGATCTGCTCGCGGATGATCTCCGCGACGTAGAACGTCTCGGGCTGATCGCTCGTGGCGTCCTCGGGAAAGAGGAACGGATGCTCGGGCAACGCGGCCACGAGCCGCTCGAGCAGGCGGTCGCAGTTCGTGCCCGTGAGCGCCGAGATCGGCACGATCTCCTCGAACGGGCGCGCCGTGCGCCACCGGTCGATCGCCGGAAGCAGGCGGCTCTTCGCGGCGAGCCGGTCCGTTTTGTTGAGCGCGCAGAACAGCGGCCCGCGATACTCGGCGACCGCCCGGAGCGCGATCGGATCCGGCTGTTCGCGTGCCGTCGCGTCGACCACGAGGCAGACCGCGTCGACGTCCTCGACGGCACGCTCGACGGTCTCCATCATGAACGCGCCGAGCTTGCCGCCGCCGGGGTGCAGGCCGGGCGTGTCGACGAAGATCACCTGGGCATCGCGGCGCGTGAGGATCCCGGTCACGCGGTTGCGCGTCGTCTGCGGCCGCGGCGAGACGATCGCGAGCTTCTCCCCGACGAGGCGGTTCAGCAGCGTCGACTTGCCCGCGTTGGGCCGCCCGATCAGCGCGATGAAGCCGGCGCGCGTGGCCGGCGTCATGCGTGCAGGAGCCCGCGCCAGAGCCGGTCCGGCGCTCCGTTACCGAGCAGCTCGCGCTCCCGGCGGTGCATGAGATCGGCCTCGACAGGATCGCGATCGTCGTATCCCGCGAGGTGGAGGATCCCATGCGTGGTCAGGAGCTCGAGCTCGAGCGCGAGCGGCACCTCGAGGCGCCGTGCCTGGCGTGCTGCGGTGTCGGCCGAGATCACGACCTGGCCGAGGAGCCCGCTGGCCGCGCCCGACAGCTCCAGCGGAAATGCCAGCACGTCGGTACGGCGGTTGACGCGGCGATGCACGGCGTTGAGCGCGCGGATCTCGGTATCGTCGACGATCGCGATGTCGACCTCGGCGGCCGGCCGGCCGAGCGCCTCGAGGGCGCGCTGGGCGGCGCGTCCGAGCCGCGCAGCCGGCACCGGCACCCGGCGCTGGCGGTCGACGATGGCCGCCGGCATCAGCTGCTCCCCGGCGCCCCGCCCTCGCGCCGGACCGCGTGGGCGTCGTAGGCGCGGATGATCGCCGACACGAGCTGATGGCGAACCACGTCCTTGTCGGAGAAGTAGACGAACTCGATCCCCGGCACGTCGCGCAGGATGTGCTGGATCTCGACGAGGCCCGAGCCCTTCGAGGCCGGCAGGTCGATCTGCGTCACGTCGCCGGTGATCACCATCTTGGAGTTGAACCCGAGCCGCGTGAGGAACATCTTCATCTGCTCGGCGGTGCTGTTCTGCGCCTCGTCGAGAATGATGAACGAGTCGTTGAGCGTGCGCCCGCGCATGTACGCGAGCGGCGCGACCTCGATCGCGCCCTTCTCCATGAGGCTCGCGACCTTCTCGGCCTCGAGCATGTCGTAGAGCGCGTCGTAGAGCGGGCGCAGGTACGGATGCACCTTCTCGTGCAGGTCGCCGGGGAGGAAGCCGAGCCGCTCGCCGGCCTCGACGGCCGGGCGCGTCAGCACGATGCGGGCGGCCTCGCGCTTCATGAGCGCGGAGACGGCCATGGCGACCGCGAGGAACGACTTCCCGGTGCCCGCGGGGCCGATGCCGAACACCATGTCCGACCGCCGGATCGCGTCGACGTAGTCCTTCTGGCCGCGCGTCTTCGGCGTGATCGACTTGCGGCGCGACGGCACCGGGATCGCGTCGGCGAAGACCGCCTTCAGATCCGTGTCGCCATCCTCGATGAGCATCCGGAGCGCCGCGCGAACGTCCGGTGTGCGCAGGGGCAGCCCCTTCCGCACGATCTCGGCGAGCTGGACGATCGCGCGCTCGCCTTTCCGCACCGGCTCCTCGTCGCCCATGATGGTGACGTCGTGGCCACGCGCGACGATGCGGATGTCGAGCGCGCTCTCCACGATCTTCAGGTGATCGTCGTTGCGACCGAGCAGCTGCACGAGGTCGACGTCCGGCGCGAGCGAGAGCCGGCGCGTGATCGTCGCCGCTTCCGGGCTCACGCCTTCTCCGGCGGGAGCGCGAGACGGATGTGCAGCTCGCGCAGGCGCTCCGGCGGCACCTCGCTCGGCGCCTGCATGAGCAGATCCTGTGCCTGCTGGTTCATCGGGAACGCGACGACCTCGCGGATGTTCCGTTCGCCCGCGAGGAGCATCACGATGCGGTCGATCCCCGGCGCCGAGCCGCCGTGGGGCGGCGCGCCGTAGCGAAAGGCGTTCAGCATCCCGCCGAAGTGCTCCTCCACGTGCGCGCGCGAGTAGCCGGCGATCTCGAAGGCCTTGAACATGATCTCCGGCAGGTGGTTGCGGATCGCGCCGCTCGAAAGCTCGACGCCGTTGCACACGATGTCGTACTGGTACGCCTTGACCGTCAGCGGGTCCTGGCGCTCGAGCGCCTCGAGGCCCCCCTGGGGCATCGAAAACGGGTTGTGGCTGAAGTCGACCTTCCCCGTCTCCTCGTCCCGCTCGTACATCGGGAAGTCGACGATCCAGCAGAAGCGAAAGGCGCTGGTCTCCACGAGCGCGAGATCCTCACCGAGCTTCGTGCGCAGCCTCCCGGCGACGGTGTCGACGGCCGGCCGCTTCGCGCAGACGAACATGACGGCGTCGCCGCTCCCCGCACCCGTGAGCGCGAGCAGCGTCGCGGCGCGCGGCGCGTCGACGAACTTCGCGATCGGCCCCTTGAGCCCGCCGTCCGCCAGCGTGACGTAGCCGACGCCCGGCATGTCCTGGGTCTTGCCCCACTCGTTCAGCTTGTCGAAGAAGCTGCGCGGCTGCGCGGCGGCCTTCGGCGCCACGACCGCGCGCACGACGGCGCCCGCTTCGATCGCGCCCGCGAACGCCGTGAAGCCGGAGCCGCGGAACACGTCGGTCACGTCGTGGATCACGAGCGGGTTGCGAAGATCCGGCTTGTCGCTGCCGTACCTCGTCACGGCCTCTTCGTACGGGATCCGCGGGAACGGCGGCGGCGTCACCACCCGGCCGTCCGCGAACTCCTCGAACACGCCGTGCAGCACGGGCTCGAGCGTCGCGAAGACGTCGTCCTGCGTCACGAACGACATCTCGAGGTCGAGCTGGTAGAACTCGCCGGGCGAGCGGTCGGCGCGGCCGTCCTCGTCGCGGAAGCAGGGGGCGATCTGGAAGTAGCGGTCGAAGCCCGCCGTCATCAGCAGCTGCTTGAACTGCTGCGGCGCCTGGGGCAGCGCGTAGAACTTTCCGGGATGCACGCGGCTCGGGACCAGATAGTCGCGCGCGCCCTCCGGCGAGCTCGACGTGAGGATCGGCGTCTGGAACTCCGTGAACCCCGCCTCGATCATCCGCCGCCGGATGCCCGCGATCACGCGCGACCGCAAGGTGATGTTCCGATGCAGCCGCTCCCGGCGCAGGTCCAGGAAGCGATAGCGCAGGCGCGTCTCCTCGGGGAACTCCGCGTCGCTGTTCACCTGGATCGGCAGCGTATCGGCGACGGACTGGACGACGAGCTCTTGCACGGCGAGCTCCACGTCGCCCGTCGGCAGCTTCGGGTTCTCGGCGCCGGGCGCTCGCCGCACGACGTCCCCGGCCACCGTGATCACGCTCTCGAGCCGGAGCGACTCGGCCTGCGCGAAGGTCGCGCTTCCGCCCGCCACGACGCACTGGGTGATGCCGTAGTTGTCCCGGAGATCGATGAACAGCAGGTTCCCGTGATCGCGCTTGCGGTGCACCCAGCCCGACAGGCGCGCCGGCGTCCCGGCGTCGCCGGCGCGGAGCTCACCGCACGTGTGGGTCCGGTAGCGCGAGCGCAGGCTCACGCGCCGCCCTCCCCGCCCGGCGTGCGCTTCTCGCGCAGCGCGGGCGCGAGGTCCTCGGACGTCCCGTCGGCGAGGTAGGCCCGGCCTTCCTCGAAACCGTCGCGGGCGAGCTGGTAGAGCTGGCGGCCCGTGTTCTTCGCGCTGCGCGCCTCGAGCACGACCACCGCGCCCGCCGCGCGGCGCGTGCGCGCCTCGGCGAGTGCCGCGCTCATGTCGGCGAGACGCTCGTCCACGAGCAGCACCACCTTCGTGCGCGCCCGTCCGAGCGCGCGGCCGCCTTCGCGCTCTTCCAGGATCTCGACGAGGCGCTCGAAGCCGATCGAGAAGCCGCAGGCCGGGACCGGCCGCCCCAGGAACCGTCCGATCATGTCGTCGTAACGTCCGCCACCGGCGATCGACGACGGGTAGCCCGTGTGCCCGATCTCGAAGATCGGCCCCGTGTAGTAGCCCATCCCGCGCACCAGCGTGGGGTCGAAGCGTACCTCCACGTCGGCGCCGGCACCGGCCCACGCCACCCGGTCGGCCTGCACCGCGCGGATGATGGCGCCCAGCGCGTCGATGACCCCGCGGTCCACCGGCAGATCGAGCCAGTCGAGCTCGGCGCCGCCGGCGAGCGCGCGCTTTTCGATCTCCTCGACAGACGCGAGGAACCGGGTCGCCTGTGCGGCGCCGAACCCGCGCGCGACCAGCTCGGCGTGCACGCCTGCGGCGCCGATCTTGTCCATCTTGTCGAGCGCGATCAGGACCGCGCCGCCATCGGCATCGGCGAAGCCGGCGCCGCGGACCAGCGCCACCAGCAGGCGGCGATCGTTGATCCGCACGGTCAGCGAGCGCAGGGTCACCGCGGCGAGCGCATCCACCGTGGCGCGGATCAGCTCGATCTCCGCGAGATGCGACCCGAGCCCGAGGATGTCGATGTCGCACTGGGTGAACTGGCGGTAGCGGCCCTTCTGGGGCTGCTCCGCGCGCCACACGGGGCCGATCTGGATGGCGCGGAACGGCTGCGGCAGTCCCGCGTGCAGATGCGCGTAATACCGCGCCAGCGGCACCGTGAGGTCGAAGCGCAGTCCGAGGTCGGCCGCGTCGGCGCCCGCGGCGGCGGAGAGCTTCTCGCCCCGCTTGAGGATCTTGAAGATGAGCTTCTCGTTCTCCCCGCCCTGCGCGCCGAGCAGCACCTTCAGGCCTTCGACGGCAGGCGTCTCGATGCGGGTGAACCCGTAGGAGCCGTAGACGTCGAGAATGCGCCCGGTCGCCCAGTCGCGCGTGGCGACCTGGGCGGGAAGAAGATCGCGCATGCCCTTGGCAGGGACGGCGCTCGGCCGGCTGTCCTTCACCGTTTCAGTCTGCCACAGGGACGGGCGCGGGGTGGGCGCAGGGCAGAGGGGGCGGTCAGTCCGAGACGCTCATGATGATCTGCGTCTCGCCCCCGGACTTCAGGAGGCTGCGATACCGGACGACGGCCGTGACGAGGGTCGGCGTGGCGCCGTCTTCGGACGCGAAGGCCCCGAAGCCGCCGATGATGCCTTCGAACCCCGACTTCACCTGCTGGAACCGGAGGCCGGCCGCGGTGCGATAGACGACGCCGATCACACCGTCCTCGTCCTTGTTCTGCGGGACGACGATCTCCTGGATGCCGTCGCCGTCGAGGTCGACCGCGAGGGGCGCGGGCTCGGTCGTGTAGTAGTAGCTCCGCCCGCCACGCTCGATGTCGCGCACGACCTCGATCTTCCGGGTCCCGCCACCGACCTGCGTCGACGACCGCCAGATCTCGTCCAGGCCGTTGGTGATCCGGAGACGGCTCTGCTCGTCGATGTACGCGAGCGAGCGCGAGGTCTTGCCCGCGATGTTCGAGAACGTCGCGCCGGTCGCGCGGAACGTGTCCGGGACGACCGCGGCCGACTCGCGCGTGAGGGAGCCGTTCTTCAGCGCCACCTTGTCCGCGTAGCCCTTGTGGTAGAAGCCGTCCGCCTTGTAGCGCTGGCTCCAGAGCGTCTGCTTCGTTCCGGTGCCCCGCTCGTCCACGGCGTACACGATCGTGTCCATCTGGTCGGCCAGCAGGGCGGGCTTGCCGTTGCGAAGCCCGACGATGTAGCCGTTCATGCCCACGCGCGTGTCGAAGCGGTTCGCGACGACGGAGAGCGTGCCGTTGCCGGTGATGTCGGCGAGCTGGACGGAGAAGATGCGGCCGATCCCCGCGCTGGAGAAGGTCCAGTCCGGCTCGAGCGCGCGGTTGACGATCTTGTAGACGTACACCTTCTCGCCGTCGCTCAGCACCATGCGCGGGATCTGGTCGGCCGGCGACGCCGAGACGTCGATCGCGGTGATCGCGAAGTTGAGGCGGGCCACCTCCTTGAGCGCGAGCGCGCCCTCGCCGCTCGAGTACGTGGCGCGGTCGGCCTCGATCCCGAGGAGGCGCGCGAGCAGCGACTGGGTCCTCTTCTCCGGCGCGGGGGCCCGGGTGCCGCCCGACGAGAATTGCTCGCGCGGCGCGGGCTTCACGCTCGGCGGCACGAAGAAGGCGGTCGACAGCGCGGCGTCCGCGCGCGACGCGGTGAAGACGCGCGCGTCCACGAACGGCTTGCGGTCGACCATCGTGTAATGGAGGACGAGGAGGTTCTCGATCTTGAAGCGCTGCAGCGCTTCGCGCGCGCCGCGCCCGGCCATCAGGTCCTCGGCGCTCAGCTTCTCCTGGCTCATCCACGCGGCGACCTGATCACCCGTCCCGACCTGGAAGCGCCCGGAGCGGCTCAGCGCCTCGTACACCTCGGTGGTGGCCGCCTCCACGAGCGGGTCCCGCACGCCGGCGCCCTTGAGCGCCACGATCGAGAGCTTCACGCGCGTGCCGACCGTACGCACGCGATCGCCGGCCTTCACCGCGGCGGCGCGCTCCGGCGCCGCGATCGAGTAGCCGTCGAAGACCTGCGTCACGACGACGCGCCCGAGCGGATCCTCCGCGCGGCCGAGCACCGCGCCCGTGCGCGGATGCTTGATCTCACGCCCCTCGCGAAACGCCTCGAGCACCACCCCCGGCTGCACGCCGGTCTTCCGCCCGAGGGAGAGCGTCACCGTCTGGCCCTGCGCCTCGACGACGTCGCCGTCGAGCTGCGGGAACAGCGCGGCCGTCTGTTCGACGAGGTTGGCGATGGAAACGGGCGCCCCGGCAGGGGCTGGAGCGGGAGTCGTCGTCTGGGAGTGGCCGGCGGTGGCGGCCATGACGGCGAGCGCCGCCACGACGACGACCGCAACTGCGCGCGACATGCGAAGGATCATAGCACGGAGACACGAAGGGGCCCGGGAGTTCCCGGGCCCCTTCGGTACTGCAGCGCCCTGTTACCGAACGACTACCAGGTGTAGCGGACCCGGGCCGTGATGGCCTGGATGTCCTGCGGGTTGCGGCCGTTCCGCACCGCCCCCGTGTTGCTGGTCGTCACGTGCGTCGCCAGCGCGTTGCCCGCGAACATGTACGAACCGACCACGTCGAGAGCCACGTTCGGGACGAAGCGCCACTGGAAGCCCAGGTTCAGCTCCGTACCGAGGTACGAGGCCGTGCCGCTGTCCACGCAGGTGGGCACGGCGGCGTCGAGCTGGGCCGCCGTGCAGCGCGGCGTGATGCCCGTCGCGGCCGCATGCGTACCACGCGTGTCCACGTCTTCCGCGGTCCAGTTCGCCGTCGCACCCGTGCGAACCGTGAAGGCCGGCGTGAGCGCGTAGCTGGCGCGCGCGCCGATCCGCATCAGACCGTACTTGTCGTAACCGATCGCGACGCCCGGGTTCATACCGGGGGAGCCGCTGCGGATGATGTTGAAGTAGTCGATGCCGAGGGCCCAGATCTCCGCCCACGTCGCGTAGTACGACGTGTCCGTCGAGATGGCCTCGTAGTAGCGGATCTTGTCGCGGTTGAGGTCGATGCGCTCGTCCGCTTCGTTACCGCTCGTGTAGATGAACGCGCCTTCGACGAGCAGCGGGCCGGCCTGCCACCCACCGCGGATGTCGAAGAAGTACGCCTCGCGGCTCAGCGTCGAATGCACCGACGGACCGGACGTCGCCGACACCGTCGGCGCGATCTGGTCGCGGCTACCGAACTGGAAGAAGAACGTCGGATCGAGCGAGAACGCGCCGAAGCGCCACCGCGCGTCCACACCGATCGTGTGGCGATCCTCGACCGAGCTCTTCGAGCCGACGCCGCAGGCGCCCGTGCCCGGACCAGCCGTGCCGGGGCACGTCTGGTAGACACCGGCGCCCGTCCCGAGACCACCACGCGCGAGACGCGGCTGCCCGGTCACACCGATGATGTTCGCGTACGAGTAGATCGGACGGATGTCGAGACCCTTGAAGGGCGTGATCTCGACGCTCGCGACGAGCGCGAAGTCCTCACCGCGGATGAAGGCGTCCCGCGGGCCCGTCGAGGACTCCTCGATGAACGCGTAGGTGAGGTTGGACTTGAACATCGGGGCCCACTGGTTCGTCATGTGCACGCCGGCGAAGTCGCCGGTGGCCAGGGCGGCCAGCTTGTACTGCGCCTGCCAGGGCTGCGCACCGAGCCGGAAGACCGTCGGCACCGGGATGATGGGCATCGCGAACTCGGTGTAGGCCCACTTGATCTCGATGACGCCCAGGGTGTCCGTGTTGATGTCCCAGCTCGACGACGTCCCGGAGCGGTTCGGCGCCGTGGTGTCGGTGGCGCCCGTCTGGCCCCAGGTCGAGTCGATCTCGAGACCGAGCACGAACTTGGTGGTGCCGACCGCAGCCGTGATGTCCGGCCGCACGCGGGTGCGGGCGTACCACTCACGGTCGCCTGTCCGCGCCGGGTTGATGTCGACGACGGACATGTTGTTGGTCCAGCTGCTGACGTTGTCGACGAGCCCGGTGATGGTCACCTTGGGCTGCGCGACGGCGTCGGCGGTCGTCATCGCGACGAGCGCGACGAGGACCAGGAAGAGAATACCGACTCGCTTCATTACCGCCTCCTCATGTGGGTGTGGAACACCTCGGATACCGACTCCACGACATCCAGGACAGCACCAACACCTGCGGGGAAGCAGACAGCATGAAAGTTTTACATCGAAAGTGAGCGTAGCGGCAAGCGAAAAGCCGCCCTTAGCCCCCCTCGCCACCCAGCACTTTGAGGCGCTCCGCGGCTGCCTTCCCGAACGGCCCATCGGGGGCCAGCTCGCGGGCCTTCCTGAACGCCGCTCTGGCCTCGGCCGGGCGGTTCTCGGCCACAAGCACCAGCCCCAGGTTGAAGTAGGCCCCCGACATCTGGGGCTCGAGGCTGAGCGCGAACCGCAGGGACTCTTCGGCCTGGTTGTAGCGCTTGAGGTTGTAGAGGGCGACCCCGAGGTTGTGATGGGCCACGTGGGGGGTCGTGAGCGTCGGCATCCTCAAGGCCCGCCGGTAGCCGTCGACCGCTTCATCCCAGCGGCGCGCCTCGGCGAGCGCGCTGGCGTAGTTGAGCTGCGCGTCACCATACGCGGGATCGAGCTCCAGCGCGCGCCGCAGCCACGCGAGCGCGCCCTCCAGCTGCTGCAGGTGCAGCAGGAGGACGCCGAGCGTGTTCGCGTAGAGCGCGACGCCGGGATCGAGCTGAAGCGCCTCCTGGAGCGCGCCGAGCGCCAACCCGTGCTGCGCCTCGCCCATGTGCGCGAGCCCCCGCTCGTACGCCGCGCGCGCCTGGAGCGTCTTCATCTCCTTCCCGTCGGGGTCCACGCGCGACGACGGCTTCGAGGCGCCGCAGCCGGCGAGCGTGAGCACCACGACGAGGATCGCGAGCGCGATCGGTCGCCTTGACACCTTCACCACCCCCCATGTAGCGTGCGACTGTGCCGACGTACGAATATCACTGTGACGGCTGCGGTCGCGACTTCGAAGTGAAGCAGCGCATCTCCGAGGCCGCGCTCACCACGTGCGAGGTCTGCGGCGGCGCCATCCGGCGGCTCATCTCACCGGCGCCGTTCATCCTCAAGGGCGAAGGCTGGTACGTCACGGACTACCCGTCCGCCGCGCGCAAGAAGGCTCTCGAATCGGAGAAGCCCGCGGCCGGGAAGAGCAGCGAGGCGAGCGCGGCGTCGGACAAGTCCGACAAGCCCGCGAGCGCGCCCGGCTCCACGAGCCCCTCTACCTCCGCCGCGTCTTCGTCGTCGTCGACTTCCGCGGCGTCGTCGGACTGACGGCGACCGGCGTCCCGCGCCGCGCCTTCAGCACGGCGGCGGCGCTGCCCTCCCGCACCGCGACCTCGAGCCGGTTCGACGAGCCGATGAGTCCGCCCGCCGCGCCGAGCGGCAGATCCGCGTAGGTCCCGACGAGCGGCAGGCGGCGGCCCGCGATCAGGATCGTCACCGCCGCGCCGAGCGCTTCGACGGCGTCGGCGGCGATCGACGTGACGAGGTTCCCGAACCGGTCGACGTGGAGCACGGCGCCCGCGACCGCCCCGCCCACCGCGTGCACCTCCGGCCACGGCACGCGCACGGGATCCGCCACCGCCGCGCCGAAGCGCTCGGGGGCGACGCCGCGCGCGAGGTGCGCGGCCGCCGGCGCGAAGACGTCGCGGCCGTGGAACGTGCGGCTCACGTACGGCCGCCGGAACTCCGGCGCCGAGAGCTCGAACGCGCGCCATCCGCCCCGCGCGAGCAGGGGCGTGAGCAGGCCGTTATCGGGCGCGACGAACGCGGCGTCGGCCGTCGTCACGACGAGCCCGCGGCGCGCCGTGCCGACGCCCGGGTCGACGACCGCCAGGTGCACGGTCCCCGCGGGGAAGTAGGCGACGGCGGCCTCGAGCGCCAGCGCGCCGCCCACCACGTCGTGGGACGCGATGTCGTGGGTGATGTCGACGAAGCGGAGCTCGGGCGCCAGGCCGAGCATGACGCCCTTCATCTCCGCCACGTAGGGATCGCGGAGGCCGAAGTCCGTCGTGAGGGTGACGACCGGCACGTCCTAGCTAGCGGTCGCGGTCCACCACGAAGTCGGCGACGAGCGACAGCACGTCACGCTCCTCCGACGGCGGAAAGGCCTCGAGGTCGCGCTTGGCCGCGAGCGCGTAGCGGTGGGCGCGGTCCTGCGCGTAGCGGACGCCGTCGTGGCCCAGCACGAGCCGGCGGATCTCCTCGATCTCGGCGGGGCCGAGCGTGTGCGTCCGCAGCATCTCGCGCACGCGGTCGGCGTCCGCGGGACGCGCCCGCTCGAGCATGGCGATGAGCGGCAGCGTGCGCTTGCCTTCGCGCAGGTCCGCGCCGATCGCCTTGCCGAAGCGGTCCTGGTCCGCGACGAAGTCCAGGGAGTCGTCGGAGATCTGGAAGGCGATCCCGATGTCGAGGCCGTAGCGCGTGAGCGCCTCGAGCTGCGCGGGCGGGCTGGCCCCGAGGAGGCCGCCGATGCGGCAGCACGCGGACATGAACGACGCGGTCTTCGCGGTGATGATCCGCACGTAGTCCGCCTCGGTCGTCACGCCGCTCCGCTTGCGCTCGAGCTGGAAGACCTCCGCCTCCGTCATCGACACCGTCGAGCGCGCCAGCGTCTCCATGACCGCGCGGTCGTTGTCGCGCACGAGGAGGTCGAACGACTTGGAGTACAGGTGGTCGCCGACGAGGACCGAGGCGTCGTCGCCCCAGCGCGCGTTGGCGGAGGGACGCCCGCGCCGGAGCGGCGCGCGATCGACCACGTCGTCGTGGATCAGCGTGGCGGTGTGCAGCAGCTCGACCACGCAGGCGAGGCGCACGGGACGCTCGCCGGTGGCGCCGGCGAGGCGCGCGGCGAGGAGCAGGAGGATCGGCCGCAGGCGCTTGCCGCCCGCGCCCGCGATGTAGCCGCCCATGTCCTGGATCAAGGTGACGGGCGACTCGAGCTCGCGCTGCACCTCCCGCTCCACCGCCGCGAGGTCGGCGCCCACGAGCACGGCGACGCGCTCCTTGAGCAGCCCTTCCAGGATGGGAGTGGCCACGCGGCTGCGCTACTTCGCGACGACCCGGTCCTTGACCTGTACGGCGGCTCCGGGCGCGACGCTCTGGAGCTCGGCCACGGAGAACTTGTCGCGGACTTCGGTCACGCGCGCGGTCGCGACTTCCTCGTCGAGGTCGCCGAGCACCTCGCCGGTGACCGGGTGCACGACCGGGATGCGGTCGCGCCGCAGGCTCAGCAGGGTGCCGGGCTTGATCCCGTCGGCGGCGGTGAGGTCGACGGCGACGCGGACCGTGTCGACGAACAGCACGAGCCCCTGCTTGACGGGCGCGCTCGCGCGGCCGTTCGCCGTGCCGCCCGGCGGCGGCGCGACGCGCGCCGTGGCGACGCGCGAGGGCGCGACCGGCGGCGGCGTCTCGGTCGGCAGCGCCATACCCTGCCGCGGGCTGATGCGGCTGCTCCCCGGCGGCGGCCCGTAGCGGGCGACGACTTCCGGCGGCGCGATGATCGCCTTCTCGCCCCGGATCAGCGTCGTGATCGTGGTCGGGACCTTGTCCTCCTCGACCCAGATGTACTCCGGCTCGCTCGGCACGTCGCCGAAGCGCGGGTTCTTCACGAGGAGCCACCGCGTCTCCGCCGACTTCAGGTTGACCGACGGGTCGCCGATGGTGGGCATCCCCATGAGCTCGCGCATGGTGTTGCCCACGGCGGAGCACCCGGTCAGCAGCGCGACGCAGAAAAGGCAGACGACCGGCAGGAACTTCATGCGCGGCCTACCATAGCACACGCCTCTCAATTCCCCGGCAACGGCTCCCAGGGAAACCGCTGCTCTTCGGTGTCCCCGGCGTTCTGCAGCGGCTCGCGCCGCGAGAACAGCGCGCTGCCGGTGATCGCGGACACCCACGTGGTGTCCAGATAGGTCACGTTGCCGCGGCGGATCAGGATCGGCACGAGCCAGGCCGAGGCCTCGAGCGTGCGGCCGAGCGGCACGGCGCGCTCGGGACGGCCCAGGATCTCCTCGACGCGGACGTTCTGCGCGGTGATCGTGTCGCTCACCCGTAGCGGGTCGATCACATGGAAGCGCTTCGACCGCTCGAGGAGCGTCGCGAAGAGATACGGCACGCGCCGCACGTCGGCCTCGCTGTTCGTGAGGTCCAGCACGGGCGCGATCGCGACGCGGATGCGCCCCCGGCTGATCCGCGCGCCGTCCTCGGCGCGCGGCTCCGGCTGGCCCGGCACGGCGATGAACACGGCCTCCGACAGTCGCGGAAGCACCCGGCGCACCTGCGCGTAGCCGAGCACGTCCTCGTGGCGGCCGAGGATGCGGCCGGTGGTGGGATGCCGGAAGCTCTCGCCCTTGCGGAAGATCGTGAGCTCCTGCCCGACCTGCGCGCCGCCTTCCTGTCCGATGTCGAGATAGATGCGGTCGCCGTCGAGCTCCAGCACGAGGCCTTCGAGCGGCTGGAACGCCTTCACGAGGTCGTCGGCCATCGCCACGAACGTCGCGGCGATCCGGTCCGCCGTGCTGGCGTGGGCGGGCGCCGCGACGGCGAGCACCAGCAGCGCGAGCGCGAGCACGCGGGCGCTCAAAACGTCACCGACGGCTGGTGGGTGCCGAACACGCCGCGCAACCGCCCGCAGATCTCGCCGAGCGTCACCGACGCCTCGACCGCCTCCACGAGGCGCGGCATCACGTTCTCGCGCCCGCGTGCCGCGCGCTCGACGGCGTCGAGCGCGCGCGCGGCGTGGTCGGCGTCGCGACGCTTCCGCACGCGCGCGACCCGCTCCCGGAGCGCCTCGCCGATGCCCGCGTCGACCTGGAAGAGGTTCGCGGGCGCGGCCTCGTCGGTGACGAAGTCGTTCACGCCCACGACGGTCCGGCGCTTGTCCTCGACCTCGCGCTGGTAGCGGTACGCCGCGTCCTGGATCTCCTTCTGCATGAAGCCGATGGCCGCCACCGAGCCGCCCAGCTCGTCGATCTTCCGGATGTAGGCCTCGGCTTCGCCCTCGATGTCGTCGGTGAGACGCTCGACCGCGAACGACCCGCCGAGCGCGTCGACCGTGTCCGCGACACCCGACTCGTACGCGAGCACCTGCTGGGTGCGCAGCGCGACCCGCACCGACTTCTCCGTCGGCAGCGCGAGCGCCTCGTCCATCGAGTTCGTGTGCAGTGACTGGCAGCCGCCGAGCACGGCGGCGAGCGCCTGGATCGCCACCCGGACGATGTTGTTCTCCGGCTGCTGCGCGGTCAGCATGCTCCCCGCGGTCTGCGCGTGGAAGCGCAGCGCGAGGCTGCGCGGGTCGCGCGCCCGGAACCGGTCGCGCATGATGCGGGCCCAGAGCCGCCGCGCCGCACGGAACTTCGCCACCTCCTCGAGCAGGTTGTTGTGGGCGTTGAAGAAGAACGAGAGCTGCGGCGCGAACGCGTCCACCGCGAGCCCCGCCTCGACCGCCGCCTGCACGTACGCGATCGCGTTGGCGAGCGTGAACGCCACCTCCTGCACCGCCGTGCAGCCCGCTTCGCGCACGTGGTAGCCCGAGATCGAGATGGTGTTCCAGCGCGGGACCTCGTCCTTGCAGTAGGCGAAGATGTCGGTGATGAGGCGCATCGACGGCGCGGGCGGGAAGATGTACGTGCCGCGCGCGATGTACTCCTTCAGCACGTCGTTCTGGACGGTGCCGCTCAGCGTCGACGCCGGCACCCCGTGCCGCTTCGCCACCGCGACGTAGAGGGCGAGCAGGATCGACGCGGTCGCGTTGATCGTCATCGACGTGGAGACACGGTCGAGCGGGATGCCCTCGAAGAGGTCCTGCATGTCCTCCATCGACGCGATCGAGACGCCGACCTTGCCGACCTCGCCGTGCGCGATCGCGGCGTCGGGGTCGTAGCCCATCTGCGTCGGGAGGTCGAAGGCGACGGAGAGGCCGGTCTGGCCCTGGTCGAGCAGGAACCGATAGCGCTTGTTGGTCTCGGCCGCCGAGCCGAAGCCCGCGTACTGCCGCATCGTCCACAGCCGCCCGCGGTGCCCGGTCGGATGGACGCCGCGCGTGTACGGAAACTCGCCGGGCGCGCCGAGCACGCCCTTGCCGCTCACGTCGCCCGCGCCGTACACGCGCGCGAGCGGCGCGCCCCACGACGTCGAGAACAGCGCGTCCCGCTCGCGAGGGTTGTCACTCACAGCGGGATGTTCCCGTGCTTCTTGGGGGGGTTGCTGTCGCGCTTGGTGTGGAGCAGCGCGAGCGCCTCGACGAGCCGCGCGCGCGTGTCCTTCGGCTCGATCACCTCGTCGACGTAGCCGCGCTCGGCCGCGATGTACGGGTTGGCGAACTTCTCGCGATACTCGCGGATCTTGGCGTCGCGGAACGCCGCGGCGTCGGCGGCCGCCTCCACCTCGCGGCGGTAGAGGATGTTGACGGCGCCCTCGGGGCCCATCACCGCGATCTCCGCCGTCGGGAACGCGAAGTTCACGTCGCCGCGGATGTGCTTGGACGACATGACGTCGTAGGCGCCGCCGTACGCCTTGCGCGTGATCACCGTGAGCTTCGGCACCGTGGCCTCGCAGTACGCGTAGAGCAGCTTCGCGCCGTGCTTGATGATGCCGCCGAACTCCTGCGCGGTGCCGGGGAGGAAGCCGGGGACGTCGACGAACGTGACGAGCGGGATGTTGAAGCAGTCGCAGAAGCGGACGAAGCGGGCGGCCTTGACGGAGGCGTTGATGTCGAGACAGCCGGCGAGGTGCGCGGGCTGGTTCGCCACGATGCCGACCGGACGGCCGCCCAGCCGGCCGAAGCCGACGATGATGTTGGGCGCGAAGTCCGCCTGCACCTCGAAGAAATACCGGTCGTCGAGCACGGGCTCGATGATCGTCTTCATGTCGTACGGGCGGTTCGGCTGGTCGGGCACGGCGGTCTGCAGCCCCTCGTCGCGGCGGTCGACCGGGTCCATGGTGGGGCGCAGCGGCGGATCGTCCATGTTGTTCTGCGGCACGAAGCTCAGGAGCTCGCGGATCAGCGCGAGGCACTCGTCCTCCGACTCCGCCGCGAAGTGCGCGACGCCGGACGTGCCGTTGTGCGTGTCCGCGCCACCGAGCGCCTCGGCCGAGACCTCCTCGTGCGTGACCGCGCGGATGACGTCGGGACCCGTCACGAACATGTAGGAGGTGCGCTTGACCATCAGCACGAAGTCCGTGATGGCCGGCGAGTACACCGCGCCGCCCGCGCACGGTCCCATCACGGCCGAGATCTGCGGCACCACGCCGGACGCCAGCGTGTTGCGCAGGAAGATGTCGGCATAGCCCGCGAGCGACACCACGCCTTCCTGGATGCGCGCGCCCCCGGAGTCGTTGAGGCCGATGACCGGCACGCCGGTCTTGAGCGCAAGATCCATCACCTTGCAGATCTTCCGCGCGTACGCCTCGGACAGCGACCCGCCGAACACCGTGAAGTCCTGCGCGAACACGAACACGGACCGGCCGTGGATGCGGCCGGCGCCGGTGACCACGCCGTCGCCCGGGATCCGCTGCTCGGCCATCCCGAAGTCCTGCGTCTGGTGGACGACGAACTTGTCGAGCTCGTTGAACGAGCCCGGGTCGAGCAGGAGCTCGAGGCGCTCACGCGCGGTCTTCTTGCCGGCCTTGTGCTGGCGCCGGACGCGGTCCTCGCCGCCGCCCAGCTCGGCCTCGGCGTGGCGGCGATGCAGCTCGTCGAAACGCTCCTGGAGGGACATCGGTAGGTAGGAGAAAGTATAGGAAGCGGCCTTCACGAAAGTCAATGTAATTATTGACTTTATGCGCATTTTCTTCGATGATCGCTCCCCATGCCGGACTGGCTCCTGCTCGTGCTCGCCGCCTGCGCCGTGGCGGTCTCGGTCAGCATCGTGCTGGTCCTGCTCAGCCTTCGCCGCATCCTCGTGCTGACCGAGCGTGAGCTCGGACCGCTCGCGAGCGAGGCGCGCGGGCTCACCGGGGACGCGCGCGCGCTCACGCAGGAAGCGACGCGCGACGTCCGGCGCGCGGGCGACGTCATCGACCGCGTCGGCGACGCGGCCGCGGGCGTGGGGCGCGTGGTCAACGCGCTCGCCGGACTGACACGCGCGGGACAGCTCGTCGGCATGGCGGCCGCCGTACGCCGCGGCGTCGACGTCTTCGTGGACCGGCTCCGCAAGAACGGAGGACATCCTCATGGCCAGTGAGCGAGGCGGCGGTGCGGGCGCGTATCTCGGCTGGTTCCTCTTCGGCGCGACCGTCGGCGGGCTCGCCGCGCTGCTCCTCACGCCGCGCACGGGCGAGGAGAGCCGCGACTTCCTGAGCGACCGCGCGGGCGACTGGCTCGACAAGGGCCGCGACCTCGTCGAGGACGGCGCCGAGCGGCTGCGCACCGCGTTCGAAGCCGGGCGCGACGCGATGCGCGAGGAGCTGCGCCGGACGCCGCCGCCGGCGCAGGGCTGACGCGGAGCCTTACAGGAAGCCCTGGCCCGCCTCGACCGTCTCGAACTCCCATACCGTGATGCGGTAGCGCTCGGCCGCCGGCATGTTGGGAATGCGGAAGTAGGCGCGCTGGAGCCCGGGGACGACGCCGGGCACCCACTCGATCCGCTGGCCCAGCACGTTGCCGTTGCCATCCAGCGCCTGCGCGAGCAGCCGGACGTTCACGATCGGCGAGCCGTGCAGGCTGCGCACGTAGCCGTCGAGGTCCTGGCCGACGGCTCCTCCCTGGGCCGCCCAGTCGACCGCGAGCCAGCGCTCCCAGCCGATCACCGTCGTGGTCGTGGTGGCCGAGGGCGCCAGCGCGCCGCCCGACATGGGGCCCGCGCAGCCGGCGGCGAGCGGCAGCAGGGCGAGGGCGGCGAGCCAGGGTGTCCAGCGCATGGTCGCTCCGTTCAGGCGCGCCAGTTCGCGCGCGTCGGCAGGATCCGGTCGGCGATGAGGTTGCGCATCATCTCCAGCGTACCGCCGCCGATGGCGAACATACGCGCATCGCGCATCATCCGCTCGAGCGGCAGGCTGCGCCCGTAGCCGGCGGCGCCGTGGAGCTGGAGCGCTTCACTGGTGACGAACTGCGCGGTCTCGGCGGCGGCGGTCTTTGCCTTCGCCGCTTCCAGCGCGTCGGGAAAGCCGCGCCCGGCGCGGGCGGCGGCGCGGTGGATGAGCAGGCGCGCGGCATCGAGCCGCACCGCCATGTCGGCGATCTTCCACCGGAGCCCCTGGAACTCGGCGATGGGCCGGCCGAACTGCTTGCGCTGCGTCACGAACGCGAGCGCGCGCTCGTAGGCGCCCTGCGCGATGCCGAGCGCGACGGTGGCGGCGCCGAGCCGCTGGCCGTTGTACGCCGCCATGAGCTTCTTGAAGCCATCGCCCGGGCCGACGAGGACGTGCTCGCTCGGCACGTGGCAGCGCTCGAAGTGCAGCTCGCCTTCCGGAATGCCGCGCAGCCCCATCATCAATTCGCGATGTCCGAGGCGGAAGCCCGGCGCGTCCCGCTCGACGAGCACGCCGCCGACGCCGTCGGCGCCGGGGCGGTTCCCGAAGCGCGCGTACACGAGGTAGAGCCGGGAGGTGCCCGCCCCGGTGATGTAGCGCTTGTGGCCGGTGATCGCCCAGCCGCCCGGCGCCTCGTCCGCGTGGGTCGCGAGATCCGTGGCGGCCGATCCGGCCTCGACCTCGGTGATCGCGATCGCGGGCTTCTCGCCGTCCTGCACGACCCACGGGAAGTACCGCTGCTTCTGCTTCTCCGTGCCGTACGCGCGCAGCGCCCCGACGACGCCGAGGTTGCCCTCGACCACGATGCGTCCGGTCACGCCGCAGGCCCGCGCGATCTCCTCGATGACGAGGATCACGTCGAGGATCGAGGTGTCGCCGCCGCCGTACTCCTTGGGGATCGTCATCCCCATGAACCCCGCGGCGACGAGATCCTTCACGTTGTCCCAGGGATACTCCTCGCGCTCGTCCCACCGGGCCGCGCGCTCCGCGAAGACGTTGTCCGCGAGCTCGCGCGCCCGCGCCCTGAGCGCCTGCTGGTCTTTCGTCAGCTCGAAGTCCATGCGGAGAGTGTACGACAGACGCAGGCAGTGACTATTCGGTCACGTCGAACGCGCGAACCGGCTCATGGCCCTCGCGGATCTTGAAGCGGCGTCGCATCGCCGAAGAACACGAAGCTTGCCCAAAAGTACGGGTGGCGCCATCTCTCTTCGCGCCTGACCTCCACTTGGGCTTGCCGCAGGGCCTCGGCCTTGTTCTCCCCCGAAGCCAGACGGCGATAGAAATGCGACATGAGCGCCGCCGTCGCGACGTCGTCAACTTTCCACAGACTCATGACTAGCGTGCGCGCGCCCGCAATGAGGAAGGCTCGTCGAAGCCCGTACACGCCTTCACCTCGTCGGACCTCGCCGACTCCGGTCTCACACGCGGAGAGAACGACGAGGTCGGTGCCCTCAAGGTCGAGTCCGCTGGCTTCCAGGGCCGTCAGAATTCCGTCCTCCGAGCGATCGGCGAGATCGTTGGCGCCGGCGAACGCCAGTCCGGACCGTAAGAGCGGGTTCTCAGGCGTCGATCGATGTGCCGACTCCAGGCCGGCGGGACCGAACACGAGATCTCGCGCGCTCCTCCCCGCCACGGGCGTCTGGTCTCCCAGGAAAAATCCGTGCGTGGCGAGGTGGAGCACCTCGGGACCTCGCACCGCTTTCAAGGCGGCTTCCCCGGCATCGGGCCCTGTCAGCAGCGTGGCGCGCGTCATATGTTGGACCGCCAAGCCTTCGGCCAGGGTTCCCGGCAAGCGTCCGAACCTCATCGGAACGAACTCGGTCGAGCGCCGGGGCGAGGGACGAGACTCGTCCGATACTTCCTCGCGCCGCGCTGCCGGGCGTTGGGGTCCGTAGTCTGGATCGGCGAAGACGATGGAACCCGATCGAGCCCGCGTCCTGGACTGAAAGCGCAGGAGATCCCTGCCGCTGGTGAGATAGACAAGTTGGAAACGATCGAGAAGGGGCTGTCCATCCTCGTCACGCAGCGCGCCGAATGGAACCAGACTGAGATCGCCATCCGGCGCGAGGAGCAGGGTCTTGGCGTCGCCGATGAGCCGGCGCACGGGCCGCATAACGAGTTCGTCGAGTGTCCGCGCGGCCGCGCTCTCGAGCGCATCGGGAGAGCTCGGCGCTTTACGAAGAGCGGTCACGGCTCGTTCGATCGGCTCCGCGTCACCCAGCGATACCCACTGGAGCGCGCCGGATCGTCGGCTGATGTAGGCGACGTAGCGGGGCGCCGCCTCACGCTTGCCTCGAAGGCTGAACGGCCGGTACTGGACGAACTCGATGAGCGCGGCATCGGCGGGAACCGCCTCCCGCACTCGTGCCAACGTGACCGGACGGGACGCCAGTCGCACCTCGGCACTCTTGGCCGCGAGTTGGGATTGCAAAGATTCGATCCGCGCCTCGAGCACGAGGCGGCGGGTGGAGGACGGGAGCCTGTCCTCGCTCTCCGCCCTGAGAAAGAGCCCCGCGAGCTCGGCCCGCGCCGCGAGGAGCATGGCCAACTTCTCCCGATCCTCTCCTTCGAGACGTCTCCGCAACGCGTCGAGACTCTCCGACACCGCGTCGAGGATCCGCCCCTTGCGCTGCAGAACGATCTCGAATGCCAGCCGGAGCGCCTCATCATCCTGGCGACGGGATCGCGTGTGGAACGACAAGACCATCGCCGTTTCGTCCTCGAGCGCGTCCATGTACGCCTGCTTCTCCGCTTCGCTCCCGGATATCAGCACGGACGGTAAGGTGATCTCGCGCAGTTCTAGGGCGCGCGTCATCATCAAGATCGCTTCGTCGAACGCGTTCCGGCTCCAGCTCACCGCCGCGAGACTGAAGAAGTGCAAGGCGAGATCTGAATGGCTGGCACCGTAAGCGTCCTGCTTCACGCGCAACGCCTGCAGTAGAAGGCGCTCCGCCTTGTCGACCTCACCTCGGGAGAAATGCAGCAGACCGAGGTTGCCGAGCGCGTTTGCCAACTCGGGCCGAGCGCCACCGGGCTGCGCCAAGTCCACCAAGGCTGTCGTGTACAAAGCCTCCGCTTCTTTGTGATTACCCTTCTGCGCGAGAACGAAGGCCAGGTTTGAGGTCGTAACGGCCACGTCGTGGCGGGGAACGCCCGTCCGCTTCTTCATTGAGAGAGAACGTTCGAGACTCGATTGAGCGCGATTATGATCTCCGGCCGCGATGTGAACCAGCCCAAGATCGTTGAGGATGACGCTCTCTTCATGGCCGGCGCCGGTCCGTTCCGCGATCTCGAGTGCCCGCAGATAGGTCCGTTCTGCTTGGTGGTAGTCGCCCCGTCGCCACTGCAGTTTTCCCAATACCGTCAACGTGGTGATGAGATCGGGATGCGTTGAATGCAACAGCGATTCGCGCATCGCCAGGACCTCGCGGAGGCCTGCCTCAGCGTGCGCGTACTCACCCTTGGCCACGAGCACTTCGAGAAGGGACGTTCGCACGTCGAGGACGTCCTTGTCGGCAGCGTCACGATCAGCCGTCATGCTGGAGAGAACAGGCGGCGTCCCGCGTGATGTGGAAAAGCGAAGCGCGCTCTTCCGGTAGTACGGACGCGGTCACACCGTAGCAGAAATGTGACGGCGCCGGGGAATAGGGAGATAGCGCCTCGCGTGAGATCGTCGCGCTGCGAGGCAAAGCGCGATGCGTCATGCGGCGACCGCCGGCGACTGGTTCAGCACGACCGCGATTTTCCGCCAGCCATCGATCCGACGCAGCTTGATCTGGCCGCTCACCACGAGGCTGAAGAGCAAGACGACGGCGGCGTCTTCGCCCGGCAGCGAGCCTTGCGTCTTCACGCGGCGGCGAAATTCTCCGTGGAGCCGCTCGATCACGTTCGTCGTCCGCAGCGTCTTCCACTGGGCCTTCGGAAATCGGAAGAACGTGAGGAGCTCGTCGCCCCCTTCCCGCAGGCTCGTGACGACGCCCGGGCAGCGCTTGGCCCAGGTGCGCTCGAAGGCGGTGTACGCCGTGCGGGCCGCGTCGGCGCTGGCCGCGTAGACGATCTGATGGAAGTCGTCGCGGATCGCGGCGAGGACGTGCTTCGGGGCCTTGCGCTCAAGGTTGCGCAGCTTGTGCACGCAGCATCGCTGCACCGCGGCCCGCGGCCAGACGAGGCCGACCGCGCGGCGCAGCCCGGCATTGCCGTCGATGATGCAGAGCACGGGGCTGCGCAGCCCGCGCGCCGCCAGGTCGTCCAGGCAGCCCTTCCACGCCGCAAACGACTCGCCGGCACAGAGATCGAGGGCCAGGAGCTGCTTGCCGCCGTCGGGTAGGACGCCGACCACGCCGAGCACGGGCACGCTCACGACCTTGCCGGCGCTCCGCACGCGCAGGGCGAAGCCGTCGAGGTAGAGATAGATCGCGTCGACGTCGGCGAGTGAGCGCGTCCGCCACGCCGCCAGTCCGTCCTTGAGCGTGGCGACGACCCGGGAGACCGCGCTCTTCGAGAGCGGCGCCGCCTTGAGCAGCGGCTGGAGGGCGCCGCGAATCCGCCGCGTGTTGCCGCCGGCCAGGTAGGTGGCGGCGATCGCTTCGTTCACCTCGGGCAGCCGCCGCTGGTACCGCGGGAGCAGCGTCGAGGTCCACTCCCGCCCGCCGAACAGCGTCGCGCGCGGGACGGTGAGCGCCAGCGGCCCGCTCGGGCCCGTCAGCATCCGCGTCTTTGTCCCGTTGCGATAGCCGCGACGCGCCTCGTGGCGCTCGTAGGACCGGACGCCGAGCGCGACGTGCAGTTCCTCGTGGACGGCCGCCTCGATCGCGCCGCGCACGTGGTCGTGGATCAACGCGCCCAGTGAGACGCGCTCGATGTCAGGCGTGGCGGCCGGCTTCTTGATACCTTTGTCCATGGCGCATTCCTCCGGTGGCCGCCTGCCAGGGCGGCCGGTTGGTCGTGCACTTCACCAACCGGAAGAATGCGCCATTTCTCTTTTCCACACGACTCGGGACGCCGCCAGAGAACATCCCGAAGAAGTCTCTCAGCTTCGCCGAGACGCCCTTCGAGCAGGTTGCATCGTGCGATGAAGCGTCGAATCGTCGCGATGTCGGGGTGCCGGGGCCCCATATCGCGTTCGTGCTCGGCCAACGCAACACGGGCAGCTTGACGGGCATCGGCGTAACGTCCGGCTGTGAAAAGATGGCCCGCCTCGGCCATCCGGCCAGTCGGACGCAAGAACTCCGAATCCCTGAGCTCGACTGAAGGGTTTGATTGCAATCCCGCACACGCGGTCATGGCGACCCATGCGGCGACCAGGCACACAGATGCGACGCCGATGGGGCCGCGTCTTTCGAGCAACTACAGACTTTTGCTGGCCGTCCGATCCAGGACGACAGCCGAAACTTGTCTGGAGGTCAAGTTGAGGCCTTTCGCACGGAGCTGACTCGAAAGGCTCTGATAAGTGCGAACGGAGAACTGGCGGTCGGGGTCGACGTACATCGTCGTCTCGCCCTCGAATGCATCCATGCGCACCGGTTCGTCTTGTCCACGCAGCCGGAACTGGTGTCCTCGGCCTCGAAGCGTCGAAATCACCCGCAATTCGACGGTGCGGGCTCCTTCGATCAGCCGATGCCCAGCATAGACGATGCGGACATCAAGCACCGCCGGCGCTGGAGAAACTAACTTCATGGTGGCGCCCAACAGCTCGCCGATAGGCATCTCGATCCGTTCGGGACGATCTAGACGCAAGTGCAAACTTTCGAGGCGTTTCCCCACGGGTCCGTGAATAAACGCGTTCAAGGCGAACTCGATCGCTTCCGCTTCGTCGGAGCTGAGCGCGACAAGCAGCGAAAAGTCGTTGGGTTGTCCGTTCTGGTCGATGAAGATGTCCGCGACGTCCGTCCCATCGATCCGGGCTCGCATCGGCATGACGCCGCGAGCATTTCGCGCACCGAAACTGAGCTCGAGTACCTGAAGCTGGGACGTCGAGGTGAGGATCGAATCGCCGCGTCGTACTTCCTGAAACGTCTCCGTCCGATACCGAAGCGCCATCCCGGATTTCCACGCCGGCGGTCTCCAGGAGAACTCTGTCGGTGACTCCGAGACGGCCACGGCGGTGGGAGGCGCCGGCGGAACGGCAGGCGCGCATCCGAACACGATGAGTGAAATGAGCGAAAGAGAGGATGCGAACCTCAACGCTCTCATCGGTTGCCTCCCAGGCGGCGGTCCTCGATCACAGGATCGCCAAGCGGGGAAAAGCTTACGACCTGCGGGATTCGTGGATCAGGCCGTGCTGTCGCTTGGGCACGCGTCACATATGGATCGCCTGGCCGAGCGCGCCGAGCGTGGCTTCGAGCGCGGCTTCGGACAGCGTCGGATGGGCGTGGATGGTGTGGATGATCTCCTCCAGCGTGGCCTCCAGCGTGCGGCCCACGGCGAACTCGTGGATGACCTCGGTGGCCTCGGGGCCGAGGATGTGGACGCCGAGGATCTCGCCGGTCGCCTTGTCCGCCACGACCTTCACGAAGCCGTCCGTCTCCCCGAGCGCCACGGCCTTGCCGCTCGCGGTGAACGGGAACTTGCCGATCGTGACCTCGCGGCCGTTCTCCTTCGCCTTCGCCTCGCTGAGCCCGATCGACGCGACCTGCGGGCGGCAGTACGTGCACGACGGCACGTTGCCGTAGTCGACCGGGCGCGGGCTCTTGCCGGCGATCGTCTCGGCCGCCACCACGCCTTCCGCCATCGCCTTGTGCGCGAGCAGCGGCGCGCCCGCCATGTCGCCGATCGCGTAGACACCCTTGATCGACGTCTCCATCATCGGCGAGACCTTCACGAAGTTGCGCTCCATCGCCACGCCGAGCGCCTCGAGGCCGATCTCCTTCACCTTCGCGGCGCGGCCGACCGCGACGAGCACCTGCTCGGCGTCGAAGGCGCCGCCGTCGGTGGTGACGCGCACGCCGCTGCCCGCGGGCGCCACCGACTGCACCTTCACGCCGGTCTTCATCTCGATCTTCCGTCGCGCCAGGATGCGCGCGAGCTGGGTCGAGACTTCCTCGTCCTCGATCGGGACGATGCGCGGGAGCGCCTCGAGCAGCGTGACCTGCGTGCCGTACGCGTTGTAGACATCCGCGAACTCCACGCCGACGGCGCCCGCGCCGATGATCACCAGTGACGCCGGGCGGTGCTCGTTGCGGACGGCGCCGTTCGAGGAGATCACCGTGGCCTCGTCGATCGTCACGCCGGGGAGCGAGCGCGGCTCCGAGCCGGTGGCGAGGATGACCGCGCGCCCCTCGAGCGTGGCGCCGCCGGCGGCGCCGACGACCTCCACGGTGGTCGCGCTCTTCAGCACGCCGCGGCCCGGCACCAGCGTGATCTTGTTCTTGCGGAAGAGGAACTCCACGCCCTTCGCCATGCGGTCGGCCACGCGGCGGCTGCGGCGCACGGCCTCCGCGTAATCGGCCTGGAAGCCCTGGAGCGTGATGCCGAACTCCTCGGCGCGGTGGAAGAGGTGGACGACCTCCGCGTTGCGGAGCAGCGCCTTGGTCGGGATGCATCCCCAGTTGAGGCACACGCCACCGGGCCGATCGTCCTCGACGGCCGCGACCGACAGCCCGAGCTGCGCGCACCGGATCGCCGCGACGTAGCCGCCCGGCCCGGTGCCCACGACGACGACGTCGAACTTCTGGGTCGCCATCACGCCCTCGTCACGTACGACGCCGGCATCGCGCGCATGGGTTCAGACGAGCAGGCGGAGCGGTGCTTCGAGGAGGCGCTTGACGTCCTGCAGGAAGCGCGCGCCCATCGCCCCGTCCATCACGCGGTGGTCGCACGAGATCGTCATCATCATCCGGCGCCCGATGCCGAGCCCCTGGTCGCTGACCACGGGGACCTTGCGCACGGTGCCCACCGCGAGGATCGCGCCCTCGGGCGGATTGATGATCGCGGAGAACTCGGTGACGTCGTACATCCCGAGGTTCGAGATGGAGAAGGTCGCGCCCGACATCTCCGGCGCGCGCAGCTTGCGGCCGCGCGCGCGCTCCGCGAGGTCGCGCGACTCGGCGGCGATCTGGCTCAGGCTCTTCGCGTGACAGTCGCGCAGCACCGGCGTGATCAGGCCTTCCTCGAGCGCCACCGCGATGCCGATGTGCGCGCGGTGGTGGACGCGGATGCTGTCGCCCTGGAACGACGCGTTGACGCCGGGATGCTGGAGCAGCGCGAGCGCGCACGCCCGCACGACGAAGTCGTTGATCGAGATCTTGGGCTGCCCGTCGAGGCCGTTCAGCTCCTCACGAAGCTCCCACGCGCGGTCCATCGCCACTTCGCTGGAGACGTAGAAGTGCGGCACCGGCGCCTTCGACATCGGCATGCGCTTGGCGATGATCGCGCGCATCTGCGAGAGGGGCTGGTCCTCGAACTCCGGGCCGCCCGCCACCGCCGCGGCCGGACGCATCGGCGCGGCGGCGGGCGCGCTCGCGGCCGCTTCCACGTCCTTGCGGACGATGCGCCCGCCGGGACCGCTGCCGCGCACGAGGCGGAGATCGACGCCCGACTGCGCGGCGACCTTGCGCGCGAGCGGCGAG
>Ga0194131_10002097_pt1 | contig 33154 bp, 21 predicted proteins | sample TA2KigO120mmetaG_FD_148631 | JGI IMG/M metagenome (GOLD analysis project Ga0194131, IMG submission 148631) | Freshwater microbial communities from Lake Tanganyika, Tanzania - TA2015053 Kigoma Offshore 120m | ecosystem: Environmental > Aquatic > Freshwater > Lake | place: Tanzania: Lake...
ACCCACCGCTACCGCGTCACAGACCAGGGCTGGCGCACCGCCATGTTCTGTACGCGCACCTATAACCGCATCCTGCGCCCCGGCCTGGCCCACGTCTGCGCCGACGAACCTGACAGTGACAATCCGTTACGCCACAGCTTCGAACGCCTTGACGCAGACATCGACCATTGGATCGAGGCCCAGAAAGTGCCTGCATGAAACTTGACTCAAACGAGATAACTTCTGGGGATCAAGGACGCTAGTGCTGGCCGGCGACGCGAAGGACGGGCCCGGCGGACAGATCTACGGAATGCCGACTGACTTCTACCAAGGGCTTTATGTCGGGATGTTCTGGATGTATCGCGAGGGAACGGACGCCCGCATCGACACCCAACTCGCCGTCAGTCGCGACGGAATCGGTTGGTCGCGCGTCGCCGGTCGCCAGACCTTTTTGCCCAACGCGAAGGAAGGCAGCTGGGACGACGGCATGTCGCGGGCCGGGCGAGGGATCAACGTCGTCGGCGACACGATCTACCTGCACTACTCCATGGTCAATGGGCCGCACCGCAGTGCGAAGTTCCCGAAACCGGAGCGCAAGTACCCCCCCCGCAATCGGCCTGGCCACGCTGCGCCGCGACGGTTTCGTGTCGCTGGACGCCGGCGAGAAGGAAGGAACATTGTTGACGAAACCCTTCGTCCTGCCCGCCGGTGAACTCCACGTCAACGCCGCGACGAAAGACGGGTCGCTGCACGTCGCGGTGTGCGATGAGAAGGGCGAGCCGATCAAGGGCTTCGAGGCGTCGAACGCGGTCCGCGCCGACAAAACCGCGATCCCGGTCCATTGGCCTGAAAAGCTGGAGCGCCTCCACGGTCAGACTGTCCGCTTGCGGTTCACGCTCGAAAAGGGCAAGTTGTATTCGTTCTGGGTCGGAGCGGTGAGGACGCCGTCATCGGGTGTCGGCTTCATACCGATTGGAGATGTTGATGACACGATCACGACAGCAATTGTTTGCGATGGTTGCCCTGCTTGTCGCGTTCAGTTCCGCGACGAGGGCCGATGACCGGGCGACGGATCCGCCGAAATGGGAGATGACGCGACCCGTTGCGCTGGGCGGATCGGAAATCTCCCTGTCTAAGCCCCGGCTAGTTGCGCGGCGTCGCGGCTATTTGTGGTTTCCCACGCTTCACCGCACCAGCGACGGCAACTGGCTGGCATGCATGAGCGACTATGCCGACATGCACGTCGGCGAGGGGACGAGCCTGGTGAGCTGGTCGGATGATGGCGGTTACTCGTGGTCCGCGCCCATCCGCGGCAAGGGGGGCGATTCGTTCTTGACGCTACCCGGTGGCGATTCGCTCCTGCTCCCCTACTACATGAATCAGCCCGCCGCCGACGTGGTGTCGAGATCGGCGCAGCGGTTTCCTCGTGGTCGCCGTGAAATCAAGTCGATCGAACCGGGCGTGTCGGTCACTGGCTGGCCCAAGCCACCGGAGAAGTTGACCGAGAAAGCCGTCAAACCCGAATGGAATCTGAGTTCGTTCTGTTTCACGGGGCAGACGGTGACGCTCAAGGACGGCAAGTGGCTGGCGACGCTATATGGGTATCTGACCGGAACGAACGGCCGGTACAGTCTGGTCGTCGCCGAATCGCCGGATGGATTGGCGTGGAAAGTCCGCTCGGTTATCGCTGACCACAACTGTCCGCTGCCGGGCGTGGAAGGACCGAACGAAGCGGCGCTGTGCCGACTCCGCGATAAGCGTTTGATGTGCGTGTTCCGATTGGAGGGGAACAAACCCTACGCTCAGTGCTTCAGTGAGGACGAGGGCCGCAGTTGGAGTTCGCCTCGCAAGGTGAACGGCCCCGGATCGGTCCAGCCAAGTCTGGCGGTGCGGTCAGACGGCTCGATCGTACTGAGCGGTGGACGACCCGGTTTGTATTTGTGGTTCAATGCCGATGGAACGGGACTCACATGGAAACGTTTGGATCTTCGGGAACACCACAACGCCTGCGTCCCCGGCGAGGCGATAAAGGCCGACACGACCCTGGAGACCGGTGAGATGACCACGGGTTATACCGAGGTCGCTGTCGTGGACGACTCGCATTTGCTAGTCATCTACGATCGAGTCCCACATGGCTGGAAGGCGATTCCCCGCGAATCGGTGGACACCAACAGCGTCTGGGTCATCAGGCTGCACTGGAAGAAAGCCCCTTGATCACGCGGTTATCGAATTGGTTCGCCGCTGCACGCTAAGTTCTGGCTGGCAGCCTGGCCCGGGCATCGGCAAGCATTGACTGTCCGGCGTTCAATTCTGCACTCTCTCACCTTGGAATTGGAATGAAAAAACGTCCGCGTCTCGAAGCACAAACCGCAAACGCACGGCCTGGCCGGAGAGTTTGCTGACATCGCTGCCAGATTTCCAAAAGGCGGTTTGCTCCAGGGAGTCGCCGTAGAGCTCCTGGGCATCGCCCAGCCGAAACCCCGGAATCGGCTTGCCGTCGGCGTCCTGAATCTCGATGCGGACGCTGCCGGCTGCGGAGCTCGAATAGTTGAGGGTCAGGCGTTTGCCGTTAAAGCGGATCGGCTTGGTGACCAACTCACCGCCGGCGAGCGGCGCCTGCGCGGAAACAAAACCGTCGATCCGTAGCGTATGCCGCCGCAGCACGCCCGGCTTGTCCTGCATGGTGCGTTCGGTGACATAGATGGAAAGCTCGTTCGGTCCGTCTGCGCGAGCGGACTTCGTTTCGACCAGGCCCCAGTTCTGGTAGTTGTCGCCGTAGTACCAGTTGTCCTGGGTGCGCAATCCCGGCCGAAGGAACGACTCGGGCCAAACCTGAAACTTGTGGCCATCGCGGCTGGTCATGAACATGCCGTCGGTGAGCGCCGTGCCCTCGCGTGGCGATTTGGCGCCGCGAAGCTTGCGATAGTCGGGTCTCGGCAAGACTCTTGCCGATTCGGTCCAGCCACGATCGATGTAGCGTGTGGGGAAACCCAGGAACAGGTGGGGGGCGCGATAGTAAGGGATGATCTGATTCGTGTACAATTCGCTGACCCGCTCCGGCGCGTATTCAAGGAACGGCGGTTCCGCCCAGGTAAGAAAGTCTTTCGAGGTTGACGTGCGGATATCGCGGCCTTTGCGAAAGTCGCGGTGATATTCGCGATATTCCTTACGGACGCTGTCCCAGAAAGCCAGGTTCTGCGAATCGAAAGCCCCCTTGGTGATCACCGGCTTCTCCGACAGCAAGGACCAACGGATGCCGTCGGCTGACTTGAATGCATAAAGTCCCTGGCCCGCCTTGGTGGTCCCATAAGCGAGCGCCTTGTAGAGCGCGCCAGCTTTCGCGTCGGGATTGGAGTCCTTGAACGGCGTGAAGTTGTGGCCGCCCAGGCCGTCCCGGACAATGTTGTTTTTCTTTGAGCCGTTGAATTCGAACAACCCCAGGTCGGGCCTGGTCCAATGGATGCCGTCCTTGCTTTCGGCATAGCAGTAGACTTCGCGGTGCGTGGCCTTGTAGCTGTCCGGCGTGTAGACTTCGTCGGCGCCGCGGTAGTACATGCGATAACGGTCGCCGTCACGGAATACCGTGACGTAATTCACGGCATTGCCTTCCCACGGCTGATCGGTGACGAGCGTGACTTCCCGTGGCTCAGGGCGATGCAGCCGCAGCTGGGCCTTGCCCGAAAGTTTGTCGATCAGGTGATCATCGACGAATAGCTCCCGCCCTGAGCCAATATCGACCACTTCATTGGCAGCGGCAATGGAGGCGAGAAAAACCACGGCAAACGAACATAAGATCAGGCGGGCAATTCCAGCGAATCGATCGAATGGCATGAATACCCCCATTTGCTTGCGGTGTGAAATTCTTAACCTGGCAGCCGTTGTGTCGTTCCCGTCCACTACTTGCCTTCCGCGCGTTTGACGGTGAGTCCCGGCGCTAACAGGCGGTCGCTGGCTTCCTGCGCCGGCCGCAGCCAATGAGGTCTTGCCCAGCACCATCACTGGACTTTGACCACTCCATCCATCGCTTTGCCGCTGAACTGCCCGTAGATGCCCTCTCCCCATCTCAAGTTCTTGAGTCGTGTCAAGCCCGTCAGGCGTTCTGCCAAAGGACCGGTCAGCGTGACGGCGGCAAGCGGCTCGCCATCTTGAGTGATCGAGACCCTGGACCCACGGAAGATGAACTCCATCTTGGTCGGCCCATCGGTCCACTTTGTGACCGCCCCGAGGTGGCCCGGCATCGTCAACCGATAAACCGAGCCATAAGACTTCCATTTGTCGGGTGCCAATAAGGGAAACTTTTTTGCGTCCCATTCAGCCGGCCATTTCGCCGATGTCGAGATGAACAAGTCCGGGCCGCTGGTAACCAGGCTGGTGACGCGTTGGCCCCACAGGTTCTTAACGGCGCTGTCGCGGCTTTCGATGTCGTAGGGGTGGACAATCTTGTCGGAGAGAGAGGGTTGGTCGAACATGCGACGTTCGAACGCCCAGGCCTTGCTGTCGGGGTTGTACCGCCACAATTCGCCCCACGGCCAGACGCCGACAAATAGATCGCCACCGTAGAGGACGGTGGTTTGCGCCTCCCGGGCGCTGCCGGAAACTCCATCCAGTTTCGGTGGCCAACCCGCCAGGTCGGTGATCTTCTTGCCATCATATTCGAACAAGCGACCCGTGGGATACTGCCCCATGAGCAATCGATCATGGAAGACCGCGGTCGAGTAGAGTTGATAGCTGACGGCAAGGTTCGGCTTGAGGAGCATGCGCCACGCGCCGTCCTCGAAGATGTAGAACCCGCCGATATTGGAGCCCGTGACGATCTGCTTGCCGAACTGGCCCCAGGCAAATGTGGTTTCCCCGACCACAGGAAGCGTATAGATGATTGCCTTGGAGAGATCGACGCTCGCCTGGCCCGGCGTCCATGGACAGGCATGAAGTTTGCTGAATCCGTCGGTGTCGCGCTGATACAAACGATAGCCGGCGTCGCCGCGGTTGACGTGATAAAAGCAAAGGTGGCCATGTGCGTAGAAGAAGCGTTGATAGCTGCCCGCGGTCGGCGGATTCAAGATGGTTTTGCCGCGATACTTCACCGTGCTGTTGCTAAATTCCAACACAGCGTTGCCGACGCGCATGGCCTCATCGCTGCTGCCGATACCCGGCACGTCCCGCCATTCGTGCGTTTTCTGATTCCAGGCCCGAACCGTGCCGTAGGTGGAGTAGACGGCCTCGTCGCGACTGTGAAGGTAAGTTCCACACAGGTTGTTGGGCCGAGGAAGTTTTTCGAGCGTGAACGTTCGTTTGCCATCCGTCGGACGCACATAGAACTGGATTGCATGCCGATCGGCGCGGAACTGCGTGTTGTAAAGGCCCTGAAACCCAGCTCCAACGACCAGCTTACCGTCGTCGCTGAGTGCCTCGAACAACGAGCCAAAGTTTTGGCCCACGTCGCGTCCGCGATCGATGGTGACGGAGATGTTTATTACGCGATCATCAGCCGCCCGTACCGTCGAACATGCGGACAGCGACAGAACGGCGAATTGCAGCGAACTTTTCCACGAGGGCATGATGAACTCCCGAGTCGGGGGTTTCCAAGAGTCACAAGAGTCCGCTCCTACAGCTTGCAGTAGCCTCAGCTGCGATCGGATTACTTTGCGCACTCGGCGCGGGCTCACCCGCTTGCCCCCGGCAAGCTAAGCAACCGAATGCTGCCAAAGACAACAGCACCAATCGACGTGACTGCATGGGGCCCTCAAAAACGTGCATCACTTGGTCATACGGTGACCAAGCCGGCAACCGGTTCGCCATGGTAAATGTGGTGCGGGCGATCCAGTTCGTCCTTCCAGGAGGCAGTGGCGGGTATGCCCAGAGCGTGATAGATCGTGGCGGCCAGGTTTTCCGGCGTCTGCGGATTGTCGGCTGGGTACGCGCCATTGCGATCCGACGCTCCCACCACGACGCCTTGCCGGATCCCGCCGCCGGCGAGAAACACCGTTTGCACGGCGCCCCAGTGGTCTCGGCCTGGGACTCTGGCTTCGCCCGTGCCGGCGTTGATGCGCGGCGTGCGGCCCATTTCGCCGCACATCACGATCAGCGTTTCATCGAGCAAGCCGCGTGCATCGAGATCGTCGATCAGGGCCGAGAGCCCACGGTCGGTCGGCGGCAGCAGGCAATTGCGGAGCAGCGGGAAATTGTTCTCGTGGGTATCCCACGTCTCATTGTTGCCGAGGTTCACCTGGACCAGCGTCACGCCTGCTTCGATGAGTTGCCGGGCCATCAGCAACGACCAGCCAAACGCATTGCGTCCGTAACGATCGAGTACGCGCGGATCGGCGCTTTCCACGTCAAACGCACGCTGCACCTGAGAATCCGTGAGCAGCGATAGGGCAGCCTGGCGATGGCGATCGAACGACTCCAGAGACGCTCCACGATGCAGTTCGCGCCGTTGCCAATCCAACATCCGGCGCAACCCATCGCGATTGGTTAGCTGCGAACGCGTCAGCCCCTGCGGCAAGCTGAGGTTCGGCGACTGGAAGCGGAGATTGTTGTTGCGCTCGCGTCCGCGGACGAAATGAAACTCAAACTCCGGATAGGCCCCGTAGGAATTCGGGTTGAACGGAGACGCTTCAAGAAACCATGGATCACGGCGGCTGCCCATCATCCCGCCGAACTGGCCGGGAATCACGCGTCCAGTCCGATGAATCAGCCTTTCGGGGAGGACAATCGCCGGAGGCAAATTGTTGGTTCGCGGCGGTAGGGCGGCACCCACCACCGACGCGATGGACGGCCAATCGCGCGCTTCCGGTTTGCTTGGGTCAAAACCAGGGGCCATGGGCGTGCGGCCCGACAGAATGGCCATGTGGCCCTGGGAGTGTTCGTTGTAAGGGGTTGTCAGCGAACGAATCAGGCTCCACTTTTGGCTGCGTGCCGCCAACATCGGCAGGTGCTCGCAAATGCGTATTCCCGGCGTGCGCGTGGCAATCGGCGCGAACTCGCCGCGGATGCCGACGGGAGCGTCCGGTTTGGGATCGAAGCTATCGTGCTGGGTCAGTCCGCCGGACAGAAAGACGAAGATGACCGATTTCGCACGGCCCGCGCCAGGCCCTGTGGAAACCCGGTCCGCGGCACGTAACGCAGACGCGTGATTCATGCTCAGACCCAGCAAACCGATCGCCCCCGCCTGGATCGCCGTGCGACGCGACATCTGCGGATGCTGACAATCGCGCAATGGCAACATTTGGATACTCCTTCGGACTCTTCTGCCATGTGTAGCAGTTTACCGGAATTCGGTGTCACAGCTTGCTCAATATCTGGGCCACTTTGTCCTCGAACATTTGCTGCCATGCCGGCGCCACCAGGCAGTCGCTGTCTTCCTGGGCTCCACCCACGTTTTCAAGTTGCTTCGCCGTAGGCGTGTAGTAGATGTAGCCGTTGGTGTAACCCGCGACAAAGGTGTGCTTGTGCGGCGACGCTTTCTTGATGTTCAAGCCGATTTCCACCGTGAGCTCTCCGGGAAACGTGATCAACACGAACTCTCCGACGCGCAAGCCAACGACTTCCACCTCCAACGGTTTCATCTCGGCCAGCCGATTTGTCTCTTGATGCATCCGTAAAAGGGTAAGATTCGTCTGCAGCCGGGTGAGTTGCTCCATGACGTAGATGTTGTCCATGTAAGCCTTCATCGCCTGGCGGTTCGCTTCGTCCAGTCGGGTCAGATCATCCCGGCCCTGCTTCTTCTCGTGCAAATAGCGATGAGAATAGTACGAAGGATACTCCGGCGCGGCGTTGTACTTGACGGCCAACGGGATGAACGTTCGCAAGTTGAGGCTCGTCCCTTTTAGCGATTTCAGCAGCTTCGCTTGCTCCAGAAGCATGGCGTCGATGCGTTCGGTATTGTCGGCCCGCGGCAGGCCAAGCTTCTCGGGAAGGACTTTCAGCGGTGCGCCTGCAACGCACTTGATCTTCCGCACCGACTTAAGCACGCTGAGTCCCAGCAAGTTGCCCAGCGGTTCGGCATTGCGCGGTTGGTTGACGTCTTTGTACAAGACCGGATTGATGTCGCCGGCACAACCCTGCACGAAGAGAGCGATCGTGCCGTCGCTCAGATTGTCCTCGATCACCTTGGAAGCAAATCCGACGATGTCGGCCGTGTTTTGGCCGTTGGGCAGCCCCATGATGGGATGGCAGGCAAAATTGTAGACGACGGCCAACGTCGTGCCGTCTTTCTTGTCGAGACGCAGGATGCCAATGTGCGGATCGATCGGACCAACCTCGGCGATCTCTTCGTCGGGAGGGAGCGAGTAGGCGTGGCGGACGTCCACCGCCTTGCCATTCTTCAGCTTGAGCCGACGGTTCTCGGAAATGCGATTTTCGAATCCGACGCCAACGCCGGCCGCCACGGGGACCATGTTCTGCGCGGCCAGTTTCACGGCGGCAAACGTCTTGTCATCAACGTCGGCACAAACGTTGGCATGACAATGACTGGCGTTGACCATGAGGTTGTCAGGCGCGATCCCAAGCTCCTTCCGGATCCGCGCACGCACTTTGCCGAGATAGTCGTTGCCGATGTGACCGATGTTGCCAATGGCGACGGCATCGACGGTGACGATGACCGCCGTGGTCGTGCCGTTTTTGAGCACGAGCGCCTTCGCATACAACGGGTCGTTGATCGGAATGACCTTCTTGTTCGTGATTTCGACCTTGGCGACGCCAGCCAGGAGTTGACCTGCCTGGGCGGGCTCGACCGGTTGCTTGAGCGCCGGGATGTCAGGTTTCTTGTTGGATGGCGCCGGTCCCCCTCCGCCCGTGGGACTGTTGAACCCAATCCAAACGACTAGCGCGACGAACAAGAGAACCAACGAATTACTCCGCAGCATGGCAATACCTCGAAGAACATGAATTACAGGACCACCGGCACCGGATCGTTTTACTTTGCGTTGGGCTTAAAAGACTCAAACACGTCGGCAAGCACCCGGTCGGACAGGCGGCCGAGTTCAGCCAGAATCAGGGGATCGGCCTCCGGAAGCAACGGCGAACTGTTCGGCTCGTATCCGCCGTACTTGTACGATTCGGCGGTACAAATGTAGCCGAGAGATCCGTTGGCGTAACCGACGACGATGGGGATCGCTCGGTCGGCAATGGCTTTTTCGATCTTGAAACCGTATTCGACCATGGGCTCGCCGGGAATGGTCAGGAACAGAAAATCCCCGACGCGAAGAGCCTGCATCTCGCAGACCAGCTTGGCTTTTTTGCCAGGGAGTTCGATCCTGCTTGTCGCACATCGGAGCGGGTAGATCGTCTTTCGTTTCGCAAGCTCCTCCCGGACAACGCTGCGATCGACGGCACGCACCACGGCACACCCGAGGCTTCGGCCCGCCCACTTAATGTCCGCCTCGTCGCCGCAACGGTACGGCAAACCGGGCAGGTTCGGGCGAATATCCCCGGCGCATCCCTGCAAGAACATGGCATGAGTCTTGGGACCGTAGACCTTTTCGACAAAGGACTGGGCCTCGCCCGGGAAGTCGGCGCTGATTTTGGGGAAGCCCTTGGGGAAAGGCGGCGTCAACTTGTCGCCCCACGTGAAGACACAGGGATGGCAAACGGCATGCATGAGGACGCTCATTGGCTCAAGCGTTTTGCCATCGTCAAATCTCAGCACTTTGACGCGATGGTCGCACGGGCCATCTGGATTGAGCCGAACCACTGCCCGGCCATCAATCACCTTGCGACGGTTGATATTGAATTCGATCCGATCCTCCCCGTAACCGATGGTCACGGGTCGCATGTGCTTGGCGGCAACGGCGGACGCCGCCCCGATCTTGGCGACCATGGCACGGCCCCAAGTAGACTCGCGCGACCAGCCCGGTCCCGAGTGATTATGCGACGTTGCCACCAGAATGTTCTTGACCGGCATCTTGGTCCGGTCGGCAATCGCTTCACGTAGCTGGGCAACCATGTCACTCGGCGCATCAACCAAGTCCAGGGTGACGATCGCGGCTCGCGTATCTCCGTTATCGAGCAGAAGCACGCCGGCACGAATCGGATCACGAACCCCGTTCGTTGGTCGCACGTGCCCGACCACTGGAGTATCGGGCGGCGGTGTGATATCGACCTTGGCCACGCCCGCGCGCAGATTCGATTCGACGCGGAATTGATAATCGCCCTCGTCAAACGCGCCAGCGTTCCCAACAAATGAAGTGATCACGAGAACAGGCGTCGCGAACCGAAAAGGAGACATCATGGAGAACCATTCCTTTCATTTCTTGCCTCGAATCGCGCGCGGGTTTCAGCCGCCAGCCTCAATCATCCCTTGCTGGAAAACTGAAGGGCGTAGAGTTTGGCATTCCGCATGACCAGCCGCAACCGCACCGGTGTGCCGGTGAGCCGCGACAAGTCGGCGTTGCCTTTCCAGGTCACGGTCTTGCGCAAATTGTTATGATAGACGCGATCGTTGTCATCCAAGGAAAAGCCCGGCAGTGGCTTGCCCTCCCTGGTTTGCAGTTCCACATCGACATGCCCGCCGGCGCCGCAATCGACGTTGAGTTCCAAACGCTTCCCGGTGAAGATGAGCGGCTTGGTGACAAGTTCGCCCCCCGAGTTGCCGGCATTCGCCGAAACGAATCCGTCCAGCCGCAAGATCGCCCTGCTGATGACGCCCAGGCGTCGCTCGAAAGGTTGTGGCTCGCGAAGCCCGCCAGTGTGGGTAACGTCAAATCCGGAATAATAGAGCCAGATCTCATCACCTACCACACCATAGCCCACACCGTTGTAGATTTGCCGGCTGTCGAAGGCGCCGTCCGGCCCCAGTCCAATGAACGGCTCGTGGTCGCCGCGGCGCTGCCATTGAATGGAGTCGTTGCTGGTAAAGAGATGCAACTCGACCGTGTCGGGAGCGACGACGACAAACTTGGATTTGTTATAGGGGATCTCAATCGCCGGATTGCGGCCCACGGGTTTGCCCTGGGCGTCGCCGGGGTGGAAAAAGACGGGAACAAACGCAAGGTAGGCGTTGGCCGCTTCCTCGTAGACAGTTATTCCAGCCTGGTAGTAGTCCTCGACGACCGGGTTCTCGGGTTTCATCACATGAACCGGAGCGGGAAACTTGAATGGCGTGTCCGCTTCGCTGCGCCCAATTTGCCGCCACGGGCCGAGCCTGGAATAGAGCAGATACTTGTTGCGCTGGCGGTCCCAGAAGATCTGGCTCTGCGTGTCGAGGGCGGCCTTGCCTTCGGGCAGAACCTTGTGAGTTGGCGCAGACCAACGCAAGCCGTCGGGCGAGGAAAGGATCGTGAGGTAACGCGGCGGGTCGCCCTTCTTGTGAGGATAAACTGCGACGGCCATGCGATAGCGCTCCGCGGCCGGGGCATTGGGATCGACGAACACATCTCCGAAGGCACTGTTGTAGCCGAGTACAAGATTGTTTTTCTTCGAGCCCGCATACTCGACTAGGCCCAGCTCGGGCTTGACCCAGTGGATGCCGTCGCGCGATTCGGCATAGGCAACCGCATATTCTTCCCCGTTCCTGATGCCGTGGCTCACGGTGTACCAGATTCGCCAACGGTCTTTTTCTTTGAGGAGCTTGTGCCCGCCCCCGATTTGCCAGGACTCCCAGGGTTCCTTGGCGATGATGTTCTTTTCCCCAGTGCGCTTCGGCGCGTGCATCTGCCAGCGAATGCCCTTGTGGGAGCTGAACAGGCTCTCGTCCCACGTAAGCCGCTTGGCATTGCCGATGTTGAGCGCCGTTTCCTTACCCTGTCCGTGGGGCGGCGCGTGGGCCGGCAGCAGGCGGAGCTTCGCCAACTCGGCGGCGGGAAAGATGGCCAAATTGATGGTGACCCGCTCTTGGTCGTCATTGCGGTTGGAGCCGTTGTAATATACGAAATACGCTTGCGATTTAGCATCATAGAGCACAGACGGCGCCTGGCAATAGCCTCGGTCATAAGGTTGCTTGCCCGGCTGGATGAGCGGCGGGCCATCGAGGTCCTGCCAGCGGATCCCGTCGCGGGAGACAGCGTAGGTGATCGCGGGTCCCTTGTCGTGCCACATGCGGAACAGCTTGGCGGACGGGTCATAGACGACCGCGCCGTCCAGCAGCCGCTCTTCACCCTCGGACAACTTGCCGCGCCGCTCCCAGTGGACGCCGTCCTTGGACAAAGCCAACCCGGTGGGACCGTAGTGTTCGCCTGATCGAGTGCCGTAGTAGTACATCCAATAGTCGCCGGTTTGCGGGTGGGTGATGACATCGGGACAGCGTAGCCCTCGGTCGTCGAACGCGCCGGGCTTTCCGTAGCCCAGCACCGGCTGCGGCGACCGCACCCATTTCAGGCCGTCGTCGGAGTGGGCGTAACCGATCCGGTTGCCGTCGTTGTTCCGATAGCCGGAATACCACATCTGGTAACGCGGCTTGTGATTGGGCCGGTAAAGCACCGTGGGCATGTGGCAGTGGACGTTATCGAACTCATCGGACTTGATATTGCGACTCGGCGCGATGACTGGGTTGCCAGCATACTTTTCCCAGCGGATGCCGTCGCGGGATAGTGCCACGCCGATGGACCGGTAGGCGTAACCCGGCGGCGCCTCCTCCCCGGTGTAATACATCTTGTAGCCTTGCTCATCCCGCACGACGGCGCAATGGAGCACGTTGAGGGCGTCCCAGCCCTTCGGACTGGGAGTGAGCACGGGGTTGGCCGGGTGCTTGAAGGGTTGTTTCACCAGCTTGAAGCTATCCATCACGATGGACTGATCCACGGAGCCATAGGCGTTGTCGCCGCCAATGTGGCCAAAGATAAAGATCGTGCCGTCCTTGGCTTGCACGCTGCGAGGATAATACGCGGTGCCGGGCACATCGAGTTTATGCCAGGACTTGCCGGAGTCGTCGGTCCAATGCACGCCGCTCGTGGCAACATGCAAGACCGGACCTTCCTTCGTGGCGAGCAGTTCCGGTTGGCCGCTGTGGGGAAGGACCGAAGGCGCCGCCTTCCCCGCTTCCCAGGTCTTAGCGGACTTCTTCAACACACTCTGCCAGCGCTTGGCATCGCTCGCGCGGCGGAACACGGCGAGCAAATCGCCACCGGCAAGCTCCGCGATATCGTACTCCTCGGTCCAGCCGTCTGGCTGATCTTTCGGGACCGCGGCGATCGGGCCGGTCCAGGTCTTGCCGTTGTCGGCGGAAACGACCATCATCGGCTGAATGACCTTACTGAATTGCGCGCGGGTTTGGCTTCCGGCCGGAAATGGGGCGACACCCATCAGCAAGACGATTCGGCCATCGCGCAGCACCCGAATCCGCCTCGGCCAGGTCGTGTACTTGTCGGGATGGAGAAACGACTCGGGCTTGCCCCAGGTTCTGGTGCCGTCGCTGGATCGCTGGAGAAAACCCGTTTGCGGAACGTCCCGATCATACGGCAAATAGAAACCGAACACCCCGCGAATCACAGTGCCGTCGGCCAAGGCCGTCTGCGCTTCCCCGGTCACTCCATTCATGCACGACTTGAACGGATCGGCACTGACTTGCGTCCAGGTCTTCCCCGCGTCGCTTGAACGGAGATGGACGTTTTTGAGATCGAGCCCCGTCATGTCGTATCCAGGCGATCCCTTGGGCGGCCAGGTCAGCTTCTCCTGCACGTCTTTCGGGGCCTGCGGGCGGCCCTTGGCCGGGCCGGTCGCCTGCGTGAAGCAGGTCATCAGGTCGCCGTCCGGCATGATCCATGCGCCGACCCAGCAGGTGTAACCAGGCTTTTGCGGCGAGTGATACACCGTCTGCCGTTGGTATTCAGCGGCTGAGATATCGTTGGCCGCAGCCGGTCTGGCGAGTGCAAACAGCGGCAGCACGAACAGAGCAGAGTGCCACGTTGTCGAAAGGCGCATAATAAATCCTCAATGGTGTCTCTGATGATTCGCCGACCACTCGAACCAAGTAGGGGAACGGCTTGAAGTTCCTGGGCGTGGTCTTCATTTGCCCGCGGCGGCCGGCTCTTCGATTCGATAGAGATGGGAATCGCGCCAACGAACCTCAGACAGCTACGTCCCATGGCTTGCGGTACTCCTTGGTGAGCAGCGCATTGGCCTCGCGGTCATCGCGGAACGTCTCGGTTTTCGGATCAAATCGCAGAATACGGCCCACTCGGTAAGCAATCTCGCCCAGATGCACCAGAGCCGATGCTAAGTGAGCGACTTGTGCAGGCGCATTGGTATCGCGGCGCTGGCGGATGCAGGCCAAGAAGTTCTCCATATGAGCCGGCAGAGGCGAGCCCACGCGGCCGCGTTCACCCATCGCGGGACCTCTTTCTTCTTTCTCGCCAAGATAAACCTGGAAGAAGCCACGACGGGAGAAGATCATATAGCCCCGGGTGCCGTAGAACGCATTGCCACTGTCCACGCCGTGCAGGCCGTAGCGAGTGTATTGGCGGTCCTCGTAAATCAGCACTTTGCCGCTGGCGTATTCATAGGTGACCATCATATTGTCGGGATATTCGCGGGTGCCGAGATCCAGGTCCGTTCGGTTGCCGTGTGCGGTGATCTTCACGGGATGCGTGGTTTCACCGAGCCCCCAGCGGGCCATGTCGAGATCGTGGATGCCGTCATCGCCGATGTCGCCGTTGCCATAGTCGCGGAACAGGCGCCAGCTTGAATGAAAGCGAACGCGATTGAACTTTCGTGGCGGGGCCGGGCCGAGCCAGAGGTCGTAGTTGACGCCGTTCGGCGTGTCGCTGTCGGCGATCGGTTTGGGCGAAACGGTTCGTTGACAGTTCCACGCCTTGGTGATTTTGATCGTCCCCAGCACCCCGGAGGCGAGGACTTCGGCCGCGCTCGCCGTGACGGGACTCGAGCGCATTTGCGTGCCATGCTGCACCACACGCCGGTGTTTCTGTGCCGCCTCGATCAGCAGCCGGCCTTCACGAAAAACGTGGGACGCCGGCTTTTCGACATAGACATCTTTGCCGGCCGCCATGGCTCGAAGAGCGATTGGCATGTGCCAGTGGTGAGGCGTGGCGATGACCAGGGCCTGGATGTCCTTGTTGTCGAGCAGTCGCCGGAAGTCGGCAATCTGGGCTGGCGCTGCCCCGGTCGCATCTTGCGCTGTCTTCACCGCGCGAGCCAACGGCGTCGGATCGAGATCGCAGAGCGCGACGATGCGGGCATCCTTGAGCCCCGCCAGCGTTCGTACATGAGCATGCCCCATGCCATTGACGCCGACTACCGCAACACCGACGCGCTCGTTGGCGCCGAGGGCCTGTCCGGTCACCGTGAGGGTGGCTGCCGTTGCAGCCGAAGTGGTAAGAAACGCTCGTCTGGTTGGTTCCATTTTCTTCTCCATGTTGGCCGCCTGCGGCCTGGCATTTGCGCGTCGCAATGCGAACGGGAAGCCGCGAGTGGAAATCAGATATCCGCAAACCTCTCCGCCGAGTCGGTCGAGACGGACGCCCAATTCGTCAGCCAGCGACAGGTTCAGGCTGCACATCTTGCGGCAAAGTCTCCCAAGATAATCCAGGACGCACCCGGCTGGTACACTGTGACCGGCATCAGAGCACAAGCCAGCAGTCCGAACACGGTCGCGAACCGAGACTTGGCTCCCGTTCCATTCATGTCAGTCCCTCCTGCGACGATGGGACGTTGCCACGCGAACGCTCGGCTCAACAAGATCACTTCTTGAACTGCAATGCATAAAGGTCAGCATTCTGCATCACGAATCGCAGCCGAACCGTCTGGCCGGCAAGGGTTGCACCGGCACTTCCCTTCGCCCAGGTGATTTTCTGTTCGATCGAATCGCCGCCGAGCGCCTTGCAGTCCCCGAGGGCAAACCCTGGGAGCGGCTTCCCCGCCTCATCCTGAAGCTCAAGACGCAGGCTGCCGCCGGCACTTGTCAAATAGTTTACGCACAGTTCCCTACCGGAGAATCGCAGCGGCTTCGTGATCATCTCGCCGACATTGGCCCCGGCCTGTAGAGACACGAAGCCATCGGTGCGAAAAGTGAAACGGCGGACTCGGCTTCCGGGCCCGGCGTAGTAGGCTTCCGTCGCGTAAACCGACACTTCGTTCGGCTTGCCGGGAAGTTGCAGCAACCCGGAGGTCATGTAATTGCTGCGATTGCCGGCGCGGTCTTCGGGCGCGGTGATGGGGATGAGGGGTTGGGGCCAACGCTTGAAGTTTAAGCCATCGCGACTGGTCATCAGGATCGGTTCGACCTGTTGATGCTTCGGCTGAAAACGCGTCGGAAAACCGAGGAACAGATGCGGTGCGCGAAAGTAGTTTTGAATCGCATTGGTATAGAGATGCTCGCTCGGAGAAACGCCATACCGAAGGTCGGCTTGATTTTCCCAACGAATAAAGTCCTTCGATGTCGCCGTGCGGATGGCGCGATGGCCGTTCGTCTTATCGAAGAAACGCCAATAGGCTCGATACTCGCCCCGTACGTCATCCCAAAAGGCGAGGTTCTGCGAGTCGAATGCCCCGTCGGTGATGACGGCTTTATCGTGCATCGACGACCAGCGGATACCGTCCGCGGATTGATACGCGATCAATCCGCCCCGGCCGCCAGCCAAGGCCTTGTAGCGGGAACTCGCGGGGGCCTTTGGATTGCTGTCTTTGAATGGGGTGAAATTATGTGTTCCCGTCCCGGCCCAAATGATGTTATTCTCTTTGGAGCCGTTGCATGCAAACAAGCCGAGCTTCGGTTTTCCCCAGCGAATGCCATCCTTGCTTTCCGCATAGCAGGCATATTCCGGGTGGGCTTCCTTTTTCGTTTTCACATCGAAGTGAGCGCCGCGGTAGTACATGCGGAAGCGGTCGCCGTCCGCGAAGAGGGTGAAGTAGGCCGAGGTGTTTCCTTCCCACGGGGCGTCGCAGACAATCGCGATATCCTGAGCGACCGGCGTGTGCATCTTTAGTTCGACTCCCTTGAGCGTGTCGATCAGATCGTCGTCCACGAACAACTCCTGCCGTGAACCGATATCGCGAACCATTGCGGGAATCTGCACCTTCGCCAAGTAAATGCTCGCTTTGCCCTCGTGCGACGAATAGTAGCTGACCCACAACAGGCCGTCGTGCTGGACAAGGCCCGCATAGCTGGTATCGCCCCCGGACGGGAGGGTGAGAAACTCGGTGAGCTTGCCAACCGTCGGATCGAGCCAACAGAGGGCGGTCCTTGCCTTCTTGTCGTAGAGCCGAACGCCTGCGACGAACCTGCCGTCGGGCAGTTGAATCAGGTTCGGACCGCCAATCGGTGCGCCCAGATCTTTCCATTCCCAGCGAGTGTAGGGTGGGCGGGCCCTCCCGAGATGAGCGTTGGCGGTCTTGGAGCCCGGCACGTTATTCAGCCGCAGCAGGCACAACGCCGTATCATCGGAGAGAAAACGAATAGTGGCTTCGCTTGGGCCGGGGACGTGCGGAAAGAAGTCCGCGTCCTTGACCAGGACTTCAAAATGGGTGCCGTCCTTGCTCTCATAAAGGCGCGGAACCCGCTTGTTCTCGATCCGACCGACACCGTAGGCCATTCCCTTGTGCCAGGTCGCACGCCAGAGCCAGTATTGATGTTCCCCAATCAACACCGCTTTGCTCCACACCTTGCCATCGTCCGAGAACCATGCCAGGGATTGCAAGTCGCGCCCGTCGTTGTAGGCCAGTGCGGAATTAAGCATCAAGCGTCCGTCCGGAGTGATGCAAAGCCTTGGGTCTCTCAGGTCCATGTACAATCCCTCGGGCAGCACCTTGGGCTTCAAGTCGGCAAAGCCTTTCGACGCCAACCGAATCTGGGTCGCTGATTCCCACTTCACACCATCCAGGGACGTAATCACGCGCAAAGCGCCGTCGGCTGAGGCATGCTCCTGGCCCTCGCGAAACGTGCAGAACCAGCGATCCCGGTATCGCACCAGGTCGGTAAAGGCGTTGTGCGGAGCCAGATCCCAGATCTTTCTCACCTCGACGATCTTCGGCGGCTCGTGCGCGCTGGCAAGGCCGCACGGAAACGCAAAGGCCAGGAATAACGATAGGAGCCTCATGTTCTTCACCTTCATGACCAACGCTCCTGAAGTCAGCTGGATTCGCCTTCAATCCACAAATTCGCGAATCGGCGTGCCGAAGGGCAGCAGGGAAATCGGCCGGCCGGCGTGGTTCAGGAACTGGTGTTCCGGATTGATGTCGAGAAACCGGTAGATGGTGGCGAGCAAATCCTGGGGTTGGACGGCGCGATCGATGGGAAACTCGCCGAGTCGATTGGTTGCGCCAATCACCTGCCCCATCGGCATGCCGCCCCCAAAGACCAGGGCGCAGCCGGCTGCACCCCAGTGATCGCGGCCAGGACCGTGGCCGGTGTTGAACGTCTCGCCGTTCGCGTAGGAGATCCTCGGTGTGCGGCCAAACTCTCCCGCCACGACCAGCAGAACGTTTTGATCAAGACCCCGCTGAGACAAGTCTTCGATAAGAGCGGACACCGCCTGGTCGAACTGTGGCCCGCGGCGTCTCATGATGGTGAAGAGATTGCCATGAACGGCGTGATCGTCCCAGCCGACGCCGCTGCGATCGCCGTCGCCTCGGCCATCAGGAGTGAAACGAACCGCCACCACGCTCACGCCGGCCTCCACCAGTCGGCGGGCCAAGAGCGCTTGCTGACCCGCCGTATTCAACCCATACCGCTCGCGCACCCGCCGATCCTCGCGATTCAAGTCGAACGCGGTGGTCGCGGCCGGACTCGTGAGCAGATCAAGGGAACGCTGGCGAAAGCGATCGACGGCCTCCGCTTGACCGGTATGGTCGCGGCTGGACATGGTGTCAAAGCTGGCGAGAAGGCTGCGGCGTTCCTGAAGGCGAGAACCAACGTTTGCTTGGTGGGGACGAAAAGATTCAACACGGAAATCCGGCTCGGCCGGATCGCCCTGGGCGACGAACGGCTTGTAGGCCGTGCCGAGGTAGGCCGGTCCGCCGCGGTGCAATCCGGGGGCATAAGGTCCCATCGCAACATATTTCGGCATCGATCCCAGATGATTGCTCCGCAACCGGTGAATCACTGCGCCCAGATCCGGATGAGCGCTGGCGCCGGCGGAATTCGCATCAACGTATCCGGTGAGGAAATAGCGCGAACCCTCGGGATGGCCTGAATGCGGTTGATGTAGCGACCGTACGATGGTTAGCTTGTTGGCCAACTGCGCCAGGCGTGGCAAAACCTCGCAGAAATGAACGCTCGGCAACGACGTGGGAATCGCCCTCAGTTCGCCGCGATACTCCGCAGGCGCCATGGGCTTGGGATCAAAGGTCTCAAAATGACTGGGGCCGCCGTCCTGCCAAAGAAAGATGAGGGACGTATCGGAACGCACGGGCGCCGCGCCAGCTTCGGCGCGCAACCGCAGGATGTTCGGCAAGCTGAGCGAGCCGATACCCGCGAGCAAGAAAGCGCGACGCGATTCCTTGAACCCAGGCTTCGCCTTCAACCTGCGTAGTGGACGTGGCCCCATAGAATTGCTCGATTTCGCTGGCCCGAACGGGATTCGATTGTATTCTTGAAATCCCGATCGATCCTAGTGACAGTTTGGGCAGAGTCAATGGAGTTCTTCACTACAGTTGATACCCCCGCAACGAGAAAGGTGCGCCGGTCGATCTTTGGGTGTAGCTGCATCATCAATCTGTTCTCCCTCGGGTCAAGTGTGGTCACCCAACCATGTAGGGGTACAGCTTGGAGTTCCTGGCCGTGGTCTTCATTTGCCCGCGGCCGCCGGCTCTTCGATTCGATAGAGATGGGTGTCGCTTCTCAAGAAGAGTGCTGGACCCGAGACGGCCGGCGACGCCATGAATCTCCCATCCAGTCGGTTCGTGGCCAGCACCTTGCAAGTCCGTCCAGCAGCGAGCACAGTCATCGTGCCATCGCGGCCCAGGTAGTAGATCCGGCCCCGCACCTCGATCGGTGACGCATCGTGATTACCACCCAGACGCTCGCGCCACAATAATTTCCCAGTAAGCGCGTCCAGGCAGGAGGCCACGCCAACGTTGTCGATGACAAAAAGCTCCTTGCCGACCAGTAGTGGTGACGGAACGTGAGCGATTCCCTTCGAGTTTTGCCAGACCACTTGGTCATCCTTCAGTTTCCCCTTGCCGGGCCGGACGGCAAACACGCAGAAGTGGTCCTGGGCAACTGAACCCACCACGTAGAACAATTCGTTGCCATACGACGGCCGAGCTACCTGCGAGAACCCGACATAGGGCATCCACCAGATCTCATGGCCTGTCTTCAGGTCATAGGCGGCCACGTGATCCGCCCCGTTGCTGATCAGTTGCGGCGATCCGTTGACCATCTGAATCAGGGGCGTCGAGTAGGACATCTTGGCGATACGCGCCATGGTGGAACCTTCCGCATGCCGCGCGGCGGCATTCTCCAGATGCGCCCGCCGTTGTTTCCAGACGGTCTTGCCAGTGTGTTTGTCCAGTGCGACCAGAAATTGATGATCCGTGCCATCGCACGTGAGGATGAGCACGTTGTCGTGAAGAATCGGCGAACTGGCCGCCCCCTGGAATGCCTCGTAAATGAACTCCGTGTTTTTCCAGACGATTTTCCCGGCACTATCCAGGCAGACCGTGCCACGCGGGCCGAAATGCACATAGGCCCGATTACCGTCCAGGACGGGTGTGGGAGAAGCGTAGCCATTTTGCGGATGGCGCTGCCCCGGGTTGTTGGTAGTCAACACCTTGACTTTGTGCAGCAGTTCACCCGTTGCCTTGTTGAAACAGAGGGCATGCAACGACTTCCCGTCCTTATCGGAAGCGGTCAGCCAAATCTGGTTGCCCGAGATTACCGGCGAAGACCAACCCTCACCGGGAACGGCAACCTTCCAGCGAACGTTCTTCTGTTCGCTCCATTCGATCGGCACTCCTTGGGCATCCGAGTGCCCCTGACCATCTGGCCCGCGGAACTGCAGCCAGTCGCTCGCGCCCGGTGCGATGGCCTGGAACAAGCTCCAAAACAGAATGAACAAAACTGTCGTGTAACGTCGCATGAATCCCCTTTCATCTTTTTCGGAGAATCGCTGGCGATCGTCTTTGAATCCGCCAGCAGCTTGCCGGCGCCGTCCCCCGCGCCGCCCCGAGAAATCTCCTGGTCTACTTGGCCGTCCGAAAGCGGAACGAATACAGGTCCGCGTCTTTGAGTTCAAAACGTAATCGGACCGTTTTCCCTGCCAACCGTCCGACATCCCCGCCTGTCCACGTCACCGTTCGTTCGTCCTGGCGGGATCCCAGATGACGACGCCCATGTGATATTGGCGATAGCCGTCGATACTGCTGGCGTAGTAGGCGGTCACCACCTGGCCGTCGGCGCGCTGGACGCTGCTGGGGTAGCCCAGATCGCCGGAGCAGTCCAGGGCACGATAGGGAGCACTCCATGTCTTGCCGTCGTCATTGCTGAAGCGGGCATCGACCCCGGAGTGCTTCGTTCGGTTTCCGTAGGTCAGCACGATCGTGCCCGACGACAGTCGAAGCAAATGGGCCGGGAATTGATTGTCGCCGGCGATCCGTTTTTGCGGATCCGGCTCGATGGGCCGGTGCTTCCAGGTCGCGGCATCGTCTTCCGAAAAATACAGATCGGTCCCCGTGTTGCGTGCGGCAGCAAGCCACTGCCCCTTGCCCAGGTGAAGGAGGGCCGTTTCGTTGGTGCCCTTGGTCTTGGAAAGCCGCACGGGGTCGGTCCAGGTTCGGCCGTTGTCACGACTGCGAAACACCAGCGTGCCAACCGCATTCGTATCGCCGTACACCGTCGCGCGCAACTCCCCGTCCTTGCCGACAACAATGTCGCCGTACGGATTGAGCACCTTGCCGTCAGGACCTTTAGGGAAGCCAGTCCTGTCGATGGTCCACGTTTTGCCGCCATCGGACGAGCGACTGATCCAGGTGGGCGTCACTGGTCCCCAACCGGTCTTTGTCGAGAGGGTATTGGCGTGCCCGGTGGACAGGACGACGAGGTCGCCGTTGGGTGCCACGCCGGCAGCGAACATGCCGCGCGCTGCTTCCTTGCCGTCGCGCGGCGCGGGCACGCCTCGCTTGTTCCATGTTTTGCCGCCATCCTGACTGGCCCAGCATTCCACATCGGCGGGGCGCTGAAGATGGGACGGCTGATTATGAATGGTCGCGATAATCGTGCCGTCGCGGAGAATCAGTAGATTCGGCCAGGCACAGACCTTTTCGATGGCCACCATCGGTTTGGGAGTCTTTCCGTCCCGATTCATAACATAGCGCGGCCGCTCCTCTGCTGGTGTTGTCACGACGAGCAAGGCCAGGGTCAAAAGAGCCGTAGGCAGGCTGATTCGACGAGACATTTCTTGAATTCTCCTTCAACCAACCTGGAGGCGCAGGTCTCCCTTGGCTTTTTCTCAATGGCAAGATTGACATTTCTCCACCAACAGCGGACGAACGTGGTTTTCGAAGTCGTCGGCAGCAATCGCCCCCGAATCGAGCCACATCACGGCTACGATTGCTGCGCCAGCTCGCGACAGGAATGGCGTTTTCATGCGAGCACCTCATGGACCACGCGAGCCCGGGTAATGCGCGGTTCAGTTAACGATTCTTCCACGCCCTGGTTGGGGTAGGTCAATCGCTCGTGATTCAGTCCGAGTTGGTGCAAGAGCGTGGCCATCAGGTCGGGGACGCTCACTCGATCCGTAACGGCGCGATAGCCGAACTCGTCCGTGGCTCCATAAACATGCCCAGGCTTGAAGCCGCCGCCGGCGAGCAGGGCGGTGAAGCCGTGCGGGTTATGGTCTCGACCGGTGCCCCCTTGCGAGATGGGCATCCGTCCAAATTCGCCCACCCAAAGGACGATGGTGCTCTCCAAAAGGCCCCTGTGTTTGAGATCGCGAATCAATGCCGCGGACGGGCGATCCACTTGCCGGCAAAGTTGGGGCAACCGATTGCTGATGTCGCCATGGTGGTCCCATGAGTTGTGCGGGGCTGGGGCGAGGATCTTCACAAAACGCACGCCTCGCTCGACCAGCCGACGCGCCATCAGACACTTTCGGCCATAGGAAGCCGTCGCGGGATCGTTGAGCCCGTAGAGTTCATGCACGGCACTCGATTCGTTGGAAAGGTCGAGTTCCCTCGCCGCCTCCATTTGCATGCGACTGGCAAGCTCGAAGTTGCGAATGCGAGCGTCGAGTTCGGTGTCGTCCGGGTAGTTTCGTCGGTGCCGTTCGTTGAGTCGTCCAAGCAATTCAAGCGAATTCCGCTGGACTCCCGCAGGCATTTCCTCTGGGGCCCGCAGGTTCATCACCGCTTCCCCCTCGGTTCTCAGTTCGGTTCCACGAAACACGCTTGGAAGCCACGCATTGGTGATTTGCATTGAGCCGCCGGAATGGAACACCGAAGGCTCGCGCAGGCAGACAAAGGCTGGGAGGTTCTGGTTCTCGCTTCCCAAACCGTAAACGACCCACGCCCCGAGCGTGGGCCGACCCGGACGCCGATTGCACGAACAGAGCATGTAGGTGCCGCCGGGATGATTCGGGTCTTCATGAAACAGCGACCGAACCACGCAAAGGTCGTCGGCACGAGTCGCCAGGTTGGGAACCAGTTCGGAAAATTCGATGCCGGATTGTCCACGTTTACGGAAAGTGAAGGGGCTTCCCATGAGCGGTTCGATGTTCCCCTGCATGGCGTTCCGGATCTCGACTCGTTGGCCGTGCCTTCGTTGGAGTTCAGGCTTGGGATCAAACAGATCCATGTGGCTCGGGCCGCCGTTTTGGAACAGCATGATGACGGATTTCGCCGAGGCCGGGTGATGCCCCTGGCGCGGCGAGATGTCTCGTGTCGGCGACGAGGCCGCCGCCTTTTCCTGGTCGAGCAGATAACTCAGGGCGAGGGATCCGAGACCGAACGCGGAACGCTGCAGCATGGCTCGGCGTGTGACAAAAATTTGTTCGTTCATGGATTGCCCTCAACGCAAGTAAAGAAACTCATTAGTTGACCACAGGGTTTGGCAGAGGTTGGCTAACGCACGGCGTGCTGCCTCATCGGCGGGCCGGCCGGCCGCGCTAAACAGCTCAGTTTGTTTCGCCAAAAGATTTCCACACCACTGTTGTTCCTTGTCCTCCGGGAGCCGACCAAGAATCAATCGGTAGGCTTCCACAATCTGTTCCTTGGCTGTGCCTTTGGTCCGGGCACGAAGGCTGTCGGCACAACGGCCCGCATTGTCGATCAAGAACTTGTCGTTCATCAGGGCGAGCGACTGTTGCACCGTCGCAGATGTCTCCCGCCGACAAACGCTTCGGGTCACGGTGGGTTTGTCGAAGTTGCCGAGTAATGTCGGGTTGTACTGACGACGGTTCGTCAGGTACGCGCTACGGCGGTACGATGAACTCGCCGTCAGTTCCTGTTCCGACACGCGGCCCGTCTTGATGTCGTAGACCAGCGGGATTGGCGGGCCTCCCAGGCGAGCGTCGAGTTTGCCTGCCTGAAAAACGATGGCGTCACGCAGCGACTCGGCGTCGAGGCGTCGCAGTCGCATGCGCCAGAGCAGAGTGTTCTGCAGATCGATCCGCGTCGGAACCGCCTTGCCTTTCTCCAGAGGAGATGCCACTGACGATTGCCGATACGCCGACGACAACACGATTTGGCGAATCACTCGTTTGACTTTCCAGCCGTTCGCACGGAAGTCGGCCGCAAGCCAGTCGAGGAGTTCCGGATGCGTGGGCGCCGAACCCGACATGCCCACATTCTCTGAGTTGATGGCCAACCCTTGACCGAACAGATGCTGCCAGATGCGATTCACCATCACCCGCGCCGCCAGGCCGGATGCCGGGGAATTGGTCGCGGTAATCCACCGCGACAGCGCCGTTCGACGGCCGCTCGTGCCCGTCGGCGCCGCGGCTTTCAAAAGGTCTTCCGCTCCTGACCCAGAAAGCACCCTTAAGAACCCCGGCGGCACTTCCGCTCCCGGTGTCTCGAATTCCCCGCGTTTGAACATTTGCGCGGGTGGCGGTGGTCCCACATCATAGAGGGCGTGAATCCACCCGTGGCTTCGCTTCTTCCCGTTCAGTTGAGTGATTTGGTCCGTGAACTTTCCAAACGATTTCCGATCATCGGGTGTCAACGCCATGTCAATCGCGGTCGGTTCAACTTTGACCAGCGGGCCTAGCTTTTCCGCGAGGTATTTCTGCACGGCGTCTCGTTTCTCGCCAAGAAGATCGAGGGCCGTTTTCAGGTCAGCGCGAATCGGTTCCGGAATCGTCTTCAGCTTCTCCTCCTGCAGTTTCACCTCGTAGCCGCGGCGGAGTGAGGCGATCTGCTTCTGGATTTCCCCGACGGAACGATCGATCTCACGGTTGTGTTTCTCGATCTCGGCCTGAACCGGCCCCGCCACGTCGGGAAGCAACCTGGCTCGCGCGTTCTTCCAGGCCTTCGGGTTGAGCGCGGGCGTGAACAGGGCCAGCATGCTGTAGTAATCCCGCTGCGGAATCGGCTCGAACTTGTGACTGTGGCAGCGGGCACACTGCAGCGACAGCCCCAGCAGGCTGGTCCCCACCTGCTCCAGCGTTTCATGCACGTTGGACCACAACACGAACGTACGCGGGTCTTCGACACTGATATCCTCCACTGTCCGCAGGAATCCTGTTGCGACCAGTTTGTCGATTATCTCAGGCGAATACTCCTTTGCGTCTCGCCAGCGGGCAAGCTCGTCCCCAGCTAGTTGTTCGAGGATGAACTGGTCGTAGGGTACGTCGTTGTTGAAAGAGTTGATGACGTAATCACGATACCGCCACTTGCCTTCGAGGAACCCGATCGGAGGGCCGAAATCCTCGTCGAACGACACCGTGTCGGTGTAGCCCGCGACATCAAGCCAATGTCGGCCCCAGCGGACGCCAAACTGCGGCGATGCCAGCAGACGATCGACGGCGCTTTCGAAGGCGTCAGGCCGTTGGTCTTTGTGGAATGCTTCCATTTCTTCGACAGTCGGCGGCAGGCCGGCCAGGTCAAACGTCACACGTCTCAAGAGGGTTCGCCGCTCGGCCGTCGGGGCGAAGGACAGCCCCTTCGCTTGTAATCTAACCAGGAGAAAGCGGTCGATCGGGTTTTTCATCAGATCCGCACCCTTAACCTCCGGCACAGGCGGCAACACCAGCCGACGAAATGCCCAGTGCGATTTTTCCTCCTCCGTGAACAGCCCATCCGAAATGGGACGAATCTTTTCCTTCGCGGGGAGGCCGGCCTTCACCCAATCCCGGAGGCGGGCCGACTCATCAGCCGACAACTTCTTCTTGCCCGGCGGCATCTCCCCGGACAGCACCTTCTCCACGAGAGGGCTCCGCTCAGGAGAACCCGATACAACTGTTGGACCGCTGTTTCCGCCGGCGAGGAGTGCCGAAACTGAGTCCACTCGCAACCGCCCTTTCCGGGTCTTGGCACCATGGCAACTGACGCATCGAGCTTCGAGGATGGGCACAATGTCTTTCTCGAACGAAGGCGGATCTGCAGATCCGATCGATGCGAGTGATAGCAATAAGCCAATCGCAAGTAGGCCTACGGATTTGTGCGAGCGAAACGGAATGGCAAGGTTTTTCATTCCGATTCCTCCGAAAACTGTCGTGTAACGTCGCATGAATCCCCTTTTATCTTTTTCGGAGAATCGCTGGCGATCGTCTTTGAATCCGCCAGCAGCTTGCCGGCGCCGTCCCCAGCGCCGCCCGAAAACTCTCCTGGGCTGAACAAGCTTCCTTCCCTGATGATTAGCGTGCTTTCGATCGACAACGCTCAGGCCAAGATCTCGCGCACTACGTTTCCTTCCACATCGGTCAGCCGATAATCGCGGCCATTGTGGCGGAAGGTGACACGTTCGTGGTCGAGGCCCAAAAGGTGCAGAATCGTGGCGTGAAAGTCATGTACGTGGACGCGGTCCTCTCCGACGGCAATGCCGAACTCATCAGAGGCGCCATGCACGATGCCTCCTTTGACGCCGCCGCCGGCAAGCCAGGACGAGAACACCTGGTGATGATGCTCCCGGCCTGCGTGATCGGCCTGTTCGTGGTAGGGCGTGCGGCCGAACTCCGTCGTCCAGACGACGAGGGTGTCATCGAGCATGCCGCGTTGTTTCAGGTCGCGGATCAAGCCGGCGATGGGGCGATCCACATTGCGAGCCAGGGCAACGTGATCGCGCATGTTGCCGTGCGAGTCCCAGTTGTTTGACGAACCGGTGTCGATCAGCTCGATGAAACGGACGCCTCGCTCTGCGAGACGGCGTGCGACCAGGCACTGCCAGCCGAAACCCGTCGTTTGGCCGCGGCTCATTCCATAAAGCCGCAGCGTGGCTTCCGTTTCAGCGGACAAATCAAACGCCTCCGGGGCGGCGCGCTGCATGCCGAACGCAGTCTCGAAGGAGCGGATGCGAGCTTCGAGGGCCGCGTCGCGCGGACCGGACTCCAGATGCCGCCGATTCGCAGCGCCAACGAGCTGGAGTTCCAGTTCCTGCAATTCGAGGGATGGCGTGCGCGGGCGGATATTCGGAATCGGCGTCGGGCCGGGAACGACCTGGGTTCCTTGATGGCAGCCGGGAAGAAAATCCGAGCCCCACGTTTGGGCGCCCGCATAGGGTGCCGCCGGTGCGATGACCATGAACGACGGCAGGTTGCTGTTTTCCGTGCCTAGGCCGTAGCTGACCCAGGCGCCGATGCTGGGCCGGGCGAAGGTCCACGACCCGGTGTGCATGCCGAGGGTGCCCTCATAATGATTGGTGTGGTTCGATTCGAGGGAGCGGATGACGCAGATGTCGTCGATGACTTCGCGGACATTCGGGAAAAGATCGCTGACCTCGATACCGCTCTTTCCGCCGCGACGAAACGTCCAGTCGGGGCGTTTCAGGAAGCGGCGAAACGTGCCGAGCCGCCCCTGCCAGTTATCGACCGTGATCGTTTGGCCGTGGCGCGCAAAAAGCTGCGGCTTGGGATCAAAGGTATCGACATGTGAGACGCCCCCGGTCATGTAGAGGAAGATGACGCGCTTGGCCCGCGGCGCGAAGTGAGGCTGTCGCGGCGCCAGCGGATCGATCGGCTGCTGTGCCGGCGTCGGTTCAGCAAACATGCCTGCCAAGGCGATCGACGCAAAGCCCCCGGCGGCGTGCTGAAGAACCTCACGGCGAGAGAGAGTATTGTTATTCATATCCGGCCTCGGATTTCGCAATTGGTTCAGAGAGCAGGCGGGCCGCCTGCACTACGTCACTGCACGAACAAGAACTCATTCCGCGCGAGCAACGTCCGCGTGAAAGCAGCCCAGCTCTCCCGCTGGGCGACCTCCGCCGCTACACCTTGGCGCCGTTCTCGATACGTCTTCAGAAATCGGCCGACTTCTTCATACTCCGCTTCCAGCGGTGGCCTCGCCAGGGCGATCTCGTACGCCCAGCGAATGCGGTCGCGTTCATTCTTTGACAGCGTCAGAATTCGCCCCGCGAATGCATCGGCCTGCTCGTGAACGAAGGGATCGTTCATCAAGTAGAGCGCCTGAGTCGGCACCGTCGTGGGAATGCGCTGCGGCGTGCTGGCGTTGGTGTCGGCGCCGTCGAACAGGGCCAGGAAGGGGTGCCGTTTCAATCGTTGCGTCATCAGGTAGACGCTGCGACGATTCGAGGGATAAACGGCCGCGAACGGTGCGTGCTGCGTGAAGCCCCACGACGAACTCGGCGGAAACGGATGCGGTCCACCCATCGTGGAATCGAGGTTGCCGCTGACGGCCAACATGGAATCGCGAATTGCTTCCGCATCGAGACGTCGCACGGCATAACGCCCCAACAACAGGTTGCTCGGATCCGCGGACAACAAGTGGGCGTTCGCGGCTGTGGAAAGCTGATACGTCCTTGAAAGAACGGTCAGTCGGTGCATCGCCTTGATCGACCAGCCGCTGTCCACGAATTTGGCCGCGAGATAATCGAGCAACTCCGGATGCGTTGGCCGCTGGCCACGTGTGCCGAAATCGTTGGGCGTGCCGACAAGCCCTGTGCCGAAATGGTGCTGCCAGATGCGATTGACCATCACGCGGGCCGTCAGCGGGTTGTCCCGCGACGCGATCCAGTCTGCCAGTTCGAGGCGCCCGCTGCCCGCGTTATTCTTCAGCGGGGTTCCGCCCAATACTTCCAACCAGCGCCGCGGCACTTCGTCGCCGAGATCACGGGGTTCCCCGCGCTTGTGCATCCGTGCGTTTTTCGGTTTCCCTTCTACGACGGCGTAGGCCAAGTCTTCCGCAGCTTCCGGTTGCTTGCGTTTGGCCGCAGCTTCGGCGAGACGAGCCAAATCACTTCGAACATCGACTGCGAACCGCTCTAACACCCAGCCGACCCCGTCCGGTCCGCCTGGGTGAGCGTCACGAACTCGCCCGGTAACACGAACTCTGCCGGATATCGGGCTGAGCCACCCAACGGCGACATTGCCGTTCTCGGCTGGATGGACGAAAAGAGACTGCGGCGGGAGCTTGGTCCATACCGCCAACTCTTCCTTTCCGGCGTTCACAAATACCGATGGCGTGTCGCCGTTGCGCCAAACATTCAGTCCCTGCTTGCCGTTGAGATTGCGAACCGCCTCACGCAGCAGGGTCGGTTGATTGCGCGTGTCGAACAGCCACCAAACCTGCTTGTTTCCGTGGGAGTCGCCATGCGGGTTGCCGGCAAGCAGGTCGGAGAGCAGGTCCGCGGTTGCGCTCCACTTTCGGCTTGAGCCGCCGACTTCGGCGACGTCGTACTCGACTTGGGTTGTGTCCGCGCCATAGTTCTTCAGCGGAGTGATCGAGAGCAGCAACATTTCCCCTGCGTTGACATCGACTGGATCCGCTCCGCTGTCGAATCGTTTATCTCCACCGTCGGCAACTTCTCCCGTGGAAAGAACCTTGCGAGCCTGTTGAAACCTCGCCTGGATGGCACGTCCAATCGCGATCGGGTCGCCCACTTCTTGGTTGGGCGTTTCAGGCTTGACGACGCGATCGGCTGGCGGCTTGAGGACCACGAAATCGGCTGGCTTCTTGTTGCTTTCTGAGCCGGGGACGGCATACCGCGTGCTATCAAAGATGCCGTACAGCGCATAGTAATCGCCGCGAAGCACCGGATCAAATTTATTGTCGTGGCAACGAGCGCATCCCAGCGACAGGCCGAGAAACGCTTGCCCCGTGGTATCGATCGTGTCCTGGATGGTCAGGTGAAAGTAGTTCTCGGGATCGAATCCAAAGCGCCGCGAGATGGCGATAAATCCCGTGGCGGTGATGCGCTCGGCGTATTTCTCAGGCGGCCCGTTCGCAGCCAGGATATCTCCGGCGAGCTGCTCGCGGATAAACTCGTCGTACGGTTTGTCCGCGTTGAAGGCGTCGATCACGTAGTTGCGATAGCGATACGCCTGTGGCACCGGGTAATCCGCCGTTTCGCCCGCCGTGTCGGCATAACGCACGACATCGAGCCAGTGCCGGCCCCAGCGCTCGCCGTAATGCCTGGAAGCGAGAAGTCGGTCCACGACTTTGGCGAATGCGCCCGGCGATTTGTCGGTGAGAAACGCCTCCACCTCTTCGGGCGTCGGAGGCAGGCCGATAAGATCGAAAGTGACGCGCCGAATCAGCAGTCGTCGATCCGCATCCGGAGCGGACTTGAGTTTCTCCACTTCGAGCCGCTGCAAGATGAATCGGTCGATGTCGTTCCTCGGCCAGGCCGCGTCGTTCACCCTGGGTGGCGCCGTCGCCTTCACCGGTTGCAGCGACCAGAATCTTCGCTCCTCCGGCGTGATTGGGCCTGTGCGAATGGCCGCGGCCTGGGTAGCCTCCTTGGGCCAGGGAGCGCCGGCGGCGATCCACTTTGTCAGTGCGGCGACATCGGGATTGCTCAGCTTCGACTTGGGAGGCATGCGCAAGTCGTCTTTGTGCGAGACGGCCAGAAGCAACAGACTCCTGTCCGTTCGTCCAGGAACCAACGCCGGCCCACGATCGCCTCCGGTGAGGGCAGCTTCCCGCGAATCCAGCCGCAGTCCGCCGCTCTGCTTTTTTGGACCGTGACAACTCTGGCAATGCTTGACGAGAACAGGGCGAACCTGATTCTCGAAGAACGCATCATCGTTGGCGCGCACCTTGGAGGCCGTGGACAAAAGCAGAACTACGATCCAATAACGACTTGCCGCCATCAGAGCTACCATCCAGTCGCAGAAATAAGGTGTTCGGCGAATTGCACCATTGGCCAACGATCCATTGATTTTTTCGCGAGCGTTTTGGATTGCAGCCCCCATGCTGATAACATCAATGAAATCTTATCGATTCCTATTCCAAGAATGTCTGAAAGCGGAACGAGTACAGGTCCGCGTCTTTCAGTTCAAAACGTAATCGGACTGATTTTCCTGCCAACCGCCCAACATCACCACCTTTCCACGTCACCGTTCGTTCGTGTGAGTCTCCGAAGACTTCCTCACAGTCGGTCAGGGTTACACCCTTAATCGGGTTCCCTGCATCGTCCTGGATCTCGACACGGATCATCCCAGCTGCCGACGTTGAGCAATTCAACACGAGCCGATTGCCCATGAACCGAATGGGTTTGGTGATTACCTCGCCGCCGCTCCTGGGCGCCCAGGCGGAAGCAAATCCATCCAGGCGAAGGGTGTAGCGCCTGAGGGAAGTTCCCTTGCCCAGCCAGTTGCCCTCGGTGGCATACAGGGAAAATTCATTCGGCGCGCCTGGAAGGGACGACTTCGTCTCGACGAGATGCCAGGCGATGAACTGATGTCCGTAGCTCCACGTTCCTGTGCGTTCCATGCCGGGTCGTAGAAACGCCTCGTCCCAACGGTGGAACGTGACCCCATCGCGGCTGGACATGAACAACCCTTCGGTCAGCGCAGTGCCGAATCGCTCGCTCGCCGCCGCTCGCGCCTTTCGCTGCTCGAAGTCAGGCAAGTCGCGCAACGAAGCCGGCCATTTTTGCACGCGCTGGGGGCCTGCCCGATCACTGCCGTCCGAAGGCGAGATGGATGGAGCACTAGCCCGGTCCACGTAACGCACCGGCAAGCCGATCAGCAAATGAGGAGCGCGGGGATAGGGCTGAATCCCGTTCTCGTAGAGTTGTTCTTCCGGTGAGCCGGGGTACTTCAAATTGGCATGGTGGTCCCAGCGAAGAAAGTCCTTCGAGGTGGCCGTGCGAATCGCGCGGATTCCTTCGGGTTGCCATTTCTTGTCGTTGGTCACACCTTTTGTGAAGTAGCGCCAGTAGGCTCGATACTCCCCGCGTTCAGTGTCCCAGAAGGCGAGATTCATCGAGTCGAAGGCACCGTCGGTAATGACCGGAGACTTGCTCATGGGCGACCAGGTGATGCCGTCCGGGGATATCATCGCCAACATCCCCAGCGGACTCTGCGACGCGAGGAACGTTTTGTAGAGCGCCTCCTTCTTTGTTTTCGGATTGGTGTCCTTGAACACTGCAGGAGCGCCGATTCTCGCGTTGAGACTGTCCGCCTGCGCGCGGGAAATGAGGATGTTGTTCGACTTCGACCCTCCAAATGCATGGGCCCCGAGGTTGGGTTTCTTCCAGATTATGCCGTCGTTGCTTTCCGCGTAACAAAGACTCTCGACGCCGGTCTCCAGTTTGCCATCACGAACGACCAGGTTGTCCGTTCGGTAATACATGCGGAAGCGGTTGCCGTCCTCGAAAATACAGTGATAGGTCGTGGCGTTGCCTTCCCAAGGCGAATCGTGAACCATCACCACTTCTCGCGGTGTCGGGTGGTGCAGTCGGAGTTCGGCCTTTCCGGTAAAGCGATCGATGAGTACGCGATCCACGAACAGTTCACGCCGCGAGCCGATGTCCGTTGGTGATTCGGCGCGGCTCGTCCCACTCCTCGCGAAGAACGTGACCATGTGAGTCAGTCCGCTCATCGCGATAACCGCGATCGCCAGGAGGAGAACTCGCTTCATGGTGAACCTCTCCAGAACAGCATGACAGCATGGCTCGCACCACGACTCCTGTTGCCTTCGTGGCCGCGCCTGATAGCTTCACTTGTCCTTTAGTGGCAGACCGCAAGCCAGTAGCAGTGTCCGCTGCACGGCGAAATCGTGTTCGACGCTGACGTCGCATGAAACCGGAAGCAGGCAATCTCACAGTCGCTTGCACGACAGTTATTCTAGCGAGGCTTCGCCTCAGACCGACGAGGCGTGCCCCGATGCAGGTCAATATAAAAGGCTCCGGTCGAGCCTATGATGGGTCTGCCGAAGCAGGCCCGTTTTA
>Ga0194131_10002099_pt1 | contig 33139 bp, 33 predicted proteins | sample TA2KigO120mmetaG_FD_148631 | JGI IMG/M metagenome (GOLD analysis project Ga0194131, IMG submission 148631) | Freshwater microbial communities from Lake Tanganyika, Tanzania - TA2015053 Kigoma Offshore 120m | ecosystem: Environmental > Aquatic > Freshwater > Lake | place: Tanzania: Lake...
CGTCGGACGGTACCACCCTGGCGGTGCCGTCGGGCACGCCCGGCGGCAAGGTGACGCTGTTCGAGATCGCCAGGCTGGGCAGCAGTGCGGCCAAACTCGGCGAGATCGCCGCCGCCAAGGCCACCGCAGCGGCCGGCGGCTTGCGCTTCTGGCCCACCGCCGCCTATCTCAAGGATGGCCGGCTATATCTGGCCGATGCGCAGAATAACCATGTCTATCAATGGAACAGCATCACCGCCGCTATCGCCGACGTCGCGCCGGACGTCTCGCTCGGCCGTGTCGGCAGGCACGGCGGCAGCTATGCCGATGGCTTCATGATGCCGGCACACCTGCTGGTCGCCAACGGCTACCTGTGGGTCGCCGATTTCAAGTTCAGCACCCGGCTCAACGCCTTGCGCTGCTAAGCGACGACCGGTGCCGTTTTCATCGGCGCGCTTGTGGTGATGACGAGTTAGCGCAATCGAATCGTCGACTCCGCGCTCACCGGCACGGAGGAGTTCATAGGTACTAGTCTTGGCAAGGTGTGCCGAGAGCGCATCCGTACGTTCACGTATCATCGGATGGATTGCAGGAGATATCGACCTTGGCCGCTCAGTTGGAGTTCAACACCTCTCCGTTCGCAGCATTCCCGTCGGACCAGGTCCTTCTGACTCTCGAAGAACGCCAAGCGTTCTCCGGGGATGTCTACTCAATGGGGGTGACCGCGGCGGCCGTACTTTGCCCGAAAGATCGACCGACCTGTGCAGCCATGGTGGCCGCTGCCTCGCAAAGCGGGTATGTCGTCATCCCGCGTGGAGGCGGATTGTCCTATACCGGTGGATACCGCCCACTCGTCGAAAAGAGCGTGATCGTCGACACGTCGAGGCTAAATCGAATCCTAGAAGTGAATGTCGAGGACATGTACATCACCGTCGAGGCGGGGGTGACCTGGAAGCAAATTCACGACGTATTGACGCCTTTCGGATTGAGACTTCCTTTCTTTGGAACGCTCTCGGGCGCGCAAGCGACAATCGGGGGAGGACTTTCGAACGGTGCTCTATTCTTTGGGACGGCACGATACGGTACCGCGACTGATCATGTACTCGGTCTTGCCGTGGTGCTTGCTGACGGGCGCGAACTTAGAACGGGGCAGCGCGCGTTCGCCAACGCCGCGAAACCTTTTTATCGAACTTGTGGCCCAGATTTCACGGGACTCCTGACTCATGATTCGGGGAGCTTCGGGGTTAAAGTCGAGGCGACCTTCAGAGTGATTCAGGCGCCGGGGTTTACCGGGCATGCCTCGTTCGTCTTCGATAGCATCTCTGCCGCCGGGGCTGCGCTGTCGGCGGTCGCTCGCTCCGGGGCTGCTGAGGAGGCGTATGTGTTCGATCCTGAGTCGACGCGCAAGAATCTCTCGTCCAGAGCCCTGCGCCATGATTTCGGGGTGTTTTGGAAGGTCGTGCGAGGGGAGCGAAACATCCTCAAAGGTCTCGCTGCGGGTCTCACTCTTGCGCTGGCGGGACGCTCGTTTCTGCCGCCGAACGCCTTTTCGCTGCATATGACCTGCGCGGCACGATCGAAATCGGCTCTCGAGGCCGACCTGGCTGTCTGCCGATCGATCTGCCAAGCGCAGGGCGGAACGCAGATTGCAGATTCCATCCCTCGTGCCGTTCGAGCTCATTTGTTTCCCGCGCCGGACGCCGTACTGGGTCCTGACGGCGATCGTTGGGTCGCACTGAACGCTAAGGTTGCCCATTCGGATGCGTCGCGCATCATGGCGGCCGCTGAGGCGACGCTGGCGCCGTATCAGTCACGCATGAAGGACGCAGGCGTCTGGATGAGCCATTTGCTCATCGCGATCGGTCAGTCGGCGTTCAGCTTTGAGCCGGTCTTTCATTGGAAAGATGAGTGGCTTCAGGTACACGCCCGATCCTTGTCGGCGGCTGCGAGGGCTCGACTGACTCCGCCCGATGCCAACCCGAAGGCGAGGGCGCTGGTGGAGGAACTAAGACAAAAGCTTGTTACGTTGTTCACCGAGTTCGGTGCGGCCTCTAATCAGTTGGGTAAGACCTATCCCTACCTCGAAGCGCTGCGGCCGGAGTCTGCCGAGCTCGCGCGGGCGGTCAAGCGCGCGCTTGACCCGGAGGGACTGATGAACCCCGGGGTGCTTGGTCTGAAGGGCAAGTAAACGGTATTCTGCGCGCTCTTTTTGACCTTTCCGCTTTAAGCGGGTCCGGAATCCCCATGCCTGCCTCTAAGCCCGTGCGTACCAGCGAGAGCCTCGCCAACGTCAAGTATGAGATTCGGGGCAATCTCGCTCGACGCGCTCTCGAGCTGTCCCGAAAGGGCTACGAGATCATTTCTTTGAACATTGGCAATCCTGCGCTCTTTGGGTTCCGAACACCGGAGACGATGCGCCTCGCCATGATCGAGAACTTCTCCGACAGTGAAGGTTATTGCCACCAGAAGGGCATCTTTCCGGCACGCGAGGCGATCGTGATGCAGCAACAGGGGCGAGGCGTATCGGGCGTCACGGCGGAGGATGTGTTCATCGGCAACGGCGTGTCAGAGCTCATCGACATCGCGTTACGCGCGCTTCTCAACGAAGGCGATGAAGTCTTGGTGCCGAGCCCTGACTATCCGCTCTGGACCGCAGCGGTCAACCTGAATAGAGGTAAGGCAGTTCATTACCCGTGTCGCCCTGAGTACGACTTCGTACCCAATCCGCAAGAGATCGAGTCTCTGCTCACGCCTCGCACCCGGGCGATCGTGATCGTGAATCCCAATAACCCGACGGGCGCCGTTTACCCACGTGAGGTGCTGACTACGATCGCACGACTCGCGGAGCGTCGAGGACTCGTTCTTCTATGCGACGAGATCTATGACCAGATCACCTATGACGGCGCGGAGTTCGTACCGATGGCCACACTGGTTCACGATACGGTCTGCGTCACGATGTCCGGGCTGTCGAAGGTCTATCGTGCGTGCGGTTATCGGGTTGGGTGGGCGATCGTCTCCGGAGACGTCGCCGCCGCCAAAGACCTCATCAGCGCCATGGAGCTCTTGGCGTCTTTACGTCTCTGCAGCAACGTTCCGGGGCAGTGGGCCGTTCAAACGGCCTTGGGTGGCTATCAAAGTATTCGCGAACTCACGTCACCGGGTGGTCGCCTTTACGAATCGCGAAAAACGATCGTCGACTCCGTAGAGCGCAATCCGTCGCTTCGACTTCGCGCGCCGGCGGGCGCGCTGTATGCGTTTGTCGGGGTGGGAGACGATCTTCCCGGCTTCGACGATCAAACGTTCGCATTCGACCTGCTCAACAAGAAGCACGTGCTGGTCGCACCCGGCGTGAGCTTCAATGTCCCCTACAACACCCACTTCCGCATCACGAATCTTCCGGATGCCTCGACGCTACGCACCGTGTTCAATCGAATGGGCGAGTTGTTGGACGACTACCGGGCGTCTGCCGGCGCGCGCGCTTAAAGCCGAACCTCAACACCGGCCTCGATCGGGATTCCGGCGGAGAGTCCAGGCAACACGCCAGCGACCCGCGGGAGCACGCGAACTTGGGCGGTGAACGCCCCAGGCGCAACCAGGACAACTGACGCGTTGAACTCGAGCGGTCCCCCATGATCGCGCATTGTGCCCGAGCGGCCATCGAAACGACCGAGGATCGGTCCAAAGTGCGCGCCGGACTTCAGCAGGGTGGCCTGAGTAAGCGTGGCCTCACCGTGGAGGGCCGAAAGTCGTCCTGAATCGAATTGAAGGCGTAACCCCGTGGCGTCAATCCGTCCGGCTACTCCGGCGAGCGGTCCAAGGAAAACGTCTGCGGGTAGCGCATTACGTAGCGATTCCAACTCGATCGAGACCGACTCGAGTTCAAGCGAGGTGGGCTCGAACAGCGCAGCCTGCAACGTCCCCTCGGCGACGGACGAATCTTTGGTCCATCTTAAACGCACGGGGAGCATCAACGGACGCTTGATGGAGAGGGCGAGCGCCCAAGCGATCGATCCCGATCGACCACCCCGAATGCGTAGGTCGTCGCATTGACCGCGCCAAACCGTACCCTTTAACACGCCGCACTCTGCGGGGGTCGGCAAAAGCGGTTCAATGATTCGCGCCGGTAACCAGAGGAGGGATCCGACGACGAGGCCTAGCGTCAGCAGGGCCATCAGCAATCGACGCCGAATCACGGTGATGAGGACTGAAGTTCCCACTCGACGTTGACCCGCCCAGAGTCAACCGAGGTCAACGTGCCGCGTCGGATCACGACCGAGGCCGCCTCGAAATCTCCGAGGCACTCGATTAACGCGTCAAATACCGCCGCGTCTGCACGGACGCGAACGGAAGAGTCTGGCTGCAGGTCGACGGCCGCTTGAACACCGTGCCGCTCGAGGATACGCTTCACTCGCATTTCGAGCGAAAGCGACATCTCCGATCCCATTCGTTGCGCGCGTTGACTGAGGTCTCGTGCGGCCGGCAGATCGGCAAGCAGCCGCCGTTTCGCATCGACACGCTGGAGCGTCGCTTGGGATTCGCTCACCACAATCGCGACGGTCGAGATCGCGAGGAGGGGGATCAAAACGATCGTACCCAGACGAAGCGCCCGCCGATCCCGTTCAGACATCGCCTCGAGACGATCTGCGAGCTGCTCGCGGAGTGACGTCACGGCGACACCTCCAACTCGATGAGCGTCCACTGTGCGCGTCCCTGATCATCGACGCTAGAGTCGATGCGCCACCCTAACGCTTCAAGCGCTTGAGCGCTTGCTTCCACGGCGTTCGCGTTCCGAAGTGTCACCCGCGCCACATTGCCTTGGTTAGCGATCGATACGATCGCCCCATCACGCACGCCCACCTGTGCGAGATCCACCAGGGCTCGACGGAGTCGCGAGGGCTTGATCGAACCATTCGAGGTCGATAAATCCCCCGCTTGAGCAAGTGTCTGATCGAGCGCCGATTCCTCGATCGCCGCCGACCGCCAGGTATTGCCGTAATCGATGAGCACCAGCGCGAACAAGATCGCCGCGAGCGCCGCCGTCCACCGCCAACGCAAGATAAGCGCCTCCGTTCGCGGTCGCGGTTTTCGTTCACCCTGCAAGAGATTCATGGGCTCTGCGATCGATCTCTGAGCCACGAGCCAGTCGAGCACGGGACGGTCGGAACGGCTCACCTGAATTCGAGCGAAACGTGCTTCCAGGGCCTCGATATCGAGGTCGGTCGCGGACTGATCGGACAGACCGACGAGTTGCAGCCCTAAGGTCGAAAAAGGAGGACCCGACTGAAGAAAATCGAGGCTCATCGGCATATCTTTAGCGCGACATCGTATTCCGAGTCCGGCAGGCGAGCGCAAAAACACCTCCTCGCCCTGCACCCAGGCGATGACGTCGCCTGGCTTCGCTGCAATCAAAGATTCATCGAGGTACATCGCAGAAGGGTCGAGACCTACGGATCGCAACACCTCGAGATACTGGTCGAGCGTCGCACGCCTGATGACGATGACCGGAACGTGTAGGCCCTCGCTTGACGAAGGCCCCGAGGTCGCGATCGGACGACCCATGGCGAAGTGTTGCTGATCTAGGTCGCCTGCAATCTGCTCTTCCAACGCAAAGGGGAGCATTGTCCTGACTTGCCCCGACCTCACCTTCGGCAACACCGCGACGGTGCTGAGCGCTGCAGAACCGGGAACCAGTGCTACGACCGTAGCGGCCGAATTCGTGCCGGACAGCGCCTCGAGCGTGGTGGGGAACGCCGCGCGTAGTGATGATCCGTCCGAGGAAAGAAGCGCTGCCATCACAGGCTGCGCAGGGTCGGGCGAAGACAGATGGATGAAGAGCGTGTCGGCCATGATCGCTAGTCGTCACTCCGCCGTGTGTCGCCAGAGAACCCGGATCCCGGGGGGCGAGGGCGGCATGTTTTCAGAGCGTAGTAGACTGTACAAGGAGAATTGGGTCTTGCCAATGACAGTCTCAGTTCGGAGTTGAAAATATCGACTCCGCTCGCCGAGACCGACGGCACGATCCAATCGGGCGTAGGCCGCTGCATCAGACAATCCCGCGCGAAAGACCTCGACCCGAGGAAAGCACTCGCGTTCCCGATTGCGGGCGAGAGCATCTTCTGCCCCGACCCACTGACGTTCGTTACTCAGCGCATCCAACAACGCAGCAGTCGCCGAACATAAATTGATCGACGCATCGCGGGGCAGTGCGGAGACGTGAGGCGCGAGTCGTGCGTATCGAGCAAGATCGAACTCCGGCAACAACATCAGTTCGGATATCGTAGTCAACGCGCGATTAGGCGGGCGGTATCCGGGGGATAAGGTGCTGTAGAGATCGTCTTCCGCACCCCCACTCGTTGGGACATCATCGGCATCAATCCAATCGGCGATCTTCGGCGCCCAGCTCGGCTCGAGCTCAAGAGTGACGAGTAACCGCTCAAACAATTCCAGCGCGACAGGATCGATCTGACCGTTCGGATCGCGAAGCGAATTAAGGTTGAAACGTCCCTGAAGATCGGAGACCTGTCCGGTCACGATTCCCGCGTGTTCGATTTCGACGGGGCCGAGGCGCGTCGACCAACGCTGGGCAGGGTGAATCGCAGACGCGCCGGTATCAAGGTCTTCCGTCAGCACACGTGCGGCGGCCGCCTCAGCAGCACCGGCCAACAACGTCGCTCGATCACGCGCGAGACTGCCCTCCGAGCGTCTGAGTAACAGCCCCGTATCAAAGAAGATAGCCGTCGCAATCGCGGTGGCGATCGCGACTACGATCAAGGCGGTCGGCAATGCGACGCCGCGGCCATTCATCGAGGTACCTCGATCACCCGCCGAATGGCTCCCTGTCTCTCCGTGATCAACGTGAACTCGATGGCGCGCGGACGACTGCGCTGCTGGGCGATCTCGCTCTCGCCCGAAGACGGAGGCGGCGGCCAATCCGTTCGCCAATCGCCCCGATCATCGAGATAACGGAACTCGAGTGATCTCACGTCCTGCATCAGAACGCGACGCGAGGCATTCGAGGACTGGACTCGATCAAGGACGGGCCACACGAAGCGGACGAGACGACCGCCCTCGATGAGGTATTCGACCCGCTGCAGGCTGCTACGCGCATGCGAAGAGGTGGTCGTGCGACCGCCGCGAGTTAGACCGATCGGCGAACGCGTGCCGGGCTCGGCCACCAGCGCCGGTGCGTAAATCCGCCCGAGTTCGTCGCGAATCGGACGCGGGTGTAATTGGCCGAGATCATCCGCGAGCACGCGGACAGCCCGTCGTAGCTCGCTCAGGCTGGTCTGAGCGTTTTTGATTTCGAGGCGGTTTCGGGCCACTTCGGTCAAGGCGCCATAGCCGATCGCAAACATCACGGCCGTTACGAAAAGGGCGACGAGTAATTCGATTAATGTAAATCCGTGTGTCGAGCGAGGCGTCATGGGAGAGTTCGCTCCGCGGTGTCCCAGAGCGGGTCGGCGCTCCCCTCGAACACAAGGTTTCGTCCGCGTGCGCCGCTCATCGTCACGAGCCAGTCTTCGCTGCCGCGAGCACGGACCTCGACGACGATCTGCACAACACCGGTGATCACCGTCGGCCGCACATCCTGTCGCCAATCCCATTCGCGATCCGCCATCCGTGCAACACCTTCCGTTCGTCCGAGCGCGGGAAACGTCGTGGCGACACGCGTCTCAGTGACCTGGTTCAACGCCACCCACTCGGCGTACGCCCGTTCACGCAAACGATCGGTGCTCGTCGCGGTGGACAACATCGACGACATCACCGCCGATACGCCGAGTGCGACCACCACTAGGGCCACCAGGACTTCAACCAAGGTAAATCCGCGAGGGGCCGCTGAGGACGTCCGCGGACTCATCGCTCTAGCCTCCGAAGAGTAAGATCGCCGTTGTCGTCTGGGCCGAGGCGCCAGCGACCCAACGAGTCCACCGATCCAACGCGTAACTCGAACGGGGTGTATTCCCCAGTGCTGTCGACACCGATGTCTGGAGTCTCCTTACGCGCGGACAAGGCACGACGGCCGAGAATGATTCGGCGGCCCTCCACATCGAGCTCGAGCGCGGTCCCCGTCTTCCAGCGTCCTTGCGCAAAACGACGGTCATCCAGTTCGAGCCATCGCATCGTTTGCGAATCGTGGACGAGAAACTGATAACCGGAACCGTCGAGTCGAACGCCGTAAGCCCGATTTTCTATCTCAGCGCGCTCGCGGATATCGACCAACAGCACGCTCAACAGCTCAAGCTCCGGGGGTACGGCATCTCGCTGCCCCATTAGGCCTAACGACAACATTGCTCCGCCCATGACGATCGCAATGATCGCGAGCACCACGAGAACTTCGACGAGCGTAAAACCTGAGGAGCGCCGGGCGCGCACGATCAATCGCTGAGCGACCAGTTACCGATATTGTCCTGATCAGTCTCGGGACTTCCCTCGAGCCCGTCCGGACCCAAAGAATAGACATCGAACTCGGATCCCCGGGTTCCGGGCTGTCGATAGCGATAAGGGTTTCCCCAAGGATCGGCAGAGACCCGAGCCATGTATCCGCCTGATCGCCAATTGCGAAGCGTGGGATCCTCGGGCTTCTGAACCAACGCACCGAGACCTTGGCTGGTGGTCGGAAGTCGAGCCGTATCGAGGCGGTACATGGCCAGAGCCGTCTCGATCGCCTGGAGGTCCGCGCGAACCTTAGTCACCCGCGCCTCGTCGACACGATCCATGACCCGTGGAACGATGAACGCGGCGAGCAAGCTCATGATGACGACCACCACCATGATCTCGATGAGGGTGAAGCCTCGAATCTTGTGTCGGCGCAAAACGGATCCTCCCGTACTCTACCGGTCGATCATACCAAAGGCCTGTTCAGGGGCTGTGACAGGGCGTAGACGTATAATGACGGCCGGACAGAGGAGTGCAGGGATGTCCGTTGCGTTTGTCTTTCCGGGTCAGGGATCGCAGTCGGTCGGAATGCTGGCCGGACTCGGCGAGGCCGATCCCGTGGTTCGCGCGACCTTCGATTCCGCCTCGAGTGTTCTCGAATTCGACCTCTGGGCGCTCGCCCAGAACGGACCGGCTGAGCAGCTCGCGCTGACCGAGATCACCCAGCCGGTGATGCTGGTGGCGGGTGTCGCCACGTGGCGGATGTGGCAAAACCGTGGCGGAGCGCGACCGCAGTGGGTTGCGGGTCACTCCCTCGGCGAATTCACCGCACTCGTGGCGGCAGGGGTGCTTCGCTTCGAAGACGCAGTGGCCTTGGTGCGCTTCCGCGGCGAGGTCATGCGTGACGCCATGCCGAGCGGGCAGGGAGGCATGGCTGCCATCCTCGGACTATCCGACGCCGACGTCGAGGCTGCCTGTGCAGAAGCCTCGCAGGGAGAGGTGGCCGAAGCCGTTAACTACAACGGCCCCGGTCAGGTCGTTATCGCCGGACACGCGAGCGCACTGCATCGGGCGATCGAGACCGCGAAATCCAAAGGCGTCAAGCGCGCGTTCCCGTTACCCATCAGCGTCCCATGTCACAGTTCTCTGATGCGTCCGGCCTCAGAGAAACTCCGCGAACGTGTGCGATCCATGGCTATGGCCGCACCGCAGATCCGATTTCTAAGTTCGGTCGACGCCACCGAGTACTCTGATCCGGCGAAGATTGCCGATTTGCTGTATCGCCAACTCGCGAGCCCCGTACGATGGGGGGCCACCGTCCAAGCCCTTGTCGGACTTGGCGTCCATCGACTCATCGAGTGTGGCCCGGGCAAGGTATTGACAGGACTCAATCGCCGGATCGATAAATCCCCCTCGCTGGTTTGCCTCGCGCTCCAGGACGTCGCGAGCCTCGACCATGCTCTTTCGCCTGCTGCGGAGTGATCGATGCCTTCTCACTTTGATCTGACCGGCCAGACCGCTCTCGTGACGGGCGCATCGCGCGGCATTGGTCGCGCGATTGCTGAGGCTCTCGCCCGCGCGGGCGCCAAGGTGATCGGGACGGCCACAACCGACGTGGGAGCCGCTGCCATCCGCGACTGGATCGGCCCGCTGTCACCGGGTAGCCGCGGAGCCGTGGTCGATGTCTCTCGATCCGAGTCGGTCACCGCGCTTCTGGAGGATCTTGAGGCTAAGAACGAACAGCCGGGTATTCTCGTCAACAACGCGGGCATCACTCGGGACAACCTGCTCATTCGGATGAAGCCGGAGGAGTGGGATCAGGTCATCGCCACAGACCTTACCTCGGTCTTCTCCCTCAGCCGAGGTTGCCTCCGGTCGATGATGAAGGCGCGCTTCGGCCGAATCATCAACATCACCTCGGTCGTGGGCGCGCTCGGAAACCTAGGTCAAACCAATTACGCAGCCGCCAAGGCGGGTATCGTGGGTTTCACTCGCTCGCTCGCCCGAGAGGTGGGTAGTCGGAATATCACCGTGAATGCGGTGGCACCCGGGTTCATCGATACCGACATGACGCGGGCGCTTGACGAGGCGCAGCGCGAGACCTTGTCGAACACGATCCCGTTGGGGCGGTTGGGCGCGACGGAGGACATCGCGGCGGCGGTGCTCTTTCTCGCCGCGCCGAGCGGGGCGTACATCACGGGCCATACCTTGCACGTCAATGGGGGGATGTACCTCGGGTGACGAGTTCCCTCTGTTTTGGGGACGTTGGTTTTTTGAGACTTGTCGGTTTTACCAGACAAAACATCGTGTTAAGGGGAAATGCATGGCGCTCACCCCCTGCTTGGCCTAAACTGAGGAGGACTTCCTGCCGAATGGCAGGACCGAACCTACAGGTCGTTAACGAGGACATTCCACCGATGAGCACTGTCGAACAACAGGTCAAAGCCGTTATCGCCGAGCAACTGGGCGTCAAGCTGGAGCAAGTCACTGGCAATGCCTCGTTCGTAGACGACCTCGGTGCAGACTCGCTCGATACCGTCGAGTTGGTCATGGCCCTGGAAGAAGAGTTTGAAACCGAGATCCCGGACGAGGACGCCGAGAAGATCACGACGGTCCAGCAGGCCATCGATTACGTCTCTGCGCGTCGCAAATCCTGATCGCGAGGCGGACAACACCGAGGCTGGCGCGGTACCGGCCTTGGTTTTTTTAAGTTCTCCGAATCCCGTCGCGTGAGACTCCCGTGACCAAGCGTCGCGTCGTCGTCACTGGTCTCGGCATCGTTTCACCAGTTGGCAGCACTGTTCAGAGTGCGTGGGATGCTGTTCTGCGTGGGGAGAGCGGTATCGGTCTGATCACCCGTTTCGATACCAGCGCCTACGCCACCAAGATCGGCGGCGCCGTGCACGGGTTCGACGTGAACGAGTACATCACACCGAAAGAGGCCCGTCGGATGGACGAGTTCATGCATTACGGCATGGCCTCGGGTATCCAGTCGGTCAACGACGCGGGCGTCGATTTCAACGTGCTCGACACTGAACGCTGTGGCGTGATCATGGGCGCTGGAATCGGCGGCCTGGCGACCATTGAGTCTGAGCACAACTCGATGCTCGAGGCCAAGAGCCCCCGAAAGATTTCACCGTTTTTCATTCCCGCAACGATCATCAATATGATCGCGGGACATTTGTCGATCCGGTATGGGCTCAAGGGCCCCAACCTCGGGGTTGTCACCGCCTGTACAACCTCGACCCATGCGGTGGGACTTGCGATGCGCGCCATTCAATATGGCGATGCGGATCTTGTCATCGCGGGGGGTGGCGAGATGTCGACCACGCAACTCGGTATTGGGGGGTTTTCGCAAGCCAAGGCGCTCTCTCAGAGAAACGATCGTCCGGCGGAGGCCTCTCGACCGTGGGACAGAGAGCGAGACGGTTTCGTCGCCGCTGACGGGGGTGGGGCGATGCTGCTGGAAGAGCTTGAGCATGCCAAGGCGCGCAGGGCGCGGATCTATGCCGAACTCGTCGGTTTTGGCATGAGCGGTGATGCGTATCACATCACGGCACCGCCGGAGAACGGCGCGGGGGCAGCGCTCGCGATGCGTAATGCCCTGCGGGACGCGAAGCTCGACCCCTCTGCCGTTCAGTATTTGAACGCCCATGCGACCTCCACGTTGCTGGGCGACCGCGCCGAGACTGTGGCCATCAAACAAACCTTCGGCGCCCACGCGTCGCGTCTGGCGATCAGTTCGACTAAGTCCATGACCGGGCATTTGCTCGGCGCAGCCGGTGTGATCGAAGGCGCCCTTAGCGTGCTCGCTCTTCGTGACCAGGTCGCGCCGCCCACCATCAATTTGGACAATCCCGATCCAGAGTGCGACCTCGACTACGTGCCGCGTACCGCTCGGCCGATGACCCTCGACGTTGCGGTATCCAATAGCTTCGGATTCGGCGGGACTAACGGAACCTTGGTATTTCGGCGCTTCAACGGCTGAGGGTCGTTCGACCGGGTGGCCGCGGCGATGACCCCCTCAAAGGGTTAGACTTTCCACGTGCGCGCGTTGAGAAAAATCGTTGTCCTAGTCGGGTTCGTGCTGGCCGCTGTGGCGGTCGGGGCGTGGTGGCTCTCGATGGCCGTCAGCCAACCGGGGCCGCATCTCGCGTCGGTTCAGATCGATGTTCGCAAGGGAGAAACGGTGAGGGCCGTCCTCGCCGACCTCGAACGCGTCGGCGCGATCGAGGATGCGGTGATCGTCGAGTGGTGGGCCCGAACGCTCGGAGACGCCCCGCGCGTGAGGGTGGGTCGCTACGACATTGCGCCGAGGGCCTCGTCCAAAGAAATCCTGCGACAACTCGATGAGGGGCGAGTCCTTCTTGAGTCGCTGGTCGTGATCGAGGGAACTCGCTACTCAGATCTGCGTCGTCTGCTTGCCGGGCACCCCGGCGTGAAACAAACGCTCTCGGGCGTCTTCGACGCGGAGCTCATGACGCGTCTCGGCCAACCCGGTGTACACCCAGAAGGGCGATTTTTTCCTGATACTTACCGGTTCGCATGGGGAACGTCCGACTTTGAGGTCTTGAAACTTGCCCATTCACGACTGCAAGAGCGTCTCGAGGCCGCGTGGGCCAGTCGGGCAGGGGATCTGCCGTTGTCGCAGCCCGCGGAGGCCTTGATCTTGGCGTCGATCGTCGAGAAGGAATCGGCGTTATCCGAGGAGCGTCCACGGGTCGCCGGCGTCTTCGTTCAAAGATTGCGCAAAGGGATGCGACTGCAATCCGATCCAACGGTCATCTATGGTCTCGGCGTCCAATACAACGGGGATATCCGAACTCGGGATCTGCGGGCCGATACGCCGTACAACTCGTACACCCGCAAGGGCCTACCGCCGACGCCCATCGCACTGCCGAGCGAAGAAGCGCTACGCGCCGCGACACGACCGCTCGAAACCGGTGAGCTGTTCTTCGTGGCGACAGGCTTGGGGGACGGCTCGCACACCTTTTCCCGCACCTACGATGATCACCGAAAAGCCGTCCGGCAGATACTGAAACGCAAGCGATCTGATCAGAATGCTCCGGAGGCCGGACCGTCATCATGACTCGAGGAAAATTCATCACGCTCGAAGGCATCGAAGGGGCGGGGAAGTCCACGGTCGGGCTGGCGATGGCTGACACGCTTAAAGCGCGCGGGCTCCGTATTCGTTTAACACGCGAACCGGGGGGTACCCTACTGGCGGAGCGTCTGCGTCAACTGGTCCTTGAACGGGGTGAGGAGTTGCTCTCCGCCGAAGCCGAAACGCTGTTGATGTTCGCGGCGCGTGCGATTCATCTCGATAATCTGGTTCGTCCGGCACTCGAGCGCGGGGAGTGGGTGATCTGTGATCGATTCACTGACGCGACGCGGGCCTATCAGGGCGGCGGTCGAGGCGTTGACGCGGCATTGATCGAACAAACCGCCCTGTCGGTCCATCGTGGTCTCGAGCCCGACCTGACGTTGCTACTTGATGTACCCGTCACCATCGGTCTCAGCCGAGCGCGAGCGCGTCGTCAATCGAACGGAGAAGTGGTGACGGATCGCTTTGAGAGCGAGACCGTGCAATTTTTTGAGTGCGTGAGAGCGTCGTATCTTGAGATTGCTCGACGTGAGCCGCAGCGTTGTCGCGTCATCGATGCCTCAGCGGACCTCGATACGGTCAAGTCGGCCGCGCTCGTTGCACTTCAGAGGCTCTCAGGATGACGGAGTACGAAAGCGACACAGCGAAACGAGCGCTCCTTCCCCTCGACGCCAACATCCCCTGGCTCGCAGGGCTACAGCGTTCGTTACGTGATGCGATCGAGAACGATCGGCTCGGGCATGCGGTCCTGATCCAGGTCGATCCGGGTCTCGGGGGAGATTGGCTCGCCACATGGCTCGCCGCTCGGCTTTTCTGCTCGACCGACCGGTCGATCCAGCCTTGTGGTCACTGTCTCGAGTGTCGGCGCGTCGTATCGGGTGAGCAACCCGATCTAATTCGGCTCAGTCCCATCGACGAATCCAAAGAAATTCGAATCGACCAAATTCGTGAGATGGCCGCTGAGTTGGCGTTGACCAGTCATGGTCGTGGTCGTAAGGTGGCCGTGATCACGCCAGCCGAGCGTCTCAATCGCAACGCTGTAAACGCCTTACTTAAGACTTTGGAAGAACCGGCAGGGAGTTCACTGCTGTTACTCGTCACGGGAGAGCCCTCGAGGTTGCCCGCGACCGTTCAGAGCCGTTGTACTCGGGTCGGTGTGCCCGTGCCGCCCATTGCAGAACTTGAGGCTTGGCTGCGCGCTCACGGGGGCACCGCAACAGACTGGAAAGCGGTGATGAGCGCGATCGGACCGCAGCCCTTGCTTGCGTTGCAGTCGGACGCCGAGACGATTGCGGACTTGCAGCGCGAGACGGTCAGGGCGCTCGATCAAGTCGTGGCAGGTACGCTCGATCCTGTTGAGACGGCCGAGAGTTGGGGAAAAGAATTCTTTGCACTGCGTATCCGTTGCATCGAACACTGGCTCGTCACTCGGATACGCGACTGGGCGATCGGGCAACGTCCGGCGAACACAGAAGCGTTGTTCGCTGCACTCGACGAGGCGCGAGAAGCGCGCCAGTGGACCGAGACCCCGATCAACAAACCGCTCGCACTTGAGCGATTACTCTGGCGGCTCAACGCAATCGCGACCAGCCGGCGTCCGGCTTGAAACGATCGCCGTAGCGAGTCGAGAGTTCTTCGAGTCGCGCGACGCAGGTGGAGAGGCCACGCGTCGTTGCATCCTGCAGCGGGCCGCCACGGAACGGCGCGAAACCGCACCCGAAGATCACGCCTGCATCGATCATTTCTTGCGACTCGACGAGACCCTCGCGCAAAACGGCCACACACTCATTGAGCAGCGACAGCATCAGGCGATCTTGCAGGTCTGCTCGCGAGGTTGAATCGAGGCGCTTGGTGACACCGGGGACCGGTGCGGCCGACGTCGTATCACGAACCGCTCGGCCTTTTCCCCATCGATAAAACCCCTCGCCAGTTTTACGGCCCAGCTTTTTCTCAGCGATCCGAGCATCAAGCGCCGAGGTATCGGCCACAGGTTGACCGAGGGCATGGCCGACAATGCTGCCGACGTGCCGACAGACATCGAGCCCCACCATATCGGAGAGTTCGATAGGCCCAACGGGCATACCGTAGTCGGTCGCGGCTCGATCGATCTCGTCGAAGCTGAATCCATCCTGGGCGGCATACATGGCTTCCTGCATGTACGGCGCCAGCACACGATTGACGAGGAAGCCCGGAGCGCTGCGGCAAGGCAGTGGAAGCTTGTCGATTTTGTGAGCAACGGCCATCGCCACCGCGATTGAATCCGGGGTGGTCACCGGGGTGTGAATGACCTCGACCAACGGCATCAAGGCCACGGGGTTGAAAAAATGCAGTCCAACGAGTCGGCCGGGATCGGCGAGGCTAGAGGCGAGTTGATCGAGCGGGATCGACGAGGTGTTGGTAGCGAGAGTCGTGCCGGCTTTCATGCGCGGTTCGATCCACGCATAGAGCGCCCGCTTAGCCTCCACGTCTTCGATGATCGCCTCGAGGACAACGTCCGCCTCAGCCACCCCAGCGCCCTGCAGATCACCGCGTAGTCGCGCGACGACAGCCGCACGTTTCGTCGCGTCCTTCACGCGTTTTTCAAACAATTCGTTCGCACGCGTCATGCCAGCGTCGACGAAACGCTGCTCGCGATCTTGCAACGTCACCTCGAGACCACGGAACGCGCACCACGCAGCAATATCTGCGCCCATGACACCCGCGCCGATGACATGAATTTTTTTCGGTGTGCTGCCCGCGCCCTTACCCTGTGACTTAAGCGCATCCTGCAGCATGAACACACGAATGAGGTTACGTGAAGTCGGCGTTGCCGCGAGTGCTGTGATGGAATCGGCCTCGGCTGAGTACGCCTTGCGCCCTGTTCCACCGTGGCGAACCCAGAGGTCGATGAGGGCGTACGGGGCGGGGTAGTGGGCCTTACGTACCTTTACGGCGACCTGCGATTCGAGTTTTGAGCGCAGCAATGGACGAAGGACACCCAACCCCGCCAGACGCTGCAGCATAGGAGGTTTATGAGCGCCTGGATCCTCTCGAATGAGATTACGACAGGCAGCAACCGCCGACACAGTGCTATCGGCGAGACGGTCGACGAGACCGATCTCGAGCGTCTTGCTGCCTTTGATGTTCCGCCCGGTGAGCATGAGATCGAGTGCGGCCAGCGACCCGATCGTTTTGACCGCGCGCACGGTGCCGCCGAACCCGGGGTGAATGCCGAGCATAATCTCGGGCAAGCCGAGCGTCAGGCGGTCGTCATTCACGCCCACGCGGTATCGACAGGCGAGGGCAAGCTCGAGTCCGCCGCCCAGCGCGAAGCCTTCAATGAGAGCGACCGTCGGGCAGGGTAGCGATTCGAGCTCCGCAAGCACTCGATGTCCACGCTCGACGAGCGCCCGTGCTTCGTCGACACTTTTGAGTATCGTGAATTCCTTGACGTCGGCGCCGAGTATGAACCCAGATGTTTTGCCCGATCGAAGGACAACGCCGCGAGGGGATCGTTTTGCGACAGTGGCGATCATTCGACCGAGCTCCTCGAGCACCGGCGACGACAACGTGTTCACCGATGCCTGAGGTTTGTCGAGCGTCAACCAAACGATGCCCCCGGCATCCGTCTCCTCACGCCAACAGCGCGGTTCTCGTCTGATCGTCACGTTGTGCAATCTCCATCGGGGTCAAAACTCTAAAATCACAGATGACCGGGCGATGATCCGAATGCCGAACATTCGGCACGCGGAAATCGACGAGCTCGATCTCTCGACTCACCAAGACAAAATCGAGTTCGAATCGCGGGATACGCGCCGGGAAAGAGGCCAAACCTTTGAGGTTGGCGCTACGAAGCCCCGTCGCTCGCATGAAGAGATACAACTCGTTCGTGCCCGAAAACGTATTGAAGTCGCCGGCGACGACCACGGGCTTCTGAGCGGCGAGCACCAGGTCGTGAAGATGTCGTAGCTGCTCCTGACGATGTCGATATTTGAGCGACAAGTGCACTAGGAATACGCAGACGTCATCGAGTTCCATTTCGATGATCAATCGCTTGATGCCGGTGGGAAAGTAATGGAATCGCTCTCCCGTGACCCGCGGGGCCGCCAGAATCGCATTCCCTTGTTTACGCACGATCGGGAGCTGATTGTTGAAGGATGCAGCGCCGTACTTGCACTCAAAAACGGTGTAATGACCCAAGTGCTGAGCGATGTACTCGGCCTGATTGACGAGTGCGCTACGCACCGAACCCGTGTCGACCTCGATCAAGCCGACGAGATCCGGATCTTCAGCACGAATGAACTCCGTGATGTCGTTGAGAATGCGTCGACTGCTTCGCAGATAACCTGCGCCAGGCAGCGGCAAGTGGAACGCCGGTCCCGTTCCAGTGGCGTATCGGATGTTGTAGACGAGCAGTCTCAATGGAGGCTCCGGGCGCCCGAGCCCTAAGCCCAACAGTTTACGCGAAGTAGCCGCACACGTGATTACGCCCATGAACCTGTGATCGGCGTCACGGTTACGAGACGTCAGACTGGTCAAGCGACGTGCCGCCCGAACGATCGCTCGTTAAGGATGCGGAGCTTTCAACGACCGTGACGATCGGATTGGCGCGGGCTGTGGAGCCAAGACCCGCAAGCTGATCGGCGCGTCCCGCGGCGCGACCCCGGGTTCGATCGAACAGTCCACCTCGGTCGCACCGCGGGTTGCCGTCGCGATACTTCGCGAAGCAGAAGTCACGCGACGTCCGCTCGCGGACGAACGCACTGGTTCCGGCTCGGCGATGAACGCCAGGTCACTCGTGTTCGGAACGTTGCAGTTCGTGTTTGGAACGCTGCGGATTGTCGTCGAAGGACGCGACCACGCCGAGGCGCGGGTGGAGTATTCGGCAGACCGTGATATGGTGCGACCGTGCTGGAATTTCACCATTCGGGCCATCCTCGAGTACGCATAATGTATATTATGTAAAGTCAACGAATGATTCTGATCTTATCGGCGATGTCCGAGGAACTCTCGGCAATATCAGCCTCCGTTCAGTGCCCCTCTACCCAGCGTTCAGGGAGCCGTGAGGTCATCCAGGGGGCGATTTCCGGTCAACCCGTCAGTCTGGCGTTCTCGCGCTGGGGCAAGGTGGCTGCGGCGTCGGCGGCGGCTCACCTCATCACGGCGCTACGTCCCAGCCATGTGGTCTTCACAGGCATCGCCGGCGCCCTTCGGGATGATCTGTCCATCGGCGATGTGGTCTTTGCACGCGAGCTCTTCCAGCACGACCTCGACGCCTCCCCCTTCTTCCCGCCCACCCATATCCCGCTTTTAGACCGGTCAGGACTGTCGGCAGATCAATCCATGACCGAAGGGTTACGGGCGGCGCTCCTCAGGGCTCACGGCGAGCGGGCGCCCAGAACCTGGATCGCGGACATCGCGACGGGTGATCAGGTGATAGGACGTCCCGAGCAACGCGCTCAGGTCCTCTCGACCGTGCCGCAGGCTGCTTGTGTCGAGATGGAGGGCGCAGCCATCGCACAGGTTTGCCATGAGTTCGACGTTCGTTTTGCGTGCGTACGGATGATCTCGGACCGAGCCGATGAATCCTTGGCCCCGGCCGCGGTGTTTGCACTGGCTCGGCGCTCGGGCGACTGTGCCGCGGCGATGCTCCGCGAGTGGCTAGCCTGCGAGTTCGACTAGGGAAGCATTCCCGCCCAGCCTGCCACCCCCGCGCCGCCGAACCATTGGATACGGCGGGTCACTGCCCTCGCCTCGGCAGGGTCGAGGCCGCATTAATCGCGATGCGAAAGAGCGCAAACGGCAGGACCACGATGCCCCAAGCACCTCGCCCACCACCACCGGTACCGCGAGCGCGACCAACGCGGGGAGATTCGCGGCACGGTAGATCGTTACCGCATTCGACGAGGATGCCTCGACGATCGGAACACTCATCGCCCACATGATCGAGGGCACGAGCACCAGCACACCGACCGCGGAGTCTTGGTTGAGGTCGCCCCCACGCGCCGCCACGAGGGCGCCAACGGTGATCACCGCGAGACCGATCTCGAAGGGAGGTGTCCAACGAACGGCGGGATGACTCGACATGCCCCGAGGCTTAGCGAGCGCTTCGGGCCTGGGCGCATATCAAGCTCTCTGCCGTCGCGCGGTCGACGATGTCGGCGTAGCGGCGTCCGACGTCACGCATCGTATCGTCGTGAGGACCTTCCTCCGCATCGCCACAGCAGTCTTCGACGACTTGCACGCGGAAGCCGAACGAAAACGCATCGACAATCGTCGCTCGAACACAACCACTCGTCGTGCATCCGGTCACGAAGACCGTATCAATGTTTTGCTTCACGAGCCATGCAATGAGCGGTGTTTGGAAAAACATCGACGGCGCATTCTTGCAGTAAGTGAAGTCGGAGGGATCATGGATCTTTGGATCCATCTCCGTGCATTCATGTCCATAAAAGAACTCGCGACGGACGGCTGCGACCTTCCAGAGCGGCATGTCTTTCTGACTGCAATACGCCGTGTAGCAGGCGGCGACCGGTGTCCCCGCCGCCCTCGCAACTCTCAAAAACGCCGCCGTGTTGTCACGGGCCGCATGCAAGCGCGCGAGTCCGCCGAGCTCGAACCGCGGGTCGGTGAACGCCAGCTGCCAATCGACGACTAGCACCGCGGCTTTTTGGCCCATACCGATCTGGGTGGAGGCATAGCCGACATCGACGTAGGTATCACTCATGAAAACGCTCCAAAAAAAAATCCCCGCGCCTTGCGGTGCGGGGACTTCTGCCCGTTACCCGTTGGACTCCGAACTCAGGCAGCCTTGATGCCCTTTTTGCGCATCATGGCCTCCGCAGCAACCGCCGCCCACTTCGTGAAGCGAGGTTGAGCCGGCGGATCAAAGCCGGTCTCGGTCTTACAACGACTCTTGAGCTCTTCGATCGACTCGAAACCGCGATCAAAGATTTTCTTCGGACCGCGCTTGGTGCGCATCTTCGCACGCAGCGCCTCAGTCGCCGCTTCGTCGACCTGACCGTCCACGTCGCACACCACACCGTAGCGCTTAGCTCCCTCGGCGGTGACGAGACCCGCGGCGACGTCGAAGCCGACCTTCGCGCTCTCGCGCTCGAGCGGATCACCCCAACCACCACCACCCCAGGTATCGGCCAGCAAGAGATCGCCTGCCTCGACTTTGACGTGATCGATCTTGGACGGCAGCAACTGCTCAGACCCGTCGGGACGGACTAGCGTCTTACGGCTGCGAGCGCCCGGCTCACCGCCATTGGCACCCCACGGATAGGTCAGCCAGCGATCATCGTGAATGGAGATTTCGCCCGGCTCGAGGAAGCGGTAGCCGATACGAAGTCCGTTACCTCCTCGATTCTTGCCGGCACCACCGGTATCCGCGATCGTCTCGTAGATGTCGATCCGCAGCGGGAAGTAGCTCTCGAGGAACTCATTCGGCACATTCGTGAACGAGGGCCAGAGCGAGTGCCCGTCTGGACCGTCGCCGAACGGCTTGCCGGGGATGCCGCCGAAGGTGATTTGGTAGAGCTGATACCACTCACCGTTCTTGTCGTAGCCTGAGTACATGAAGTGGGGACTGTCGGAGAAGCCGGCGCCACACATGAAGTCGGGATTACCTTGGCCGAGCAAGCCCGCGAGAATGTCGAAGATACGTCCGAGCGCATGGGTTCGGCACGACAACGCCGCGGGCTTGAGCGGCTTGAGCAGCGTGCCCGGCGGAATGCGAACTTCCATGAGGTCGTAGAACCCGTCGTTGAATAAAATCTGCGGGTCAAACACCATGATCATGTAGATGCCCGCAAACATCTTGAACATCTCTTCGTTCAACAAGAAGTTGATCGACGAGATGGACTGCGGATCCGTGCCCGTAAAGTCAAAGATGCACTTGTCACCCTCGCGCCACATGCTGCACTTGATGCGGTACGGACCCATGTTGAGACCGTCATCGCAGATGTAGTCTTCGAAGTACTGCTTGGTCTCAGGAACGTTTTGTCGAATGAGCGCCCGCATCGCGCGCTTGTTGCGTTCGAGCATGGCATCCATCGCCGAATAAAACTCATCGTCGCCGAAGCGATCAGCAATTTCGACGCAACGAGCGGCCGCGGTTCGCAGCGCCGCGGTGATGGCGTTGAAGTCCGAGAGGTTCCACTCAGGCAGACGGCAGTTGTGCAACACCACCCGCAACACGTCTTCGTTGAGCTTGCCGCCTTTGAAGATCTTGACCGGCGGTACCACGATCCCATCTTCATAGATGGTTGTACCGTCGGTGGGCAACGAGCCCGGGACCTTGCCGCCGACGTCGGTCATGTGACCGAACATCGCCGACCAGGCAATGATGCGACCGTCCCGATAAATCGGCATCAGCATCAACCAGTCGTTGGCATGGCTGATGGCGCCATTGACGGAGTAGGGATCGGAGGTCAGGAAGATATCGCCCTCTTCCACCGTCCCTTGGTAACCTTGCATGAAGCCCCAGATGAAGGAACCGAACTGTCCGACGACCATCTTGCCGTCGGTGTTGGCGATCATAGGGAATTCATCGTGCTGTTCGCGGATGCCCGGCGACATCGCCGTGCGGAACAGCACCGTATCCATCTCATAACGCGCGTTGCGCAGCGCGCTTTCTATAATATCGATGGTAACGGTATCGACTTTGACCCTCTTGAAGGACTTCTTGTTGCGCTGGACGATTGTTGCAGGCATTGGTGTGTTCCTCGAGATTATTTCTTGCCCGACTTACGCGAAGCGCCCTTCTTGCGAGCCTTGTAATCATCGGGGTAAATTAGGATGCAGCCAGACTTGTCGACGTGGCCGGTGTGCTTCGGCAGAATGACCGTCGTCGAGTCCATTTCCATGACGATAGCTGGCCCGGCGACTTTGTTTCCCGCCTTGAGCTTTGCACGGTCGTATACGATGGCGGTGACGTCCTTACCTTCCATGAACGACTTTTGCTTGCCGACCACAGCAGCCTTCGGACTCGAGTTGCCTTTGGCAAGCAGTTGACGCTTGATCTTGATGCCCTGTCCTTGAACGGCCGAGCGCAGCGTGACAAGCTCATGCTCAAGCGGCAGCGCAAAGGTGAACAGGCGCTTGTGCTCCTCGTCGAACTTGTCCGAGATCGCCTTCAACCCTTCCTTCTGCAACTCCGCGAGGTTGACCTCGACGGTGAGGCGCAAACCTTGGCCGTGGTAGCGCAGATCAACCTGGTATGACGTCTTGATCTCAGTCTTCTTGACGCCCTCTTCTTCGAGACCCTTCGAGGCGTCGGCTGCGAGCACTTTCAGAATTTTGTCGATTTCTTTGGCGCTCGTTTCGCTGAACTTGCGCACGTACGTGCGGGCGCGTTCGTCACGCACTGCTGTCGTGGCATCGCCGAGTGCGCACAGCACGCCCGGACCTGGCGGGATGATCGATGGCCACGACCCGAGGAGTCGCGAGAGTGCGTTGGCGTGTAATGGGCCAGCACCACCGAAAGCGATCAGCGCGTAGTCACGTGGGTCGTAGCCTTGCTCGACCGACACGAGGCGCAGCGCACCCACCATGTTTTCATTAACGATGTTGAAAATGCCTTGCGCTGCCTTGTTGACATTGAGGCCGAGCGCATCGCCCACCTTCTTAACGGCCGCGTGGGACAGCGGGCGATTGAGAACCATGTCGCCACCGAGCCTCTGCATCTCTGGCAGATACCCGAGGACGATGTTGGCATCGGCGACCGTCGGCTCCGTGCCGCCGCGGTTGTACGCGGCCGGGCCAGGATCAGCACCGGCCGATTGCGGACCGACGCGTAACGCCTTGGTCAGTTCGGGTACGTGAGCGATCGAGCCGCCGCCCGCACCGACGGTGCGAATGTCGACCGACGAGGCACGCACCGTGACGTCACCCACCGCCGTTTCGCGACGAAGCCGCGGCTGCCCACCCTGAATCAGGGCGACGTCCGTCGACGTCCCACCCACGTCGACGGTCAGCAGGTTCGGAAAGCCCGCTTGCACGGCCACCCAAAGAGCACCTGTGACGCCACCGGCCGGACCTGACATCAGTAGGTTCACTGGATACTCCGCAGCCGAAGACGCCGACGCGAGACCGCCGTCCGAGCGAAGGATATGCAGCTTCACATCTTTGGCAACCTGTCCGAGCTTCGCCTTGAGGTTGTTGACGTATCGGTCGACGCGCGGACGCACGTAGGAGTTCGCCACCGTCGTGACGGTACGTTCGTACTCCTGCATCTCGGGGACGACATCGGAGGAGATCGACACCGGGGTGCCGGGCATTTCTTCTTGCGCAATCTCGCGCACGCGACGTTCGTGTGCGGGATAGGCGAAAGAGTTGATCAAAGAAACCGTGAGCGCTTCGATGTTTTGCGCCTTCAGTTTGCGCAGGCTGGTACGCAGCGCTTTCTCATCGAGTCGCTTGACGACTTCGCCTTTCGCGCTGACGCGCTCGTCGGCTTCGATGGTGCAAGCGAGCGGCGCCATCGGCAAAGATTTGTTGTAGATGATCCATCCGCCAAGCCCGCCTGGGACGTACGAACGCGCGATCTGCAGCACTTGCCGATAACCCTTGGTCGTCACGAGACCGCAGCGCGCGCCGGTACCCGTAAGCACCGTGTTCGTGGCGATGGTCGTGCCGTGCATCACGTGATCGATCGCGCTCGGGTCGATGCCCGCTCGCTCGCACACGCGCTTGATGCCGTTGAGCACGCCAATCGACTGATCGGCGGGGGTCGAGGGCACCTTCGCAGACCATATCTGACCGGATTTTTCGTTAACAAGCAGCAGGTCCGTGAACGTGCCGCCGACATCTACACCCAAACGATATGACATGCGCCCTCCGGGGCCTCGTTTAATCGGGAACTAAAACGGACCCTAAGTATCGGACCACCCCGGCGGCAGCGCAATCGGGCATGCGGGAGCCCGTCTGCGACTGTCATCAGGCGGCTTTTAGCTCACGCAGTGCAGTCCGACGCGTCTTTCGGGAAAACTCCGGCCTTGACCAGCATTCCCGGAACAGATCGCCCTAAGGTTTGCTGCAGCCACTCGGCGGTGCTAACGAGTTTATCGAGGTGGATACCGGTCTCGATGCCGGACCGACCCAGCATGTAGACCAGATCTTCCGTGGGGATGTTGCCGGTGGCCGCAGGCGCAAACGGGCATCCCCCAATTCCGCCGACGCTCGAGTCGAGCGCCGACACGCCGGAGACGACCGCGGCGTAAGCGTTGGCCAGACCGGTATTACGGGTATTGTGGAAGTGCGCCCGCAGCTGGATGCTCGAGGGCAAGGCTTCACGGGCCCGCCCGATGAGTTCACTCACTTGCGCGGGCACGCCAACGCCGATGGTGTCCGCGAGGGCGATTTCAAAAGGCTCGGCTTCGGCCACGCGCTTCGCGACCTCGATCACCCTTGCGATGGGCATCTCACCCTCGAAGGGGCACCCAAAGGCGGCCGAGACTGTGACCTGAGCGCGAAGCCCCGCGGCCTTCGCCTCGCGCGCGATCGCAAGCCAGGCAGCGATGGATTCGTCGGTGCCGACACCCTGATTGCGCCGATTGAAGGTGTCACTGGCGACGACGGCCATGCCGACCTCATTGCAACCCGCCGCGAGTGCCCGCTCGAATCCTTTTTGATTTAGGACAAGCCCAACGTAACGTACCTGGTCGCGCTTGCGAAGTCCCGCCAGAACGAGTTCGGCATCAGCCATCTGCGGAACCTTTTTGGGGTGGACGAAACTTGTAACCTCGACACGTCGAAGGCCCGAATCGATCAGCCGTTCGATCAGTTCAATCTTGGCGGCCGTCGGCAAGACACCGGGCTCACTTTGCAGGCCGTCGCGCGGCCCGACTTCTACGATCTCGACCTGTCCTGACATTTCGACCTCCTGAAGACCCCATCGACTATCTTCCTCGCGCCGTATTCTAGCAATCGTGGTGTCGGGGGCCGCTCAACCTTGACCCGGGGAAGGACGGCCGGTAGAAGTTTCGTCGGTTCCCGTAAACGCTTGGACGAGGTTCTTGCATGTCCGGTGATTCGACTTTCAAACGTGGCCCGCTGTCCGATCTCCGCGTCTTGGAGCTCGGGACCCTACTCGCCGGACCGTTCTGCGGGCAGCTTCTCGGCGACATGGGTGCAGAGGTGATCAAAATCGAGCCGCCCGGTCAGGGCGATCCGATGCGCATTTGGGGTCGCCAGAAAGCGGGCGAGCCCTCCCTATGGTGGCCCGTCGTGGCCCGCAATAAAAAAGCGGTGACGCTCGATATGAGGCAAGAGGAGGGTCAGAATGTTTTCAGAGACTTAGCACAGAATGCTGACTTCGTACTTGAGAATTTTCGCCCGGGTACCATGGAAAAATGGAACTGCGGGTACGAGGAACTTTCAAAGATCAATCCGAAGCTGATCATGATTCGCGTGTCCGGGTACGGTCAGAACGGTCCGTACTCTCACCGAGCGGGCTTTGGCGCGATCGGAGAAGCGATGGGCGGTCTGCGCTACGTGTGCGGTGATCCCTCGACCCCACCCTCGCGGATGGGCATCAGCATCGGCGATGAGCTGGCCGCCACCTTTGCGTGCGTTGGCGCCTTGGCCGCCCTGCACCACCGGGATAAGACCGGCCGAGGACAAGTGGTTGACTCGGCGCTCTACGAGGCGGTGCTCGCGATGATGGAGTCGATCATCACGGAGTACGACAAAACGGGTTACATCCGAGAGCGCACCGGCGCGATCCTGCCGAACGTCGCCCCCTCGAACGTGTACAAGACGAGTGACGGCCTTGTACTGATTGCGGCCAATCAAGACACCGTGTTCGGCCGACTTTGCGAGGCCATGCAACAGCCGACGTGGCCGACCGATCCTCGTTTCGTGAACCACCAGGCTCGAGGCGCCAACCAAAAGTTGCTCGATGGCCTTATCGAGGCGTGGACCCAGACGCTGCCCACCAATAAAGCCCTCGAGATCATGGATGAACATGGTGTTCCCGCAGGTCAGATCTATCGCGCGCCGGAGATGCTCGACGATCCACACTTCAAGGCGCGAGAGGCGATCATCACGACAAAGCACCCCTACTTCGGCGATTTGAAAATGCAGAACACGGTTCCAAAATTTTCCGTGACGCCGGGCGGTGTCCACAGTCCCGCTCCGACCGAACTCGGTCAACACAATGACGAAGTGCTCTCCGGGCTATTGGGATATGGCGCTGAGCGCCTCGCGCGGCTGCGCGCAGCGAAAGTCATCTGAGCAAGAACGTGGGGGAATCACTCGGAGAGAATTACTCGCGCGCAGGTTTCGGCACGGCACTTGTACCAGGTCATCGCCCCGCCTTGCTCGTCATCGACTTTGTACGCGCCTATCTCGTTCCGAGCTCCCCGCTATACGCCGGCGTCGAGCAAGCGCGTAGCGACTGCGAGACGTTGCTGAAGCGCGCACGGCTGGCTGGGATTCCCGTCATCCATACCAACGTGGCGTATCAGCCCGGCGGACGTGATGGCGGCGTGTTTTTTCGTAAGGTTCCTGCGCTTCGGTGTTTTGAGGCCGGCGCGCACCCGGATCTAGCCGCCTTCGCCGAGGGGCTCGAACCGATCGCGGGTGAAACGGTGATTTCGAAACAGTATGCCAGTGCCTTTTTCGGTACGACCTTGGCGTCGACGCTCACTGCACTTGCCGTCGATACGGTTTTGATTACCGGACTCTCGACGAGCGGGTGCGTTCGCGCGAGCGCCGTGGACTGCTGCCAGCACGGATTCATTCCGATCGTGGTTCGTGAAGCCGTCGGCGATCGAGCGCCGGGACCCCACGATGCAAACCTTTTTGATCTTCAGGCGAAATATGCAGAGGTCGTGTCGTTGTCTGATGCGCTGATCTACCTCGACACCCTCAAAGTAAGAGCCTGACCATGCCCTCCATCGGACCGATTTTCTGCGTCACGATCGCGGCTCCTGAGCTGCAGCACATGATCGACAGTTATCGCCTGTTCCTGGGGCACCAACTCGTGGACCACGGACGAGTCAGCTACGCGCAAGCCGGTCTGTGGGGACTCCCTACCCTGACCGGCCGCCGATATGCGCTCCTGCTGCCGGAGGGCGACGGACAAACGTTTCTGAGATTAATTGAGAGTAAGCCGTCACCTTATTACCATCCGTTCAAGCACATGGGATGGAACGCCGCCGAACTCATGGTGCAAGACACCGATCGCGCGGCCGCCCGTCTGGCAGGCTCTCCGTTCCGCATCATCGGTCCCCCGGCCAATCTGTCGTTTTCAGACAAGATCCGTGCGGCACAAGCGTTGGGTCCATCAGGAGAGGCGCTTTATCTCACTTCGTTTTTCGAGAAGTTGCCGCAGTTTGATACGCCAGACGCAAAGCATTTCATTGATCGGGTGTTCATCGTGATCCTGGGTGGCCCCTCGATACAAACCGTGAATGCGTTTTACAAAAAACATTTCGGCGTCGCCGATGCGGCCGTGGTGCCCTGTGTGATTTCCGTATTGTCCGACGCCCATGGCATGCCGCCTGATACGCGGCATGACTTAGCGGCTCTGCCGTTACAAGGGCAGTCGTACATCGAAGTCGATCGAATGCCCGAGGGTACGGCGCCTCGCGAGGCGCGCGAGGGCGAGTTACCCCCCGCGATTGCGATCGTCAGCTTTGGGGTCACCGCACTGCCTCGAAGCGTCGAGTGGATTGCTTCACCCCGTGCACTACCCCAAGCGCCCTATCATGGTCGAAAAGCCGGATTGTGCCGTGGCGCGGCGGGTGAACTCATCGAGGTGATTGAGACCAGCGGTTGAGCCACGGGCTGTTCAACCACCTTTCGGACACCGCGTCGGCACCGGGCGAATCGATGAGCGTCAATCGGTAGGATCAATACAGTTCAACTACAGCTCAACGGCCCCGCGGAGTGGTCTCGATGCCCGCCTTCAATCGACATGCCATGCAGCCTGTCCCTAGTCTCGACGAGCAAGCTCGTCAAGACTTTGTCTGTTCCTTGCGCGCACACCTCTCTGGTCGCCTGATGCCGGGCGCCTACAAGGTGTACGAGCATCGCGTTGAGCCGAGTTTTCGCGCGGCGAACGGGCAATCTCCGCAGGACCATGAGGAAGTGCGCGCGGCGATGACCCTCGATCCGTTTTATCAATTCTGGAGCGCGATGCAACGGCGAAGCCAGGAACTGCTTTGGGAGTCGGTGATCGACCCGACCGAAAGACAGCTTCTGAGTCTGATCGAGACCTCTAAGTCCCTTGCGCGCGCTGCCGACCAGTCGGGTCGCGGAACGCTACGACTCGACCCGGCGTTACCACTCCCACGATATCACGCCGCCGTGGACATTCATCTGCAGCCCGGTGGATATCACACCGAATTCACCGATGACGACGTGGCGGCCGGCGTGGTCTACGACAAGGGCATCAATCTCTACATGGGTGGCGCGCTCGGTGCCGAGAACAACTTGATGGGAGACATCCTGCTCGCCTACCTGCGGGAGAAATACCCCGACTTCCGACCAAAAAAAATTCTCGATCTCGGCTGCGCCATCGGAAACAGTTCGGTCGTTTGGGCCCGCGCCTTTCCAGAAGCCGAGGTCTATGGGATCGATGTGGCCGCTCCCGTCTTGCGCTACGCCCATGCTCGCGCGGAAGCGCTCGGAGTGCCCGTTCACTTCAGCCAACAGAATGCAGAGAAAACCAATTTCGATGAGGGGGCCTTCGATCTCGTGCTCTCCCACATCGTTCTGCACGAAACCTCGAAGTCAGCCCTGCCACGGATTCTTGGGGAGTGCCACCGCCTGCTACAGAAAGACGGACTCATGCTGCACCTCGAAATCCCACGAGGTAAAAGCATTATAGAAAAATTCATGCACAACTGGGAAAGTTATAACAATAACGAAACCTTCAGTCGATTCATGACTGAGATAGATCTTAAGGCCGAAGCCCTCAAGGGCGGTTTTGTCAATCGCGATGTGCTCGTTGGTGAGTTTGCGCCGAAACTGGACGTCGCCCAGATGAATTACGCCGAAAACTTCTTCTGGAAAATCTTGGCTGCACGCCGATGAGCGATTCGATAAGTAAGCCAGCTTTGCCAAAATCTCGACTTGCGCGCGTCGCTAAAGGCAAGCGTCCGCAATACTTCAGCGATCCCGCGACTGACAAATTGCTGTCCATGACGCTGACGCTCATGGAGGAACTTTCTGTGACACGAGAAAGACTCGATAGTCTCGAGCGTTTGTTGGCGTCTAAGAGGGTGGTCGCTCTAGAAGAGCTCGAGAGCTGGACCCCTAGCGCGGAAGCCGCGCTGGAGCGCTCTGCCGCACGAACCGCCTACGTCGAACGACTGATGCGAGCCATGCATGCCGAGCTCGAAGAAATCACCCGACGAGGAACACCGTCCAGCGACATCGATCCGCTCGATGCCGTCGGGTCATAACCCCACAAACGAGGGGCTTTACTTCGTCCTCAGGGCCCAGAGTCGGGCGACCCGCTGCAGGGTTTCATCGCCCTTCACCACGGCGAAAGTCGCCGCAGCCGCCTCTTTGTTCCCCGCCTTCAGCTGAGCAATGCCGAGATTAAGGCGCGCCTCCTCGACGTTTCGAACATTGCCCTTCGCCAAAGCACGCTCATACGCCGCCACCGAGCGCTCGAACTCCCCATAGCTCAGAAAGGCCAGCGCAATACGGGCGTCGACTTCACCGCTCTTTCGACCGGCCGCTTCCTTGTCTTGCGCAAGCAGCGTCGGCTTGTCCGCCACCGCTTGGGTCTTAGCCGTTCCGAGAAGACGGGTCGCAAGCTCGAGATTCGACTTATTGGTGAAAATGCCTTTTTCTTTCCCCTCTTCAATTACCGACTGGGCTTCGCCCGGCAATCCCTTTTCTATGGCAAGCTGCGCCATTTCAGTGTACTCCTCACCTCGAAGCAGTCCTCCCATTTCGCGTGAAAGTCGAAATACGTTAAGCGTGTTGGCATCACCATCCAAGCGAAGCATCAGCAAGGTCAGGTTCGGCCACGTTTCTTTTTTTGGAAAGTACTGAGCCTGCTTCTCCAAGGCGCGAAGCGTACAGGCGTCGTCTTCTTGCTTTATACAGGAACTCGAGTACAACTGCAGTGCCATATCGGGGGGCGTCTGCCCCGCCGACTCGATCGACGCGACATACGAGGCAGACATCGTCTCAGCGCCCTTAAAATCATTTTGAAGATAGAGCGATTGAATTGTGAGTAAGTGCACCCCTTCGTCGGCTTTACCGAGCTCAATCAAGCGACGACCGTAGGTGACGGCATCCGGGTAGACTTTAGCTTGGTAAGACAATTGCAAAAGTCCTTTTCGCAAGGTCGCTGAACGCGTCGCTTCCGCAAACTCGGAATCGACGACTTTCGCCCATGAGGCAATCGCAAGAGCGTTATCGCCCGCACGCAGCGCGCAGAAACCCAGAATGTCGTTGATCACATAGTCGTCGTACGGAACGTTCGACAGCTGCCCATCAAGCGCCTTTAGCTGAGAGATGCACTCGGCCCACTGCTCTTTCTTGGCAGCGTCCTGGGCCGACGCAAGTGGCTTAAGCAAGGGCTTGCTAACGGTCGGCCCTTTTGCTGTAGGAGCATTTTTTTGATTCTTCGCCTGCTGCGCCCACGCGCCTACCGGAAGCGCCAGCGCAGAGACCGTTACGATCACACCCGCCCACATCTTATGCATGACCAAATCCTCATCTCAAAGCTGACGACGGATTGTTACTAGATCCGCAGGCTCCAAAGCTTTGCGACGCGCTGCAACTCTGCGTCACCCTTGATACCCCGAAGCACACGGGCTGCCTCGGTCTTATTGCCAGACTTGAGCAGCGCAATCCCCAGTACCAGTTGAGCCTCAGCTGAATCCGTGGCGTTACCCTTTGCGATCCCGCGCTTGATGGCCGTTACCGCGGGCGCGTACTGACCATAGCTCATAAACGCCTGACCAACCCGAAGGTCAGCATCGGCGCTTTTTCCGGCTGCGGCATCGCGATCCTGTTTGGCAAGGCTAGCCCGATCCGCAGCTGCCCTTTCCTTCGCCGCGTTGAAAAGACGCGTGTTACGGTCGATATCGCGCTTTTCGGTAAATACTTTGCGTGCGAACGCCGCCTCAAGCGTCGTAAGCGCTTCACCCGGCAGGCCCTTCTCGATTGCGCGCTGCGCCATTTCGGTGTAGTCGTCGCCCGTCCGCATCGCACCGACCTCAGTGGCGAGGCGGTACGCGTTAAAGGCTGCCGCCTCATTACGCGATGCGAAGAGCGACTGCATCAAATTTGCCCAGCCCGAGGGGTTCGGATAATAGGTGACTAGTTTCTCGAAACCGGCTGCCGTGCAGGCCTCGTCTTTGAGACGCAGGCACGAGGTAACGTAGATTTGGATTGCGTTCTCGCGCGGACGCTGGCCTCGCTTTTCCTGGTCTTTAATCCAGTTGCCGACAAAGTCCCGCGCGTTACGGAAGTCATTCGTTTGATAATACGACTGCGCGATGACAAGAGAGGTATCCGCATCACCATAACCCTTAGTGATCGCACCGCGACCCACTTCTATTGTCTTTTTATAGTCGCGCGCATTAAAGTAGATTTTGGCGAGATCACGTGTGCGTTGAGCGATCTTATCCACCGCGAAGGGCGACGAAAGATTGGTCTCAAGCGCGCGAGTAGCGGTCGCCACATCGTTCGAGCTCAGCGCGCAGAAGGCCACTAGCTCATTGATGATGAAACTGTCATACGCCGTCTTGCCCGCAGCGGCATCTGCTGCTCTAAGGTTGGACAGGCACTCCGCCCACTTCCTCGCCTTACTCGCATTCTGAGCTGCCTGCAGGGTCTTAGCGACCACAGGGCTGACCTTCTCAGCGTTTGCGACGGAGCCGAACTGAAAAAGCACTGCAAGGTATGCTGCAAGCAACCCGGCCGACATCCTCATGATTTCCTCTCTCGACCTTTTTCCATGGTCCGATAAAAAAATCGCCGCATCACCCGAAGGGCTGCGACGACACGGTGCGATCAACTAAGCCGATATCGTCTCGTCTTACCGCTGTCAGGCGGCCTCCCTCATTCGCTGAATTCAGCGACGTTCACAAACCCAATTTTCTTCATGCGATTTCGCTGGGCCGAGGCGAGAACCTTGGCAACGGTGTCGTATTTAGAGCGCTTGTCAGGACGCAAATGCAACTCGGCCTGTGGATCCTTCTGCGACTCGACACGGAAGTACCGTTCGAGCACTTCGATATCCTGGATCGCCGTGCCATTCCACACCACCGTACCGTCAAAATCGATTTCAATGTCGATGACTTCCGGTTGAACCGGCGGCGGCGGGGCGTTGTTCGGACGTGGCATGTCGAGCTTGACGGCGTGGGTCATAACTGGAATGGTGATAATGAACATAATGAGGAGCACCAACATGACGTCAATCAGCGGCGTCGTGTTGATGTCACACATTGAGTCTCCTTCATCTCCACTTCCTATATTCATTCCCATCGAAGTGCGCTCCTAAAAACTCAGCGCGAGCCGCGGATGCCGCGATCAGGTTCAGTAATAAACCCAACCTTGACGATACCGCCACGCTGAATCGAGTAGATGACGCCGCCGATATCTTCGAATCGAGTATCGGAGTCGCCGCGAATATGGATCTCAGGCTGAGGATCTTTGATCGCTTCGCTCTTAATCATCTCAATAAGCTGAGCGCGATCGGCGACCTGCTGGTTATTCCAG
>Ga0194131_10002101_pt1 | contig 33132 bp, 31 predicted proteins | sample TA2KigO120mmetaG_FD_148631 | JGI IMG/M metagenome (GOLD analysis project Ga0194131, IMG submission 148631) | Freshwater microbial communities from Lake Tanganyika, Tanzania - TA2015053 Kigoma Offshore 120m | ecosystem: Environmental > Aquatic > Freshwater > Lake | place: Tanzania: Lake...
GACTGATCAGAGGTGTCGGCGAACTCGCTGTTGATCCCGCGCACCGTCTTTCGCTCAGCGAGGAGAAGGCCGGTCAGATACTCGCCGAAGTGCCGACGTTGCGGCTCACAGCAAAACAGATCGGCAACATACGCCTGGGCTTCTGCAACTACCTGGGGGAACTCGACAATCCCTGGCATGACCGGACCCTCCGTGGTCGTCGTGCGCCATGTGAAATTACCAGGAATTTGAACGAAATTACCCATTTTGACAAGGCCAGCTGCAGCTTTGCAAAACCTTAGATTCATCATTCGTCGTTCATTATTTTTGCTATACCGACATCATGCAAACCTACGACGATCTGGTTGGCCGCGTGCGCGAGCGCGGCCTGCTTGAGTCCATCGGCAGCGTCCTGGGCTGGGATGAGCGGACGCACATGCCGCCGTGCGGGTCGGCACACCGGGCCGAGCAGATGGCGCTGGTGGCCCGGCTGGGGCATGAGAAGTTGACGGACCCGAAGCTCAAGGAGTTGCTGGCCGACCTCGAAGCGTCGCCGCCGATGCAGGACGCGGCTTCGGAGCCAGCGGTCAACGTCCGCGAGATCCGCCGCCTGCACGACCGGGCCGCCAAGATCCCGCCGCGGCTCGTCGAGGAGCTGGCCCGGACCACCACGCGGGCCCAGCAGGTCTGGCAGCAGGCCCGGCACGACAACGATTTCACCGCCTTTCAGCCATGGCTCGACAAGGTCGTCGCGCTCAAGCGCGAGGAAGCCCAGGCCGTCGGCTATCGCGACGTGCCCTACGATGCGTTGCTGGATGAATACGAGCCGGGGGCGACGACAACGGAAGTGACCAAGGTGTTCGCCGAGCTGCGCGCGGAGCTGACGCCGCTGGTGGCGGCGATCGCGGCCTCCGGCAAGTGCCCGCGCCGCGATATCCTTGAACGCGACTATCCCGTGGATCGGCAAGCGCTGTTCGGCGAGGCCGCAGCCGCGGCGATCGGCTTCGACTTCGCCGCCGGCCGCCTCGATGTCACGGCCCATCCGTTTTGCAGCGGCATCGGCCCCGGCGATTGCCGGCTCACGACGCGCTACCATCCGCGCGATTTTCGCCAGGGGTTCTTCGGCATCCTGCACGAGGCCGGCCACGGCATCTACGAGCAGGGCTTGCCCGGCGCGCACTTCGGCACTCCGCTGGGCAGCGCCGCCTCGCTGGGCATTCACGAATCGCAATCGAGATTGTGGGAGAACCAGGTCGGCCGCGGCCGTGCCTTCTGGGAGCACTTCTTCCCGCGCGCTCGCCAGGTCTTTGCCGCCGCGCTCCGCGACACGTCACTGGATGACTTCCTGTTCGCCGTCAACGACCTGCAACCGTCCTATATCCGCGTCGAGGCCGACGAGGCGACCTACAACCTGCACATCATCCTGCGCTTCGAGCTGGAGCAGGCCCTGGTGGCGGGCGATCTGCAAGCGGCAGACGTGCCCACGGCCTGGAACGAGAAGTTCCACGCCATGTTTCACCTCATGCCCCCCGATTTCGCACGCGGCTGCCTGCAGGACATCCACTGGAGCATGGGCGGCATCGGCTACTTCCCCACCTACACGCTCGGCAACCTCTACGCTGCCCAGTTCATGGACAGGGCGCGGGCCGATCTGCCCGGGCTGGAGGACGACTTCCGCCGCGGCGACTTCGCCCGGCTCAAGACCTGGCTCAACGACAGGATTCACCGCCACGGCCAGCGCTTTCGCGCGCGCGACCTGTGCCAGCGCGTCACCGGCGCGGCGCCGAGCCACCAGCCACTCATCAGGTATCTGCGCGGGAAATTCGGCGAGTTCTACGGAGTGTAGCCAGGTGGCCCGTTCACGTTTCGCGCTCGCGCGGCGCCGCGCCAAACGCGACCAGGACGGTCACTTGTGCATTTCCAGCTTTTTCTCGACCGCGACGCGGCGGACCTGGTCGCGGCGGCTGTCAGTGGCCAGCTCGACGCCGCGTCGCCAGGCCTTGATGGCCGCATCACGCTCGCCAAGGGCCATCAGCACGTCGCCGAGGTGGTCGTAGATCTCGATGTGCTGGGCGGCCTTGTCCTGGACCGCCTTCAGGAGGGCGTCCTTGGCCTCCTTGAACATCTTCCGCTTGTACAGCACCCAGCCGAGGCTATCAAGGTAAGCGCCATTGTCGCGATCCAGCTCCGGCGGGATCTTGGGGTTGGCCTTGCGGCGCTTGCGATCCAGTTCGAGTGCCTTGCGGATCAGCTTCTCCGCCTCCTCGAGCTTCATGTCGTGATCGGCCCAGATATAGCCCAGGTCGTTGTTGAAGCCTGGATCCTCCGGGTTCTTGGCCAGCAGGGTTTGCAACTGCTCGCTGGCCTGATCGATCTTCTTGATATCCACGTAGATGCCGCTGAGAATGTAGCGATAGTTGTCCTGGTAGGAGTCGCGATCTTCCTGATCCAGGTCCTTGTCCTTGCCGACGCGATCCAGGGCGTTCTCGTAGACCTTGGCGGCTTCTTGTAACTTGCCCGCTTCCTTCAGCACCCAGCCCTTGAGGGCGATTTCCAGCCAGTGGTTCTTGGCCTTCACCAGGTTCTCGACCAGCTTGAGCGCTTGCTCGTACTTGCCTTGCTTGGTGACGGCCTGGATGAGGAGATGATGCACCAGCGGGCGGATCCCCTTGGCCGAGTCGAAGCGATTGTCCTCGACAAAGTCAGTCTCGCCGAAGCGCGTGGTTACCGTGAAGACGACGATGCGCTCCTTGCCGTCGTCGGTCTTCAGCTCGAGCAGTTCTCGGCAGAGCCTGGCGCTCTCGGCGTACTTCTTGTTCTCGTACAAGTAGTCGATGAGTCCGCCGTAGGCTTGTCGCAATCGGCCGGAACTCTTCAAGGCGACGGCCTGGCTGATGCAGCGGCGATAGAAGAACTCGGCGGCCTTGCCGTCATTGACCCTGCTGGCGGCCTGGGCCAGCGTGAACGCCGCGCTGTAGGTCAGCGGCGTCTTGCCGGTCTTGACCAGCTCGACTGCCTCTTTGAGGAACTTGCGCGTCTCGTCCGCCTTGCCCGAGAGAAGACGCGCCTCGGTCTTGATGGGGTCGCTGCCGGTGATCCTGTTCAGCGCACGAATGCGCTCGAGCGGATCTGACGCCTTGTCGGCGGCATCGTCGCCGCGGGCGGAAGCGTGCAGCGCCATGCACAACGCACACGCCGCGCTCGCTGCCAACGCCTTCAACCCCGGAACCATTCGTGGCATGATTGTTTCTCCTCGGCACTCACCTTGGCGATGCTGGGTCTTGCCCATTCTCCGGCAAGCGCCCAGGCCGCGCCGTCCCCGGCAACTGCAAGCATCATCCCTCATCCTACTCAAGTAAGGCAATCGATGCCACAGCAGCTTGGCTTCCAGCAACGGTCAAAGAGTGGACGAATCCATGACCGGATGCTCACCGAGAGGTTGTCGGCCGCAGCGGACGGATCGGCCGTCGGCTCCGGACCAGCGTCGATTGCTCTTTCTTTTTTTTGCCGGTCTCCTATAAGCGTCCCACCATATTTCTCCAGCGGGACGGGATTCATGACTGTCAGCCAGCGAATCGTCAATTGGTTACATCAATGCCGGCGTCAGGCCACCGAGGACGCGGTGGGTGGACTGTTGCATATCAGCCGGCGCTTGAGCCCGGAGCGCATCCTGTCGCTGGGCCGCGGCATCGGCTGGCTGGCGAACTGGCCGCTCCAGCTTCGGCTGGCGGCCAATCTGCGCGCCGCCGGCATCACGCCCACTGCTGCCATCGTTGACCGCTATTTTCAGATCATGGGCAACTGGGCCGGCTGGTCGCTGGCCGTCTACCAGAGAGGTTTCGCCGGCTCCGGCATCGGCCGCCGCATCCACCTCGATTCCTCGGTGCGCCATCTCGACGAGGCGCGTGCCCGGGGCAAGGGCGTCCTGCTGGCTGCTGCCCACTTTTTTTGCCATGAGATGGGCGCGGCGGCCATCAACCTGCGCCACCCGATTGTCGCCCTCGTTCGCGAAAGCAAGGACCACGCCCGTCAAGAAATCAAGGACCGCTGGTATCGGGCGACCGGAATGGAAGTGGTCCGCCGCTCGCGGCAAGCGTCGCTGATGTCTGACACGCTCGCCTACCTGCGCGTGCTGCGCACCAACAAGGTGCTGGCCATCACGCCGGACTTGCCGATGCCCGACGACAAGGGCGTGCCCGTTTGCATCCTGGGGCGCGACGTCGTGCTGCCCTCGGGACTCATCGCGCTGTCACTGCGCTCCGGTGCGCCGCTGGTCCCGTGCTGGGGTGAGTGGCTGCCGGACCGGCAGGGCCGGCCTCACGAGGGCCTCATCCGCTTCGATGCACCGCTCGAGTTCGCCTCGGCAGGCAACCGTGAAGCCATCATCCACACCGGCGTTCAGGAATACGCCGGTCGATTTGAGGACTACCTCCGGCGCTTTCCGGAAAACTGGATGTTCTGGCTCGACAAGCGCTGGACCCGTGTCTGGCGAAGAGTGTAAGAGGCGTTGCAGCAACCGCTGGCGGTCAACTCGCCTGCCGCCCGACAGAGCAGAGGAGAAGTGCATGAACCTGATCATTCTCGCCGGCTTCGGCGTGGGCGTGCTGATGCTGCTCTGGACTGTGCAGGCGCTTGCCCTGCTGGCGACCGGCGACCGGCACATCTTCGTCTTTCCGTATCACCACGGCAACAAGTCGCAGATCGTTCGCTGGGCCATGAAGGTCGCCTTGCAGATCGGCCTGCTCTCCATCCTGTTTCTCTATCCGTGCGCTATCGGCAAGAATCCGTGGGAGTATCACGCGGAGAAGTTCGTGCCCGCAAGCTGGCAACCGATCATCGAGGGACTGGCCCTGGCGCTCGGCTTGCTCGGCATTCCGCTGGCGATCAACTTTGCGCTCGGCTGGGTCCGCTTCGCGCCGCAATTCCACGGTTGGCGCCTGGCGTACAAGATCGGCAAGAGCTTTCTGATCCCGATACCGCTGACCCTGGTGGAAGAGCCGCTGTTTCGCGGCATCGTCCAGGAGCAGTTTCTGCAAGGCCTGTCGCCCGGGGTGATTGGGCAAGTGGCGGCGCTTGTTCTCGGCGCCATGCTGTTCGCCTCGGTGCATTTTATTCGTCCGCACAAGGCGATTTTCCTGCCGGCGGCCGGCCTGTTCGGCCTAGGGCTTATTCTCGGCGTGGCCTACATCAGCACCGGCCATCACTACCTGCTGCCCATCGCCCTGCATGCCGGCGGCGTCTGGTTCATTCAGGCCCATCGGCCCATCATCGAGTACCGCGGCCCCGCATGGTGGATCGGCTACTCGACATACCCCATTTGCGGCGTCCTGGGCCTGAGCATGATGATCCCCCTCGAAGTCGTGCTGATCTCCGGCGTGCTCTAGCACTCATCCCTTCATGCTGCCCAGCCAGTTCGTCAGATCGCCGATGAACACCTCCGGGTTTGGCTCGAACTCGAGGGTGTGATGCGCCTCCGGGTATTCAATGATGCGCTTGTCGCGAGCGGCGAAGCGGCGAACGAAGCGCCGCGTCGGTCCATTGTGGATGATGCGGTCGCGGCCGGCCAGCAGCAGCAACGTCGGCGCCGTCACCTGCCGCGCACAGATGCGCAGGTACATGTCCAGCCGGGCGCTTTCCAGCAAGAAGCGGGCCGTGGCCTGGTGGATGCTCATCGGATCGTCACGCAGGAACTGCTGCCAGCACGGGCTGGCCGTGAATAGCGCCGGATCGTCGAGCGGCACCGGGAACAGCCGCGTCGGATCCGACAACCTGCAACGAAACAGCTTTAGCCGCTGCCGCAGCGTCAGCGACACGCGCGGGAAGAAGCCTGGACAGATGAGCGCCATTCCGGCGACCAGCCCCGGATGCCGGCGCTGAAGCGCGACCGCCAGCTTCCCACCCCAGGAGATGGCCACCAGGTAGACCGGCAAGCCACGCTCCGGACGGTAGCGGATGAACTCGGCGATGTCGTCGATCAGACAGCGAAAACCTGGGGCGTCGCCACGCTCGCGCTCGTTCATCCCCGACCCGCGACGGTCCAGAAAAAACACCTCGAAGCCGGCCTCGCTCAACCGCTGACATGAATGCCCATACCAGCCCGCATGGCTCTGAATCCCATGAATGACGACAACCGCCCCCCGCACATTCCTCCCCTCTCCCTTTGGGAGAGGGGCCGGGCGCGAGGCAACCATTCCCCATGCCGGATAGCGCCGATAGCGCAGCGGATAGCCATCGCCGGCGACAAACCTCTCGACGATGAACGCCGGCTCAGCCAAGGATCGCCTCCTTGCGGCAGGCGACACGGTGCAGCGCGGCCGGGTCCAGGTCGATGCCGAGGCCGGGCGAGGTCAACGCCGGCGCCCAGCCGCCCCAGCCGAACGTGATGTCTTGCATGGCCAGCGCTTCGCGCACCAGGTGATGGTCGTACGATCCTTCGAGATAGCGCAGCCCGGCGACGGTGGTGGCGAAGTGCCGGCCGGCCGCCGACAGGAGCGCCGTCTCCCCCACCTGGCAGCCAAGCTGGCACGCCATGCCGTGCTGCCGCGCGTACTGCGCGATTCTTAGCGATGGGATGAAGCCGCCGCATTTCGACAGCCGCAAGTTGAACAGGTCGCACGTCCCCTGCGCGACCGCCCGCTCGGCGTCCACCATGCCGCACAGCGATTCATCGAGCATGATCGGCACGCCGACTTGCCGGCGTACTTCCGCGAGACAGCTAGCATCCGCATGCGGCACCGGCTGCTCGACCGAGCTGATGCCGAACGGCTTGAGTTCCTCGATGCGCTGGCGGACATTGTCCTTGCTCCAGGCCTCGTTGGCGTCGATGCGCAGGTCCAGCCGCGAGCCCGACCGGCTGCGGACGATCCGCAGGCGCTCGACGTCATCCTGTCCCGCGATGCCGACCTTGACCTTGAGTTGCCGGAAGCGAAAGATGCGATACTTCCAGACCGTGAAGCGCAGCTTGAGTCCCTGCGTGGAGGTGATCGCCCCGCTGTAGCGGACATGGTCGCGCGGTTCGTGCAGGTCGGGAGCCAGCAGGCGCGTCACCGTTGACAGCGGCTCGTGAAACTTGCGGCCGAATGCATCGAGCAGCGCCAGCTCGACGGCACAGCGTGCTGCATTGCCCCGGCAACGCCGGTCATCGTCCGGCACTTCGGCAAGTCGCAGGCGCTCGGCAACGGCGACCGCGCCCGCGAAATCCCGGCACGGCGTGAGTTGCCCGGCAAGATCGCTGTTCCTGAGAAGTTCGAGGGCCGAGTCGATGGTTTCGCCGGTGACGTACTCGCGCGGCACGCCCTCGCCATAGCCATGCGTGCCGTCCTCCAGCACGCAGCCGACCACGAGGTTATCGGTCTCGGTCCGCGTGTGCGACGCATGGCGCACCGGCTTCCGCAGCGGAATCTTGACATGCCAGGCGCTCAACTCCACGACGCGCATTCAAGGACGTCCTTATCCTGGATTCTTCAAACACCAGTCCTGGCCGGTGAAGCCAATGAGAACCACGGATATCACGGATATCACGGATCAAGAACCAGATCAGAGTCAGAGTCGAGTGTACTTGTTCGTCCGATCCGTGCTATCCGCGAAATCCGTGGTTAGTTGCACTTGCACGTCAGGCTTGATGCGAAGGACTCGATTCTTCTCTCAAGCGCAGAGCGGACGAATGACAGCGCAGCGAATCTCCATTCGCAATGCGGGCAGTCGATACAGCGGCTCGCCAAACTCTCGAGCGGAAGTGCGGATTCTCTCATACATCTCTTTGGCGGCCTCAAGGACTTCCACCCCGCGTCCCTCGCGCGCCGCTCGTCTTTGCAAGCGAACAAATGCTCTCGCGATGCTTGCGGAGTTATGGACCTCGAATTCCTCGCCGCTGGCACCGGCGGAAGACATTACTTCTTCCTTTTGCGGTTTTCTTGCTCCAGTACCTTCTCCATGTCGGCGAGGACCTTTGCCATCGGCACGGTCGGCTCGATCTTGGTGTATTTCTGTAGGTCAGCGGCCGAGAAGGTCTTGCGGTAGATCGTATAAATCTGCCGCAACGTGGCGTTGGGTGGCACCTCAAGCGTGGGGACCGGTGGTTTTCGTTTGCGAGCCATCATCGCCTCCTGTCTGCGCTATCTTACTTGAAAGAGCATCCCACAGGAAGCGCAAACTCCACCCGGAGGGGCCGAGAGCGCAAAAGCGCAAGCGGCGACCCTGGTCCTGACCGAGACTTGTCCGCGACTTACTCGTCGTTCTTCTTCGCCTTGATTTCCCACAGGTGGACAAGGCACTCGTAGCCGGCCGAGCTGTTGATGGTCTCTGTCTTGTGCGGCTTCCAGTCGCCCATGGTAAAGCGGTGCGAGACGATGCGGGCGCCCGGCTTCAGCGTCTTCTTGAGAATGGGCCTCAGCCGCAGGTTGATGTCGTCGCCCATGTAGAGCATGACCACGGTGGCGTCGGACAGATCCTTGATCTTGAGGACATCGCCCTGGCGGAACTCGACCAGCTTGCCGGTCTTGGCCTTCTTGGCGTTCTCCTTGGACTCCTTGACGCGCTCCGGGTCGAAATCGACGCCGACGCCGCGCTTGGCGCCGTACTTGGTGACGGCGGTGATGACGATGCGGCCGTCGCCGCAGCCAAGGTCGTAGACGATGTCGTCCTTGGTCACGCGGCCCATCTTGCACATGGCGTCCACCACGTCGTCCGGCGTCGGCACGTAGCGGACCTTGATGTCGTCGGGCTGCTTGGGATCCGCCTTGCTGAGGTCGACAATGATCTCGTCATCGCCCTTGACCTTGACTGTGCGCTTGCGCGTGATCGTGGTGTAGTTGTTCGGCTCCCAGACGGCGACTACGACCAGCGCGTTCTTGCCCGGCTTGAGCTTGGCAGTCAGCTTCCGCGTCTTGCCCGTGCCCTCGGTGCCGGCGCCGTCGATGGTAACCTTGCTGTCTTCCTCCTGAAGAAAGACCTTGAGGGTCACGGACTCTTTCTCGTCTCCCGCGACTTCACGGCTTTGCAGCAGGTGGTTGCCGAGAAAAACCAGGCCCACGGAGCAAATGCCCGCGAGCGACAGGATGATCAGATTGCGACGTCGCATGCCTAGACCTCGTGATGTATGGCTCGTTTTCCGCCCTATCCCGGATTCTACATAAGGAACGAAGGGGGACAAGAATCCTGACCGTGTCGTTCACGGCTCCGCCTGGATGGTTGCACTTGCAGGCAGCGCTCAGTTCTTCTTCTTGCGTTTCTTCGGCTCCGGGGCCAAGGGCTCGTTCGACTCGGAAAGGATAAGAATCATGGCGACCTGGGGTCGAGACACCGCTTCGCCGTTGGCTTCATCGCCCGCGTCCTTCTTGGCGGCGGGCCGGGCGCCCTTCGACTTTGCGAAATAGACCCGCACGACCTGTCCGGCCTGGAGATCGGCAAAGGTGGCTGCCAGCCCCGGCTTGCTCTTGTCACCTCGCAGTTTTTCGATCTCGCGCGGCGTGTAATCGATGATGCCCCCCTTGTCGTCATAACGAACCGGCAAGTAGCCGAGGCGGACAACCGCCTTGTCGACGGCTTCCAGCTCGAATTGCTTCATGCTGGACTTGGCAGTGGACTCCTTGCCGCCTGATTTCCCGGATTTCTGAAAAACCTGCGACTGCCTGCGGACCTCGGCGAGCGCCAGTTGCCGCTGAGCCCGGCGCAATTGTTCGAGGCGCTTGACGGCCTCTTGTGGGCTCTTGGCGGCGAGTAGCCTTTGCTGTTGCTGCCACACGCTCTCGAGCTTGATCTGGGAGCGGAGGCCCGCAAGTGCCGCGTCCGTCGAAGCAGAATGGATCGAGTCCGCGCCGGCTGCCGCGCCGATGTGCAGGACGAAAGCCTTGGATGACGAGTTCACCGAGCCAATCTTGCCGACAGCGCCGACCTGGGCCCGCAGCAGCGCATATTCCGCGGGCGTGGCCTCGACGACCTGGTCCTTCGCCTTTTTCTTCTTTTTCTGGGCGTCGGCCATGGCCGGCCAGAGAAGCACGATGCCGATCAGCAAGCACGCGGTGCTCCAGCGCGCCATGTCAGGGCCTCCCGGATTACTTCTTATTCTTCTTCTTGGTAGCTGAGGTGGCGGGAGTCGTGTCCTTCGATTCGGCCAGGATGACGATCATGGTTACCTGGGGCCGGACCACGGTTTCGACGTCGTCCTTCTGTTTCGACTTGGCAGGGTCCTTGCTCGCTGCGCCGCGGGCCAGCACGACCTTGACGATCTGGCCGGGCTGCAGGTCCTCGAATGTCGCCGGGATGCCGGGCTTGTTGTCCTTGCCGCGCAGCTTGGCTAGCTCCTCCTTGGTGAATTCCTTGATGTTGCCCTTGTCGTCATAGCGTACCGGCAGGAAGCCCATGCGCACCTCGGCCTTTTCGGTGGCGACCAGCTCGAACTCCTTGAACGGCCCCTTCGGCCCCCTGGCTGCGCTTTTCGCCATCTGCGCCTGTGCCTGGCCTTGCACGCGTACCAGGTTGGCCTGCATCCGCTGTAGCTGGGCTACGCGGCGCTGCAGCTCCTCAGGATTGCGGCTCAACGCCACCTGCCGCTCTTGCTGAGCGATCTCGCGCATGATCCGCTGCAACTGGGCCGTCGCCCCGGAAGTCTGCGCCGGGCCGGTCTGATACTCGACGAGCAGGGAGAATTGCTTGGAGCTGGCGTTCAGCGAACCCAGTTTCCCGGTCGTTTCCGGGAGCTTTTGCAAGTAGGCGTATTCGGCGGCAGTGGCCTCCGTCACCTGGGCAACGCCCTTGCCTTTCTGCTGTCCGCCGGCCACCGAGCACAACATCACCAGCGACAGGACAGTTGCAATCGCGCGCATCGCCTCGTTCCCCCCCAGAGATGGGATGACCATAGGTTAAACGTTTATTATGGCAAAAAGTTCCGCGATTGGGGAACCCGAGGTCTGATTTTGGTTCGGCTACGCTATTTGCACGGTTCCCGATTGCCCCATCTCGCCCTGCCAGCGGACCTCTCGGTTCAGAAAAGCCTGGATGACGGCGGCGCTGGTCGTGAGGTGGGACGAAACCTGCGCGACCGGAAATGACGACGGCTCGTCGGACAGGCTCAGCGGCAGCAGCAACTGATCGGCGCTGTGTGCGTCGATGCCCAGCGGCTGGGCTGCGAGATAATCCTTGACCTGGCCCACGGCATCGTCGGCGACGCGCTCGGCCGGCTTGCCGCGCGCTCCAAGCCCGAAGAACAGTGTCGGCACCGGCACGGTGTCGAGGGCAGCAGTCAGGGCGGTTCCGGGGCCGCCGTTCCAGGTCTGCTCGCGAATATCGGCGCGCAGGCCGAGGTCGCCCAGCCGTTTGCTCGCGCGTTCGGCCTGACGCCGCGCGATGGCTGCGGGCAAACCGGCCACGGCGCTGATGCCCCTGGCGAGCCGGGGCAGGCCGATCTCGGCAAGCTGCAAGCCCCGCACGCGCTGGCCCACGCCGATGTCAGTCTCCAGCAAGCCGCCGCCACGCGGATAAAAGCCGGGCCGGCGCATGCGCACGTTCATGACCAGCCCCAGCAGCTTCATGTAGCCGAGCCAGGTTGTTTCCAGAAAGTGAAAACACGGGCTGAAGGGTACGGGCGTGCCGCCATCGATGGTGACGTGGCTCGGCTCGTCCGCCAGCGCCAGCGGCAAGTAGACGGTATGCAGCACGAGGCTGGCCGCGCCCGCCGTGCCGATCGCGAAATGGTACTTGCCGGCCGCGACCTTGCCGGGCACGAACTCCAGGTCCGAGCTACCCTTGCTGGCCCCGCGCATCTGCCCCTGCCCGATGGCGGCAGCCGCCTTCACGCACGCCAGATGTTGCGGCTGCAACCCCGGCCTCGACCTGCCGGCACGGATGTTGCGCAGATGGAAGGCCTTGCCCGTGAGCAGCGACAGCGACAGGCTCGTGCGCAAGATCTGCCCGCCCCCCTCGCCCTGCGCGCCGTCGAGTTCGATCAGCCCTGCCATGAGGGAATTGTACGCCGCTTGCGCCTGGCTCAAAACGCAGCTAACGCTGTCGAGATCATGACAACTCGAGCGCTGCCTTCAAGCATTGATCGAGTTGCCGCGTCAGATCGTCAGAGAGAAAGCCGATGGTCCGCAAGATGTTTGATTGTGCGATCGTCATCAGGTTCTCGCACTTGACTGCCGACTGATGCTTCAAGCCGGAGGAGTTGCCTTCGGAGGTCAACGGATCGATCAGGAATTGCGTCGGCTCTTTGCCGACCAGACGTATGTTGCCGGTGATCATGGCAAGAACTGTGTTTTAGATCTGACGATTGAGCTGGTCGCATTGGACGACGACGGCTGGGCGATTCTTGCTGGCGCCACCGCCAACGAAGGGAAACACCGCAATGACAACATCACCGCGTTGCGCCATGGTCAGGCCACTCGTCGAGAGACTGATAGCTTGCAAGCGTCGGATCGTTCGCGTCGTCCTCAGCCATGACGCGATCCACCAGTTCACCACTCGCCAGGACATCGTCGTTGCCCATGATGCGGCACATACGCTCATAAACGAGTCGAGGGACCAGCACGTATTCCTCATTCGTCGTGGGATTGATGGCAATGGGCCCCGACTCTTGCAGGTCGTGGAGTTGCTGCTGTGTGAGTTCTATCATGATCGAATCCTCATCGATGATCGTAACGACTCATGTCCAAACAGGCAATCTTCTTCACGGCGAGTTGGCGCGGACTGCCGACAGCGGCGCCTGCAGCGCCAGCGGTAGCGGCCCTTGCCCGGACATGTGAGCGGCCAGGGCAAATGAGTCGGCATCCCCCGCCACCCCGCAATTGACACGCATCACCAGCAGTCGCTGCACCGGCGTTTCCCCCTGATCCTGCACGAAGGCACGGTAGCCGAGCGAATCCGGTTGGTCGAAATCGGCGCCGATCACCAGGAAAACATTGGGCGACAGCTTGATCTCGCAGGCCAGCTCCTGATAGATCTTGCTTGGACGGTTCATCTGAAAGGTCCAGTCGGAACCGTCCGCTGCCGGGTGCCAGTCGGGCAACGTTTCGCCGTGCTGCACCTTGGGGACGATGCGCAGCGTGATGCGGCCATCGGCAACTGTCGGCGTCACCTCGAGCAGGAATTGCGCCTGCTCCAGGCTCACTTCCTCGGTCTGTCCGCTGCGCTGCAACGTGAACTGCGTCTGCTCCATCTTGAGTCCCAGGACCTGATCCGCGGACCGGCCGGAAGGCAACAGCCTGCGGCGCGGATTGATGCACGAGCGCTCCGACGTCAGCATCGTCTGCAGACGTGCCGGCGCCGATCCGATCATCTTGCCGACGCGAAAGCCGTTGCAGTCCAGCATGCCCTTGCAATCCGGGTCGATAACTTGCTCATCGGTGTGGTTCCACAGGTCGTGATTGAGGAACAGGTCGCCGATGGGCCGCTCCAGCAGGGCCGCATCGATTTGCACGATGTTGGCGTTGCCGCCGAGCCCCTGATCCGGCCGCGGCTTGAGCGACGTCGCGCGCGACGGCTCCTGCGTCAGGCATCCCCCCGCGACGATCAGCATCCCCAGGAGCACCAGCGCGCTGCCGATCCTCGCTCCCAGGCTCAGCCGGCCAACGCTCCGCCCGCGCTCCGTCCCGGCCAGACGAGCGCGCACGGCCGCGAGGCAGAGCCTCCCGGGCAAAGCGTTCCCCGGCAGAGCCTGGGAACAATCTCTGTGAGCGCGCACGCGCATGGCGGTTCCTGCAAGCAATGTGTTCCCGGGCTGAGCACGGGAACCGGTTTTGAGCGCAGTATCGCTGCCGAATGAGTGGCGGGCTTCTATCCAGTCGTTGCCCGGCGGTCAAGAGCGAATCTCCCGCCACCAGGTTACGTGTTTTCGCTATCCTATCCTGACCGTGAAACTTCATACAACCGGGAGGACAGCGATGGCGCACGGCGTATTCGACCTGAGCGGCAAGGTGGCGTTGGTCACCGGGGGAAGCAAGGGACTTGGCAAGGCCATGGCCCGCGGCATGGCGGAGATGGGCGCCGACATCGTCATCTCCAGCCGCCATGAAGAAGAGCTGCGGCCGGCACTCGACGAGATCCTGCAAGGCACCGGCCGCCGCGGCAAGCTCGTCGTCGCCGACATGTCGCGCCGCGACGACGTCGCCCGGCTGGCCAGGACCGCTCTCGACCAGATGGGCCGCGTCGATATCCTCGTCAACAACGCCGGCACCAACGTCCCGCAGCCCATCGACGAGATCAAGGACGCCGACTGGGACCGCGTCCTGGAGATCAACCTCAACTCGGTCATGATCCTGACGCGCGCGCTCGTCCCGCAGATGAAGGCGCGGCGCTGGGGCCGCATCATTCACATCTCCTCGATCATGGGATTCATCTCCAAGCAGGGCCGCGACGCCTACTCGGTGACCAAATCCGCCCTCATCGGCCTGGCCCGCGCCAATGCCCTTGACCTGGGGGCACATGGCATCACCGTCAACTGCATTGCGCCGGGGCCGTTCCTGACCGACCTGCCCGGCCGGCTACTGTCCGCCGAGGAGAAGAAGGCTTTCGCCGACCGCACCGCCCTGGGCCGCTGGGGCGAGCCCAACGAGCTGATCGGCCCCGTGCTCCTCCTGGCCAGCGACGCCGGCAGTTACATCACCGGCGAAACCCTCGTCGTCGATGGCGGCTTCATCGCCAAGTGAGCCAACATGCGGCAGGGGGCAGGTGGCACGCCCTGAGGTACTCCGGTACTCCGAAGGGCGTGCTTTGAGCAGACGGTTGGCTGCGGCGCACCGGGACATTTTCACAGGCACGGCCCGATCCGGTGAATCGCGTCTCGCTCGCAGACGCCGCCGGCGTCGCGATTCGTGGCGTGCTCGTCGCCCGGCAACGCAATCCTACTTTTTCGCGGCGGCGGCGATCCGGGGCAGCGCCTTCATGATCTCGCCGATGGCAGCATCGTTCAGCTCGCCGGCGCGGTACGCGAAATTGAAGGCGACCTTCTGCTTGACGGAGAGCAGCACGGTGACGTCGGCGTCGCGGTGCAGCAGATAGCTGGGCGGGCCCACGGTGTCATCGAAGACTCCGAGCGGGATCTTGCCGATGGCGTGGCGCTGGCTCCAGTCCACGACCTTGGGATCCAGGACCGTTTGATCCTCGGCGAGGAACGTCACCCACGCGCGCAGGTCGGCATCCTTGTGCCTGGCCAGGGCCTTGTCGATCTTGCCGACCAGCTTGCCGAGCGGATCGCTGAGATGGCGGGCGAAGATGATGACGACGGGCTTGTCGGCTGCCTCGCAGATGAAGCAATGCGACTGACCGCGATGCTGTCCCGTGGAGACCACGGAGATATACGGCCCGGGACGCTGGTTGACCCGGGGACCGGAACGGCACGGATCGGCGCCGGCGACACCGGCGGCCAGGAGGGCGATGGTCGCGAAGAGCGGCAGACGCATGAGACTTCTCCAAGGATCCGATCAGTTGTTCAGAAGATCACTTCGGCTCGCTGCCGGCGGGCGACGCTTGCGAATTCGTCGCCGCGGCGGTTCTCTGCGGGAACTGCTGGCGCATGGCGTCCAGTTCCTCCTGCAGCTTGCCGGGATCCGCGCGGCGCCAGATTCGCTGCGCCGACTCGGCGAAGCGCGCGGCTTCCTCGCTGCGACCCTGACGCTCGCAGAGCACCTGCATGCCCAGGGCGCCGCGCACCGACCCGGTGTCGTGCGCCAGCGCCTCGAGGAACGCTTCCTCGGCGATGTCGTGCTTGCCGCCTTGCAGGGCGCCGATGCCCCATGTCTCCATGTAGTACGCGCCATGACCCCAGGAATGATGGTTGTAGTCGTCCTTGGTGCGGGTAACGGCCTTGGCGAGCAGCTTGACGCCGGCGTCGGCGTCCCCTTGCTGGCACAGCAGCCAGCCGTGCGTTTCCCAGAGACGTGACTCCAGTTGCCGGTCGTTGCGCTTGCGGCGATGCGCCTCCTGCAGGACTTCGACCTCGGCGGCGGCTCGCTGCGTCTCACCTTTCTTAAGGTACACCAGGGCCGCCATGTACGCGGCGGCAATCTTGTCGTTCTTGCGCTTCTTGCCCGCCAGGTCCAGCGCCGCTTGCCAGTTTCGCTCGGCCAGGTGCAGGCGAAACCACTGGTTGGGCTGCTGGATGCGCTGTTCCTGGCAGAGCTTCTTGATTTCGCCGGCCTCGCGGAAGCGACCGTCATGAATCAGGGCTTGCGTCAGCACTTCCAGGTGATGCGAGTACTGCCAGTCCTCGCTGTGCTTGATGTTCATCTCCTTGTGGTAGGCGCGCTGCATGTCGATGGCCTGCGCCGACCAGTCAGTCGTCTTGTCCCAGCGGCCCAGACGCATGGCCAGGTGCGCCTGCATGTGAAAGGCATGCGGCATGCCGGGCGAAGATTGCATGTATTTCAGCGCGTGCGGCCAGCCGAGCGCCGGCCGCCGAAAGTTCTCGTAAAAATGCACCAGCTCGTGGTGCGCTCCCGGATGCAGCGGGTTGTATTTCAGCAGCGCCTTGTAAGAGGGCACGGCAGCAATGCCGCCGTCGCTGAGCTGAGCGCGGTGAAACCAGCCCTCCTCGTCGTCCTCGTAGAGCGTCAGCAACTCGTCGAGCGTGCGGATGGCGGCCTTCTTGCGCGCATCTGGTCCCACGCCAGGCCACATGCCTTTCTCCTCCAGTCGCGCCTTGATGAGCAGATGCTCGCGATGGCTGACACTCGGCAGCAGGTCTTGCGCCTTCTTGAGAGCCGGCCCCTGCTGGCCGCGGCCCCAGCGCTCGATGGCCTTGCTCAGCGCGCACCAGGCCATCGCGCAGCCGGCGTCGTGCTGCGTGGCCGTCTCGAAGGCTCGCGCCGCCTCCATCCACGCATAGGAATAAAAGAAGCCCAGACCCTGGTCGAAGAACGCCTGGCACTCCGGCGACGTCGTGCCGACGCGGTAGCGCAGCAGGCACAGGTGCGGCATCAGCTTCGCCGGTTTCAGCTTCGTCATCGGCAGAATCTTCGGCATCGACTTCGCCACCGACTCTTTCGCCACCGACTCTTTCGGTGGCGACTCTTTCGGCGACGACGCCTTTGGCGTGTCGGCCCGGCCGGCCGAGGCAAATACCGCGAGCGTGAGGAACAAGGCCGACTGGCAGGTGGGTCTCATGGGAGATCCTGGGTGGGTACGGCGGGTATTGTTCTATTTTGCAGCCTGGGGCGGTTCGCTTCTAGTGGAAATTCCGGAATCGGCGGCGGAATATTCCCGGCCGCCCGCCGGCCGCCCGCGCGTGTAGCCGCCCAGGCGATCGCCCACGAGGACCAGTAGTGTCCCCGCTGCCCAGCCGGCCAGCACGTCCGTGAGAAAGGCGCCGCCGACATACATGACGGAGGCGCCCGTAGCCAGGATTAGCACCACGGCCACGAGCCACACCAGAAACCGGCAGCGTGCCCCTGTGCAGCCGCTGGTCATGTTCAGCGCCAGCACTCCATAGATGAGGCTCGTCAGCAACGCCTCGCCGTTCGGAAAGCTGCCAAGCGGTGTCAGTTCCGTGCTCAATTCCAGCGGCGGCAAGCGCTGCACGGCCAGCTGCGTGCCGAATAGGATGCCGAGGGCCACGACCACGCTGCCGACAAACACGAATGCCGCACGCCGATTGCCGGCACGCCAGAACCAGACAAGATTGCAGACGCCCAGAAGCCCGAGTGTGACCGGCATCGCCAGGTGTGCCAGGATGGTCAGAAGTATCTCAACGGCCGGCAGATGCAGTTCGCGCTGAGTCCGAAACCAGTAGTACGCTCCCCAGTCGAGTCCCTGGATTGGGTCCATCGGGGTCTGATTCTCCGAGAATGCGCTCCGAAAGTTCTTGACCGGCAAGGACTTTCAAAAGATTGCCGTCCCGCCGGATTGACAGGACGACACTTCACAGATTATACTTTTTAGCAACAATCTGGTGCGTTTCCCTCCCCAGTCACGTCTAATTTAGTGGGGGAGAAGCGCAGCGCGGGCCGCTCCCCACCCGCATGGCAGGCGAGGTTAGACGCAGCGAGTGCCGCACTTGAGGGACCTTGATGTCGGACCTAAAGGCCAACCTGGGACCGGGGGAAACCCGCCGGAACCATGGGAAACAGGGCAGCAGCGTCAAGGTCCGCAATCCGGTGCCTGAGCAAGTTCTCCCCACGGCCGATGCCGAACCGACCGACGACCAGCCCACGGTCGTGTCCAAGACGTCTCCCATCCAGGCCGGCCGGCCTCTGACTGCGGGCGCGCTGAGCCAGGGCCTGAAGGGGCGAACGCTGGCCCACTACGAGCTCCTGGAGCCGATCGGCGTGGGCGGCATGGCCGCCGTGTTGCAGGCACGCGATCAGCAGCTCGACCGCCTGGTCGCCTTGAAGATCCTGCCGCCCGAGATGGCCGGCGATCCGGAGAACATTCGCCGCTTTCACCAGGAGGCTCGCGCCGCCGCCAAGCTCGATCACGAGAACATCGCCCGCGTCTTCTTCTGCGGCGAGGACCAGGACCTGCACTTCATCGCCTTCGAGTTTGTCGAGGGTGACAACCTGCGGATGATCCTCGAGCGCCGCGGCCGCTTGCCGGTTGGCGAGGCGGTCCGCTACGTGCTGCAGATCGCCACCGGGCTGGAACATGCCGCCTCGCGCAGCGTCGTGCATCGCGACATCAAGCCATCGAACATCATCATCACGCCCACCGGCCGGGCCAAGCTCGTCGACATGGGCCTGGCCCGCAGCCAGACGCCGCAGGATGACAAGGCATTGACGCAGTCCGGCGTCACGCTGGGCACGTTCGACTACATCTCGCCGGAGCAGGCACTCGAGCCGCGCGAGGCTGACGTCCGCAGCGATATCTACTCGCTGGGCTGCACCTTCTATCACATGCTCACCGGTCAGCCGCCGGTTCCGGGCGGAACGGCCGCCAAGAAGCTGCATCATCATCAGCACGTCGATCCGCTCGATCCGCGGCAGCTCAACCCGGAAATTCCGGACGACGTGGCGGCCATCCTGGCCCGCATGATGGCCAAGGACCCCAACCATCGCTATCAGCAGCCGGTGCAGCTCATCCAGCACCTGTTGCAGGTGGCGCAGCACGTGGGCGCTGCCGACGCTCCGGAGGGCATGCTGTTCATCGACGCGCCGCTGCCCAGCGCCCCACGGCGGCGGCCGATCTTGACTGCCACGGCTGCCGCCCTCGGCCTGGCGCTCGTGCTGTTCGTGCTGTCGTTGCTGCCGCCGAGCACACGCCCGGTGTCGCCCCCGCCGCAACTGGCCGAAAATGTCATCCCGCCCTCCAAGGGCAAGGGGGAAGTCGCCAAGAAGAGCGTCGAGCCTCCGCTCGCGGAAGGCACTATCCGCATCAAGGATGCGAAGGATCTGGCCCGGCTCCGCCAGGCCCTCGAACGCAACGAGGCTCCGCAGGTGCGCGCCATCATTGACGTCCCGTTCCTGGATGTGAGCGAAACGCCGCTGGTCGTCAATGGCAACGAGCTCATCCTGGAGTCAGGCGACCCCAAGGTGCCCGCCAAGATTCGCTTCCAGTATCAGCCCGCCGAGGGCGAAGCTGCAACCAGTGCGGCCGTCTGGGTGGAGAGCGGCCAGCTGCACTGCAAGAATTTGCTTTTCGAGGTCAAGTCGGCCGTCACTCCGGAGACGCTTGTCGCCGCAATCGCAGTCGGCCGCGCCGGCAAGGCTTTGCTGGAGCGCTGTGCCTTCGTGCAGCGCGATTTTCCCAAGCAAAAACTGATCTCGCTCCCGGGCAAGTACACGCCGCTGGCCTCGCTGGCTCTTGCGAACACCAAGCGCAGCCCCCAGGACCGTCCCAGGATCGACGCCGCCGAGTGCTACTTCGAAACCGGGCAGGACGCCATCGCACTCAACGGCCCGGGCGATCTCTTTCTGAACAATTGCGCCTTCGGACCGCACAATGCCCTGGTGCACCTGCGCGGCAAGCACGACTATGTGGAATCCATGGTCTCGTGGAAGAACTGCTCCGCGCTGGTGGTCAATGGGCCGGCCTTCCGCCTTGACGACAACGCCGCCTGCCAGCTGATGCTCAGTTATTCCATCTTCTCGACGCCGGCCGACGAGCCGCGCAACCTCCGCGACGATGATCGCGCCTTCATCCGCCAGACCGAGGCGCGCGAGCCGGCCGTCCGCCTGACCGGCAGGCGCAATTGCTTCCACAATTTCGAGGTCCTGTGCGCCTGGCCGCAGGAGAACGGCATCGCCCTTGTTACCCAGGCGGATGACTTCCGCAAGTGGGTCAGCAAGGCGGGCGGCACTCTCGACACGACCACCGAACCCTCGGTCTTCCTGGCGGGCAACGTCAATCCCTGGCGTTCCGCCAAGCCGCTGGAGGAGATCGAATGGCGCTTCGAGGTCAGCGATACCCGTCCCGAGGTTCGTCGCGACCGCGACACGCCCCTGGGAATGCTCACATCCTGGTGGGGCAAGATGCCCAAGTTGCTGGCGCTGCCCGAGGCCAAGCTCGCCCGCGATCTCGGCTTGCAGCCCAACGAGAAGCTTGTCGATCCCGATCTCACCGGTGTCGTCCCCGGCGTCTACAAGAACCTGAGCAAGGCACTGGAGGACGCCATCCCCGGCGACGTCATCCTTCTCAAGCCGGGCAAGGACCGCCGGGAGATTGCCATCAAGCCTTCCATGCTCGCCCAGGCCAAGATCGACCTGACCCTACGGCCATACAAGAAATACAACCCCATCCTGATTCTCGACGAGACTCCCGAGCCGGACGCCGCCATGTTCAAGCTGTATGACGGCAAGCTGACGCTGGAGAACCTCGAGGTGCTGCTGCAGCCCGCCCAGCCCGGGTTCCGGTCGCTTTCGGTCGTCACGCTCTACGGCAACGGCCGTTGCACGTTCAAGCAATGTGTGTTCACGCTCAAGGACGACAACATCCCGCTGCGCGTGGTCACGCTGGAGAATCCGGAGAACGCCATGAAGATGTCGGCCAAGGTGCCGCGCTCCACGCCCGAGTTGCGTTTTCAGGATTGCTTCATTCGCGGCGATGGCGACCTCGTCAAGATCCTGGTGAGCCGGCCGCTGGAACTGAGCGTGGACAATTCGATCTTGACCCTGACCGGCTCGCTGGCCGCCATCGCCGGCAACCCGAAGGAAACGACCCTCGAATCGCCGGCCAGCATCAAGCTCAATCGCGTTTCCGCATTCCTCGCCAAATCCCTGGTGCAATTGCGGGCGCTGGCTTCAGGCAAGGGAATCGCGCCCACGCGCCTCGACGCGCGCGACTGCCTGTTTGTCGCCATGAACGGCAAGCCGTTGATCTACCTCGACCGCCTCGACGTGGAAGACAGCCGCTTGCGCGACGCCTTTAACTGGACCGGCTCGCACAACGCCTTCAGCGGCTTCCGCTACTTTCTCGACCAGCAACGGCCGGAGGAAGTCATCCCCTTGCCGCCCCTCCGCTACGACGAGAAAGCCTGGCGCATGCACACCATGGAGGCCGATTCCAAGTTTCTGCAAGCCCGCTTCGACTTTTCTGCCAGCCGGCCCATGTCGCAGAGCGTGCTGGACGACTGCAGGCCAAAGACCGAGTGGCGCACCGAGTTGCAGAACTACGGCGCCAACCTCGACTCCATTCCGCTCCCGCCCATGGCTCCTGCCGCCGAGACCGACGAGAGTCGATAGATCACAGGCATGCGTGCAGCAAACGGCGGTTTCGCGCACCGACTCACTTGCCCGACCCCGACGGCCCCTTCCGCGGCACCGACAGCAGGTACCCGATCAGATCTGCCAGGTCCTGACGAGCAAGCTGCGTCTCCAGACCTTCCGGCATCAGCGATTTCGCAGTCGCCTGGATGGATTCGATCTGCGAGCGCAGGACGACATCCTCCGCCTTCTCGGCGCGGCGAAGCGTGACGCTCGAGGCGGTTTCGGCGGCGATCAGACCGGACATCGACTTGCCGGACTTCGTCGTCAACAGGTATTCGATGTAGCGCGGGTCCACGTCGCGGCTGGGATCGAGGATGTCCACCAGCAACGTCTCCGCAGTCTTGTTGCGCAGCGCCGCCAGCAGGTCGGCGCCCACCTCGTTGCCTTCGTTTTCGAGTCGATGGCAGGTTGCGCAGGTCTTCTTGAAGATCGCCTTGCCGCGAACGGCGTCCCGTTTCAGCTCCAGTGCCGGGCGATACGCCTCCACGATCTTGCGGCGCTCCGGCGTCGCCTGGCCGATGAGCAGTTTCACGGCGCGGTCGCGCAGCTTCGGATCGGGATGCTTGCGAAGCTGGGCGAGGCGCGCCGGCTCCAGCTGCCCGGCCTTGACCTTGTTGTGCTCGATGGCCGTCAGCAGCGCCTGCAGGCGTTCGCTGCGTGCGAACAGCGCTTCCAGCACCTCGCGGCGGACCACCGGGCTCGCATTGTCCCATGACGTCAGCAACACGCTGGCGACACGCGCATCGGCCTTGCCGGCGATGGCCCGGACGGCGGCCAGTTGCAGGTCTTGCGACTCGGTCGGCGACAGCAAGGTCTCCAGAGAGTCCATCGTCGTCGCCGGCGGGGCCAGCGCCAGCAGCCGGACAGCCGACAAACGGGCTTCAGGCGGCCGCCTGGCGTCACGCGCATCGCGTGCCGCCTCATCGAAGAAAGCACGCACGCCGTCCAGCGATTTCTTCAAGGCCGCCGGCGGCTTTGTCCAGAGGTCGTCGAGGGAGCGCCGGCTGTTCTGCAAGCCGCGGCCAAGACCTTCGAGCACGGCGCTCTGCCAGGCGGCCCGCCGGCCGGCGCCGCCGACCAGGTTCAAGGTCCTTTCGAGGCCGGCGTTCTCGCCGCGCGCGCCGACGATGAAGGCGAGCTGGCTCAGCACGTTGCCGCCGGTTTTCTGGAAGCTGTCGTCCCGGACCAGGTTCTCGAGCAGGCCCGGCGCCGACTGCGCCGCGGAACTCAGCCAGGCGGTCTGCGTCCAGCTATCCGCCGGCTGTCGCGCCAGGCGGGCCAGGGCGGCGACCACGGCCGGCTGTTGCGATTCTCCCAGCGTGAAGCAGAGCTGGAAGCGCACGCGTGGATCGGCATCTTCCGTCATGGTCAGCACGGCGTCGCGTACCGCCGTCGAATCGAGGCGCCTGTCCGCCAACCGCAGGGCGTTCTCGCGCACGCCACCGGTCGCGTGCTTCAGGCCCAAAATGACGTCGTCGTCCGCCAGCTCGCCGAGGCCGTCAAGCGTCCACAGGCAATGGACCACGCCTTGCGGAAGCGTCGTGGTGCGTGCCAGCGTCCGCACCGCCGCGGCGACGGACTTGTTCTGTCGCTGCACGAGAAGACGCTGCGCCGTCATTCGCCTCCAGGCGTTCCTGTCAACGAGGTTCTTGACCAGCTCGGCCTCGGTCATCCTGCCCAGGTCAGGCGAAGCGCGACGCTTGAAGCCATCCGGCACGATGCGCCAGAGGCGGCCGCGATCTCGACTGTGCAGATTGAGCCGCTTGATCATGTCGTCGGTGAGCGACAGCGGCGTCTCGATCACTTCACGGTAAAAGTCGGCGACGTAGATGGCCCCATCTGGCCCATGCTCCAGGCACACGGGGCGAAACCAGTTGTCCGTCGAGGCCAGGAACTCGCAGTCGGCGTCGCCGCGCCGCGCGGTGAAGGTGGCGCCCCTGGCGTTCAGGATGTCGCGATGGATGATGTTGTTGGCCGGGTCGCAGACAAGGGACTGGCCATGATACTCCTCGGGAAACAGGCCGCCGCGATAGACCAGCGGGCTGCACGCCGAGGTGATGAAGCCGCCCGGCACCAGCTCCGTCGGCGAAAAACGCTTCGAGTCCGGACCATCCTTGCGGCTCGTGGTGCGCTCCACGCGCCAGGCCTCGAACGGGCTGATGCGATGCACCTTGCAGACCGCACCGTGATCCGGAATGTCGAGCGTGACGGCGGTCACCGGCAGGAATGGATTGCGGCGCAGATAATGATCGGGCAAGACGATGTGCCGCAGGTGGTTGCTGTTGGTGGCGGTGAAGAACCGGCCATAGTCGTCGGCCGCCAGACCGAACTGGCCGCCGCCGGAAGTCGGCTCCAGGCTGCCCGGCTTGTCGGGATGCAAACGCACGCCGCGGCCACGCAGCACCACCGCCGGCAGCTCCGGCTTCTCGACGCTCTTGATCGTGCCGCCGGCGCTGCCCGCGATGCCGTGCACCCAGTTGTCGATGCCCCATTGCAGGCCATTGAGCATCTGCTGGATGTTGGCGAGATCAAAGCCGGTGTACAGCACGCGTCGTCGGTCCGCCTTGCCGTCGCCGTCCGTGTCCTCCAGGTAGATGAGGTCCGGCGGATTGGCGACGAGCAGGCCCCCCTTGTAGGGCATGACCGACGTGGGCAGGCGCAGTCCCTCAGCGAACAGCGTGCTTTTCTCGTAGAAGCCGTCGCCGTCGCGATCCTCGAGCATGCGAATCCGGCCGGAGCTGACCTTGCCGGTGCCGACGCCCTTGTTGGGATAGCCGCGCATCTCGGCGACGAACAGCCGGCCATGCTCGTCGAACGCCAGCGCTACCGGATCGACAACCTCCGGTTCGCATGCCGCCAGTTCGACGCGAAACCCCTTGAGCACGCGCAGCGTCGCCTGCTCCTCGCGCGGCGACAACGGACCGGGATTCGCAAGGATGGGCTTGTCGGCGGAGGTCTTCGGCAAACCAACATCCGGCAAGCCAAAACTCGCACAGACGGTCGAACACACGAGAAAACGGCGGAGAGCTTGTCGCATGGTGCACATTCCCTGGAGGATTCCGGCGCGTGGCGTTTTATCAATCGATGGTCGCCAGGATCTGGATGGCCTGAGTGGCCGCATCGGGGTTATCGAGGGCGAGGTAGGCGGCGAAGCGATCGGCGATGGAGGAAATGGAGATGCCGCGGACGTTGATGCCGGCGACGGCGAGGCGGCTCATGAGGTCGTAGCCGATGCCGCCGCGATTCTTGCCCTCGATCACGAGCATGACCACGTCCAGGGCAGGGCCGAGGCCGGCGGCCCGGGCTGCCTCGATCACTTCCGGCCCGCTGATGGGCGCCAGGAACATGACGCTGGTGTCCGGCTTGATCGGGCTGGGCCGCGTGAAGATGAACTCGAGGTCGGCGCCGGCGCGGACCAGCAGTTCGAGCTTGGCGGCCGCCGCTCCCGGGCGATCCGGAATCTCCCCCGACCAGACCTGCACGCGGCGAACTTGCAACGGCATTGGCGCATCTCCGGTTGCTTGCCGCCGTCATTTTATCGGTTCGGGTGGGCGATGGCTCGCCGTTTCGCGGGCAGCCAGGCGTGCCGCCGGCCCCCAGGCATGCGGCGCAGCCGAAACGTGCAAGAGGCGGGTTTTCCTTTTCAGGCAGATGGGTTATTGTAGTTTGATATGAACCTGGACTGTGCTAAGGCAAGAATCCGCCCATGCCGCTGACGCTCGAACAATATGCCAGCTATCTCGACACGCGCGACCTGTCCTGGCCGTCGCCGCCCGCGCCGCGCCTGCCGCGCGCGCGGGCCCACGTCGTACCCCTGCCCGGCCTGCGCGCCGTCATCTGGAATATTTACGGCACGCTGCTGTCGATCTCCGGCGGCGAACTGGTCTTCGAGCATCCGCAAGACTTCATCATGGAAGTGGCTCTCGACAAGACCCTGCAAGAGTTCAAGATGTGGACCTCGATGAGCCGCAAGCCCGGCCAGCCGGCCGAGTACCTGCGCCAGCTCTTCAACCGTGTCCTGTCGGAACTGCGCATGGCGCCTTCGCCGGGGGAACGTCATCCGGAGATTGCCGCCGAGCGCATCTGGGAAGACATCATCAAGAAGCTGTTTCAAAAGGACTTCAAGTTCGATGCCGGCTTCTTCGGCTCGCTCAACGAGTTCAGCCGCAAGGTCGCCTACTTCTTCCACGCCAGCCTGCAGGGGACCGCATGCTATCCCGGAGCGGCCGCGGCACTGAGCGCCGTCCGTGACGCCGGCCTGTCGCAAGGGGTGAGCGCCGACGCCCAGTGCTTCACGCTCGTGCAACTGCAGCGCGGCCTGACGGCGCAGGACCCGGCCTGCCAGCTTGCCGATCTCATCGATCCCGGCCTGCGGGCCCTCTCATCGGAGCTTGGCGCACGCAAGCCGTCAGAGAGGCTCTTTCGCAAGGTGCTCGACGAACTGGCCAGGCGCGACGTGAAGCCCAACCAGGTGCTGCACATCGGCTCACGCGTCGTTCAGGATCTGGCGCCGGCCCGCAAGCTCGGCATGCGCACCGGCCTGTTCGCCGGCGACAAGGAATCGCTGCAGGCCGACGCCGATCAGCTCAAGGATCCAGCGACGCGGCCTGACGTCTTGCTCACGGAGTTGGCCCAGATCAAGAATGTCATTGGATGAAGGAGAATCGCCATGCCGCCGCCACTGCATGTCGATCCGGCGCACCTGGACCTCGCCAGGGTCGTCGCCGATCGCGAGGCCATTCGCAAGGTCATCCCGCATCGCTTCGAGATGGAGCAACTCACCGCCATCGTGCACATCGACGCGACGCAACACGTGATCGCCGGTTACAAGGACGTCGAGCCGAGCGAGTTCTGGGTCCGCGGCCACATGCCGGGTTATCCCCTGCTGCCCGGCGTGCTCATGTGCGAGGCGGCGGCCCAGCTGTGCGGCTATTACATCAGCAGCAACAAGCTCATGCCCGGCGACTTCATCGCCTTCGGCGGCATGGAGAATGTCCGCTTTCGCGGCCAGGTCCGGCCGGGAGATCGCCTCGTCCTCATCGCCAAGGGCATCAAGGTCGATCGCCGTCAATCCACCTTCAATGTTCAGGGCCTCGTCGGCGGCACGCTCGTCTTCCACGGCGACATCATCGGCGTGCCGCTGGTCCGCAAGCCGGAGGGTTGAGCGTGCGTCGCGCCGTCCGGCTGCCTCTGCAAGCGCTCGAGCCATACCTGCTCGAGGTCAAGGATCGCGTGCCCGGCCCGCTCGATTGGCCGGCCGTCTTCGGCAACGATCGGCCGGTCGAGATCGAGGTCGGCTTCGGCAAGGGCATGTTCCTCCTCGCGGCCGCCCAGGAACGACCGGCGACCAACTTCCTGGGCATCGAGATCGAGCGCACTTTTCAGCTCTACGTTGCCAATCGCGTCGCCAAGCGTTCCCTGGCGAACGTCCGGCTGGCCTGCGCCGACGCCCGCTTGTTCTTTCGCGACTACGTGGCCGACGGCTCTGTCGAGGCCATCCATGTGTTCTTTCCGGATCCGTGGTGGAAGACGCGGCATCGCAAGCGGCGGCTGTTCACGCCGGAGTTTGCCGCCGCCTGCACTCGCGCTCTTCGCGCCGGCGGCAAGCTGCACGTCGTCTCCGACGTCGCCGACTATTTCGCCGATATCGAGCAGCTCATTGCCGCGCAGCCGGCATTGCGGCCGGCGCCGCTTGCCACACAGGAGGAACCACGGCACGACATGGACTATCTCACGAACTTTGAACGCAAGTATCGCAAGGAAGGCCGGCCCATCTGTCGCGGAGCCTGGGTCCGGGAATGACCGGTCGCTTCTCGATCCATCACTTCTTCACGCACTCCAGCACGATTGCCGGGGGATAGTCGAGGAAGTCGGCCCAGAACGTGCGGTCGTCGCCGGCTTGTGGGTCGGGGGCGAGTTCCGGCTGATGGACGCTGAAGCTCGTGAAGCCCGCGTCGCGGAAGGCCGATTCATACGCGCTGAGCGGGATGTAGTAGTTCTCGATCTCGAGCGGCGGGCCGTCCTGCTGGATCAGCCAGGTGATGGGCGCTCCCTCGGCAACCTTGTCGGCCAGCTTGACCCCGAAGCCGTACTTGCCGTAATCCGGCACCTTGAAGTGATACAGCCCGGGATTGGTGGTGAAAGTGACGAACCGGCCCCCGGACCGTAGTCGCCGTGCCAGCCCCCGGCACATGTCGGCCAGCTCCGCTCGGTCGTGGGCGTACACCAGCAGCCACGCCGACACCGCCAGGTCGAAAGCCTGCTGCGGCACCAGCGCCCGCGCATCCTCGACGCGGTACTCGATGCCAAGCGGCGCGGCAACCTCCTGGGCACGCGCCAGCTCAATCATCCGCTCGGCGATGTCCACGCCGACGACCGTGGCCGCGCCAGCCTGGAGGAGCTTGCGCGTGAAGAAGCCCTCGCCGCAGGCAATGTCGATGACCTTCTTGCCCGTCAGGTCGCCGATCCGCTTCATCAGCGAATAGGTCTCGATGCGGGCCCGCCAGGGTTGCTCCTTGGCCTTCTTGTACTGCTCGGCGATGTGGCCTTGATTGTAGTCGGTGGTCATGCTGGTCATCCTACGAGGGCCGCCGGCAACCAGGTATCGCCCGGGAGTATTGCAACCACGAAGGTCACGAAGGTCACGAAGAGAATCACGGCAACGCCTTGGTGATCTTCGTGCCCTTTGTGGTGGATCTGGCTTTCCGAGCGGCGGCGGGCAGGGACGAATACGACAACCGCAGTGCGGCAGCTGTCATTGTCGGTGCTCCAGCAGTTCTTCGACGGTTCGCAGGAGTTGCTTGAGCCGTGGATTCACCAGCGCCGTGATATTGGGGCCGCGCGAGACCCTGCTGACCCAATCCTTTTGATCGTCCCCGAGGAGCAGCACGCCGGCGCAGAACAGGTCGTGGCGTCTGGCTTCGTCCATGAGTTTCCCGAACATGTGGATGCCGTTGTCGCCGGTGGTGCGGGCATCGACCAGGAAAACATCGAAGCTCTGCTGGCGGAAGCGGTCGAGGGCGCGCACGGGGTCGGCGGCCAGCAGCACGCGAAAGCCGGTTTCCTTGAACTTGCTGCGCAGCGTCTCTTGCAGCGTTTCATCCTTTTCGACGATGAAGATGGTGCGCGGGCTGCTCGACTTGCCGCTTCCCTTGCCGTCCACCTCGCGGCGCACCTCGCGGATGGCTTCGAGCAGTTGCGACGGCGTCTGGTAGCGTTGCTGCGGATTGAACATCATCATGGTTTCGATGAGGCGGTAGACCGAGGCGGGCGCCTTGATCTCGCCCGGCGCCATGGGCTGCACGGTCAAGAAACGCTCCTTGTTCATGCGGGCGCGGGCATTCTTGGTCATCTCCAGCGGCGAGCGGCCGGTGAGAATCTCGTAACCGACGCAACCGAGGAAGTAGATGTCGCTGCGCGTGTCGCCGGCCATGACGCCGGTGGCCTTTTCGATGCCGGCGTAATCGACGGTGCGATCGACGTTGCCGGTGTCGATGGCCCGGGACTGGCCGTAGACGCCGGCCAGACCAAAATCCACCAGCTTGGCGGTCCCTTGCGTGTTGATGAGCACGTTGGTGAGCTTCATGTCGCGGTGGGTGATGCCGTGGGAATAGGCATGGGCCAGGCCGGCGGCGGCATCCTCGAGAATGCGCAGCGCCTCGGGCGCCTCGAGCTTCTTGCGAATCGTGAGAAGCTCGCGCAGGTTGCCCCCCTCGACGAATTCCATGGCGATGAAGTACTGCTGCGACGGCTGGTCGCGGGCCACCGCCAGGATCTCGACGATGTTCGGGTGTTTCAGATCCAGGCCGAGCTTGCCCTCGCGCTCGAACAGTTCGATGTTGTGCGGGTCGTCGCTCCACTTGCGGCGCAGGACCTTGATGGCCACCACGGTGCCGCTGTGCGGGTCGTCGGCGCGATAGACGCGGCCGAAGCTGCCCGAGGCGATCTTGTAGAGGATGCGATAGCCGCCCAGGAAGAAGCCGTCGTTGTCATTCTTGAGGAGCTTCTGGCTCTGCCAGGGGGTGAGGTGCATCTTGCGTTCCAGTGCGCGCAGCAACGGATCGGCCTCGCCGCCGCGCTGCCCGACCTCTTCCCAACCTTCCTGAAGCTGGTCAATCGTCACGAGCCCGAGTCGAAGTGCCTTCTCAGCCAGGGCGACCGCATCGAGATTTGGCATTTTACCTGGATTCCGCTGGTGGATCGGGGCACGCCCTCTCCATTTTACAACGTTCTCCGCGCCTGCCAAGAAAAACTCCTCTTGTCCAACCGCAAAAGCCACGGTATAGGGCCGCCACGATTGCACCATTGCCGGAAGCAGCGGACGATGCGGATTATCCGCACCACCCGCGCCATCTGCGCAACCGGTGACACAAGGGGCAGCCGGTGGGGCAAGGACATCAACCAGACCCGCGACGGGGCACACGACCGGCCTGGACGGTCGCGGCCGCACTCTCATTCCTCGGGCTGTCGGTGTGCGGCTGCGCCTCGTTCTGGGACGACGTCGTCACCAATCGTAATCGCGACATCAAAGGCTATTTCATGCCTCCGGACCGGCTCGAGGTCATCCGCGACTCGACTGACGGCGCCAAGCGCGGCCGGGCCCTCGCCGGACTGGAAGAGCCACTGGAGCACGGCGGCACCCAGGAGCAGCAGGAACAGTTCTTGCGCTTCCTCACTGTCGCCGCCCTCAACGACAAGGAATCGCTATGCCGGCTCGGGGCCATTCGCGCCCTGGGCAAGTGGAAAGACCCGCGGGCCGTCCGCATTCTCGAAGACGCCTATCTGCAGCGATTGCCGTTTGCCCCGGAGATCAACGTGATCGTCCGCCAGCAGGTGCTGGCATCGCTGGAGGAGACGGGCCATTCCGAGGCGCGTCATCTGCTCATCAAGGCGGCCCGCCAGCCCAACGCCACCGGCAGCTTTCATGAGCGGCAACAGGTCCTCGACGAGCGCCTGAGCGCCATTCGCGGGCTGGCGAAGTTCAAGCAGTTCGACGCCACCGAGACGCTGCTGCATATCCTGGAGACGGAGAAGGACGTGGCCCTGCGCGATCGCGCTCACGAATCGCTGCGTACGGTCACGGGCAAGAACCTGCCCGCCGAGGCTGCCCCCTGGCGCGAGTTCCTGCACAGCGACACCAAGCCGCCGGAGCCTGGACTCATCCAGCGCGTCGTGGGCTGGGTCCGCTCCCCGTGAGTTAGTGCAACATCACATGATGGATGTATCCGGGAGGGCGAGGCGCCTGCCGAGCCGCCGCTGGGTCTAATCTTCGGCTCGAGCCGGGCCGTTCCGCTCACCTGTGCTTGAGAAAATACTCCAGGAAATCGAGTTCCTGCGTCAGTGCCGCCGGCGTCGGGATGTGGGTGGCGCGGCTGGTCAAGGCGACGCGGTTCTTCTTGCCGAGCAAGTTGTTGACGGCCACGAGATGGTTGAGTGCGATCCAGTTGCGTGGCGGGTCCTGCACGCCGCCGCCGACCATCACCGGCCGCGGCGCCATCAGCGCATGCAGATCGATCAGGTCTTCTCCCGCGTCCACTAGCTCCTTGTAGAGCCCTGTGCGCGGGTTCTTGGCGGACGGGATGCCCGGCTGGCGCTGCTTCTTGGGATCGTAGCCCAGGTACCACGGCTCCCAGTAGTTGACATTGCCATCCTTCTCGTTGAAGACGATGCCCGGATCGGACCAGACGGCGCAGGCGAAACGCTCATCGAGGCAGGAGGCGAACATCGACCACTTGCCGCCGTAGGACAGGCCGATGATGCCGATGCGGCTGGCATCGACCTCCGGCATCTGCGCCAGCGCCGTCAAGCAGTTGGCCGCCACGTAGGCGAGCAGCGTCAGCGGCTGGCGGCGCAGTTCTTCGCCGGCCTGAACCAGGGCCTTGCGGGTATCGCCGCCGAGCTTGTCGAGCGAACCGGGCGTGCCGATGGACAGTGTGACGAAGCCGCGCAAGGCCAGCTGCCGCCCGTAATCGTGCGTGCCCCGCGATTTCGCGATCTCGCCGATACTGGTGAGCGGTTCGTAGAACGGGACGATCACCGCCGGGAATGGCCCCTTGCCTTTAGGGATCAGCAGGTAGCCTTCCACATACTTGCCGTCGGGCGCGATCTGCACCTGGACGCGATGCTGCGTGTAGCCGTCGCGCTCGACGGATTCGAGGCGTTTTACCTTGGGCCGCTCGACCAGCGGCGGCCAGGGTCCCAGCCGCTTGTGCCAGGTCGTGCGGATCTCCTCGCGACGCCTCGCCCAGTCGGCCGGCGTCTTTGCGACCGTGCCGTCGGCGAACTTCAGCGGCGAACGATAATCCCCCAGCTTGCCGGCGACTTCCTTGGGGGGACTGGTGAACGGCGCCAGCTTCTGCCATAGCGCCTCGCTGGAAGCAGGTTCGTCCGCGCTGGCAAACGCCGCGACCAGCAGCACCAGCGGGACGATCACCAGAGTCAGTCTGTCAATGTGCTTCATGAAATCCTCGCGCTATCAGGGGAGAGATGGTCCATCTTATGGGGAGTTCTGTTTGGTCTCAATTACCTGCGCCGGTCCCCTTGCCTGCTTTTCTCACGGCTTCGAGTTGCTTACGCCATCTCGCTGTTTCGGCTGGCCTGTTCGTCGCCTCATAGAGCTGGACCAGCCATTCGAGCGACTGCCGCTCGAAGGTGGTCCTTGTCAAAGGAGAACGGATCATGGTTGCCCGTTCTTTCAAGCCTGTGTAGCCGTGCAGCAATAGCGGCTCGGCCTCCGCGTATTTCTTCTGACAGGCCAGGGCGCCACCGAGCAATCTCTGAACATTGAAGGTCTCCCAGCGACTGGGCATTTTCTTTTGGCGGACAGCCAGGGACTCGCGCAACATTGGCTCGGCGTCGGCCGGCCGGTTGAGCTTCACCAGGATAGCGCCCAGGTTGTCCATCGCAAAAAGTGTCTGGAATTGATGCGGACCAAATATCTCCTTCAGTTTCTGGAAGGCCTGGGTGTAGAGCTTGAGAGCCTGATTTACGTCACCGGTCTGCTCGTATGCCATCGCGACACTTTGCATGGTGTCCACCGTATAGGGATGGTGCGGCCCGAGCAGCGACTGCCGCAAGTCGAATGTCTCCTTGTGTAACTTCAGCGCCAGCTCATGTTCGCCGGCCAATTGATAGCCCACACCAAGACCGCTCATGGCGTTGATCGTCTCCGGGGCCCTGGGGCCAAGGTGTGTCTTGCTGAGTTGCAGGACCTTCTTGAGCAAGTCAACGCCCTGACCGACGTCGCCGGAGAGGGCCTGGGCCTGACCAAGCCCGCCCATTCTATTCAGGCTCCAGGAATCGTAAGAACTAAAGTTTTGCAATCTTAAGCCAACCCCAGCTGAGCGACCACATGGTCCGGACTCTGCGAAAACTCGGTGACCTGCTTGATGGCCCAGCCCCGGGTTGTCCGCAGGGTTTCACGCAGCATCGCGCGACAGGCTTCGCCGATGGTCGTCAGCCGTTGGAGTGCCCATTCCTGCGCACGGTTCTGCCGCAGTTGCCGCACGAGAAGGCTGTACGCCAGCAT
>Ga0194131_10002107_pt1 | contig 33069 bp, 21 predicted proteins | sample TA2KigO120mmetaG_FD_148631 | JGI IMG/M metagenome (GOLD analysis project Ga0194131, IMG submission 148631) | Freshwater microbial communities from Lake Tanganyika, Tanzania - TA2015053 Kigoma Offshore 120m | ecosystem: Environmental > Aquatic > Freshwater > Lake | place: Tanzania: Lake...
GCCCCCCACGGCTGCCGTGAGTGCACGGTCACGCTCGCCATCAACCCCGGCGACCGCGACTTCCGCGTTGCGGCGATCGAGCGGCGGTGAGGGGGTTGCTCCTGCAACAATCCGCCCCAGGCATGCTCGAGTCCTCGTCATGGCCACGACGCCTCGTACCCGCTCCCGCCGTGACCGCATGCAAGAGGCACTCTGAAGGCCTGCGTGCAGCCGAATCGCATGGGCTTTCGTGCTAGACTCCGCGCCCCCCGCGGCAGTGTTGGTCGTCGGGAACCGCCCTTGAACCAAAGGATTGAGACCATGCGTCTGACCACCATTTGCACCGCCATCAGCCTGACGACCCTCCTCGCTGCGCCCGCTGCCGCGCTTCAGGCCCCCGCACCGTCCACCACGACCTCGGCAACTGCCGCGTCGGAGTGGCCGCAGAAGGCCACGGTCGATGGCAAGACCTATGTGCTCAACGCCCCCTCGTACACGGGCATCTCGGGCAACACCGTCACCATGACCTGCGCCGCGCAGATCAGCACCGGCAATGGGAAGCCCGTGGATGGCACGATCCAGATGACGGCCGTCATCTCGCAAGCCAACGCACCTGGCTATGTCGAGCTGGGAAACTTCACCATCAACTCGTGCACCATGACCGATGGCTCGGGCGATGCGATGACCTCGGCCCTTGCCGGTCTTCTCGATGGCATGGCCATCGAGGCCACGCTGCCCACCATCGTCCAGGGGATCGCGATCGACTCATCGCGCGATGTCCCGGATCTCTCGAACCCCGTACCGACGATCCGCGTGGTCGAGCGCGCTGCCGTGCTCGTGTCGGTGAACGGCGACCCGGTGCTTGGTGATTGCGGCGCGGGATGGAAGCGCGTGGTCAACACCCCCAGCATCCTGCTCAAGTCGCCCGATGGTGCGTGGTACGCCCGCGTGGGCCGTACCCTGTGGCTCTCGGCCAGCGACCTCAAGGGACCGTTCGCGGCGACGGACAACACCCCCCCCGACGAAGTCCTCGATGCCGTGCACTCGGTCGCGGGCCCGCGCTCCGCGTCGGCCAGTTCGGTCAACCGTGCCACGCCCGATGTGATCGTGGCGACCTCGCCGACGGTCCTGATCTCGATCAACGGAGCCCCGAAGCTCGCTGCAGCCGGCAACGGGGTCGAGCGCGTCTCCAACGCGTCGATGCCGGTCCTGCGCACGAACGGCACTTGGTGGCTGCTCGCTTCGGGACGCTGGTACTCGGCGCCGAGCCTGAAGGATGGTCCGTGGACCTATGTGGCTGCCTCCGACATCCCCTCGTCGTTCGCCAACCTCCCGGCTCAGGGCATGCTCGCCGCCGCACGCGCCAGCGTGCCAGGCACGATCGAGTCCAAGTCGGCTGCGGTCGCCAGCAGCATCGTCCGGGCGGTCACGGTGCAACGCACCGGCGTGCCGTGCAGGGTCAAGTTCACGGGGACCCCGGCCTTCGCCCCAATCAGTGGCGACCTGTCCTTCGCGACCAACGCCTCACAGCCGGTGATCCAGGCCGGCAACACCTTCTACTGCTGCGATGACGGCGCGTGGTACACCGCGGCCTCGAGCTCAGGTCCGTGGAGCGTGTGCGACTCGGTGCCGGCATCGATCTACTCGATCCCCGCATCGTCGCCGGTCTACGCCTGCAGCTTCGTCGAAGTCGTGGCCTCGACCCCGACCACGGTGACCTTCGGCAGCACCGCTGGCTATCTGGGCACCTACATGCAGGGCGGCGTGCCGGTCTTCGGCACCGGCTACGACTACAACGCCTCGAATGCAGCTCCGATCGACCAGTCCAAGCTCAACTCGACCACCTACATCGCCCTGAGCTTCCCGAACACCTTCGGCAACCAGAGCGAGTACTCCTACAGCAGCGGCACCTACGCGCCCGAGCAGGATGACGGTTGGTCGTACGGCTACGCCGACATGTATCCGTCGGTCTACACCGATGGGTACGGCGGATGGGGATGGAGCCCGTACTGGGGCTCGGCCTGGGGCTACGGCTGCGGCTGGGGTTGCGGCTGGGGCTGGGGCTGCGGCGGCTGGGGCGATGGCGGCTGGGGCGCCTTCAGCCGCGGATGGCACGACCGTGGCATGGTTGATCGCGCGTTGAACAACCGTGGTGACGGTCGCGCAGCCGACGCCGCGCGGAACCGTTGGAACAACTCACGCGGCACCAACGCCGGCAACCGTGACGGCGCGCGCAACGGCTCCATGGCCAACCGCGGCATGGACGGCTACCACCATGCAGGAGGCGAATCTTCGGGCTTCCGTTCCGGCGAGGGCTCGCGTTACGGCGGGTACGGCCACAGTGGCGGGGGCTACCGAGGTGGCATGCGCGGCGGCGGCGGACGCCGCTGAGGCGGATCGCGCAGCCTCAGCCTGTCCACGCGGAGAGCAGCGTGCCGAGATCGGCCCCGAGAACCGAGCCATCGGCATCGATGTCGCCGGCGCCGCTCGTGCCGAAGTTTGAGAGCAGGATGCCCAGGTCCAGGCCATTCACGAACCCATCGCCATCGATGTCGGCCGTGCGGGTTGAACTCTGCGTGATGCCCGCGCCACCCGGAGGGGCATCCCAGCACTCGCTCCAGCGTGAGAAATCGCCCTTTAGGTGCAGCAGGAGGAACTCCGTCGACTCGCGGCGCACGATCACCAACTGCTGTTCGCGCGTGATCGAACCCGAATCGCAGATCGAGAACGATATGTCGACGAAGCCACAGTGGAAGCCGCCGACGATCGTGATCAATTGCGACGAACCCGCGAGGTTGGGGTACATCGCGCTCGTCGAGCTCGGCGGAATGATGGCGTCCTGACTGCCGACGATCAGGCGTGTGGCGCACTCAATGCTCAGCGCCGCCGTGATCGAGCTTGGGATCGTTTCTGCGGCCGCCCACGGCACAAGGCAGCGGATGCGCGGGTCGGACTTCGCGGCGAGCATCGCGCTCCCTCCGCCCATCGAGTGGCCCATCGCTCCGCGACGCGAGCCGTCGGCTCCGCCGAACCATGGCGATCCGGCGACGGTCGCCTGGCCCGCGATCCAGTCCAGGCTGGACACCAGGTCTGCCGCGAGGGCAGTGTGGTTCATGATCAATCCACCCTGCGTCTGCGGGAAGACGGTGATGAAGCCCCATGTCGCCAGATGCGCGCCCGTCGACTGGTACAGCGAGACCGGCGCGAGGTAGCCGTGGCCGAACGCGATGATCGGATAGGGGCCGGCTGCGGGGTTCAAGGGTGCGCCGACCGCGGTGCTCGTTCCGGGGTAGTGGATGGTGGCGGTGAAACTCGACCCATCCGTGCGCGTGACGGTGATGTCCCGCCGCGCAGCGAGCAGCGCCCCCGGTGCCGACAGGTCATCGGCGACGGCCGGGGTGGCAAGGAAGAGGAGGGCAACGAGGGCGGTTGTCCGGTTGATCGTCATGACTGCACCGGAGAGACTCTGGATGGTCGGTCGCGGCAGCATGGCTAGTTCTTCGTGGTTATGGCATCGGAAGGGCGCCACGCAAGTTGAGAGTCCACCCAACGCGACATTCGGTAGCGCGTGCTCGCACCTGCTGCGGGTTCTGGGTCATTTTGAGGGGTCCAAGGACCCGAGGTTGGGCGGTGGGCGATGCGGTGCTACCTTCGCATGATGATCGCGTTGCCCGTGCTGCTCCTCGTGGTTGCTGCTGCACCACACCCTGCGCCACCAGTGGGCATCGCCAAGTCCTTCGTGGGCGGCTCGTGGAACGAGGTCTTGGGCACCGAGCCGCTCCCCGCTGGCCGCACCTTGGTGTGGGAACGGCAAGGCGGCGTATGGATCCTGGAACCCGATGGCACGCGCGCCGCGGCGCCCGCGCTCAACCTTCGTGACGAGGTCGGTGGATGGCGCGACTACGGCCTGATGTCGGTCGTGGCGCACCCGCAGATCGAACAGAACGGCTTCATCTACCTGATGTACGTCGTCGATCGTCACCATCTCGACTTCGCCGACACACCTCAATACAGCCCCACGACCGACACCTACTTCACCGCCACGATCGGTCGCATCACGCGCTACCGGCTCACGCCCGAGTCGGGCTTCACGGCGATCGATCCGGCCTCGCGCACCGTGCTGCTGGGCGAGAGCGCGTCGACCGGGATCCCCATCGTTCATCAATCGCATGGCCCGGGCACGCTCATGTTCGGGCGCGATGGCACGCTGCTCGCCACGACCGGCGATGCCGCGAGCTACAACGAAATCGACACCGGTGGCCAGGTCGCCGATGGCTGGGTGAACGATGGTCTCGCTCACGGGATCCTGCGCTCGAAGGAGAACATCGGCGCGTTCCGGTCGCAGCTCATCGATTGCCTCAACGGCAAGGTGCTTCGTCTCGACCCCGCCACAGGCAACGGCGTCGGCAGCAATCCATGGTTCGATGCCGCCGCACCGCGCTCACCAAAGAGCCGCGTCTTCGCGCTGGGGCTTCGCAATCCGTTCCGTGCGTGGATCGAGCCTGGCACCGGTTCGACGGATCCGGCGCTCGCCAATCCCGGGCGCATCGTGATCGGCGATGTGGGCTGGGGCACCTGGGAAGACGCGCAGGTCTGTGACGGCCCGCGCCAGAACTTCGGGTGGCCGCTCTTCGAAGGGCTCACCGTGCACAACGGCTACTGGGATGCAGGCACGCTCAATCCCGATGCGCCAACCGGATTGGCGAGCCCCGCGCAGCACCGTTTCCGCGAGCTCGTCCGGCAGGATTCGCTTGATCCGACCTTCGATCAGCCGCTTGATCCGATTGCGTTCATCCAGGCCGAGCAAGCCAGCGCGAACGGTGCGCCGGTCACGGGCAACGACCGCGGCTACCAGGGAACCGGCTACCGGGACTACCAGACCAACTCCGGCGAGTGGATCGACTTCACGGTGCAGGTGCCTGCGGGGGGGACCTACACGCTGTTCGCGCGCTACACGATGGGGGGTACCGCATCGCGCACGCTGCGCGTGAGCGTGGATGGAGTGGTTGCGGTGAACCTGTGGTCGTTTTCCCCCACGGGCGCTTGGGGTGACTGGCGACTGCTCTCGACCACGCTGTCGCTCCAGCCTGGAACGCGCGTGATCCGGCTGGCCACGATCTCGAACAGCGGGCCAAATCTGGACTCGATTGCGCTGGTGCCCGCGGGGCAGCCGGCACCGACACTCGCGGCCAGCCTGCCGACCTTCGAGCACCGCCGGCCGATCGTCGAGTGGAACCACGCGACCTCGCTCGCGCGCACGCCGATCTACACGAACAACGCCGCGACCACGGCGAATGTGGGCAGCGCAGCCGGTGCGGCGGGTGATCCGTTCAATGGGTTCTGCGCGGTCGGTGGACCCATCGTCAACGATCCCGCCTGGCCGCTCGACTGGCGCAGCGTGATGCTCATGGGCGACTTCACGGGCAACTGGATCCGCGCGCTCACGCTCGATGCCATCGGCCGCGTCACGGCCGTACGCATCTTCGACTTTTTCGATCCGCTCGAGCCATCCTCGCAGCACCTCTACGCGCCGGTCTCGATCGACTTCGACCCTCGTGACGGCAGCCTCTGGGTCGCGCAGTGGCCGGATCGCCTGGCGCGCTACCGCCCCACATGCCCCACCGACCTGTCGGGCGACCGCGTGATCGATGGGATTGATCTCGGCACGCTGCTTTCAGGCTGGGCGACTGCCGGCCCCGCCGACATCAACCGGGATGGAGTCGTGGATGGCGCCGATCTTGGTGCGCTGCTGGGCTCATGGGGCGCGTGCCCGTGAGGTAGGCGGGCGCCGCGGCTTGTCACCGCCGCCGCGCGAGGAAGTCGTCGTAGGCGATCCGCAAGCCGTCGCGCAGGCTGGTCGTGGCCTTCCACCCCAGCGCGTGCATGCGTGACCCATCCATCAGCTTGCGCGGCGTGCCGTCGGGCTTGCTGGTGTCGAACTCGATCGATCCCGTGTAGCCCACCACATCCATCACCGTCTCGACGAGTTCGCGAATCGTCAGGTCGGTCCCGCTGCCGATGTTCACGAAGGGGCCGTCGTAGCCAAGTTCCATGAGCTTGACGCAGCCATCGGCCAGGTCATCGACGAAGAGGAACTCGCGCCGGGGCGTGCCGGTGCCCCATACGGGCACGCTCGGCTCGTGGCGCACCTTGGCATGGTGCACCTTGCGGATGATCGCGGGGATCACATGGCTGCCATCGGGATCGTAGTTGTCGCCCGGGCCATACAGGTTGCAGGGCATCGCACTTGTGTAGCGACGACCGTGCTGCCGGGTGTAGCTCTCGCACATCGTGATGCCGGCGATCTTCGCGATCGCGTAGGGAGCATTGGTCTCCTCGAGCGGTCCGGTCAGCAGCGATTCCTCGCGGATCGGCTGCGGTGCCATCTTGGGATAGATGCAGCTTGACCCGAGGAAGAGCAGTCGATTCACACCAGCCAGGTGCGATCCATGCACCAGATTGAGCGTGGTCTGCAGGTTCTCGTGAATGAAGTCGGCTCGGTAGGTGTCGTTGGCGAGGATCCCACCGACCTTCGCTGCGGCCATGAAGACGAAGTCCGGTCGATGCTCGGCGAGGAAGGCGTAGGTCGCGCGCTGGTCGAGCAGGTCCAGTTCCTGCCGCGTGCGCACCAGGATGTTCGAGTACCCGCGCTGCTCGAGCCGACGCACGATTGCCGAGCCCACCATGCCCCGGTGCCCTGCGACGAAGATCCGTGCCGAGTGGTCCATGCCTCGATGGTAGTGCGCACTCAACGCGACCCGGGCAGATCGTCGTGGAAGGTGGGCTTGAGCTCGGCGGGGCCCGTGGCACGAGTCGGCTCGGTCGCGGTGGGCGTCGGTTCCTCGGCTCCTGGGCTGGGCACCGACTGCGCCACGCTCGTCTGGCCGGTCGGGGGAGAGATCCCCATCGCCTGCAGGTCCTTCATGCGCTGCATCGCCTTGCGCATCTGGCTCACGGCAAACCACCGCATGAGGCTCACGAACACGATCGCGAAGAGCCCGATCGCGATCGGGATCGCGTTCGTCCAGTCTCCGCCGGGTTCGAGCACGGCGCGCCCAGGATCCGTCGGGTCGAAGGACACCGTCACCGATCGACCGACGGGATAGGTCGCCACGGCCTCGTTGGCCGCTGACTGCGAGGAAGTCACCACCTTGTAGGTGCGCTGGTCCCCGTGGTGGCCGACCCCATCGACCTCGTAGTCGAACTCGATGCGGGCGTGGTAGCTCGTGGTCGTTTGTCCCTTGTGCGTGGAGTGGTGGCTGGTCACCTCGCTCCGGGTCACGGTGCCTGCCACGGTGGGCCACGATGCACTCCGCGCGGCCAGATTCCACTCCATCGCTCCATGGACGACGAAGAAGAGCCCCAACAGCGCAAACATCACCGTGACTGCCGTGACGATGCGCATGGGCCACCGAAGGCCCCGCTCTGTCATGATCGTGAACGGCATGCTCGCGGGTCGCTGGTCGGATCCAAGCCGCATGGCTCAGCCGATCCGGTCCACACCGCAGAGGTAGGGGCGGAGCGCAGCCGGGATCGCGATCGATCCATCCTGCTGCTGATGGATCTCGAGCAGCGGGATCAGGATGCGCGGACTGGCGAGCACCGTGTTGTTGAGCGCGTAGGCGAAGTGGATGCGGCCCTGCGCGTCGCGGTAGCGAAGGTTCAGGCGCCGGCACTGGAAGTCGGCGAGCCGGCTCGCGCTGTGCGTCTCGCCGTAGGCACCGGTGGGGATGCCATCGCTGCCCGCCTCGCCGCGGCCGGGCATCCAGCACTCCACATCGATCATGTCCTCGTTCTTCACGCCAAGATCGCCGCTGCAGCACTGCAGCAGGCGGTAGGGGAGTTCGAGCCGCTGCAGCAGCGACTCGACGAACCCGAGCATGCGCCGGTGCCACTCGCGGCTCTCGGCGTCGTCGGCCTTGCACACCACGACCTGCTCGACCTTGTCGAATTGGTGGATGCGGTAGAGCCCGGCGGTGTCCTTGCCCGCAGCACCCGCCTCGCGACGGAAGCAGGTGCTCACGGTCGTGTAGCGCAGCGGCAGCTCCTCATGCGAGAGGATCTCATCGGCGTGCAGTCCCATGAGCCCGACCTCGCCGGTACCGGTCAGGTACAGGTCGTGACCCGAGCCGCGCTTGGACTCCTCGATGTGGTACGCCTGCTCACGGCCGGCGGGGAAGAAGCCAGTGCCGACCATGCACTCCTCCTTCACGATCACCGGCACGCCGACGGCGGTGAAGCCGTGCTCGACCGTCATGAAGTCGAACGCCATGCGCAGCACGGCTTGGTGCAGTCGCATGCCCCAGCCCGTCAGCGCGTAGTGGCGGGTGCCGGCCATCTTCACGCCACGCTCGAAGTCGACCATCCGGTGATGCTTCACCAGGTCGAGGTGCCCGCGTGGACGGAAGCCCTTGTTGGCAGCGAACGGCCGTGACGCGTCGAACCCTGCGGGATTCCAGCGTCGGATCTCGACATTGTCCTCGCTGCCCTTGCCCCTGGGCACATCGTGCGCGGGCGGCTGCGGGATCGTCAGCAGCACCGAGTGCCAGTCGGGCTCGACGCGCTGCAGTTCCGACTCGAGCACCGCGATCTGGTTCTTCAGGGCCAGCGGCTTGGCCTCGAGCTCACGCAGCTCGGCCTCGAGCCGTGGGCGGTCCGCATCGCTGGCCGATTTCAGCGCGCTCTTGGCCTTGCCGATCTGCGGGCCGATCTCCTTGCTCTTGCGGTTCTGCTCGGCGCGCTTGCCCTCGAGCTCGGTGAGGATGCGACGGCGCGCATCATCCAGCGCGATCAAGCGATCGAACTCGCAATGCATGCCCTTGTCGCGGGCTCCGGCGCGGAAGCGCTCGGGGTCGTCTCGGAAGGCCTTGACATCGATCATGGTCGCCCGGAGTGTACGGACTCCGCGCAGCCCGGCCGTTCAGCCACGGTAGTCCGGGGGTGCTGCCCATCGCAGCTTCTGCGAGAGCGTGTGCAGGTACGAGCAGTCGGGATTGGCGATCAGCCGCGCCATGTGGTGATGGCGGCTCACGACGACGGTGTCACCGACCGTCAGGCTCTCGACCGGGATGCCGTCGCAGAGCAGCGATGTTCCGGGGTTGGCGCGCATCAGGTCGAGCCGGACATCGGTATGGCTCGGCACCACGACTGGCCGGAAGGCCAGGCTGTGCGCCGCTTCGGGGGTGACGATGAACACCTCGGTGTCAGGGTGGACGACGGGCCCACCGGCGCTGGCGTTGTAGGCCGTGCTCCCCACGGGCGTACTCACGATGCAGCCGTCGCCATCGATCACCGGACCATCCTCGCCGTTCAGCCCAAGACGCAGCTCGATCATGCTGTAGGGCGGCCCCGCGGTCACCACGGCATCGTTCATCGCCACATGCGAGGCACTCAGCGAGCCATCGCGCGACACCACGCGGACCTCGAGCAGCATGCGGTGCCGCACGAGCGGGCTCGAGCCGAAGATGCTTGGTGCGTGGGTCTCCAGTGACTGCAGGTCGAACTCCGCCAGGAACCCCAGGCGCCCGTCGTTCACGCCGACCACCGGCACGCCCATGCCGGCCAGCCTGCGGCATTGCGCGATCAGCGTGCCATCACCGCCCACGCTCACGAGCCGATCGAAGCCCACCCGGGGGTCATGCGGTGCATCGACCGCGAACTCCGCCACGATGTCGGCATGCCGTGCCACGATCGCACGGACCTGGTCGATCACCGTCGGGCGGCCATCGCGTGTGCGACCGACCGCGATGGCTGCGCGCACACGGCTCATGACACCAGTCCCTTCGTGAGTCGCATGAAGGCTGTCTCCAGGTCAGGGCGCTCCTCGGTGAAGCGGCGCACGCGGAATCCCTGCGCGATGAGGCGGTTCGGCAGGTCGCTCAGCGTGGTGCCGGCGGCCGCATCGAGGTGCATCTCGATGCGCACGAGCGCATCCTCGCGCTGCAGGTCGACCTTGGTCACGCCCGGCACCTTGGCCAGGAGCGCGGCGGCGTCCTTGGGACGCTCGTCGACCACGACATGCACCACATGCCCGACCGCGGTCTTCGCCATGATGTCGGCCATCGGTCCGCTGAAGACGAGCTTGCCCTGCTCCACGATGCCCACATGCGTGCAGAGCTCAGCGAGCTCGAACAGGATGTGGCTCGAGATGATGATGGTCTTGCCCATCGCGCGCAGTTCCTTGAGGAGCTCGCGCATCTCGAGGCGTGCACGCGGGTCAAGCCCGCTCGAGGGTTCGTCGAGCAGCAAGACCTTTGGGTCGTGCAGCAGGACGCGCGCGACCGAGAGCCGCTGCTGCATCCCACGCGAGAGCCCGTTCACCTCGGACAGGGTCTTGCCCGTGAGGTCAGTGAGCTCGAGCACATCCGAGACGGCCTTGCGGCGGGCATCGCCGTGGATCCCGTAGCAACTCGCGAAGAACTCCAGATACTCCTGCACGAGCATGTCGTCGTACGCGCCCATGAAGTCGGGCACATAGCCGATGACCGGGCGGATCAGTGCGTTTTGGTAGCCGACCGTCTTGCCATCGATGCGCGCCTCGCCCCAGCTGGGCTTCAGCAGCGTGGCCAGGATCTTGATCGTGGTCGTCTTGCCGGCACCGTTGGGGCCGATGAAGCCGAAGCAGGATCCCTGCTCGATCTTCAAGTTGAGGTTGTCCAAGGCCGTCAACTCCCCGTACTTCTTCGTCAGGTTGACGGTCTCGATCATCGCCATGGCTCAGGGGATCGTAGCAGCGAGGCTTCAGCGGATCATCGTCGCCGGTACGAGTGCATCGGCCTGCGGCAGGGGAAAGATCACGCGGACGAGCGTCGTACCCGACATGGGCACGGCATCGCCGTCGATCGACAGCGGCACCGGGCTGCCATCGAGGTTTGCCTCGCCGGGCTCGATGGCGAGGAATCCCATCACGATCACGCACGGGCGCGAGCACCATGGCCCCAGGTCGAGTGCATGGCCCGCCACGCGTTGCACCCGGACCTCGCCCTCGGTGGGGCCGCGCGCGGCAGCTGCAGCGGCCCACCAGCGCGGATCCGGCAGCATGCCGTACAGGCTCATCATCGTCAGGTGTTCGCGCGCAAGTTTCTCGCCGGGTGAGCCGCCGGGCGAGATCGGCGCGAAGGCCTGACGCAGGGGACTGATGAACATCGCATCCACTGCGGCATCCAGACCCAGCACGCCGGGATCGGCGGGATCGATGACCGGAAAGGCGCGATCCTGCCGCCCTTGGACCGCAGGGTAGAGCATGTTGGCCAGTTCGAGCTCGGTCCCCGGCTCCCAGGACGAGTGTCGGTACGCGAACACCATGCTGGGCATCGCATCGCTCGGCGCAACCGGCACGGCCTTGGTTCCCGCCGTCGCACGCTCATTGAATCGTGGCGGAGCGGGCCGGAATGGCGTGACATGCAGGATCAGGACATCGGTGAGCGCGGCAGGCAGCCCGTGCTTGAGCTTGCCGGTGAGGTAGCTCGCCGGTGCAGCATCGGCCGAGCGGGTGGAGTTGGACGTTTGCTGGAGAGGCGCACCGCTCACCGCGGGCAGGCCGCGCCAGGCCGATGGCAGGTCGCCGCTCCATGAACCGGTCACCATCGTGGCTGTGGCGCGCGCGGGAAGCGTGAGTGCTCCCGGGCGCGAAGCCTGCACCGTGTATCGGGTCGCGTCGGGGAACTCTCCATCGTCACCGACCGGCGAGAAGGGTCGCAGCACACCCTGGGCACCAGGCAGCGATACCTCGGCCGTGCCGTAGTTCGGGAGGAACGCACTGGCCCAGGTCTGGGTGCGGATCGCCGGCTGCGTCCCCGGCAAGGCACCCGGTGAAACCACGGCATCGACGACCGTGAGGTGCTGCGCGCGCGCGTCGGCCTGCCGAAGCACGGTACCCGCGAGCCACGCCACCGCACCGAAGGCGCACGCAATCACGACGAACGCCAGCCAGCTCCACCGTTCCTGCTTGCGTTGGCGCAGGATGTAGAACGAGACCGGACCTGCGATCAGCCAGTAGGCCGCGAAGAGCAGGATCGAGATCGATGTCAGGTTTGCTGCAGTCGATTGCATGCCGATGAAGGCATTGAAGAACTCACTGCCACCGATCTCGACACTCCGCGGGTGTTGCTCGATCGGCGATGGTTGCGCAAGGCTCCACTCACGCAGTTTCGCGCGCGGTGGCGTATCTCCGCGTCGACCCATGATGCGGTTCCACCAGATGTCGGCTTCGGGCAAGTCGCTCTCCACGTAGCGGCGACGGTTCAGGGCATCGGCATCCAGTCCGCTGACCACCAAAGTCCCCGTGCCGAGTGGCCGCTCCACCACGATGCACGCTGCATCGAGCGTGCCGCGTCGCGGTTCGGGCACGCCATTCCATGCGCGCGGCACGGGCATGGCCACGAGCTTGGCCCATGGTGCGCCGCACTCGCTGAAGGTGGTCAATGGCTGCGTGCCATCCTTGCGCAGCTCCAGGTTCTGCGAGGAGATGATCGGCGCGAGCGTGCTCGCCTTCACATCCTCCACGCGCGTCCACGCGAGCCCCTTGAGCGCGTCCGCGATCCACTCGGGCTGCGCCCCATCGAGCGAAAAACCATCCGCCGCAGCGGACACCTGCAGGACCAGCCGCCCACCGCCCTCGACCCACGCACGAAGCGCGTTGTCCTGCGCCGGGAGCAGCGAGGTCAACGGCACGCCTGCCCAGACCACCGCCTTGAATCCAGACCAGCCTTCCACGCGATCCGGAAGATCCGTGGTTTCGCGTACCTCGCCCACGGTCACGTAGCCGCCCAGGCATGGCGACTGTTGACCTGGATCCCACGCGGCCATGCCGCAGTGACCACCAGCGACCACACCCACGATGTCCACGGAAGGTTCGACCTGGATCGCACCACGATAGGGCTGCTCGACGATCACCTGCACGCGTTCGAGCAGTCGCCCGCGCTGGCCGTCATCGCGCTCGTAGCTCGCGAGCGCGATCGGCTTGCCCGACACGCCGGTCGCGATCGATGGATAGACCCAGATCGATGTCGCTCCCGACGAGAGCACGCTTCGGATCGAGTACTCCGCGATGTCGCCATCGACGTTGGGGACCTCCACGACGACCTCGGCATCCACGCCCTCACGGGTGTCACCGACCGGCAGCGAGACCTCGAGCTGCACCGGCACGATGCCGCCGAGGCGAACCACACCCCCGAACCCCGCGCGATTGAGCACGAGGTCCCCGGATGCCGTGGCGGCCACCGCCGCCGCAGCCATGGCGCTAGCGACGCAGCGCACCGAACTCAGCCAGCATCGTGGCATGGCTCAGGGCTCCATTCATGAAGCACTTCACCTCGAACTTCTCGTTGGGTGAGTGCACGCGGTCATCATCGAGTCCGAAGCCTACGAGCAGCGCATCGATGCCCAACTCGCGCTGGATCGTGCCGACCGCGGGGATGCTGCCGCCGGAGCCGATCAGGTACGGAGCCTTGCCATAGGCGCGGCGCAGGCCAATCTCCGCCGCCTTCATGTAGGGGCTGTCATCACGCACCATGATCGCGGGATTGCAACCGTGCTCGTGCAGTTCCATCGTGCAGCCGACCGGCAGACGCTCCCGGAAGAACCGCTCGATGCCGGCGAGGATCTTCTTCGGGTTCTGCCCGGGCACGAGCCTGCAACTGAGCTTCACGCTCGCCTGGGAGGCGATCACGGTCTTCGCCCCGGCACCCGTGTAGCCGCCCACGATGCCGTTGCAGTCACAGGTCGGTCGACTCCAGGTGCGCTCGAGCGTGCTGCGCCCTGACTCACCGAAGCCCTTCACCAGGCCGATCTCGCCGAGGAACTCGCCGTCGTCCCACGGCAGGTCCTTCCACATGGCGGCCACGCGGGCGGGCAGTTCGCGCACATCGTCGTAGAAGCCCGGGATCTGCACGCGACGATCGCCATCGTGCAGTTGCGCCACGATCGAGGCCAGCACATTGATGGGGTTGGGCACCGCGCCGCCGTAGAGCCCCGAGTGCAGGTCGCGGCTCGGACCGCGCACGGTGATGTCCACGTACACCAGCCCGCGCAGCATGGTGGTGATCGCGGGCGTGTCGATATCCCACGCGCCGGTGTCGCTGACCACGCACACATCGGCCTTGAGCAGGTCCTTGTTCGCCTTGATGAAGGGATCGAGGTTCGCGCTCCCGGATTCCTCCTCGCCCTCGATGAGCATCGTGACGGCGCAGGGCAGCGTGCCGTGGGTCGCATGCCACGCACGGCACGCCTCGACGAAGCTCGCCACCTGGCCCTTGTCATCCACGGCACCACGCCCCACGATCCGCTTGCCGCGGGGGCCATCCACGACCACCGCAGCGAACGGCGGCGATTCCCAGAGTTCGATCGGATCAACCGGCTGCACGTCGTAGTGGCCGTAGAAGAGCACGCGCGGTCCGTCGTAGCCCGGTGGGCCATCGTGCGAGGCCACGACCATGGGGTGGCCGGCCGTCTCGTGCAGCGCTCCGTTGAAGCCAATCTTGCGAAGGTCCTCGAGCAGCCACTGCGCGCATGCACGCACCCGGGGTGCATACGCCGGGTCGGTCGAGATGCTCTCGAACGCGAGGAAGTCGGTCAGCCGCTGCAGCAGTCCCGCTTCGTCCGTGCGCAGCCTGTCCAGCACCGTGTCGACCTGCATGCTCATTCCCGGAAGCGTATCCGCGCGGCAGCACGACTGCCCCGCACATGCGGTGGTACCGATCTCACGCACGGGAGCAGAGTCGGGCGTGGGCATCCGCCAGGATCCACTGCACGAGCGGATCGCCCATCGCGCCACCGGCTTGGGCGTTGTGCAGGAGCGTCTGCGCGTAGAGCGCCGACTCGGCACTGCCATGCAGGGCGAAGGCGTGCAGTGCCCATGGCCTGTTCGTGGCGTTGTCGGGCTGGGTGTGCTCAAGGTGCCAATCGATGCAGTCGGCAAGCCGCGCCGCGACCTGCGCTCGGGCAGGGCCGTCGAAGCCGCGCTCCAGAAGATGCAGCATGGCAAGCTCGGTCTCGGTCCAGACCTCGATGGTCCGGAAGGGTCCCTGCTCGAGCAGCGCGCCCGAGGGCTTGATCGTGTCCCACGGCAGTTCGCCCGCCTTGTCCCAACGCCTCCAGGCGATCGAGTCGATGTCGTTGCACCGCGGTCCATCCGTCATGCCGGGTGGCAGACGCCGTGCCTCCATCTGCGTGGAAACGCCTTCGAGCATGCGGATCCAGTCGCGGAGCCTCATGGGTGAACGGTAGCGCGGTCACGGGGCCCGCGTCGCGTGCTCAAGGCGCTCGCCCGATGGGCCGCTCGACTCATCCGGCAGGCATCCTCTCTTGACCTGTATCCTGCACCGCATGCCAACACAGCATGTCCAGATCGATGGCGTCTCCTTCCGATCGGTGTTCCCGGCGCAGCGGATCGTGGGTGCCGCAGCAGCGGGGCTTCGTCCACCACGCCTGTGCGTGGCGCTGGTGCTCCTGGCGCTCTGGATGTCGGGCGGCGCGTTCTGGGACCTCACGACCACGCCGACCATTTCGCCGCGCGGCATCGCCTACGGCACGCTCGATGCCTCGACGCTCGACGAGGCACGCCGCATCATGGAAGCAGCAGCGCTGAGCGTCGTGCCGGATGCCGAAGTTGACGGCGCGAACCCAGCCCAACTCATCGCGATCGTGTCGTCGTCGGTCGATGCGTCGAGTGACGACGATGCACGCGACCGCGCCGATGCAGCCGCCCGTGCAATCGCTGCCGTGCGACCTCGCGGTGCCTTCGAGTCATGGGCCTTTGCGCTGCGCGAGCGACTGCTCGCGCTCGTCGGCGATGCCGTCACGCTCCAGTGGTCCGCGCTTCCGGGTCGCGTGGGCTCGCTCGTGTGGGACCTCCCGCGCGAAGCGATCCGGGTCTCGTGGGGGTTCGCGGGGTACCTCGTCCTGCTCTTCACGCTCGGCATGGCATCGATCGGTGTGGTGCTGTCCCGCATGAACGCCATGGATCTCTCCGAGGCTCCCGCGCCAACCTTCTCGCAGGCGCGTGCGTGGGGTGCCGCCGTCCGTTCGAGCGCGGTCGGCGCAATTCTCGTGCCGTTCCTGGGCATGGGCATCTGCATCGGGTTGGCAGCGCTGCCTGCGCTGCTCGGCTTGATCCCGGTGGCCGGCGTCGTTGGTGCACTGGTGTTCGGCGTCTCGCTGCTCTTCGGCATGCTCGCGATCGTGATCGGTGCCTCGGTCACCGTCGCGCTTCCCTTCGTCATTCCCGCCGTGGCGTGCGATGCAGCCGACGCAGTCGAGGCTCCCCAGCGCGCGCTCGCGTCGGTCCTTTCGCGGCCAATCCATGCGGTGGTGCACTTGGCGCTGGGTCTTCTTGCCGTCGTCCTGGCGATGGCGGCGACGGATGTCGTCGTGTCGTGTGGCTTCGATGCAGCCGTCAGCGCGTGGACCGTGGTGGACGATGGTCCGGCGATCCGTTCAGTCGGTCGGATGGTGCCGTTCGAGCCTTGGCGCGACAGCACCACGATCGGCATGGACATGGTCGATACCGCGAGTGCGTGGTTCCTGGGCTTCTGGCGCACCATCGCGTCGGCACTCATCGGTGCCGCAGCGCTCAGCACGATCATCGCCGCATGCACGCGTGCGTGGCTCCTCCAACGCCATGCCAGCGAAGGCCAGCACCCGGCTGACATCCTCGAGCGGCCCTGAGCGGCAGCAGACCGATCTGCACCGCCCGTGCGCGCGTCAGCGCAGGGCGCCAGTGACAGGGCGCCAGCGTCAGCCCGTCCTCAGCGCCCTCGCGCCAATCACTTCGGGATCTTGTTGCCGGCCTTGGTGTCGCCCGGCACCGCGCCAAGGCCGCCCTTGAGCGAGCCGCCGCCGAACTTCGACAGGAGCCTCTGCATCGCCGGGTCGGCAGCGCGCTCGACCATTGGCTCGTCGCGATCGCGGCCACGGCTGCCACGGCCGCCTCGGCCACCACCGCGGTCTTCGCGCTCGGGGCGCGGCGGGGCATCCTTCAGCGCCTTGATCGAGAGCGCGATGCGCTTCTTCCTTCCATCGATCGAGAGGATCTTGATGGTGACGACCTCATCCTTGCGCAGCGTGGCCACCGGGTTGGGCAGGCGCTCATGCGTGATTTCGCTGATGTGCACCAGGCCCTCGACGCCGGGTGCCAGTTCCACGAACGCGCCGAACTCCGTGAGGTTGGTCACGCGACCAGTCACGGTCGCGCCTTCCTGAAGGTCCTTCATGGCCGTCGCGACCGGGTCGGCCATCACGGCCTTGCGGCTCAGGGTGATCTTGATGTCCTTGCCCCGACGCTCGACACGGATGACCTTGACCTCGACGATGTCGCCTTCCTTCACGGCATCCTTCGCATGGCGCAGGCGCTCGTGGGCGAGCTCGGAGATCGGGATCAGGCCGTCGGCGCCGCCCAGATCGGCAAAGGCACCGTAGGGCTGCACGCTCACGATCGTGGCGGGGCGCTGCTGTCCGATGTCGAGCACGGCCATGAGTTGCTCGCGCTTCTCCGCCTTGTCGCGCTCAAGCACCTTGCGGCGGGAGAGGACCATTCGGCCCCTTTCCTTCTTGAGCTCAATGATCTCGCAGGCGAACTTCTGGCCGATGAACACCGAGATGTCCTCGAGGTGGCGCAGATCGACATGTGCCGCCGGCATGAACGCCTTGTGGTGCGCGAACTCCATCTCAAGGCCGCCGCGGTTCATGCCGGTGCAGCGGGCTTCGATCAACTGGCCGACCTCGACATCGCCGAAGGCAGCCTTCGTCACTTGACCAGGTCGGGCCAGGATCAGGATGTTCTCGAAGGGATCGAGCCGCTCAACGATGAAGTCGAAGCTCTCGCCGAGCGCCGGAAGGTCCTCGAAATGAGCGATCGGGCAGACGCCTTGGCTCTTGGGGCCGAACTCCACGAAGACATCCCCGCCGTGCACTTGGACCACCCGCCCGGTGCGCATCTGCCGGCCGCCGGGTTTCGGCACCGCGGCACGGCTTGGGGCCGACATCAGTTCATCCACGCTCTTGCCGCCGAGCGCCTCGGCGATCTCGGCCTCGAGCCCCGCGTCGAGGCGGCTGGTGGCGGGAGTGGGGTGGGGTGTGGACGGCGACTGGTCGTCGGACATGATGAACGGGGTAGGGGTGGGCGATCCGGGCCTTCGTTGGGCACCGGGTCGAGGATGCTACAGGCGGCCGTTCCTGCCGGAAGCAGCCGAACGGCGAAACCGCCCGGGCAACCGCCCCGTATCGACATGCTGGCGGACGCCGCGCCCGTCTCGCCGTATGATCGATCATCCACCCTCCCGGCGCCCTGCGGGCGTTCCGGGCTCAGTTCGGCTCACCCTGGCGCAGAGGAGCAGTACCACGAATGGCAACCGCCAAGTCCGCTTGGGGCATTGAGATCGGCGCATCGGCCCTGAAAGCCATCCGACTCGTCCGCGAGGGCAGTTCGGTCGTCGTCACCGATTTCACGGTCATCCCCCACCAGCAGGTGCTCTCCGCCCCGGATGTCGATCCGGCCGCCATGGTCCGGTACACGCTTGGTCAATTCCTTGCGACCAATGCCGAGAAGCTCAAGTCCGACCGTGTGGTGGTCAGCGTGGCCGGGCGCGACGCCTTTGCACGCTTCGCCAAGTTGCCGATAGGTGGAAACCTGAAGAACCTCCCGAAGCTCGTTGATTTCGAGTCGAAGCAACAGATTCCCTTCCCAATAGATCAGGTTGAGTGGGACTATCAGGCTTTCAAGCGCGAGGACAACATCGAGGTCGATGTCGGGATCTTCGCCATCACCAAGGACCGCATCGGCGAACTGCTCACGCTCTATCGCGAGTGTGGTCTCAATCCCGATGTCATCACGATCGCGCCCAATGCGGTCTTCAACGCCGTGACCTACGACCTGGCCCTCAGCCCTTCGGACGGTCCGGTCATGGTGGTGGATGTGGGGACCAACGCCACGGACATCGTCGTGGCCGAGCGCGGCATCGGCTGGATGCGCAGCTTCCCGCTTGGTGGGCATTCCTTCACGGAAGCCATCTCCGGTGGCTTCGACATCCCGTACAAGAAGGCCGAGAGACTCAAGCTCGAGGGGGCGGCCAGCAAGCATGCCAAGCAGGTCATGCAGCGTATGAAGGACACCTTCGACAACCTGATCAGCGAGATCCGCAAGTCGAAGGACTATTACGAGAGCACCCACCCGGGCGCCACAATCGAGAAGATTCTCGGCACCGGCTCGACGCTCAAGATTCCTGGACTCAGGAAGTTCATCACGCAGCAGATCGGGACCGAGGTCGAGCGTCTTGACGAATTCAAGCGCCTCCAGGTTGAGGGTGACCAGGCGGCCGATTTCGCTGCGAATGCCATGGGGATGGTCGTCGCGTATGGTCTTGCGCTCCAGGGGGTTGGTCTCGGTTCGATCAACATCAATCTGGTGCCGATCGCCGTGCGGCGTGAGCGCGCTTGGATGGCCAAGGGCAAGTGGTTTGCCGCAGCAGCGGGCCTGGGCTTGCTCATCAGCGCCATGCTGTTCATCCGCCCGATTTCCGGGCGCAGTGGCCTTGGCAACTCGCCACCCGCTTCGGTCGAGTCGACCATCAGTCAGGGCAAGCGGTTCAAGGCCCAGTACGACGAGCTTTCTGGTGCTGGCTCCCAAGGTGGCGCCGCGCAGAACATGCTGTCGCTGACCGACTACCGCAATGTCTGGCCGCACTTGGTCCACGATGTGTACGCCGCGCTCGCCGCCGCCCAGCCGCAGGCTGCGCTGCTCGGCGGCAATCTGGAAGAGATGAAGGCCATCCCTGTGGCCGAGCGACGTCTCGTGACGCTCGATGAGCTCGGCAGCACCTATGTGGTGCCCGGTGCCGACGGCAAGCGCCGCATCAGGGTGTCGATGAAGATCAGCCTCTCGCATGCTGACCCGGGTGTCTTCCTCAACAAGGAACGGAGTGTTGCCGGCTGGCTTCGTGCGAACGCGGATCGCGCCGATGTGCCGTACGTGATCGTCGCCGACAGCATCAAGATCCCCGATGACTGGACGGAGATCGAGGTCGGCAAAGGCGCACGCCAGAAGCCCGATGCGCCTGCTTTTAGCGGCGGCAAGTCCGACTTCAATTCACCGTCCCCGGATGACCCACCCAAGTCCGGCGAAAACAACAAGGGCGCCGGGGGATTCCAGGGCCGTCGCAAGCCGCCTGCAGGTGGCGGCCAGATGCCTGGCATGGGACAGGGCCTAGGCCTGAGCGGTAGTGGCGAGGGTGCCGGGGATGGTTCCGGAGATGGGTCGACCGGTGGTGGCGGGAGTTGGTCCGACGGCACGGATGGTGGCAGCCGGAGCCGTCGCAGGACCGGTGGTGCAGCCACGGGTGCCGAAGCCGAGGCGATCAAGGTCCTTGACGAGGCTCGCATCGGCGAGGCCCCGAGCACCTATCAGGCAGGCGAGGTGTTCTATGTCGGCGATGTGACCTTCGAGGTCGAACTCCGCGATCCCCGGGGCGCTTCCGCAGCGGTGCCTGCCGAGGGAACCCAGTGATGGCGAAGCCGAACATCAAGTTCGACCTGAAGGGGATCAAACTCAACCCGCAGAAGGTCAAGGTGCTCGCGGGGAAGTACGGCTTGGTGATCGTTGGCGGCATCGTGCTGATCGCGGCTCCGGTCGCCGCGTACATCGCAGCGGATGGCATGAACGGCACGTTGGCCGCCGATGCCGCAGCCCGTGCCGACAAGTTCAACGACCTCAAGGCGATTCGCACGGCCGAGGTGTCGCTGGCGCTGCCCGGCCAGGAACCGTTCTCGCAGCAGGGCTTGGTGATCAACCAGAAGTTGATCGACCAGTACAAGCAACGCTTGGACTCCGTGTCCAAGCAGAGCGTGGCCACTCGCGAACTCGCGGTGAAGCACAATCGCAAGGACCGCGAGCCGTTCGTGGGCATGCGCCTCGCCATGGGCGACCCTGCGCTGAAGGAACTGCCCCTCCTCGTCTTCGATCGTCTGGAGAAGGAGTATGTGCAGTTGTTGGCCTCGATGGGGGCCGGAGATCCCTTCCCCGAAGTCGACATGGTCGCGGAACTCTCGCGCCGCCGCTCGCAAGTCATCGATGCCGAGTTCGGCGCGAAGGCCGAGGGCGAACTCACTCCCGAGGAGCGGACATCGCTCGGCACGAAGCTGGCCGACGAGCGCCTCGCGCGCTACTGCGAGCACGCGCGCCAAATCTCGTTCTATGCCGATGCGGCTTCGATCGGCGCGCCAGACAAGTCGCTCCGCACCACCAAGCTCAAGCCCTTCACCCTGTTCCTCATGCAGTGGAACTACTGGGTCGCCGAGGATGTGCTCGCGGCGCTGAAGGCGGCCAACGGCGAGAGGGATGTGCTGCAGGGCCCGGTCAAGCGCATCCTTGCCCTGTCGTCGACGCTGCAGGCACCCTCGGTGGCCGCAGCCCCGGCCGATGGCGCTGCTGCCGGCGATGGTGCCGAACCTCCTCCTCCGCCTGTCGACGATGGATCGGGTGCCGCGGCAGCCGGTGGCGATGCCGCCGTCGTCGCCGGATCCACTGGCGAGCCCGTCAATCCCGAAGCACCGCTGCCCGCGGCGGACTACTCGAAGTCCTTCACGGGGCGCTCGACCAACCAACTCTTCGACATCGTCACCTGTGAAGTACGACTGATCGTCGAGACGTCGTCCATTCCGCAGGTCATGGACCAACTGGCCCGGCGGAACTTCATCACGGTCACCGATGTCAAGCTCCGGCCGGTTGATTCCTTTGCGGCCGCCGAAGAGGGCTTCATGTACGGTGCGGCACCGGTCTCGGCCGTGTCTCTCAAGCTCGAGACCGTCTGGCTGCGCGAGTGGACCGGCCCATTCATGCCGGATGACCTTCGGACTCGTCTCAATACTTCGGGCATGCTGCTTGGTGCCGGTGCCGCGGCAGCAGATGCGCCGACCGATGGAACCGATCCGGCCGCCGCAGCGGCGGATGCACCGCAAGGCTGATTGACCAGAGGCAATCTCAACACCCCGATCAACGGAGAGCAGACATGGGAAGCAAGATCAACCCCTTCGAGCAGCATGTCGAGAAATTCGTGCTTGGCATCGCGGTCCTGGGAGTCATCGCCGTTGGTGCGTGGGAGTTCGGCGTCAACGAATCGACGGTCACCTTTGGTGGCAAGAAGGTCCCCATCGCCACCATCGACGGCGAGTTGGACAGGGAAGCGCAGAGTCTGCAGAGCAGATTGCGCGATGAGGCCGAGCCCGGCGTTGCGTTCCCGGAGCTGAAGCGGGCCACCAGTGTGCTCTTCGCGGAGCGTCTGCAGCAGGGATCAGGAGCAGACGCATCGATCCCGGCGAACGGACCGAACCTGGCCGCGGTCCTGGTGAAGGATGGCTTGTCGAAGGATGTCACCTATCACGCGCCCATGTTCGGTGCGCCGACCTCGCTCCTCGTGCAGTCGACCTCGGATGCGGTGACCGACGAGGCCAGGTCCACCTTCAAGGAGTTCCTCGACCCGGTTCTTCCGGATGGTGTCGCCGACATCACCTGGGTTACGCCCTCCGCACTGATCGATCTTGAGGCCATGCGCACCGAACTCGGGTCCTCGGGGGGCGGCGACTCCAAGGCCATACCCACGCGCTGGTGGGGAAACACGCTCCTGATCGCGGATGTGGTGTTCGAGCGCCAGGAACTTCGCGAAGACGGTTCGTGGGGCCCAGCCACCGTGGTTGATCCGGTCGGCACCCAGTTGGCTGCGGAGCTCTCGTTCCGCAAGGAGCTCGAGGCCAGCCCGGCGCCTCCTGAACTTCGCGGCACGATTGTCGAAACCTTGAAGCAACACACTGAGCAGCAGCTCGTGCTGCGCCCCGAGTTCTATGAAACCAAGCACGGCCGCTGGCTTGAACCCAGTGATGCGGCACCAGCGGCGCCGGTTGGGCTCTCTGATGAGGAACTCCGCAAGCTTCGAGAACTCAACAAGGCGCAAGATGCCCTGAAGAAGCTTGAAGCGCAGCGCGTGCGCCTCGAGGCTGAACTCAAGGAACTCGGCGGGCGGCTCGATGCTCCCGCGGGCGACGACAAGAAGAAGGACAAGGACAACAAGTCGTCGGGTGCCGGTGGTGATGGTGGTGGTGGCATGGGCGGTGGCATGGGCGGTGGCGGCATGAGTGGTCGTCGCGACCCGAATGCAGGCAAGGATGCCGAGAAGGACAAGAAGCGCATCCAAAAGACCAAGTTGCTGGATCAGGTCGTCAAGGACATCGAGGCCAAGAAGAAGCAAGTCATTGCGTTGGGTGGCACACCAAAGGAACCCGAGAAGGAGGCGAATGAACTCGACTTGGCCAAGGCCCCTTCAGTCCGCGTCTGGACGCATGATGTCAAGGTGAAGCCAGGGGGAACGTACCGATACCGCTGTTCGGTGAAGCTCCTGAACCCGTTCCTGGGCAAGGGATCCGTGCTGACGGCGGCCCAGCAGCCTCTGGCCAAGGTCTCATCGATCGCCTCGGCCACCAGCGTCTGGAGCGCTTCCTACACCGTTCCACGTGAGCTCGCCATCTTCGTGACGGGGGCGAACCCGCGCGGGCGCGGTCAGGCAACCCTCGAGGTCTACCGCCTGCATGACGGGCAGCGTCGGATGGAGAGCTTCACGGTCAGCCCCGGCGATCGCATCGGTCAGGTCGCGTCATCCAAGAGCGAGAGTGCTGGCGTGGACTACACGACCGATTGGTTCCTCGTCGACATCTTCGTTGATGCGAAGGTCGTCAATCCGAAACCCGATGACGAGGCTGACCCCAGTGACCGGATCGTCGTGGTCATTCAGGATCTCCGTGGCAAGTTGTTGGAGTACCGGGCGCCTCGGGTGGACAGGGGCAGCGCTGCGCGCGCGACCCTGAAGAGCGAAGTGGAGCAAGCCAAGGCGGGCGCAACCGTGAATCCCGCAGTCGATGCGCCGCCCTCGGGGGGTGCACCAACGGGGCCCGCGGGCGGACCGGGAGCCTGACCCTTCCTCCATTGAAGATCCAACGCCCGGCCCGATGCCGGGCGTTTTTATGAGCGATTGGTGGTCCACCGGCGTAGGGCCGTACACCATCGCCGTGTCTTGACAGAGGGCGTGGCTTCAGTATCATCGACCCTCCGCCCATCGTTTCTGCGATGTGTGGCAGCCTTGCAAATCAGGGCTGATTTCATTGACAATCAGGAAACGTAGGTGTCGTGTGCTGACCAAGCGCGCGCACGGTTCATGCGAGCCGTGCGAAGCGGAGGTGCAGCAACACCGAGTGAATTAGAAACACGAGCAGCTTGAGGGCTGCTTCGGCGCCTAGCCGAAGCGGATGGTCGCATATGCCGGCCGTCCTGGTGCGTCAACGACGGTGTGTGGTTGACGTGGCCAAGCTAGAAAGGGCACATGGTGGATGCCTTGGTGTCAAGAGGCGATGAAGGACGTTGGAACCTGCGATAAGCCCAAGGGAGTTGGTAACCGAACTGTGATCTTGGGATCTCCGAATGGGGCAACCCGGCCCGCAAGGGTCACTCATGCCTGAATGCATAGGGCATGCAGAGCGAACGCAGCGAACTGAAACATCTCAGTAGCTGCAGGAAAGGAAAGCAACAGCGACTCCGCAAGTAGCGCCGAGCGAACGCGGATCTCAGCAGAAGCGTTGTGAACCACTTGAATGGTGGACCACAGAAGGTGATAGTCCTGTATCGACGTGACTGTGAATGGCCTAGAGTAGGGTCAGGCTCGAGAAACCTGGCCTGAACATGGGGGGACCACCCTCCAAGCCTGAGTACTCCTTGACAACCGATAGTGAACCAGTAAGGCGACTGAACGGTGAAAAGCACTCCGATAAGGAGAGTGAAAAGTACCTGAAACCATGTGCTTACACAGCGGTCACGGCCCGTCAGGGTTGTGGCGTGCCTTTTGCATAATGAGCTGGCGAGTTACTCTTTGCGGCAAGGCTAAGCCGTTACGCGGCGCAGCCGAAGGGAAACCGAGTCTGACAAGGGCGAAAAGTCGCAGGGGGTAGGCGCGAAACCGGTTGATCTACCCATGGGCAGGTTGAAGGGCGGGTAACACCGCCTGGAGGACCGAAGCCGTGAACGTTGAAAAGTTCTGGCATGACCTGTGGGGAGGGCTTACAGTGCAATCATAACCGGAGATATCTCGTTCTCCTCGAAATAGTTTTGGGACTAGCCTCAGCTAAACAGGACACGGGGGTAGAGCTACTGAATGGATTCGAGGGCCTTCCCGGCTACTCAGTCCAATTAAACTCCGAATACCGTGTCTGAAGCGCTGGGAGTAAGTCTGCGGGCGATAATGTCCGTGGTCAAAAGGGAAACAACCCAGACCATCTGATAAGGCCCCTAAACGACACTCAGTTACTAAGGTAGTCAGATTGCTGTGACAGCCAGGATGTTGGCTTAGAAGCAGCCACCATTTAAAAAGTGCGTAACAGCTTACTGGTCGAGGAATCTGGCGCCGATAATTATCGGGAATAAGTGTCGTGCCGAATCAGTGGACTCGCAAGAGTGGTAGAGGAGCGTCGCTATCAGCGTTGAAGCTTTCCCGGCAAGGGTTGGTCGAGCGATAGCAAGTGAATATGCCAGCTTGAGTAACGATTAATGGAGTGAGAATCTCCATCGCCGAATACCCAAGGGTTCCCGGGCAAGGTCAATCCGCCCGGGGTTAGGCGGATCCTAAGGCAAGGCCGAAAGGCGTAGTCGATGGACAGCCGGTCAACATTCCGGCCCCCTTGCATGAGGTTCGATGCGTGCGTGACGGATCGCAAAGTTCAACCAGACTGTGAAGTGTCCAGGTTGGATGGCGCGGTTCCAAGAAAAACCGCAACGCTACGAATGCAAGGTCCGTACCAAAACTGACACAGGTGGGTGTGGTGAATAACCTCAGGCGCTCGAGAAAACGGTCGTGAAGGAACTAGGCAAATTGACCCCGTACGTTCGCAATAAGGGGGCCCTCCTCGCAAGAGAGGGCGCAGAGAAAAGGCTCTGGGAACTGTTTATCAAAAACACAGCACAGTGCTAACTCGTAAGAGGATGTATACTGTGTGACGCCTGCCCGGTGCTGGAACGTCAAAGAAGCTGGTTAGCGCAAGCAAAGCTAGCGACTGAAGCGCCAGTAAACGGCGGCCGTAACTCTGACGGTCCTAAGGTAGCGAAATTCCTTGTCGGGTAAGTTCCGACGCGCATCAATGGCGTAATCACTGGAGCACTGTCTCCACGACCGACTCGGTGAAATAGTAGTGGCGGTGAAGATGCCGCCTACCCGTGGCAAGACGGAAAGACCCCGTGGACCTTTACTGTACGCTTGCAGTGGTCATGGATTTGAACTGCGTAGGATAGGTGGGAGACTTTGAAGTCCCAATCTCGGTTGGGATGGAGTCATTGGTGAAATACCACCCTGTTTGGATTCGTGGCCTAACCTGGATACCCGTGAAGCCGGGCCAGGGACACTGCATGCCGGGCAGTTTGACTGGGGCGGTCTCCTCCCAAACATTAACGGAGGAGTGCAAAGGTTGGCTCAGCGCGGTTGGAAACCGCGCACAGAGTGCAAGAGCACAAGCCAGCTTTAGTGCGAGTCATACAGGACCAGCACTCACGAAAGTGGGCTCTAGTGACCCGGCGATCCCGTGTGGAAGGGTCGTCGCTCAACGGATAAAAGGTACCCCGGGGATAACAGGCTGATCGCTCCCGAGCGTCCATAGCGGCGGAGCGGTTTGGCACCTCGATGTCGGCTCTTCGCATCCTGGGGCTGAAGGCGGTCCCAAGGGTTGGGCTGTTCGCCCATTAAAGCGGAACGCGAGCTGGGTTCAGACCGGCGTGAGCCAGGTCGGTCCCTATCTGTCATGGGCGCAGGAATACTGACGGGATACATCTTTAGTACGAGAGGATTGGGATGGACGTACCCCTGGTGTGCCAGTTGGACCGCTCGGTCCACAGCTGGGTAGCTAAGTACGGCAGGGATAATCGCTGAAAGCATCTAAGCGAGAAGCCCACCCGGAGATAAGTATTCCATGTCGCAAGACGAGAGACCCCCGGTAGACCACCGGGTTGATAGGCCGCACGTGCAAGCGCAGTAATGCGTTCAGCGAAGCGGTACTAACGGTCGATTGCTTGGCCTTGTCTACCAGCCACCGTCGTCAGACGGTCTGGTGTCCAGGCTCCAAGCCTTCAAGCGTCTCGTGTTTAAGGCTCGAGTGTCTCGGCCAATGGGCCGGGCACGACACCCGTTTCCTAGTCATCTCTCCAGGCTCGCCGACAGGCGTGTCTGGGGTTTGTCGGTGACGATAGCCAAGGGGTCACACCTGTTCCCATCCCGAACACAGCAGTTAAGACCTTGGCGCCGATGATACTGCTCAGCGGGAAAGTAGGTCATCGCCGACTTCATGGGCCCTCTTGGTGAACGCCAGGGGGGCCCTTTTCGTTTTTGACGTGCTCCTCGGCCCAGAGCCCTTCCGATACCATGTGGCGGGCAGGGGCGTACCCACACTCGCCAACGTTCACTCGTTTGGTTCGCGCCACCCAGGAGCGTCACGATGGGCATGTTCAAGGTCTATGTCGGGAATCTGGATCGCAAGGCGACCGCGGACGATGTTCGCACGCTCTTCGTGGCTTTCCCCGATGTCGAGGACATTGCCCTGGCGACTGACAAGGAAGGCAACAGCCGCTGCTTCGCGATCGTCATGTTCCGTGACAAGCAGCGCGGTCAGCTGGCCATCGAAGTCCTGCTCGGCAAGAAGATGCACGGCCGCGAACTCGTCATCAACGAGGTCCAGAAGAAGCCCAAGGGCGGTGCGGCGGAGAAGCCCGCTGCCCGCGGCCCCTTCGGCCCAAGGGGGCCGGGCGGCGCGGGGCGTGGTCCGGGTGGTCCGCGCGGCCTTGGCGGTGCCTCACGCGGGCTTGGCGGTGCCTCACGCGGGCTTGGCGGTGCCTCACGCGGGCTTGGTGGACCACGCGGCCCCGGCGGAGCTGAACGCGGCTCGGGTGCGCCTCGGGGCGAAGGCGGCCCTCGGGGCGACCGAGAAGGCGGGTCAGGCGGTTTCAGCCGCAATCCGCGGCGCAGTCCAGGAGCATCAGGCAATCGACCCAGTGGTGATCGGCCCGGTTCTGGCACATCGCTCCCAAGTGGACCCTCGGCAGGTTCACCACGCCTTGGTGGCTCTTCCGGCAGTGGCGAGGGTGGCCCCCTTGGCCCGCGATCGCGATCTGGTCAGCAAGATCGACCCGGCGGCACCCCTCATTCGGCCGGTCGCGGTGAGGGCGGTGTTGGTCCCGCGGGACCGCTGAAGGATCGCCCTGACGAGCCCAAGCAGGCGTCGGATGGATCCCAGAGCGGGTCCTCCTAACGCTCAGGGGGCTGTACACGATGCCATCGCTTGAGTTCAGGTCGCTGACCGGCCAGCAGAAGGTCGAGGTGCATGAGGCTGGTGTGACCATTGGCCGTCATCCCGACAACGTGATCTCGATGCCGCACGACGAGGCGATGAGCCGCAAACACTGCGTGGTCGAGCCGGGGACGACGATCGGGACATGGCTCGTGCGCGATCTCCAGTCCCGCAATGGCGTGCGTGTGAATGGCGCGCGCGTCATCGACCAGACCCTGGTGCACGATGATGTGCTTCGCGTTGGTTCAACCGACTTCCGCTTTGTCGACATCGATGCCGTGGCACCGCTTGAGCCGATCGCCGAGGACGATCCGGTGAGGGTGGCGCGCAAGCCGGACTTCGATGCCCCGGCACTTGCCGCACAAGGAACGATCGACTTCGACCCGGACTCGATCACCAGCGACACCTCATATGCCCAGCAGCTGGGGCGCATCATCGATGGTGCGCCGAACAAGACCTTCACGGACCGCGAGATCGCGCTCATGGACTGCAAGGGCACCACGATCCACGGCGCCTCGGCTGCCGGTGTCCGTCGTGCGAAGGACGAGGATTCCGAGAGCATTCGCCTGTTCAAGTTGCTGCTGCTTGCGTGCTTCCGCGCGCGTGCCACCGACCTGCACATGGAGCCCAAGCAGGATCGATCGGCGATCCGACTGCGCGTCGATGGCGTCATGGTGCCCGCGTGCGACCTGCACCCATCACTGGCCAAGCGTGTGCTGGGCGTGGTCAAGATCCTCTGCGAGATCGACATCACGCAGCGGGGCATCGTGCAGGAAGGCCACTTCGGCGTGATGGTGCAGGGGCGCCGGGTCGACTACCGCGTCAGCCTGACGCCGAGCATGCACGGGCAGAAGCTCGTGATCCGCGTACTGGACCAATCCAACGCTCCCGCGCGCCTGAGCGACCTGGGCATGCTGCCCTGGATGTACGGCAAGGTGCGTGATGTGGCGCGCCGCGACAGCGGCATGGTGCTCACGTGCGGACCGACCGGCAGCGGCAAGACCACCACGACCTACAGTTGCCTGCGCGAGATCGACTTCGAGACGCGCAATGTGCTCACGATCGAGGATCCGGTCGAGTACTACCTCGATGGCTGCACGCAGATCCCCATCGACCACAAGCAGGGCAACTCCTTCGGGCAGATCCTGCGCAGCGTGCTTCGGCAGGATCCCGATGTGATCTTCGTGGGCGAGATCCGCGACATCGAGACGGCCACGGTGGGGATGCAGGCGGCCATGACGGGCCACCTTGTCTACAGCACCGTCCACTCGAAGGACACGATCGGCGCGGTGTTCCGCCTGCTCGACCTCGGCGTGGAGTCCTACCTGGTGGCCAACGCCCTGTCATTGATCATCGCGCAGCGTCTGGTCCGCGTGCTGTGCCACGACTGCCGGCGCCCGGTCGCACCAACGCCGGCACAGACGCTCAAGATGGGGGCGCATGTGAAGGGCATGTCGAAGGTCTTCACGCCAGTCGGTTGCCCGGCCTGCCTGCGCACGGGCTACCACGGCCGCCGTGCATTGTTCGAGGTGCTCGAGTTCAACGATGCACTCCGCGATGTGGTGCTGAAGCGTCCCACGATCACCGACATGAAGGCGGTCCTCTCGACCGGGCTCTTCGCGAGCTTGCAGCAGTTCGGTTGGCAACTCGTGGCTGCCGGCGAGACGAATGTCGAGGAGATCGACCGCGTGGCAGGCACGGGATGAGCGACGAGTGTCCGTTTGCGACTCTGGGCCTCGTGCCATCATGGCCCGTCGATGCCGCGAGTGTGCGTCGGGCACGGCTTGGGGCGGCGGCGCGGTTCCATCCGGATCGTGCCGGCAATGCGGTTGAGCGTCTGGACTTCGAGGTGCGCATGGGATCGGCGAACCGGGCTGCCGAGCAGCTGTTGGATCCAGTCCTTGCTGCAGGGGCCTTGCTCCGCGCCGCCGCGATCGACGCGACCGAGCTGCCGCTTCCGCCCATGGAGTTGGCAGAGCTGCTTGAGCGTCGTGAGTGGTTCGACGAGCGGATCGGTGGCAATGCCGACGCAAGGGCCGAAGCCCGTGCTTGGGCAGCGAGCGAGCGTGCATCGTTGGTGTCGAAGTTCGGCGCCGCGTTGGTCGACGGTCGCGCGTCCGGTGCATGGTCGGAGGCGCGTCGGGTGATCGCTCGGCTCCGGGCGTTGGCCCGCATGACGGATGCCGGCATCGTGCGCCAAGGATGATCGATGGCCCTCGACCCTGCCTATGTCTCGCTGGTTGCAGCGCTGCCACCCTTGATCGTGGCCAGTGGGCTGTGCAGCGCGAGCGAGACGGTGCTGTTCGGGCTCTCGCAAGCAGACCGGATTCACCTGAAGGAATCGCACCCGCGGATCGCAGGCATCGTCGACTCGATGCTCGGTGAACCCGCCGGCCTGCTCACGACGATCCTGCTCGCGAACATCACGATCAACGGCACCTACTTCGCCGCAGCGAGCGTCATCGCGCTGCATGAGCCGGATCCTGCGTGGCAGGTTGGCATCAGTATCGCGCTGCTCGTGACCATCGTGCTGGTTGGCGAGGTGATCCCGAAGATGGCGGCCAACGCCTTCCGAGGCAAACTGGTGCTGGTGCTGGCCCCGATGCTCTTTGCGCTGCATGTCTTCCTGAAGCCTGCGCGCTGGGCCATCACGCGGAGCGTGGCCGAGCCGGTGGCGAGGCTCACGCGCGCGGATCGCGTCCAGCAGGTGACTGAGAGCGATCTTGACGCACTGGTGGACCTGTCGGCTCGGCAGGGCGAGATCGGTAGCGTGGAGCGGGAGTTCATCCAGCGCCTGATCCGCTACCGCCGCGTCCGAGTGCGTGATGTGATGACGCCGCGTGTCGAGCTGGCCATGGTGTCCCGGGCGTCCGGTCGCGCTGCCGTCGTCGAGGCCTGCCGGGGGCATCGCGTCAAGCGGCTTGTCGTGCACGGTGCGCGCACCGATGATGTGCTCGGGCTGCTCGATGTGCGGGGCTACCTGCTTGATGTTCGTGGCGATCAGGCTCCGATGGAGCCGCACCTGCAGCGACCGAGTTTCGTGCCCGAGGTCGCCACGCTCGAGCAGCTTGGGAGCTTCTTCCGGGCCGAGTCCGTCGACCTGGCGATCGTGGTCGATGAGTACGGCGGGCTTGCGGGCGTCGTGGCGGTCGAGGATGCGGTCGAGGAGATCGTGGGCGACATCCCCGCTCCGGGTGAGCGTTCGGTCGAGGCGCCACGCGAGGTCGAGCCGGGCGCATGGAGTGCGCGTGGCGATGTGACCGTGGTCGCCGTGTCGCAGGCACTGGGTACGGATGTCCCTGATGTGCATGCTTCCACGATCGGGGGTCTGGCCGTGGAGCTCGCGGGCGGCGTACCCAAGGTGGGCCGTCGGCTGCTGTGCGATGGCATGGAGATCGAGGTGCTGGCCGTCGAGCATGGCACGGTGCGCTCCGTGCTGGTACGCAAGCGGGAGGCTGGCCATGTCGCCTGAGTTGATGACCGGCCTTGCCTTGCTGCTCATCGGGCTCGGGGCCTCCGCGCTGTGCAGCGGCATCGAGACGGGCCTCTACACGATCAATCGCGTGAGGCTGGCCGTGCGCGTCGGTCGCGGCGACCGGGCTGCACTGCGGATCCGCGAAGAACTGCTTCGGCCCAACCGTATGCTCGCGACCATCTTGGTGGGGAACAATGTGGCGCACTACATCCAGAGTGCCGGGGCGACCGTCTTCCTGGAGACCATGCAGTGGACGCCGACGCAGATGACGATCGCCAACGCCGTGGTGCTCACCCCGATGGTGTTCCTGCTCGGGGAGTTGCTGCCCAAGGACCTGTACCGAGCGCACACGGATCGATTGGTGTACGCAACGGTCTGGTGGGTGCGGATCCTGCGGGTCGTCTTCTCGATCATCCCGCTCGTGCCCTTGGTCCGCGCGACCGGTGAATTCGTGCTCTGGATGCTCGGCGTCAGGCCCCAGGATCTGGCGACCCAGCGGGACCGCGTGGGCACGCTGATCCGCGAGGGGGCCGGCAGTGGTGTCCTGGGCGAGGAGCAACTGGCGGTCGTGGATCGTGCGCTTGGCATGCGCGGCCGCCCCATCATCAATCACGCCGTGCCGTGGCGCAAGGTCGTGGCCATCCGCATGGATGCTGATCGTGGCCTGCGTGAGCGCGCGCTCCGTGAGTATGCCTTCAGCCGGTTCCCCGTGACGAGTGCCGATGGCCAGGTGCTCGGCGTGCTGCACGCGCTCGATGTGCTGATCGATCCCGTGCGCCCGACATCGGGCCTCATGCGGCCAGCGCTCGTGCTCGCGCCTGACGCGGCCGTCGGGGATGCGATCGCAGCCATGCGAAAGGCTCGCTCCACTCTGGCAGTGATCCGAGGAACCGATGGCCGGCCGCAGGGAATCGTGGCGCTGCGTGACTTGGTGCAGCCCATCGTCGGGCGGCTCTCGGGGTGGTAGCTGCCGTTGATCCGTGCTATGCTCGAACGCCCCGCGCCGGTAGCTCAGTTGGCTAGAGCACACCCCTGATAAGGGTGAGGTCGAAGGTTCGATTCCTTTCCGGCGCATTCTGAGTCGCGGCCCTTCGGCCGCGAGCAAGGCATCGCGGATCGACGGGTGGCGAGCGCGGCCCTCCGGCCGCGGGCTGAGTCGCGGCCCTTCGGCCGCGAGCAAGGCATCGCGGATCGACGGGTGGCGAGCGCGGCCCTTCGGCCGCGGGCTGAGTCGCAGCCCTCCGGCCGCGGGCTGAGTCGCG
>Ga0194131_10002111_pt1 | contig 33058 bp, 32 predicted proteins | sample TA2KigO120mmetaG_FD_148631 | JGI IMG/M metagenome (GOLD analysis project Ga0194131, IMG submission 148631) | Freshwater microbial communities from Lake Tanganyika, Tanzania - TA2015053 Kigoma Offshore 120m | ecosystem: Environmental > Aquatic > Freshwater > Lake | place: Tanzania: Lake...
CGGCGACGCCCGCTCCAGGCTGCGCCGGGCCGTGGCGAAGCTGCGGCGCAACGGTCACAGCCCGGTGCCGCTGCTGAACTCGATCTGGGCGGCCGGCCACAGCCCCCCCAAGGCCTACCTCGCGATCGACTCCAGGCTCCGCTCGCTGCTGCGCAGCTCGCCACGTCCCTACCGGACATCGACCGCGTTCTCCGCGGCGAGCCCCGGGCCGCCGCCCGGCCGCGGCCATCGCGGCGGCGTCAAGGCCTATTCGAGCGCGGACGAGATGGTCGTCAGCTGCAACGACTACCCGATGCTGTGGAAGAAGCAGGCGACCCGCGCCGAGCGTCGCAAACAGCTGAAGCGCTCGATTGAGAGCTACCCGCGCCGCCGCTTCGCCCCGTTCCTGCCTGCCGAGGTCGCGCGCTCGATCTTCCTCGCCTACCGCTACTGCCTGACCGCGCCCCCGCCCGGCCCCCTGTACGAGCCCCCGCAGCCGCCCGGCGTGAAGGCCCCGCGCGCACCCGTGCTGGTCGTCTCAGGCGAGATGGACGACGTCACCACCCCGATCGAGGGGCGCTACGCGGCCCGCGACTTCCCCAACGCCCGCCGGCTCGTCGTCCGCAACGCCGGTCACGTCGACGCCCTCTACTACCCCAAGCGCCGTGCCGCCCGCGCGATCAGGGCGTTTCTCGCGCGCCACGGCTAGCCGGCCGCACACGCATGACGGCCCCTAGATCTGAATCGACTTGACCTCGAGGAACTCCTCGAGGCCGAAGCGGCCGAGCTCGCGGCCGTGGCCGGACTGCTTGTAACCGCCGAAAGGCGCCATCGGGTTGAAGGTGGCGCCGTTGATCTGCACCTGGCCTGTGCGCATGCGCCGCGCGAACGCTCTCGCGCGCTCGGGGTCAGCCGACCAGACCCCGCCGTCGAGGCCGTAGACGGTGCCGTTGGCGATCTCGGCCGCCTCGTCCTCGTCGTCGTAGGGGATGATCGAGAGCACCGGGCCGAAGATCTCCTCCTGGGCGATCGTCATCTCCGGGGTCACCTCGCTGAACACGGTCGGCGCCACGAAGTAGCCGCGCTCCAGGCCCTCGGGCGCCTCGGCGCCGCCGGCGACCAGCTTCGCCCCCTCCTCGGTGCCCTTGGCGATGTAGGAGCGCACGCGCTCGCGCTGGGCCTCGGAGACGAGCGGGCCCATTCGCGTCCCGTCGGCGAAGGGGTCTCCGGGGGTGATCATCTCGGCCGTCCCCGCCGCGATCTGCTCGGCCTCGGCGAGCCTCGCGCGCGGCACCAGCATCCTCGTGTGGGCGCTGCAGGTCTGGCCGGAGTTGAGGAAGCAGTTGGCGACGCCGTAGGGGATCGCCTTGCCGAGGTCGGCGTCGTCCAGGATCACGTTGGCGGACTTGCCTCCCAGCTCAAGCGAGACCCGCTTCACGTTCTGGGCCGCGGCCTCGCTGACCAGCTTGCCAGCCCTGGTCGAGCCGGTGAAGGAGACCATGTCGACGCCGGCGTGGGCGGCGATCGCGGCGCCGACCTCGGGGCCGAAGCCGGTCACCAGGTTGAAGACGCCCGCGGGCAGCCCCAGCTCGTCGATCACCTCGGCCAGCACGAAGGCGCTCAGCGGCGTCACCTCGCTCGGCTTGGCCACCACCGAGCAGCCGGCGGCGAGCGCGGGCGCCACCTTGGCGCAGAGCTGGTGCAGGGGGTAGTTCCAGGGGGTGATCGCGCCGACGACCCCGATCGGCTCCCGCACGACCTCGGAGTTGCCGACCCGCTCGGTCCAGGCGACCTCCCGCGCGACCTGCGCGGTGCCCCCGAAGTCCATCGCCGGCAGCCCCGCCTGGATCGTGCGCGACTGCGCCAGCGGCATCCCCACCTCGGCGGCGATCAGCGCCGCCAGCTCGTCGCCGCGGGCGGCGACCGCCGCGGCTATCCCCTCGAGCGTGTCCAGCCGCGTCTCCAGCGGCGCCTGCGACCAGGCCTCGAAGGCGGGGCGCGCCGCGGCGACCGCGCGGTCGACGTCCTCGGGGGTGCCCTCGGGGACGGTGCCGATCACCTCCTCGGTGGTGGAGTCGATCACCTCGATCGAGCCCGTGCCGGCCGGCTGGACCCACTCCCCCCCGATGTAGAGGCGGTCGCGGGTGACCGGCTCGCTCGGATGGCCGGGGGTGGCCGCTGCCGGGGCCTCAGTTGCCAACGGGGATCTCCCGGTCGGCCTCGGATGCGGTGGGAACGGCCGCGCCGGCGTCCTCGGCGATCGCCTCGGCGGCGCGCCGCGCCAGCGCCATGATCGTGATCATCGGGTTGGTCCCCGACGCGGTCGGGAAGGCGCTCGCGTCGCCGATCCAGACGCCCTTGGTGTCGTGCAGCTCGCCGCGGGGGTCGGCCACAGAGGTCTCGGGGTCGGCGCCCATCCTGCATGTCCCCATCTGGTGGGCGCTGAACAGCCGGTGGCCGCCCATGCGGAAGGGGACGCGCTGGATCCCGTCGATGTAGGCGTCGAGGTCGTCGCCGCGGCGCCAGGTGGGCGCGCCGCCGGCGAGCGCGGTGATCGTGTGCGCCCCGGCCGCCTCGTGCAGCCTGGCCTGCGCGTCGAGGCCCCGGCGCAGGTTGGCGACGTCGACCTCGTCGCTGACCGAGTACATCGGCACGGCCTCGCCGGCGGCGTCGATGCCGACGCTGCCGTGGCCGCGGTCGCGGGTGAGCCCGATGAAGGTGCCGCCGTTGCGGAACTGGGTCATGCGCTGCTTGTGGTCGGCGCCCGAGGTCCAGGGCGTGGCCGAGCCGATCAGCCCCGGCGCGTACTGCGCGGTCTCGACCAGCAGCCCGTAGCCGTCGCCGGTGTTCGCGAACTCGTCGCAGAGCGCCGCCTGCGGCGGTCCCCACCAGGCCCGCTGGTCATCGCCGTAGACGCCGAAGACCGCGGTGCAGGGATGCAGGCGCAGGTGCTGACCGGCGGCGGGGCCGCCGATGCCCGAGCGCAGCAGCAGCGCCGGGGACTCGAGCGAGCCCGAGGCGACGACCACCCGCGGCGCCCTTACCGTGAGCTGCGCCGTGCGGCCCTCGGGGTCCATCCAGCCGTGGGTCGCCTCGACGCCCGCGGCGCGGCCTCCCTCGACGATCAGCTTCGAGGCGCGGCAGTCGGCGATCAGCCTGGCGCCGTGCGCCTGGGCGTCGGCGAGCCAGGTGCGGTCGGCGCTGCGCTTGCTGCCCGACTGGTCGCCGAAGCCCGTGTAGGCGGCGTGGATGGGGTCATAGGTGTCGGGATCGGCGTTGCGCGTGATCCGGGCGAAGCTCCAGCCGAGCGCCTCGCAGGCCTCGGCCATGCGCTGCTGCGGGCCGTTCAGGTCAGAGCAGGAGTCGGTCACGCCGAGCCGCTCCCAGACGGCGTCCAGGTGGCGGTCGAAGTCGGCGCCGTCGAGGCCCTCCAGCCCGTGCTCGGAGGCCCACTGCTCGCGCACGTGCGGCTTCGTCCGCAGGCAGTTGGTCCAGTTGATCGTGGTGCCGCCGCCCAGGGTGGTGCCGGACATCAGGCTGACGTTGCCGTCCGCCGTCGGCGTCGGCCCGCCGCGCCAGTACATCTCCTGGTAGGCCTTGAACTCGAGCTGCGCGAAGTCGGACTCGTTGAAGTAGCCGGCCGCGTCGAGCACGACGACGTCGAGGCCGCGCTCGGCCAGGGTGGCGGCGATCACGGCGCCCCCGGCGCCGGAGCCGACGATGCAGACGTCGGCCTCGATCTCCTCGTCGCCGGAGGGCCGGTGCGCCTCGAGCGTCTTCGGCACCTCGGGCGCCGGTGAGACCGGGCCCGGGTAGCCGAGCACCCGCCAGTTCACGTTCTGCCCCTCGGCGTCGGGCGCGCCGTAGGTGATGAACAGGGTCATCCCGACCAGGGCCGCGACGCCGGCCCCGGCCTCGGGACCGGAGAGCGAGACGTTGCGCAGGATCTGCTCCCGCGACGCCTGGCTCGGCGCCCGCAGGATCCCCTGCGCCCCGATCGCGTCGATCAGCTGCGCAAGACCGGCGCGCATGGCCTCGTCCGGGATGCCGTCGATCAGCTGCTCGACGCCGAGGTCGATGCCCATCTGGGTCGCGCTGCGACCCCAGAAGCCGTCGGGATCTGGCTCGCGCTCGATCGGGGGCACCACCGTGTCGCAGATCGCCGCCAGCACCTTGCGCTCGGCCTCGCCCAGCGCGCCGGTGGTCTGCTCCTCGGCCACGAGCAAGACTCTAATGCCCCGAGGCTCAGGTCAGCACGAAGTAGTCGCGGTGCACGGCCTCCTCGGAGGCGTGGGGCAGCAGCTCGCGCACCTGCTCGCTGCGCATCCCCTTGATCCTCCGCAGCTCGGCGGCCGAGTAGTTGACGATGCCACGGCCGATCGGCTCGGATTCGGCCTCCCCCGCGCCGCGCACCTCGACCGCGTCGCCGGCATCGAACTCGCCCTCGACCTCGGTGATCCCGACGGGCAGCAGGCTGCTGCCCGCCTCGCGCAGGACGCGCGCGGCGCCCTCGTCCACGAGCAGCGTGCCCTGGGTCGGCTTCGCGTAGCGCAGCCACAGCTTGAAGCTCGAGCCGCGCTCCTCGTGGGGCGCGAAGCGGGTCCCGACGGCCTCCCCTCCCGCCGCGGCCAGCAGCGTCCCGGCCTTGGTCCCGTCGCAGATCACGGCCGGGATGCCGGCGGCGCCCGCCATCTCCGCCGCGGCGGCCTTGCTGCGCATCCCCCCGAGGCCGAAGGGCGACGTGTGCTCCCCGATCTCGTAGTCGCCGAGCTGGGCGGGGTCGGAGACCTCGGCGATCAGCTCCGCACCGGGATCGCGGTTGGGATCGGCGCTGTGCAGGCCCGGCGTATTCGTCAGCAGCACCAGCAGCCTCGCCTCGATCATGATCGCGACCTGGGCGGCGAGGAAGTCGTTGTCGCCGAAGGTGATCTCGTCGGTGGCGGTTGTGTCGTTCTCGTTGATCACGGGGACCGCGCGCCAATCGAGCAGGCGCCGCAGGGTCTGTCGCGCGTTCAGGTAGTGGGTGCGGCGCTGCAGGTCCGCGGCCGTCAGCAGCACCTGGGCGGCGTGGATCTCGCCGGCGGCCGCGAGCCGCTGCTCGTAGGCCCTGAACAGCGGTCCCTGGCCCACCGCCGATGCCGCCTGCAGCTCGTCGATCGCGCGCGGGCGGGCGGGCATCTCCATGATCCGCATCCCGCGCGAGATCGCGCCCGAGGTGACCATGACCACGTCCTCGCCGCCGCCGTGCAGCTCCCCGACCTGCGCGCAGACGGCGTCGAGCACCTCGGCGCGCGGGGCGCCGTCGTCGGCGGAGACGATCGAGGATCCGAGCTTCACGACCAGGGTCATGGCGGCGAGTCTAGGCCGGGGAGGCGGCGGCTACGCCGGGTCGAACTCGAACTCGGCCTCGCCCACGACGAGCTCGTCGCCGCGCTCGAAGCCGGCGCGCTCGAGCTCGGCGATGACGCCGATCTCGCGCAGGCGGCCCTCGAGGTAGTCGAGCGCCTCCTGGTTGGCCAGGTCGTGGCGCGCGAACAGCATCTCGATTCCCCGCCCCCTCACCCGCCAGCGGCCCTCGCCGGCCGCCTCGACCTCGAAGCCCTCGTCCTCCCCGGGCCGATAGACGCGGTGCTCGACCTCGAAGCCCTCCCCGTCGGCGGCGGCGCCCTCCCGCGCAGCGGCGGCGACCGACCGCCCCTCCGGCAGCGCCGCCAGCATCGCGCGGCGCAGCTCGTCCAGCCCGACCCCCGTGGCCGAGGAGATCGCGACCACGTCGGCGACCGTCCCACCCAGCCTCGCCTTCCACTCGGCGACGAGAGCCTGCGCGCGCTCGAGCGGGACCAGGTCGGCCTTGGAGAGCGCGACGACCTCGGGCAGCCGGTTCAGCCTCGCCCCGTAGGAGCCGAGCTCGCCGCGCACGGTCTCGTAGTTGTGCTCCGGCTCGCCGTCGGCGGGCTCGACCTCGACCAGGTGCACGAGCAGGCGGCAGCGCTCGACATGCGCCAGGAACTCGTGCCCGAGCCCGGCCCCCTCCGCGGCGCCCTCGATCAGCCCGGGGATGTCGGCGAGCACGACCTGGCGCTCGTCGAGATCGATCGTGCCGAGCGCGGGCTCGAGCGTCGTGAACGGGTAGTCGGCGACCTTGGGCGCGGCCCTGGTGATCCGCGCCAGCAGCGAGGACTTGCCGGCGTTCGGCAGCCCGATCAGGCCGACGTCGGCGAGCAGCTTCAGCCGCAGCTCGATCCAGCCCGACTCGCCCGCCAGTCCGCGTTCGGCGAAGCGCGGCGACTGCCGGGTCGAGGTCGCGAAGCGCTTGTTGCCGTGCCCGCCGCCGCCGCCGCGGGCGACGACCACGCGCTGGCCGTCGGCGAGCAGCTCCGAGCTGGAGCCGTCGAGGGCGGTGACGACCGTCCCCGGCGGCACCGCGACCAGCCGGTCATCCCCCCGCTCTCCATGCTTGCGGGCCCCCTGCCCGTGCGTGCCGCGCCCTGCGCGGAAGTGCTTGCTGCGCCCTAGCGAGGCGAGGTCGCGCCGCCCCGCCTCGCAGACCAGCACGACGTCGCCGCCGCGCCCGCCGTCGCCGCCGTCGGGCCCGCCCTTGGGGACGTGCGCCTCGCGGCGGAAGCTGACGACCCCGCCGCCGCCGCGCCCGCCCTCGACGTAGATCTTCGCCCGGTCATAGAGCACAGGGCGACGTTAGCGTTCGCCTACCCGCCGAGTGGACGGGAATCGGGGCTATGGGCCGGATCCGCGTCCACTCGGCGCAGGCTCGGATGCGTCGCGTCCGCAAGCGACCGCTCTCAAGCAGAGCCGTCTTGCGACCCTTCGACTACGGAGATCGTGCGGCCGCGGCGGCCGGAGTCGAACTTGACGACGCCGGCGCGCGTGGCGAAGATCGTGTGGTCGCGGCCGAGGCCGACGCCGTCGCCGGGGCGGAAGCGGGTTCCACGCTGGCGCACGATGATCTCGCCGCCGCCCACCTGCTGGCCGTCGAAGACCTTGACGCCGAGGTACTTGGGGTTGGAGTCGCGGCCGTTGCGGCTGGAGCCGAGCCCCTTCTTATGAGCCATCGCCGTCCTCCTCCTTCTTGGCCGCCGGTTTCTCCGCGGCGGTCTGCTTGGCGGCCGGCTTGCGCGAGAGCATCTTCAGGTCGGTCACCTCGAGCCTGGTCAGCTCGGAGCGGTGCCCTTGGCGCTTGCGGTAGCCCTTCTTGGCGCGGTACTTGAAGACCCGGATCTTGGGGCCGCGCTCGTGGCCGGCGACGGTGGCCTCGACCTTGACCTTCTCCAGGTCCTTGCCGACGATCATCTCCTTGTCGGAGAAGGCGACGGGGCGAAGGGTGACCTTCGCCCCCTCGTCATCGGGCAGGCGGTCCACGAGCAGGGTCGTCCCCTTCTCGACCTTGTACTGCTTTCCACCTGTCTCCACTACCGCGTACATGACCGTTTAGTCCTTCTTGGCGCCTGCGCCGGCGCGAGAGCGGCGCCTGCCGCCCCTGCTGCCTCGGCGGCCGCGCTCCTTGGAGTCGTCGGAGTCGCTCGATTCTAGCTTCTCGGAGTCCCCGGATCCGGCTCCGTTGCCATCCTCCAGCAGGGTCGCCGTCGCCGAGGAGCGCCCGACGCCGTCGATCCTGACCAGCCGGCGCTCGCCGATGTGGCCACCCCCGCCGGCGACGCTGACGATGTAGGAGTCGACGCGCGCGATCGCGTCGTCGACGTTGTACATGTGGGGCTCCTCGATGGTGACGAGCACCTCGTCTTCGACCGCGAACGGCAGTGCCTGCTGCTCGATCTCCTCATGCGTGCCGGTCTCCTCGACCGCGAAGGTGTCGAGCGGCAGCGCGTCACCTCCCTTGAAGTGGAAGCGCTTGCCCGTCTGCCCCTCCAGCTCTGCGAGGCCCGAGTCGGGTGAGAGCAGCTCGCCCGCGACGCGCGGATTGACCCGGACCAGGTAGGCCTCGGGCTCGGGCTGCTTGGCGATCACGTCGCCGAGCTTGCGCACGATCTCGATCGCGACCGTCTCCTCGGAGGAGACGACGCCCTCCCCCTCGCAGGTCGGGCAGCGCTTGGTCAGGATCTCGCGCACGCCGTCGGTCACGTTCTGGCGCGTCATCTCGACCAGCCCCAGCGGCGAGACCTCGACCACGTAGGTCTTGGTCCGGTCCTCCTCGAGCGCCTTGGTCAGCGTCTTCAGCACCTGGTCGCGGTTGCGCGCCCGCGCCATGTCGATGAAGTCGATCACGATGATGCCGCCGATGTCGCGCATGCGCAGCTGGCGCACGACCTCCTCGGCGGCCTCGACGTTGACCTTGGTGATCGTGTCCTCCAGCCGTCCCTTGCCCCGGCCCGTGAACGAGCCGGTGTTGATGTCGATCACGGTGAGAGCTTCCGCGTAGTCGATCATGAGATAACCGCCCGAGGGCAGGTCCACCCGGCGGCTCAGCACCGACTTGAAAGCGTCCTCGACCTTCCACTTCTCCAGCAGCGGCGTCTTCGCCTTGTAGAGCTCGACCGAGTCGGCCAGCTCGGGGGCGGTCCGCTGCAGGAACTTGGTCACGCGCTCGTGCTGCTTGGCGTCGTCGATCACGGCGCCCTCGAACTCCTCCACGAGCACGTCGCGGACGACGCGGATCGAGAGGTCGGCCTCCTGGAAGACCATCTCGCCGACCTCGGACTTCGCCGCGCGCTGCTCGACCACCTCGTCGAGGCGGTGCAGATAGGCGATCTCGCGCTTGAAGTCCTCCTTCTTGGCGCCCTGGGCGGCGGTGCGGACGATGACGCCGCCGCCGCCGATGTCGACGCCGTCGATCAGCTTGCGCAGGCGCTGGCGCTCCTTGTCGGCGAGGCGCTTGGAGACGCCGATGCCGCCGCCCTGGGGCATGTAGACGAGGTAGCGGCCGGCGATCGAGAGCTGCATCGAGAGCCGGGCGCCCTTCGTCTTCAGCGGGTCCTTGACGACCTGGACGACGATCTCCTGGCCGGGCTTGATCAGCTCGGCGATGCTGCGGCCCTTGCCGCGGCCCCGCCTGGGGACGGCCTTGCCGTCGGGCATCACGATCTCGTCCACGTGCAGGAAGCCGTTGCGCTCGAGACCGAGGTCGACGAACGCCGCCTCCATGCCGGGCAGGACGTTGTCGACCTTGCCCTTGTAGATGTTGCCGACGATCGAACGGCGGCCGCGGCGCTCAACGTAGAGCTCCGCGACCTTCCAGTCGCCGCCGGGGGCCGGCTTCTTGCGCCGGCCGTTGCCCTTGTCCCGGGCAGGGGTTCCTTTGCCCTCGAGCACGGCGACCCGAGTCTCACTCGGATCGACGCTGACGAGGATTTCCTTCTTCATGTGTTTCCTTTCCGCGCTGAGCGGAGCCCGAACGCGGCGGCGGGGCGCCCGGCGTGATGCCGGCGCCCGCGCCCTGCACCGCCGGGCCTGCCGGCGGTCGCGCGCGTGTCGTTTGTGGCTTGGGTGGGCTCTTTGTGTGTCAGCGCAACAGTGGGGTAGGTGCCCTGCTGTCGCGGCTGGCCAGCTGCGCCTGGACGTGAATGCTCTGGAGCAACCCGATCGCCATGAAGGTGACCAGCACCGAGGACCCGCCGTAGCTCATCAGCGGCAGGGTGATCCCGGTGACGGGCATGATTCCCAGATTCATGCCCACGTTGACGAAGACCTGGCACACGATCATCGCGGCGATGCCGCCGGCGATCAGGGTCCCGTAGAGGTTCTTCGAAAGCGTCAGTAAGCGCAGCGCCCGCCATACGAGCAGGGCGTAAAGGGACAGAACGAATGTGGCCCCGAGGAACCCGTAGCGCTCCCCGATCACGGCGAAGATGAAGTCCGTGTGATGCTCGGGGAGGAAGTTGAGCTCGGTCTGTGATGCCTGATCGCCGCGGCCGGTCCTTTCGCCGGCGCCGATTGCGATCTCGCTCTGATTCAGCTGGTAGCTCGAATCCGATGGGTCCTGACTGGGGTTGAGAAAGCTCGTCAGCCGTTCCTGCTGGTAGTCCTGCAGGAGCGGCATCCCGGCCGCCGGGGCGAGGACCAGGGCGAAGGCGGCTACCGCCGCCACCGCAGCCCCGATCGCCGCGAAGTGCTTCCACGGCACCCCGGACAGGAACAGGATCGCGAGTGTGATCACCCCGATCACGAGTGCCGTGCCGAGGTCGGGTTGTAGGAAGACGAGTGCGGCCGGAACCAGGCCGATGGCCAGGATCCGGACGGTCGAGCGCCAGGAGGCGCCGCGGCGCCGGTACTCGATCACGAAGGCCGCGAGCGAGACGATCAGCAGCACCTTGGCCAGCTCGGATGGCTGGAAGCGGAAGTAGGGGAGCTCGATCCAGCGGCGCGAGCCGCGCGCGGCGGCGCCGAAGACGAGCACGAGGCAGATCGAGGCGACCATCGCCGAGTAGATGCCGACGCGGAGCTCGCGGAAGCGCGAGTAGTCGACGCGGGCGACGGCGAACATCAGCGCCACCCCGATCAGCGCATAGACGCTCTGGCGCAGGACGAAGAAGAGAGGGCTGCCGGGGACGTCGTCGGCGGTCGCCACGGCGAGCGTGAAGATCGAGAACGCGATCAACCCGAACGCGGCCGCCAGCATCAGCCCGTCCAGGTGGGTCAGGTTGAGCCGCTCGCCTACGCCGGTCCGGCGCGAGAGCATCGTCAGGGGGCGTGCCGCCTCCATCAGTCGAGGTTAGCCGTCATTCCAGGGTCTCCTGGCCGCTCGAGGCCGCGGGGGTGATCGGCAGCTGGAAGTACTTCTCCAGGATCCGCGCCGCCACGGGCGCCGCGGAGTCGGCGCCGAAGCCGGCGCGCTCGATCGTGACCGCGACCACGATCTCGGGGTCGTCGGCGGGCGCCAGCGCCACGAACCACGCCTGGTCGGGCAGCGGCAGGCCGCTCTCGGTGAATCCACGCTCGGCGGTCCCGGTCTTGCCCGCGACCGGGATCTCGAAGTTGCCGAAGACCGGGTAGGAGGTCCCGTCCTCCTCCATCGAGGCCCGCCGCAGCCCCGCCATCACCGTCTGGCGCGCCTGCTCGGGGATCTCCACGGTCCGCTTGGGAGCGGGTTCGATCTCCTGCAGCGGCTCCCCGGTGACGCTCTCCACGCCCTGGGCCAGGTGCGGGGTGACGATCGTGCCGCCGTTGCCGATCGCCGCGTAGACGAGCGCCATCTGCAGCGGGTTGGCCTGCACGTCGCCCTGTCCGACCGCGAGGTTGACGTTGTCTCCCCCGGTCCAGCGGCGGTCGGTGAGCTTCTGGCGGAAGAGGCGGTTGCGCCAGGCCGGGGTCGGCAAGATCCCCTCGAGCTCGGCCGGTAGGTCGATCCCGGTCGGCTCGCCGACCCCGAGCCGCGACGACAAATCCTGCAGCGCCCCGCCCCGTCCCTTGTCCACGTTCAGGTCCAGTCCCAGTTGGTAGAAGTAGGTGTCGACCGAGCGCTTGAGCGCGTCGCTCATGTTGACCGGGCCGTAGACCTGGTCGCCGGCGTTTCGCAGCTTCAGCACGTCGACCGCGAAAACGCCGTCGTCGTTGTAGATCTCCTCCGGGGTGATGATCCCCTCGCCGAGCGCAGCGATCGCTGTGATCGGCTTGTAGACCGAGCCTGTCGGGTAGGCGCCCTGGATCGCGCGGTTGGCGAGCGGCGCGTCGTTCTTCTTCGAGACCAGCGCCTTGTACTGGCCCTGGCTGATCGGGCGGGTGAAGATCTCGGGGTCGAAGCTCGGCGTCGAGCCCATCGCCAGGATCTCGCCGCTGTCGACCTCCATCGCGACGAAGGCGCCGGGCAGGCCGAAGGACCCGAGCGCGCCCTCGCCGAGCGCCTGCAGGTCGGCGTCGATCGTGAGCTTGACGTTGTCCCCGGCGCGCGCCGGCTCCCCGCGGAGCTGGCCCTCGGGCCGGCCGAGCGCGTCCACGGTGGTGCGGGTGGAGCCGGGCTTGCCGCCCAGGAAGCGGTCGTACTCGTACTCGATGCCCGACTGCCCGACCGAGTCGCCCTGCTCCAGGTTCGAGTACCGGGGCAGCTCGAGCTGCTCGGCGGTGACCTCGCCGACGTTGCCGAGCAGGTGGGCGCCGATCGTCCCCTGCCGGTAATCGCGCGCGAACACGCGCTCGACCGTGACCCCAGGGAAGCGCTCCTGGTTCTCGCGCAGGAAGAAGACGCGGCCGCCGCCGAGCCCGCGCTCGAGGATCACCGGGCTCGTAGGCGAGATCTTGCGCACGGCCTCGATCTCGGCCTCGATCTCGGCCGGGGTCATGCCCGTCACCGCCGACAGCCCCGACATCACCTGCTTGCGCTCGGCGCCCGGCTTCGGCAGATCGTCGGGGACCACCTGCAGCGCCAGGTCGGTCCGGTTCGAGACCAGGATCTTGCCGTCGCGGTCGACGATGTCCCCGCGCGGCGCCTGGATGCGGACCTCGCGGACCCGGTTGTCGTTCGCCTGCTCGCGGTAGGTGTCCCCGGAGAGGACCTGCAGGTACCAGAGCCGCAGGAAGATGACCGAGAAGACCGCGACCGCGATCCCGCTCACGATCGTCACCCGGCGCGACAGCTTCGAGCTGCGGGCGGGCGTCTCCTCTCCTGATCTGTGGCGGTACATCTCAGCCTCTCGAGTCCGCGGCGCGCGGGGCCACCGGCCTGCGTCCTCCGGGCCGGTCCTCGACCAGCGCGGGCCGCAACACAAGTCTGACGAGCTGGAAGACGGGAAGCGCAAGCAGAGCGCCCAGCAGTGACTTGATCAGGGCGTCCCGCACGACCAGCGGGCTGACGTCGGCGTCGATCCCGGTCCCGACCTGGATCGCCGCGAAGGCCAGCAGCCCGAGCAGCGTGAACACGCCCCCGAGCAGCGGCACGGCGCCGCGGGTGGGCCGGCCGACGCTCTCGCGGTAGCGGCCGGCGACGTAGCCGACCGCCATCTGCGAGGCGGCGAAGGCCCCCAGCGTCTGCATCAACAGGCAGTCCACCAGCAGCCCGATCGAGAAGCCACCGACGGCGCCCGAGACGCTGCCGCCGAGCAGGCCCAGCGTCATCACCACCAGCACCGCGCCGTCGGGGCTGGTCCCGAACAGCTCGACCCTGGCGAAGAAGGTCACCTGCAGCAGCGCCGTCAACAGCACCAGCGCCACCAGGCGCACCCAGATCTGCGGAGTGAGGATCATTCGCGGGCGCCTCCGCTTCGCGTCCGCTGCCGGCTCTGCATCGCCCTGCTCATTTCTCCACCAACACCTGGACGAACTGCATGTCGCGCAGGTCGGCGTAGGCGCGCAGCTCGACGCGCTGGTAGGCCTGCTGCTGCTCGAGCGAGGAGTCGGTGATGCGCCCGACCGGAATCCCCGGCGGGAACAGCGAGTCGAGCGCGTCGCCGGCGAAGCCCGCGGTGACCACGTTCTGGCCCTCGGCGATCTCCTCGCCGCGCTGAACGTAGTTGAGGAAGAGGTTCTGGGGGTCGCCGACGTCGGGCTCGACCACGCCCACCGAGCCCTCCGGCAGCACGCGGCCGGTGACCGAGCTGGTGGGGTCGGTGATCAGCTTCACCTGGGCGGTCCCCTTGGTCACCGCCGAGACCCGCCCCGCGAGCCCGTCGGCCGCGATCGCGGGGGCGTCGACGCGCACGCCGGCGCTCGTGCCCTTGTCGATCGTGATCGTCGAGTACCAGACGGTCGGCGAGCGCCCGACCACCCGCGCGGTCACCGCCTCGAACCCGGGCGGCACCAGGCCGCCCCCGGTCAGGCTCGCGAGGCGCCCGAGCTCGTCGGCCTGCCCCGCCTGGGTCTGGGCCCGGGAGAGCTCGTCCCGCAGCTCGGCCACCTGCTCTCGGAGCTGCTCGTTCTCGCCCCTGGCCTCGAAGGTATCGTCGAACCAGTTGACGAAGTCGCGGGCGGGCTTCAGCGCCCGGTCGGCGGCCTCGGCGAACGGTCCCAGCACGGTCGCGACGCCGCGCTGGGCGCGGTGCATCGGCCCCGCCTCGCTCTCGCGGAAGTAGAGGCTGAGCAGGGTCAGGGAGGCGACGACCAGCAGCAACAGGACTGCTCGCCGCCGGCGCACCTGCTTGCGATACATGCGTGGGTCCTCAAGTCTCGGGCCTCAGAAGCCTCGTCGGCGCCTGTGGGCTGCGCCGCTCGCGTCGGGAGTGACGAATGTAGCGAACAACCTGAAGCGCGCTGAAAGGCCCTTCCCCAACCGCGACCCGTCCACCACCACCCCCGAAGACCGCCAGGGGTTTCAGCTGCGGGGCACGAGTTCCGGCGCCAGTTCCAAGAGCAGCCCGACCGGCAGCCCGATCACGTTGGAGACGTCGCCCCTGACCTCTGCGACCAGCGCCGAGCCCAGCCCCTGGATCGCGTAGGACCCGGCCCGCCCCTCCCACTCGCCCGAGGCGAGGTAGGCCTCGAGCAGGGCCTGGGAGAGCTCGTGGAAGCGAACGGTCGAGGCGAGCACGCCCTGGCGCGCTCGGGCGAGCCCGTCCTCTCCGGACTCGGGCCCCATCAGAGCCACCGCGCCCAGCACCTCGTGCTCGCGGCCCGAGAGCCGCTCGAGGTGCTCGCGCGCCTCGTCGGGGTCCACCGGCTGCCCGAGCGCGGCGCCGTCGAGCGCGACCTCGGTGTCGCCGGCGATCACCAGCGTGCCGGGGGGCTCCATCGGCGCGATCGACGCGGCCTTCCAGCGCGCGTTCTCGAGCACCATCTCGCGCGGATCTCCCTCGGTCAGCTCCGTCACCCGCGGCTCGGCCACCTCGAACTCCACCCCGAGCCCCTCCAGCAGCGCCCTGCGCTGGGGAGACTGAGATGCCAGCACCACCCTCATCTGCCGCAGCGACAGGACCAGCGGCCCCGGCGCCTCAAAGTTCGGGGAACCAGATCCCGATCTCTCGGGATGCGGACTCCGGGGAGTCGGAGCCGTGCACGAGGTTGAAGGTGACCTCGCTGCCGAACTCGCCCCTGATCGAGCCGGCGTCGGCCTCGACGGGGTCGGTGGCGCCGATCACCTGTCGCGCGGCCTTGACCGCATTCGGGCCCTCGAGCACCATCGCCACCAGGGTGCCGCCGGTGATGAAGCTGACGAGCTCGCCGAAGAACGACTTCTCGGCGTGCTCCTCGTAGTGGACGTTGGCGAGCTCCTCCTCGGCCTGCATCAGCTTCAGCGCGACCAGGGAGAGGCCCTTGCGCTCGAAGCGGGCGATCGCCTCTCCGGTGAGGCGGCGCTCGAAGGCGTCGGGCTTGACGAGGACCAGCGTGCGTTCCACGGGGCGGGAAGCTAGCGCAGCGGGCGCGGAATCAGCCGCTCGAGCGGCTGCCGCCCCCGGAGGGACGCTGCTGGGCCTGGCGCGACTCGCCCTCGGCGACGGGCGCCGAGCGCTGGCGGCGGCTCGGGGAGTCTGAGCGCGGCTCTGCCGCGGAGCGCTCGGATGATGAGGATCCGCCCGCGGGCGCGCTGCGCGAGGGGCGGCTGCGCTCGGCCCGCGCCGCCCTGGCGGCTCGGCTGCGGTCCCGATCGCCGCGATCGCCGCGCTCGGCGCGCCGGCGCTGAACCTCGGCCTCGCAGTAGGGGCAGACGCCCCACTTGGGATCGAGCGCACGACTGCACTTGCGGCAGGGGTTGCGCAGGCGCCGCTCGCAGTTGGGGCAGCGCAGGTACTCGCCGTCGATCGGGTACTCGCAGTGTGGGCAGGACTGCTCGATCAGCTGGCGCAGGCGCAGCTCGGCGGCGCGCAGCTCGAGCTGCCGCTCCTCGCGGTCCTCCAGGAACTCCGGGGGACGCAGGATCGTGTAGACGACCGTCCCCACGAAGGGGAAGAAGGACGCCGCCGTGGAGCAGGCGATCAGCACCGGGTCCTCGATCCGCCTCTTCGCGTCCTGGTAGGTCCAGTAGATCAGCGCCACGTAGGTGACGACCAGGAACAGGATCAGGAGGTTGAGGACGAGGCCGATCGAGCCGCCGTCTATGCCGAAGATCGCGAGCATGGTCAGTGAGAGCCGCCGAGTGTACGTACTTCGAGGCGGCCGGGGCGCAACCTGCGTGCCCCAGGCGAGGTCGCGGAATCAGAGGAAGAAGAGGCCGAACACGTAGCCGACGACGAAGAAGACGAGGATGACGACGGCCACCACGAGGGCGACCAGTCCCATCATCGTCAACAACTCTCCGCGCGCCTCCCGGTTCATAGGCATCCCAGAAGGTAGTGGGAACCGGCGGCCAGCGCCACCGCCCCTCGCTCCCGCGCAAGCTCGCGCGCACGCTCCCAGGCGGCTCGCGGGTCGGCTATCTCCTCGGTTTCGGTGCCCGCGTCGCGAGCGATCGAGGCGAGCTCGGCGGCCGTGCGTGAACCGGCGCCCGGCCGCCCCGAGCCCTCGATCGCCTCGGCGGGGATCTCGGTGCAGACGATCACCGAGCAGGGCCGGACCAGGGCGCGCACGATCGCGTCGGCGTCCTTGTCGGCGAGCACCGCGACGCAGCCGATCACCTCGCGCCCGCCGGCGAGCGCCGGCAGCGCGCGGGCGAGGGCGAGGGCGCCCTGGGCGTTGTGGGCGGAGTCGCGGATCTCTGGGGGCTCGCCCTCGATCAGCTCCGCCCGGCCGGGATTGGAGAGCTGGCCCGCCACCCGCGCGACGGCGTCGGGGTCCGGGTCGCGCCCGAGCAGCTCAGCGGCCGCAGCCGAGGCCAGCGCCAGGTTGCGCTCGGGAAAGCTCTGGGCTTGACTCCCGGTCGACCCCGGGCGCGCGGTCTCACCTGCGGCGCCCGCCCCGACGGCCAGGCGCCTGGCGCTGCGCTCGCGCACCACCTCCTCCACCACCGGCTCGACCTCTTCGGGGAGCTCGCCCGTGGCCAGGGCGGTGTGGTCGCGCAGCACCGCGAGCTTCTCGGCCGCTATCTCGGGCAGCGTCTCGCCGAGCCACTCCGTGTGATCGAGCCCGACCGATGTCAGCACCGTCAGCTTCGAGGGGATCACGTTGGTCGCGTCCAGCCGCCCGCCGAGCCCGGCCTCGATCACCCCGACCTCGACCCTGGCTGCGGCGAGGGCAACGAAGGCGGCCGCGGTCAGCAGCTCGTACTGGGTCACGGGCCCCTCGGCGCCGGCGCTGCGATCGGCCACCGCCGCCGACTGCTCGGCGCGCTCGAGCGCCTCGGCGAGGGCGGCCTCGGAGATCGGCTCGCCGCCGAGCTCGATCCGCTCCCGCCACTCATGGATGTGGGGAGAGAGGTAGGCGCCGGAGCGAACCCCGTGGGCGCGCAGCAGCGCCGCCGTCATCCGCGCCACCGAGGTCTTGCCGTTGGTGCCGACCACGTGGATCGAGGCGAACCGGTGCTGGGGCATCCCCAGCAGCGTGCACAGCCGCTGCATCCGCTCGAGCCCCAGCTTCCAGCCGAGGAACTCGCGTCCCCGCAGAAGATCCTCGCTTCCGGCCACGTCCCTAACCGAGCTCTTCGAGCTCGGCGCGGTAGGCATCGAGCTTGCGGCGCTCCTCGTCGACGACGTCGGCGGGCGCCTTGGCGACGAAGCGCTCGTTGTCGAGCTTCCTCTCGGCGCGCTCGATCTCCGCGCGCAGCTTCTGACGGCGCTCCTCCATCCGCGCCTCCACGGCGCCCCCGTCGAGGCCCTCGGTGGGCATCAGCTCGATGCCCCCGACCGTGGCGATCGGCTCGCCGTCGGCGCCGTCGAAGCTGATCCTGGCGAGGCGGGACACCAGCTCATGCGGCGTACCGCCCGGCGCGCGTGCGGCCAGGACCTGCCCCGCGGGGACGCCCGCCAGGTCGCGCCAACGCCGCAGCCCGCGGGTGAGCTCGATCGCGGCGCCGATCTCGGCCTCGGCGGCTTCGTCGCTCAGCCCCTCGTCGGGCACCGGGAAGGGGTGGACGACGAGCGCCTCGCTGGCGCGATCGGGCAGGTAGGAGTAGATCTCCTCGGTCACGAAGGGCATCATCGGGTGGGCCAGCGCGAGCACCTGCTCGAGCGCCCACAGCAGCGTGCCGGCCGCCTGCGCGTCACCGTCGTAGAGCCGTTCCTTGACGACCTCCAGGTACCAGTCGCAGAGCTCGGACCAGAAGAACTCATAGAGGTCGAGCGCGGCGTGGGAGAAGTCGAAGTCCTCGATCGAGCCCGTCACCGAGGCGACCGCGCGCGTCAGGCGCGAGGCGATCCAGCGGTCCTCGACCGGCGCCTCGCCGGAGCGGATCGCCGCGATGGCGGCATCGACCTGCTCGCGACCGGCCTCGCCGACGTTCAGCAGCACCAGGCGCGAGGCGTTCCACATCTTGTTTGCGAGGTCGCGACCCTGCTTGACCCGGGCCTCGGAGTAGCGAACGTCCTGGGCAGAGGACATCGCCAGCAGCCCGAAGCGCAGCGCGTCGGCGCCGTGAACCTCGATCTCATCGAGGGGATCGATGCCGGTGCCGAGGCTCTTCGACATGCGCCGCCCGTCGGGGGCCTGGATCACGGAGTGGATGTTGACCACGCTGAAGGGGACCTCGCCGGTGAACTCGAGCGAGGTCATCACCATTCGCGCCACCCAGAGGAAGATGATCTCGCGCGCCGTCGAGAGCACGTCGGTGGGGAAGAACGCCCGCAGCTCGGGCGCCTCGGTGTCGGGCCAGCCCAGCGTCGCGTAGGGCCACAGCGCCGAGCTGAACCAGGTGTCGAGCACGTCCTCCTCCTGGACCAGCGCATCGGGGTCGACGCCCTGCTCCCTGGCCCGCTCCCGCGCCAGCTGCTCGGACTCGGCCACGATCTCCTCGCCCCCGGGCCCGTACCAGACGGGGAGCCTGTGCCCCCACCAGAGCTGACGCGACACGCACCAGGGGCGGATGCGCCCGAGCCAGTCGAGGTAGACCTTTGTGTGGGGGTCGGCGGGAACGAACCGGACCTCGCCGCGCTCGACCACCTCGATCGCCGGCTTCGCAAGCTCGTCCATGCGGCAGAACCACTGCAGGGAGATCAGCGGCTCGATGCGCTCGTCCGAGCGGTGCGAGAAGGGGACCGTGTGCGAGTAGGGCTCCTCGCCCCGCAGCAGGCCCCGCTCGCGCAGCTCGGCGACGACCGCCTCGGAGGCCTCGCCGGCGGTCATCCCGCGGAAGCGCTCGGGGGCGGCGTCGGTGATCCGCCCGTCCTCGCCGATCACCGAGATCACCTCCAGCCCGTGCGCTCGCCCGATCTCGAAGTCGTTGGGATCGTGCCCCGGCGTGATCTTGAGCGCCCCCGTGCCGAACTCCACGTCCACGTGCTCGTCGCCGATCACGGGCAGCTCGCGGCCCACCAGCGGCAGCTCGGCGGTCCCGCCGATCAGTTGGCGGTAGCGCTGGTCGTCGGGGTTCACCGCCACCGCGGTGTCGGCCAGCATCGTCTCGGGGCGGACCGTCGCCACCACCAGCTCCCCGCCGCCGCTGAGCGGATAGGCGATCTCGTACAAAGTGTCGGTGACCTCGCGGTTCTCGATCTCGAGGTCGGAGATCGCCGAGCCGAGCCCGGGGTCCCAGTTGACCATGTAGTCGTCCCGGTAGATCCAGCCCTTCTCGTACAGCGCCACGAACACCCTGTAGACGGCCTCGACGTAGCCATGGTCGAGGGTGAAGCGCTCGCGCTCGTAGTCGCAGGAGGCCCCCAGGCGCTTGTACTGCTCGACGATGGTGGAGCCGTACTCCGCCTTCCACTCCCAGACCCTCTCGGTGAAGGCCTCGCGCCCGAGCTCCCTGCGGCTCGTGCCCTGGGCGGAGAGCTCCTTCTCGACGACCGCCTGGGTCGCGATGCCGGCGTGGTCGGTGCCCAGAATCCAAAGGGTGTTGCGGCCCCGCATGCGGTTGATCCGGATCAGCGCGTCCTGGATCGAGCCGTTGAGCGCGTGGCCCATGTGCAGGGCTCCGGTCACGTTCGGCGGCGGGATCGAGATCGAGAAGTTGTCCTCGGGACTTCCCTCGGCGGGCGGGTGAAACCAGCCGCCTTTCATCCAGCTCTCGAACACGCGGCCCTCGACCGCGCCGGGATCCCAGCGGGTGCTCGCTTCCAGGGATTTTCGGCGCTCGGCGTCCAAGGGCGCCGATCTTACGGCGCGGCCGGGGACCACCACGACGCGCCGGTCGTCGCGGGCGCCGCCGAGCGGGCGGCGCCCGCTGCAGAGCACGGTCTTGCGCTCCTTGGGCGAGGCATCCGCGCTTGTGTCGCGCGAGTGGCCGTGTCAGCATGGTCGCGTGTCCGATCAGGAGTTGCGAACGCTGATGGAGCAGGTGCGGGAGGAGCACCAGCTCAACCGCGCCGCCTACGAGCGCCAACTCGAGCTGACGCGGATCGTCGTCAAGCGCAACGGCGATGCGTTCAACGCGCTGATCGAAGAGCTCGGCCGCTTCCGCGGGCGGCTCGACGCCTTCGGAGAGCGGATCGACGCCTTCGGAGAGCGGATCGACGCCTTCGGAGAGCGGATCGACGCCTTCGGAGAGCGGGTCGACGCCTTCGGTGCCACGCTCGAGATTCAGCGCGAGATCCTGCTGCGCTTCCTCGATCGCCTGGATGACGAGCTTCCTCCCCCGCAGGGCTGAGAGGAACCGGCCCGGTCCCCTGGCCGGGACCGGCTAGGAAGCCTGCTCGCCGAGCTCCTGCTCGACCGGGACGGCGTCACCGGCGTCGGTGACGAGCATCGGCTTCATGCCCTTCTCGATCGTCTCCTTGGTGACGACGCACTTGGTCACGTCGTTGCGCGAGGGAAGCTCGAACTGCACGTCCATCAGCGTCTCCTCGAGGATCGAGCGCAGGCCGCGGGCACCGGTGTCGCGGTCGATCGCCTTGTCCGCGATCGCGCCGAGGGAGTCGGGCGCGAAGACGAGGTCGATGTCGTCGAACTGGAAGAAGCGGTGGAACTGCTTGACCAGCGCGTTGCGGGGCTCGGCCAGGATCCGGATCAGGTCGTCGCGGCTGAGCTGGTGGATCGCGGCGATCACCGGCAGGCGGCCGATGAACTCCGGGATCAGCCCGTACTCCATGAAATCCTCCGGCAGCACCTGCTCGAACAGCTCGCCGGTGTCCTTCTCCATGCTCGACTGCACCTGGGCGCCGAAGCCGACGCCGTGGTTGCCGATGCGCTTCTCGATCACGTCGTCGAGGTGCGCGAAGGAGCCGCCGCAGACGAAGAGGATGTTGGAGGTATCGATCGTGAGGAACTCCTGGTGGGGGTGCTTGCGCCCGCCCTGCGGGGGCACCGAGGCGGTCGTCCCCTCCAGGATCTTCAGCAGCGCCTGCTGCACGCCCTCGCCGGAGACGTCGCGGGTGATCGACGGGTTGTCGGCCTTGCGCGCGATCTTGTCGATCTCGTCGATGTAGATGATCCCCGTCTCCGCCTTCTTCACGTCGAAGTCGGCCGCCTGGATCAGCTTCAGCAGGATGTTCTCGACGTCCTCGCCGACGTAGCCGGCCTCGGTCAGCGCCGTGGCGTCGGCGATCGCGAAGGGGACGTTGAGGATGCGCGCCAGGGTCTGGGCCAGCAGCGTCTTGCCGCAGCCGGTCGGGCCGAGCAGCAGGATGTTCGACTTCGAGAGCTCGATCGCACCGTCACCCTCCTGGTCGGTGCTCGACATCTGCACGCGCTTGTAGTGGTTGTAGACGGCGACCGAAAGCGCGCGCTTGGCACCCTCCTGGCCGACCACGTACTCGTCCAGGACCTCGTTGATCTCGACCGGCTTGGGGAGGTTCTCGAGCTCGAACGTCGGCGGGGCAGTGAGCTCCTCATCGATGATCTCGTTGCAGAGGTCGATGCACTCGTCGCAGATGTAGACGCCGGGGCCGGCGATCAGCTTCTTGACCTGGCGCTGCGACTTCCCGCAGAAGCTGCAGAGAAGCTGCTCGTTGGAATCGGTCGGACGTGCCAGCGGAATCCACTCCCCAAGTCGACGTTCTCCGGCTGGGGCCTCTTCCCGCAAGCTTAAGGGGAGGGCCGCTCCGGCCTCACGCGTCTCAGTACGCGACGAGCGTCGGGACTCCTGCAGGGATCGTCAACCGCGGCCGCGGCCATGACCCCGATGTCGGGGATGACCTACCCCAGCCGCTACCCGGCGAGCGCCTCGAACACGTCCTTGCTGTGGGTGAGCGGCAGTCGGTTGCCCTCGAGCTCGACCTTGGCGCCGTCGGGGCCGACCAGCTCCAGCACCTTGACGTCGATGCGCTGGTGGACGTTGACCTCCAGCCCCTCGCGAGGGACCGTGAAGACGAGCTCGCCGACGCGGCTCTGGATGCCTTTGAAGCCGTACACGGCCTGCTCGCCGACCCCGACCACCATGTTCTCGGGCAGGCCCCGGGCGATCGAGGCGGCGAGACCGCCCCCGGCGAACCCGGCGGCGCCGCCCGCGGCCCCCGCGATCCCGCCGGCGTCGCCGCCGACCATCGCTCCGGCGACCATGCCGCCGCTGTGGCCGCGCGGGTTGAACTGGCCCGCGGCGATCACGCGATCGTCGATTCCCGCCTGCTCGAGGCCCTGCTGGACCGCGTCCACCATCTTCTGCTCGGCCACCCTCTCCTCCGTTCTCGCTCGCTGCCGAAGCTCTGACCCGGGGGGCATCTTATCTGGTCGGGCGCACTGAAGCCCCGCAGTCGCTCGCGCCTCAGCTGTGGCGGTCCCAGGCGCGCAGGAAGGGCTCGGGGTCGAGTAAGCGCCCGCCCTTGGTGCGGAGCTCGAAGTGCAGGTGGCACGGCGTCGAGGCGGCGTTGCCTGTTCGCCCCACGTAGCCCAGCACCTGGCCGGTGAAGACGCGATCCCCCTTGGCGACCTCGGCGGGGCGGGTCAGGTGCGAGTAGCGGTAGGTGAGCCCCTCCTTGCGCCCGGAGATGACGACGTAGTGGCCGTCGAGGCTGGGGTGAAAGCGGCGCCGCACGACCGTCCCGCCCCGCGCCGCCACCAGGGGCGTGCCGCAGCGGGCCGTTGCGTCGAAGCCCTGGTGGATGCGGCCTCCGTTGCGCGCGGCCCCGAACTCGCCGACTCCCCCGCGTCCGCCATGGGGCCCCCGGATCGGGTGGTGGTGCCCGATCAGCCGCAGCCGGCCCGCCGTGGCGAGCTCGGCGCCCGTGGGGCCGACGAGCACGCGGTAGTGCCCGTCGGGGGCGGCCCGCCGCGTCGACGTCAGCCCGTCCCAGCGCACGACGTGCCGCTGCCCGGGGTCGAGCTGCCCGAGCTCGTAGCGCCGCACCTCACCGGCGCCAGCGCCCGCGATCCGCACCGAGACATCGCTCGGGCCCGGCGCGCTGAAGCGAAACCGGATCGCGACCTCGCCGGGCGCGTCGAAGAAGGCCTTGCGGGGCTTGACCGAGGCGGAGTCGAGGCTAAAACCGGCGGCGGGCGCCTCTGCCGCCAGGCCGGCCCCGAGAGCCAGCGCGGCGACCGCGAAGACTCTGCTCAGCCTTCCCCGGACGGGCATGAGGCGGGGCCGTAGCGGCCGCCCGTCATAAGTCGCTGCGGGCTTCGCCCTGCGCTCCAAGATGGGGCGGCCTGACGGCCCCTAGCGGTGCTCGATCACGCGGTCGACGATGTGGTACTCCTTCGCCTCCTCCGCGCTCATGAAGTAGTCGCGCTCGGTGTCCTTCGCCACCTTCTCCAGCGGCTGGCCCGTGTGCTTGGCGATGATCTCGTCCAGGCGCTGGCGCACGGCGATGATCTCCTTGGCGTGGATCTCGATGTCCGAGGCCTGTCCCGAGAAGCCGCCCGAGACCTGGTGGATCAGGATCTTCGAGTTCGGCAGCGCCATGCGCTTGTCCTTGGCGCCCCCGGCCAGCAGCAGCGCTCCCATGCTCATCGCCACGCCGACGCAGATCGTGGAGACGTCGGGCTTGATGAACTGCATCGCGTCGTAGATCGCGAGCCCGGCGTAGACCGACCCTCCCGGCGAGTTGATGTAGATCGAGACGTCCTTGTCGGGGTCCTCGGACTCCAGATGGATCAGCTGGGCGACGATCAGGTTGGCGATGTCCTCGGTGACGGGCGTGCCGAGGAAGATGATGCGCTCGTTCAGCAGCCGCGAGTAGATGTCGAAGGCGCGCTCCCCGCGGGAGGTCTGCTCGACGACCATTGGCACCAGGGGACTCATTGCGCGGGCAGGATAGCGACCGTCACTCCGCGGCCCTTGCGTCCCGGCGCCGTTTGGGGAGAGAATCCCGCGATGACGTCGGGGCTCGAGATCCTGACCGTCGGCCACTCGAACCACGAGGAGCGCGACTTCATCGAGCTGCTTCGCGGCGCCGGTATCGGGCTGCTCATCGACGTACGCGCCAACCCGCGCTCGCGCTACCAGCATTTCAACCGCTCGCCGCTCGCGGCCTCCCTGCGGGTCGCCGGCATCGGCTACGAGCAGCTCGGAGAGCAGCTCGGCGGCAGGCGCACCCCGGCGCCCGACTCCGGCAACGACTCCTGGACCGACGATGCCTTCCGCGGCTACGCCGACCACATGGCGAGACCCGAGTTCGGTGCCGGCCTGGCCGAGCTGCGCCGGCTCGCGAGCGAGCGTGGCGCCTCCGGCGGGCGCACGGCGCTGATGTGCGCCGAGGCCGACTGGCGCCGGTGCCACCGCCGGCTGATCGCCGACGCGCTCGTGCTCGGCGGGTACCGGGTCGGGCACCTGGGGCCCGACGGCTCGCTGGCCGAGCACGAGCTCAGCGACGCCGTCCAGCTCGCGGGCGGCGTCGTCAGCTATCCGAAGCCGCAGACCTCGCTCGAGATCTAGAGCAGCTTCGCCTTCTGCGCGGCGAACTCCTCGTCGGTGAGGACGCCGCTCTGGTGCAGCTCGCCCAGCTCCTTGAGCTTGGCGATGTTGTCGTCGGCGGGCGCGGCCGGCGGGGGCGCAAGCTGCTGCTGCGCGCAGGGGTCCTGGCCGGACCAGCGCTGGGCCTGGCGGCGCTGCACGCGGCCGCTGACTGCGGTGGCGGTCCCCGCGACGACTGCCGTGCGGGCCACTCCTCTGATCGATCCGGGCATCGTTCTTCCTTTCGCTGCTGAGGTTGGTTGGCTCTCTAGTGGCCCTTCTCGGAACGTTCGCCAGGAAATGACGCAGGCCAGGCGCCGCCAGGCAAGGAGGCAGGGAGTCCGAATAGCAGCGCTATGCGGACGACCGAGGACGCAGCATGGTGGTGATCTGGACCAGTCATTTCCGGTGAGACGTCTTGAGGAGGGCCACTGGGCCACGAGCGGTGATCCGGCTCGCGGACGCCGAGGCGATCGCGGCGATCCACAATCACGGAAACGAGGAGCGCTCGGTGACGTTCGAGACCCGGCCCCAGCGGCCCGAGGTCGTCTCTGACCAGATCGCGCACTGGAAGCTGGTGCTGGTCTCGGAGGCGGACGGAGAGATCAACGGATTCGCCCGCGCCGGCTCCTGCTACCACTACTACGACGGCATCGCCGAGGCGACGGTGTTCGTGGAGCGCAGCGCGCGCGGGCGCGGGATCGGGCGCGAGCTGCTCGCCGCGCTGATCGAGGGCGCCTCCGAACGGGGCCTGCACAAGCTGACCGCGAGGGTCTTCGCCGGCAACGAGGCCGGCCTCGCCCTCTTCAGCTCCTGCGGCTTTCGCACCGTCGGCAGGCACGAGCGCCACGGAGAGCTCGAGGGCGAGTGGCTGGACGTGGTCCTGGTCGAGCGCTCGCTCTGAGCGCTCGCCTTGCTAGGTCGTCACCGCCGTGAGGTCGCGCGCGAATCCCGGGTAGCTGACCTCGACGGCGTCGAACCCGGTGACCTCGACGCCCTCGCGCGAGGCGAGGCCCGCGACGGCGCCCAGCATCGCCATCCGGTGATCCCCGCGCGCGTCGATCGTGCCGCCCCGCAGCTCACCCGTGCCCTCGACGGCGAACCCGTCCGGGCGGGCCTCGATCCGCGCCCCCAGGGCCGTCAGCCCATCGACGACGGCCTCGATCCGGTCCGACTCCTTGCGCCGCAGCTCGGCGGCGCCGCTGACGACGGTCTCGCCCTCGGCGAAGCAGCCGAGCAGCGCCACCAGGGGCAGCTCGTCGATCGCGCCCGGCACGTCCTCGGCGCCGACCTCTGCCCCCCGCAGCCGGACGGGGCGCACCCGCAGCGAGGCCATCGGCTCGGGCCCGGGGTCGCGAATCTCGTGCACGACGACGTCGCGCTCGCGCTCGTGCTCGTGGGCGCCGCCCATCTCGACCCCCATCCTGGAGATGATCGAGAGCAGTCCGATGCGGTGGCGGTTGATCCCGACCTCGCGCAGGGTCAGCTCGCTTCCGGGCACGATCAGCGCCGCACAGAGGAAGAAGGCGGCCGACGAGAAGTCGCCGGGAACGGTCACGTCGCCTGACTCGAGCTCGGCGACCGGCTCGACCGTGACGCTGTCGCCGTCGCGCCGGATCGCGACCCCGGCCGCCGCCAGCATGCGCTCGGTGTGGTCGCGCGAGGGCGCCGGCTCGTGCACGGTGGTCTCCCCCTCGGCCAGCAAGCCCGCCAGCAGCAGGCAGGACTTCACCTGCGCGCTCGCGACCGGCATCTCGTAGTCGATGCCGCGCAGGGGGCTGCCCCGGACGACCAGGGGAGGCAGTCCGTCGCGGCTCTCGATGCTCGCCCCCATTCCACCCAGGGGCTCGGCGATCCTGTCGACTGGCCGGCGCCGAATCGACTCGTCGCCGTCCAGCTCCCACTCGCCCCCGGGCTGCCCCGCCAGCCAGCCGGGCATGATCCGCAGCAGGGTGCCGGCGTTGCCGACGTCGATCGCGGCGGGGGAGGCGCCCCGCAGGCCGACTCCCTGTACCTCGACGAAGAAGCCGCCGTTGGGGTCGGAGTCACCCTGCGAGACGACGGCGCCGACGGCCTCGACCGCCCGCAGCGTCGCGCGCGTGTCGGCGGAGTCGAGGTAGCCGCTGACCCGCGTCGGCCCCTTGCAGATGGCCCCGACAAGCGCCGCTCGGTGCGAGATCGACTTGTCAGGAGGCGGTCGCAGCTCGCCGCCCAGCGGGGCCGGCTCGAACCTCACGCCGCGGGCCTCATCGCTCGACCTGGCTGACGTCATGACCGAGGCCGCGAACGAGCTCCATCGCGCGCCCGGCCTCCTCCTCGCCGACGACGTAGAGGGAGATCGCGCCCGAGCGCATGTCGGCGGCGGGGTAGAGCCCCATGTCCTCGATGTTGACCCCGGCCCGTCCCAGCGCCAGGGCGATCTCGGCGACCACGCCGGGGGTGTTGGGGACGAGCACCCGAAGCTCGCACAGCCGGGCCCCCTCGAGCTCCTCCTCGAGCAGCAGCCGGCGCCCCGACGCCGCCTCGGCATGCCAGGCTGCGATCGCGTCGGCGTCGCCGCTCCGCAACAGCTCGGCGGCGCCGCGCAGGCGCTCGGCCACCGCATCGACCTGCTCGGCGACGGCCTCGCGATTGCCGGCGAAGATGTCGGCCCAGATCGCGGGGTTCGCGCCGGCGACACGGGTCGCGTCGCGAAGGCTCGGGCCGACCTCGCCGATGCGCTCGGACTCCCCCGCTCCCAGCGCGTCCGCGGCCTGGGCCACGAGCACGTTGGCGAGCACGTGCGGCAGGTGGCTGACCGCCGCCATCAGGCGGTCGTGCGTCTCGGCGTCGATCGCCTGCGGCCTGCCGCCGATCGCGGAGATCGCACCCTGCGCCCGGTCATAGAGGACGCCGCCGGTGCTGGGGGTCGGGGTCAGGTACCAGCGCGCGCCCTCGAAGAGGTCGTCACGCGCGTTCTCGACGCCGGCGGTCTCGGCGCCCGCCAGCGGATGCCCGCCGACGAAGCGCGGGTCGGCGCCGAGCGCGGCGATCGCCTCGCGCTTGACCGAGCCGACGTCGGTGACGACGGTGTCGGCGCCGCTCGCAGCGAGCGCTTCGGCCGCCAGTTCGGGCAGCACGCCCACCGGCGCCGCGCAGAAGACGATCTCGGCGCCGCGGCAGGCGTCGGAAACGCTCTCGCAGGCCTCTGTTATCGCGCCGCGCTCGAGGGCGCGGCCCAGCAGCGCGCGGTCGGTGTCGTAGCCGGCGACCTCGGCATCCAGCCGGCGGCGCGCCGCCAGCCCGATCGAGCCGCCGATCAGGCCGACGCCGAGTACGGCGATGCGCATCCGGGCTCTATTCCGCCCCGCGCCGCTCCCGCACGGCCGCCGCCAGGCGGTCCAGTGCGAGCACGGTCGTGTCCCAGTCCATGCAGGAGTCGGTCACCGACTGCCCGTAGACCAGCTCCGCGCCCGGCTCGAGGTCCTGGCGGCCGCCGACGAGGAAGGACTCCATCATCACGCCCACGATCGCCTCGTTACCCACGGCGATCCCCTCGGCCACCTCGGCGACGACCCCGGGCTGTCGCTCGTGGTCCTTGCTGCTGTTCTCGTGAGAGGCGTCGACGACCAGGCGCTCGGGCAGCCCGGCGTCCCTGACCAGATCGAGGGCGGCGCCGACCCCCTCGGCGTCGTAGTTGGGGGCGCCGCGGCCGCCGCGCAGGATCACGTGGCAGTCGTCGTTGCCGGTCGTGTGCAGGATCGCCGGCGTGCCGCCGGCGTCGATGCCGGCGAACGCGTGCTTGGCCGCCGCGGCGCTGACGGCGTCGACCGCGACCTTGACGGTGCCGTCGGTGCCGTTCTTGAAGCCGACCGGCATCGACAGCCCGGAGGCGAGCTGACGGTGGATCTGGCTCTCGGTCGTGCGGGCGCCGATCGCTCCCCAGGCGACGATGTCGGAGATGTACTGCGGGGTGATCGGGTCCAGGAACTCGCAGCCGATCGGCAGCCCGAGGTCGAGCACCTCGCGCAGCAGCCCGCGGGCCAGCAGCAGCCCGTTGTTGACGTCGCCGCTGCCGTCGAGGTGGGGGTCGTTGATCAGGCCCTTCCAGCCGATCGTGGTGCGGGGTTTCTCGAAGTAGACCCGCATCGCGACGCATAGGTCGCCCCGCAGCTCGTCGGCCCGGGCGCTGAGGCGCTGCGCGTACTCGAGCGCGGCATCGACGTCGTGCACGCTGCAGGGCCCGACCACGACGAGCAGACGGTCGTCCTCGCGGTCGAGGATGCGCGCGACCTCGGAGCGGTGCGCGACAACCATGTCCTCCTGCTCGGCGCTGAGCGGCAGCTCCTCGAGGATCTGCGCGGGCGAGATCAACTCGACCACACGCTCTATGCGCTGGTCGCGAACCTTCCCCTCTCGGCTTGTCGGTAGTTCCTTCATCTCCATGATCATTCTGAGCCTCTTTCTACTGGTACGGCGGTCGTCCTTGCCCGGAAACGGCGCCCGGCGGTGGGGATTCGGTCTGCGGCCGCCGGAAGTCGGCGCGGCCGCGGGCCGGACGCCTAGCTAAATCGCCAGTACCAGGAGGTGGCCCGTGGGGACACCGACCCAGGGGTGTGGGACCCGAGGGCGCGCGAACGGGCCGCGGTGCGGCCGAAGGGATGATCTTGCGCGCCCTGGAGCTTCATGCCTGAGAGGTTGTACCAGAGCGCTGCTTCGTCTTGCGCTTTTTCTGCTGCCCGAGCGGCCGGCAGGCCGCTCAGATCGCCTCCGGCAGGCGCTCAGATCGCCTCTGCCAGCGCCGCGAGGAAGCGCTCGTTCTCCGCGCGGGTGCCGTAGGTGACGCGCAGGTTGCCGGGGCCGCCGAGCGGCGTGCCGGGGCGGACGGCGACGCCGGCCTTGGTCAGCGACGCGACCACCTCGCCCTCGTCGCGCTCCCCGAGCGAGACCCAGGCGAAGTTCGCCTGCGAGTCGGCGCTCTCGAGACCGAGTTCGGCCAGGCCCTCCTCGACGAACAGGCGCTCGACGAGGTTGCGCTCGATCCTGGTCTCGACGTCGTCCTGGTGGCGGATCGCCTCGCAGGCCGCCGACTGGGCGATCGCGTTGACGCTGAATGGCTGGCGCACCGCGTCCACGGCGGCGCGGAACTGGGGCGAGCCGAGCGCGTAGCCGACCCGCAGCCCGGCGAGCCCGTAGATCTTGCTGAAGGTCCGCAGCAGCACCAGGTTCGGGAAGTCCGCGAGCAGGTCCACGCTCGCGCCCGGGTCGTCGACGGCCTGGAACTCGACGTAGGCCTCGTCGAGGATCACGGTGGTCCGCTTCGGCACCTGCTCGAGGAAGGAACCGATGCGCTCGACCGGCAGGTAGGTCCCCGTCGGGTTGTTCGGGTTGCAGATGACGGCGATCTGGGTCGCGGCGGTGATCTCGGCGAGCATCGCGTCGAGGTCGTGCTCCCAGGCGTCGTCGAGCGGGACTCGGACCTCGCGGGCCCCCGAGAGCGGCGCCATGTAGGGATAGATCGAGAACGAGGGCCAGGCGTAGAGGATCTCGTCGCCGGGCTCGCACAGCGCCAGCGCCCCGGCGAGCAGGAACTCGCAGGAGCCGTTGGCGACCGCAACGCGCCCGGGCTCGGTCTCGCAGCGCTCGGCGATCCGCGTGCGCAGCAGGCGCGCCTCCGGATCGGGGTAGCGGTTGATCCCGGGCGCGGCCGCGGCGATCGCCTCCACCACCTCTGGGTGCGGCCCCAGCGGCGACTCGTTGGAGGCGAGCTTGATCGCGTCCGCGGTCTCGGCGCGCTCCCTGGCGTCGTCGAGCGAGGCGCCCGGCTCATAGCTCGGGATGCGCGCGAGCTTCTCGGCGAAGGTGACGGTCACGGCCTCATTGTGACGGGCCGGGAATCGAACCTCATTGGGCCGCGGTCAGGTCCGATCGCAGCGCCTGGGCTTCGCCCAGGTAGGTGTGCGAGGGCTCGTGGCCCGCCGGCGCGTAGTAGTGCACCAGCACCCGCACCACCCCCGGCATCGACCCTGGCACGTCGATCTCCTGGGCGCAGAGCAGCGGCACGTGGTTCAGCCCCACGTTCCGCGCCGCCACCGCGGGGAACTCGGCGTTGAGGTTGTGGGTGGAGGTGAAGATGCAGCTCACGATCCGGTCGAGCTCCAGCTCGTTCCGCGACAGAAGCTCGCGCATCAGCTCCTCGGTCGCCGAGAGGATCTGCTCGGGGTCGTTGCGCTCGACCTTGGTCGCGCCCCGCACCGCCCACAGCCGCTGCTGCTGCTCGCTCATCGAGCGCCATCTTCCCAGAGCGAGCCGACCTCGCGCCCGGAGAGGCGGCGGGCGGCGCCGGGCGCGAGCGCTCCCAGCTCGAGCGGACCGAAGCGGACGCGCTCGAGCGCGACCACCCGGTTGGCGACGGCCTCGGCCATCCGCCGGACCTGGCGGTTTCGCCCCTCGCGGACCGTGATCTCGATCTGGCGCTCGCCGTGGCGCCGCACCTCGGCGGGCGCCGTCGGCCCGTCCTCGAGCTTGACCCCTCGCCGCAGCCGCTCCAGGTCGCGCGCCGAGGGGGGCCGCGCAAGGGTGACCGCGTAGGACTTCGGGACCTCGTAACGAGGGTGGGTGAGCCTGTTGGCCAGCTCGCCGTCGTTGGTCAGCAGGATCAGGCCCGTCGAGTCGGCGTCGAGGCGCCCGACCGGGTAGAGGCGCCCGGACGAGCTGACCAGCTCGGTCACGGCCCGGCGGCGCCCCGGCTCCTTCGCGGTGGAGACGACACCGGCGGGCTTGTTGACCATCCAGACCTCGACCCGCTCGGGCACGACGGCCCGGCCGTCCACCTGCACCCCGCTGGACTCGTCCACGTCGCGGGCCGGGTCGGTGACCACCTCGTCACCCACCCGCACCCGCCCGGCCCGGATCAGCTCCTCCGCGGCGCGTCGCGACGCGATGCCCCCGTGGGCGAGGTACTTGGCGAGTCGCATGCGCGGATTCTGACCGCCGCGAGCGCGACCGGCTCGGGGCGCCTCAGCAGTCGCCGAGCTTGGCCAGCTCGCGGCGATAGACGCGCATCGAAGCGCGCTTGAAGTCGCCGTGGGTTCGCCCCCGGAAGTCCGGGTCGAGCTCCTTGTAGAAGGGCGAGGAGAGGCTCTCGGCGTGGCCGATCACCCGCTTCACCGGAATCCCGTAGTGGCAGCGCAGCGATTGGGTCAACCGCAGCGAACCGCGCAGCTGAGCCTTGCGTCCCAGCACCTCTCGGTCGCTGAAGCCGACGTGCTCGATCCCGATCGAGACGTGGTTGAGGCCGACTACGTGCCGGCAGCGGATTCCGGGTTTGACGAACTCGACGGCGCCGCCCCCGGCACCCACGGCGTAGTGGGAGCAGACGCCGGGCAGCTCGCCGTACTCGGCGTCGGGCCGGTTCGGGGCGAAGATGTTGTAGATCGCCCCGATGCTGCCGGCTTCGGCGAAATGGATCACGATCAGCTTCGGGTCGTCCAGCTGCCAGCGGCGCTGGCCGTAGTGCCGCTTCGAGTAGGCGGCCATGTCGAGCTTGCGGCTGCGCGGGTAGGGGATCAGCCGCGTCGCGATCTTCGGCCCCGCCGACGCAGTGGCCCGCGCGCGGCCCGCCCGCCCGGCCGCCGATGTTGTCGCTGACCGTCGAGTTGGCGATCACGGCGTCCCCGGCGGCCAGCGCTCCGCCGACGGGCGAGGTGTCGGCGCCGATCTGGTTGCCGGTGCCCGCGCGCGTGAGCGCGTGGCCGCCGGCCGTGAGCTCGAGCACGTCGAGGGTCGCCCCGCCGGCCGCGCAGCCGTCGCCGAAGGAGGTGTTCTCGTTGGCGGCCCTCACAGCCTCGCGCAGCTAGCAGGCGGCCGGGTTCTACCCGTACTCGTCGGCCGAGGCATCGACCTCGATCGTCGCCGCGGGCGCCCACGAGGGAACTACGAGCAGGCCGCATGCCGCGGCCGCGATCACCAGCAGACGCCTCATTCCGCCCGCTGCTCGCCCGCCTTCAACAGCCGCTCGCGCAGCTCCCGCTCGTCCCCGGGGGTCGGGTCGAACTGCGACGGATCGGGCAGCGCGTCGAGGCCCGAGAGGCCGAACAGCTTCTCGAACAGGGTCGTGGTCGCATAGGTGACCGCGCCGAAGCGGCTGCGGCCGCGCTCCTCGATCAGCCCGCGCTCGCTCAGGCTCGAGACCGCCGAGTCCGAGGCGACGCCCCTGATCCGGGCGACCTCGGGCCGCGAGACCGGCTGCAGGTAGGCGACGATCGCCAGCACCTCGGCCTGGGCCTGGGTCAGCGGCGGCGTCCGCGGCTTCGCCAGCAGCCTCCTCGCGGCGTCCTCGGCCTCCGGCATCGCCGCGAGCGCGCAGCCGCCGGCGACGCGGCGCAGCCTCAGCCCGCGCCCGCCCTGCTC
>Ga0194131_10002112_pt1 | contig 33058 bp, 25 predicted proteins | sample TA2KigO120mmetaG_FD_148631 | JGI IMG/M metagenome (GOLD analysis project Ga0194131, IMG submission 148631) | Freshwater microbial communities from Lake Tanganyika, Tanzania - TA2015053 Kigoma Offshore 120m | ecosystem: Environmental > Aquatic > Freshwater > Lake | place: Tanzania: Lake...
GATGTCGACCAGAGCGCGCTGGTAGTGGAGGGTCCAGTAGGCGCTGGCGGCGTCGCCCACCGCCCGCTGCCGGGCGGCGGTGGCGGTCCACTCCGCCGTCGCGACCGCCGCACCGGCGCTGCGCACGCCTTGCAGGTTGTAGGCGAGACGATGCCCCTGCAACAGCGCCTGCGACAGGGTGAACGCGAGCTTGCTGTCCCAGGCCGGGTCGCCGAACTCCTGGTCGAGCTCCGAGATCTTGAACTGGGTGTCGGACTGGTTGGCGGTGAAGCCCACGCCGAGCGCCGTACCGGTGATGATCGGCACGGAGAGCGCCGCGTCCGTGGAGACACCCGTCGTCTCGCTCGTATACTCGCCGAACTGGAACTGTCCTTCCCCGGCGGAGCTGAAGTAGGAGCCCGAGAGCGACAGGCTCGGCTCGAAGGCGGCCCGCGAGGCCAGGAGCGATCCCTCGGCGCTCTGCACGTCGGCGCGGGCGGAGAGCACCGAGGGCGCCTCGGCGCCGGCGCGGGTGAGCGCCTCGTCGAAGCTGAGCGAGGTGTCGCCGGCGTGGGCGAGGGCAAGGCCGAGGATCATGTCGTCTCCGGGCCACGACGCGGCCAGCCGAAGGCCAGCCAGCGCGCGCTGCTTGCGCGCAGGTCGTCGAGGAAAGCGTAGAGGTAAGGCACGAAGAAGAGGGTGAGCACCGTGGCGGTGGCCATGCCGAAGCCCACCACTCGCCCGAGCGGCGCGTAGGGGATGCCCACGAAGGTGTCGTCGCCGGTGGCCATCGGGATCACCCCCACGATGGCGGTGAGCGCGGTCATGAGGATCGGTCGCAGGCGCTGGCGGACCGCTTCTTTCAGGGCCTCGTCGCGCGCCAGCCCCTCGCCGCGCAGCTCGGTGATGCGGTCGATGAGCACGATGCCGTTGTTCACCACGATGCCGATGAGGATGACCATCCCCACGCCGCCCATCGAGTCGAAGGGGGTGTCGGTGATCCACAGCCCCCAGTACACGCCGAAAACCGCCATCGGGACGGTGGTGATGACAGTGATGGGCAGGAGGAAACTCTCGAAGAGCACGCCCATGATGAGGAACACGAAGGTGAGGCTGAGCAGCAGCGCGAGGTTGCGGGCGCTGTCACTCTCGCGCTGCTCCTCGAAGAAGTCGCCCTCCGCGGGCCCGTAACCGAGCGGCCAGTCCATCCCGCGCAGCGCCCCCATCGCGCGATCGTGCATCGCCATCTTGTCGACACCGTCGGCGAGGTCGAGGGTGAGGCCGAGCGAGGTCTTGCGGTCGCGACGGTCGATGCGTCCCCAGCCGGAGCCGGGCTCGGGGTCGACCAGGGCGCGCAGCTTCACCGCGCCGGCGGTGGGCGAGCCCACCTGGAAGTCGAGGAGCCGCTCCACGTCTTCCCGGTCGTCCTGGCCGAAGCGGGCGAACATCCGCACCTCGCGCTCGCCGAGCACCCAGGGGGTGAGCGGCACGCCGCGCATGGCGAAGGCCACCACCCGCCCGATCATCGAGGCCGACACGTTGTAGCGGGCCGCCGCCTCTCGGTCGACGCGCAGCCGGATCTCCTCGTTGCCTTCTTCCTCGGTGTCGTTGTAGGCCGAGAGCACGCCCTCCAGCGAGCGGAGCCGTCGCAAGGCCTCGTGCGACAGGGCGGTGATCTGCTCGCTGTCCTCGCCCTGAAGCGTCACCTCGATGCGGTTGCCGCGGCCCGACTCGCCCTCCCCCCAGCCGATGGTGGCCTTCACGCCGGGGAGATCGGGGAGCTTGGCCTTGACGTCGTCGAGGATCTCCTGGCGGCTCATGCCCTCGGGGTGGTCTTCCAGGTAAGCGAACAGCCGCCCGCCGGTACTGTTGCCACCGAGGCGACTGCGGTAGGTGCGTACCGCCCAGTGTTCCCGGTTCTCCGCGACCATCTTCTCGAAGGCCTCGACCGTGCGCAGGCGCTCGTAGTAGGTGAAGTTGCGGGGGATCTCGAAGCGAACGGTGAAGTCGTCGAGGTTGCCCTCCGACTCGTCGGAGCAGCCCACCGCCCGCGCCGGCAACACCAGCGTGAGCACGACCACCGCGAGCATGCCCACGAAGGTGTCGACCGGGCGCCGCAACATCGCGCCGAGAATGCGCACCGTCCCGTCTGACAGCCGCGTCATCCAGCGCGTGTCGCCCTTCACCTCGGCCGAGCCCAGCCACACCGTCGACAAGGGCGTGAACAACAGGGTGATCAGGAGCGAACCCACCTGGATGAACACCACCGGCAGGCCCAGCGCCGACATGAAGAAGCTGAAGTCGGCGTCGGCGCTCATCAGGATCACCGGCAAGAACACGACGATCGACGTGAGCGTGGAGAGCACGATGGGCAACAGGACTTCGCTGGTGCCGTGAATCGCGGCGGGAACGGGCAGTTCCCCCAGCTGTCGCCGCCGGTAGATGGCCTCCACCACCACCACCGCGTTGTCGACCACCATGCCCACCGCGATCATCAGCCCGAGCATCGACAGCAGGTTGAGCGAGTCGCCGCGGAAGTACATCACCGTGAGTGTCAGCAACAACGACGCGGGGATGGTGGCCGCGATGAGCGCGGTGATGCGCCACTCGCGCAGGAACAGGATCAACACCAGCACCGCGAGGATGCCGCCCTCGAGCGCGCTCTCCTGCAAGGCGCCCATGCTCTCTTCGATGAGCGTGCCCTGGTCGAAGAAACTGTGGAACTTGTACCCCTGTAGGCGCGGGTCGGCTTCCAGTTCCTTCATCGCGGCGCGGATGTCGTCGCACACCTGCACCGTGTTGGCGCCGGATTCCTTGTTGATGCCGAGGGCAGCGGCCTCCTGTCCCTCGATGCGGTTGATGTCGGTGGAGGCGGCGGGGGCGTAGCGGATCTCGGCGATGTCTTGCAGCACCAGGCCATTGCCCAGCGGCCACTCGCGCAGCTCGTCGAGCGTCGCGAAGCGGGCGAGGGCGCGCACGTAGCGAACCTCGCCGCGGTCTTCCACGCGGCCGGTTCCCACCTGGATGTTGTCGCCCTGCAAGCGCCCGAGCAGGTCGACCAGATCCACCTGGTGGCTCATCAGCCGCTCGCGGTCGAAGTCGATCCACACCACCGGCTCGGGCACCCCCCACACGTCGACCCGCGCCACGCCGTCGAGCCGTTCCAACCGCGGCTTGATGATGCGCTCGCTGTTGAAGAACTGCTCCTCGGGGCCGACTTCGAGCGGCGACTGGATGCCGGCCCATGTGACCGGCTCGTCGGTGGGATCGAAGCGCCACACCCACACCCGCTCCACGTCGTCGGGCAGGTCGGGCATGGCGCGCTCGATCCGGTCGCCCACGGCGTTGTAGGCCTCGTCCATGTCGGTGTCGGCCGAGAACTCGATGGAGAGCGCCGCGTTGTCGTTCTTCGACTCCGACTCGATGTGCTTGATGCCGGCCACGGTGGAGAGCTGCTCCTCCAGCGGCTTGACGATGCGCGACTCGGTTTCCAGCGGCGTGCTGTCTTCGTAGGGGATCCACAACCACAGGTGCGGCGGCGACCAGCCGCCCGGCATCATCTGCACCGGGATGCGCAGCGTGGCGATCACGCCCACCACCATCACCACGCAGAACAGCGTCACGACGGTGACCGGCCGTCCCACCGAGAAGCGGGGGACGAGGTCGGCCAACTTCACGGCGTCGTCTCCGGCACCCGCTCGGTCAAGCGCGCCGCGATGCGGTACACCACCGGCACCACCACCAGCGTGAGGAAAGTGCTGCTCGCGAGCCCGAAGATGATGGTGATCGCCAGCGGGCGCTGCATCTCCTGGCCCTCGCCGAGGCCCAGCGCCAAGGGGGCCAGGCCGAGCACCGAGTTGAGCGCGGTGATGAGGATCGGGCGCAGCCGGGTAGCCGCCGCCTTGCCGATCGCCTCGTCGAGGGCCAGGCCGTCGAGTCGTAAGCGCGAGATGGCGTCGACGAGCACGATCGCGTTGGCCACCACCACGCCGGCGAGCACGATGAGACCGATGAAGACCACCACCGAGACCGCGTTGCCGGTGATCCAGAGGCCCACCGCCACCCCCACCAGCGACAACGGGACGGAGAACAGGATGACGAGCGGGTCGCGCAACGACTCGAAGGTGCTCGCCATGATCACGTAGACGAGGAAGATGGCAAGCGCGAGCGCCAACTTCAGCGAGCCGAGCGAGGTGTCCAGCTCGCGGTTCTGCCCGGCAACCTCCAGGTCCACGCCCTTCGGGAGCGAGGTGCCCGTCACCGCGGCGGCCGCCGCGTTGCTGGCGCCGGCGAGGTCGAGGCCGCGGATGTCGGCGGAGAGCACCACGGCGCGGCGCTGGTCGATGCGCCGCACCTCGGAGGGGCCCTCGCCGTCGGCGAGCGTGGCCACCGCGTCGAGCCGCACCGGGGGCAGGATGCGCGGGTTGACGTTGATCGCCGCCAGGGCGTCGAGCGAGTCGCGGTCGGCCTCGCCGAGGCGCACCAGGAGGTCGACCCGCCGCTCGCCCTCGGCGATGCGCGTGGGACGCTCGCCCTGGACCTTCGCGCGCACCGCCCGCGCCACGTCGCCCACGCCGATGCCGAGCGCGGCCAGCCGGTCGCGGTCGTAGACCACCCGCACCTCGGGGTAGCCGGCGCCGAGCGAGGAGCGCACCTCGGCCAGGGCGGGGAGTTCCTGCATCGCCGCCGCGCCGCGGTCGGCCGCCTCGCGCAGCGTGCGCAGGTCCTGGCCGAAGAGCACCAGCTCCACCGGGGTGTGGAAGGAGAACAGCGCCGGGCGGACGAAGCGCGCGGTGAAGCCTGGGAAACCGTCGAGTACGCCCCGGATCGCCTCGATGGTCAGGGCCTCGCGCTGCTCGAGATCGCCCCCCGGCGACAGCTCCACGAGCAAGCGCGCCGTGTTCTCGCCCTCGTCGGCCTTGCTGTCGGCGCGGCGCTCGGTGCCCACCACCGCGTACACCGTCTCGATGCCGCCGATGCCGCGCACCTCGGCCTCGAGCTGCTGCACGAGGCCATCGGTGCGCTCCAGCGGCGTGCCCACCGGCAGCGCCACCTCCACGGTGAAGCGGCCCTGGTGCACGTCGGGGATGAGCTCGGCGCCCACGCGGTCGAGGAGCAGCACGCTCGCCAGGAAGGTCGCCGTCGCGACGAGGAGCACTCGGCCGGGACGCCGGAGCGAGCCGAGGAGCACCCGCGCGAACAAGCTCTCGGAGGCGGCGTAGAAAACGAGGAAGCGGTCGGCGAGCCACACGGTGGCACGATTGAAGAGCCCGAGCGACCACGCGAGCGCCCGAAAACCGAGGCGCAGCGTCCAGCCGCTGGCCACCGCGAAAAGGTTCGCCAGCGCCGCGAGGCTGCCGTGCACCAGGAAACGCGCCAGCGCCCAGGGCCAGAGCCAGGACCGGCGCCGCTGGGCGAGCTCCTGCCACGCGGCACGCGGCGAGCTGCCGGCGATGTCGCGAGCCCGCGCCGGGGGCGAGGGTAGCGCGATCGTGCGCGCCGCGAGCATCGGGACGAAGAGCAGCGCCACCCCCAGCGAGGCGAGCAGGCTGAACACCACCGTGAGCGCGAGGTCGCCGAAGATCTGCCCGGCCACGCCCTCCACGAACACGATGGGGAAGAACACGGCGATGCCGGTGAGCACGCTGGCAAACACCGCCTGGGCCACCTCGGCGGTGCCAAGGACGGCGGCTTCCAGTCGCGACTTTCCCCTGTCGATGTGGGTCTGCACCGCCTCCAGGACCACGGTGCCGCTGTCGATGACCATGCTCACGCCGAGCGCGAGGCCGCCGAGCGACATCAGGTTGAGCGAGAGCTCGCCCACGTACATCACGCCGAAGGTGGCGAAGAGGCAGATGGGGATGGCGGTGCTGATGATGAGCGTCGTCACCCAGTCGCGCAGGAACACGAACGTGACGAGGATGGCGAGCAGGCCGCCGAGCCAGGCGTCGCCCACGAGATTGTCGAGGGCGGCCTCCACGAAGCGGGCCTGGTCGTCGAGCACCTCGGCGCTCACCCCCTCGGGGAGCACGCTGGTGACGGCCTGTTCGCCGGGCATGGCCTGCGGCGGCTCCAGCGCCCCCTTCACCCGGCGCGCCACCTGCACGAGGTTGGCGTCGGCCTCCTTGTACACCTCGATCTCCACCGCCGGGGCCCCGCCGAGCCGGGCCACCACCTCGCGATCGGCGCTGCCCTCGCGCACCTCGGCCACGTCGCCCACGCGCACCCGGGCGCCGTCGGGGCGCACCACCCGCAGCTCGCGCACGTCGTCGACCGAGCGGAACTCGTTGAGGGTGCGGATGAGGTACTCGTTCTCGCCCTCGCGGACGAGGCCTCCGGCCACGTTGACGTTCTCGGCCTGCAAGGTGGCGCGAAGCTGGTCGAGGGTCACCCCCCGCGCCGCGAGCCAGTCTTCCCGGGCCTCCACCAGCACCAGCCGCTCCAGGCCCCCGCGGACCGTCACCGCCGCCACGCCGTCGAGCGCCTCCAGGCGTCGCTTGACGTCTTTCTCGGCCGCATCGCGAAGCGCCAGCTCGCCCATCTCGCCGGTGAGCGCCACGCGGAGGATCGGCGAGAGCGACGGGTCGTAGCGCAGGATCAAGGGCCGCGGCACGCCGTCGGGGAAGAAGGTGGTCTGCAAGCGCTCGCGCACGTCTTGCATGCCGGCGCCCATCGGCGTGTCCCAGTCGAACTCCAGCACCACGTCGGAGATCCCCGCGCGGCTGCGCGACTCGATGGAGACGACGCCCTCCACGGTGGAGAGCGCCTCCTCGATCGGCCGGCTCACCTGGGTTTCCACCTCTTCGGGCGCCGCGCCCTCGTACTCGGTGCGCACCGTGATGGTCGGATAGGAAATATCCGGCATCAAATCCAGTGGTAGCTGGACCAGCGACACGTAGCCGAACACGACGACGGCCACGGTACACATCCACACGGCCACCGGGTGGTTGACCACCCACCGGTAAAACGTCACGGCTTACCCGCCCTCTCTGCGCCCGGGCTCCTTCCCTTCCTCGGCCTTGGCCATCACCGGGTCGCTCGGCAGGCGCACGCGAGCATCGTCGCGCAGGGCCTGGTTGCCCACCGTCACCACCTGCTCGCCGGCCGCGACGCCCTCGACGATCTCGGCATTGACCCCGTCTTCGAAGCCAAGCTTCACCCGCACGCGGTGGGCGCGACGGTAGGGGCCGGGCACCTCGGGCTCCTCCTCCTCTTCCTCGTCGCCGCCAAAGTTGAAGGACCAGCCAGCTTCTTCTTCCTCCTCCTCTTGCTCCTCCTCGGGCTTCTCGCCCGGCGGGGGACCTTCGAGCAGCGTGTAGACGTAGGACTGGCCTTCCTCCCAGACCACCGCGCGCCGGGGGACGGTGAGCACGCCCTCGTGGCGCGCCACCTCGACGCGCACCGACACGTACTGCCCCGGCCGCAGGACCGCCTGCCCCGGGTCGAGGGCCACCGTCACCCGCACCGTGCCCGTCTGCGTGTCGACCACCGGCGCCACGCGCACCACCTCGCCCGAGGCGCCCACCGCCTCGTCGTAGGCACTGACGACGGTGGCCGGCTGGCCCACGCGCACCCGCGCGAGGTCGCGCTCGGGCAGGGCCACCACCACCCGCAACTTGCCCGGGTCGACGATGGTGTAGGCCGGCGTGGGCCCCGCCGTTTCCCCGAAGCGGATGCCGCGGGCGGCCACCACGCCGTCGATAGGGCTCTCCAGTCGCGTGAATCCGCGCGTCTGGCTCGCCTCCTGGTGGGCGGTGCGGGCGGCCGCGAGCGCCCGCTGCGCCGTCTCCAGCTCGGTGCGCGCGATGGCGCCCTGCGCGAAGAGGCGCTCGGCGGCCTCGGCGTCGGCGGTGGCGCGCTCGAGCTCGGCGGTGGCGCGCTCGTAGGCGGCGTCGAGCTGGGGGGAGGCGATCACCGCGAGGAGCTGTCCCTTGCGCACATCGTCGCCCTCCTCCGCGTAGATACCGGTCACGACACCCGTCGTCTCCGGGACGAGCGCGGCCTGCGCCTCGGACTCCACCGCCGCGCTCGCGACGACATGGTCGCCCACCGTCCCTGGCGCCACGGCCGCGACATCAACCAGGGTGCGCGGGTCGACCGGGGGGCCCTTGCCTTCCTCGTCCTCGCCTTCTCCCTCCTCGCCGCCCTCGCCAGCCGACATGCTGCAGGCGAGCGAGAAGCCGGCGATGAGGGCCAGGACGAGACGCATGGCGCGCTGAGGCTAATCGCGCCGCCGGGGCATCGCCGAGGGGTGACGAGGTTTGACAGGGGGTTGGCGGGCCGCACCCGGTCGCGGTGCTCACGCGGGCGACGCCATCGACATCGACGACGACAGCGACAGCGACGACTGCGAACCCTCGCGTCGCCTCCTGCGTGCCGCCCGGGGCCGCGCGCGCTGCCGACGAGGTGGATGGCTCGCTGGTTGCCTGGGCGCGGTCGCTCACGCCTCGCGAGCGCCTGGACCGAGCGACAGCCACGGGCACCTGGCCGGCGAGGGTTCGCCGTGCCGCGACCTGACCAGGTCGACATCGGCGCGCTGCTTGGCCGGCTAGGCGAGCGCGGAATCGACTTCGTGGTGGTGGGTGGCGCGGCGGCTTTGCTCCACGCCGCACCCATCGCGACGCGCGACCTCGACATCGTCCCCGATGCCCGGCCGGGAGCCCGGGAACACCTCGATGGCGGTGGGCAGCTCCTGCTGCGAACTCGCCTGTGTCCGCTCGACGTGCTGCTCCGCCTCCACGGCGGGCCCGCGACCTGGTCGCGGTGCCCCTGCTCCTGCAAGCGCTTCGGCAGCGCGACCCCACCTGAGTTGTCCCCCACCTCGCCGGGTCGGCCGGTCAACCGAGGCGGAGACTCCCCATGAGCCTGTTCCTGCTCGCCTGCACCGCCGACCCGAGCACCGAAGACGCGGCGACGCTCGCGGAGTGCACCGCCACCGTGGCCGACGACGTGCCCGCCTTCTTCGCCACCTACTTCGCCTGCACCGACATCTCGATGGAAGGCGACAACGTGGTGCTCGCGACGGACTCGCTGCCGCCGTATGCCACCTACTACTACGGCGCCGACCACGAGATGTACGCGGAATGGGACGATCAAGGCGGCGAGACCTCGCCGAACCCCAGCACGATCGAGGCACTCACGGTGCGCGTGGTCGTCCCGGCCGATCCGGTGGCCAGGGGCCTCGACATCACCGCTGCGCGGGTCGACCACCAGATGGGCACCAGCGACGAGGAGTACGTGGCCGGCTCGGTCGGCGTGGCGCCCGACAGCGTGGCCAACTTCAACGCCACCGCCGCGCCGGGCGACGACATCTTCGAGGAAGAACTCACCTTCGACGAGTGGGACGCCCACCCCACGCCGAACGGCGAGTACCACCACCACGGTGCGAACCGGGGCGCCCTGGCCGCGCTCGACTTCCTCGGGGTCGATGCCACTGTCTTCGGCGTGATGTGCGACGGCACCGTACTCCTCGGTTGCGACGAACTCGATGGGAGCGCGGTCGACATCGACACGCTCGACGCGCAGGACGGTCACGTGGGCGACATCGTCGACCTCGACGGGACGGTCCACTTCAGCGGGCGCTACCACGCGCACGTCTGCGCGCATTACAACGGCTTCGGGCTGTACCCCGAGATCCAGTATTACGACGACTGTGACTCGGCACCTGCCGTGCCGTGACCAACCCTTACAAGCGCCGCGCAATGCAACGGCTACACCAAGCGCTCCCATGGCCATGCTCGTCGCCGTTGTCATGGCCCTCGCGGGCAGCCCCGACCCCGAGTACGTCGCCCTGCGCGACGCGCTCGTGCGCGATGCGAGCGAGAGCCAGCTCAAGGCCTGGGAAACAGGCGACGACTGGGAGAAGCGGATTACCGCGATGGACGTGCGCGCCTGGCAATACGACCATGGCGTCGCGAGCGTGGCGTGGACGGTCGAGCCCCAGCACACGCGACAGGCGCTGCTCCGCTTCATGGACCCGCGGCTAGAGGTGCCCGCGGCCGCGGGGCCCCTGCTCGCGCGCCTGACCTGGGGACGCGAAGACGCCGACGTTCGCGTCGCGCTGGTCGACGCGCTCACCCGGACCGGCGGCGAGTGGGCGCCGGTGCTCGGGACGATGTTCGGCGACGAGGACGAAACCGCCACCCGCGAGGTCATGGTCCAGGCCGCGCGCCGCGCGTCGATCACCGACGCCATCAGCCTGCTGAAGCTCGGCTTCGGCGACAAGGCCGCGCCCGTGCGCGCCGCCGCCGCGGAAACCTGCCCCTGGGTCGACGCCAAGGGGACGCTCGACGGGCTGGTGCTCGTCGCCATGGCCGACACCGACCCCGAGGTGCGCGCCGAGGCGGTGCGGGCCGCCGGCTGGATGCGGATCGAGGCCAGCTGGGACCCAATCGTCAGGCTGCTCGGCGACCCCGACCCCCGGGTGCGCCTCCAGGCGGTGAAGGCCCTGCAACGCCTCGACCCCGCCGACACCGCCAGCCTCCCCGGGGTGGGTGCGCTCCGCCAGGACGCCGACACCAAGGTGCAACGCGCGGCCACCGAGGCGTCAGCGCAGTAGAAGCACGGCCGATGCTCAACGTCGCCGTCGACCAGCCCACCGGCCTCGCCGACCTGCGTGGCTCGCCCAAGGACGTGGCCCGCTGGTTGTTCTGGGTGAAGTTCCGGGGGGCCCTCGACCCCGGGCGGCCGGAGCAACTGGCGCGCCTCTACCCGCTGTGGCGCGGGCAGTACGCGCTCGCGCGCGGGCAGCGGTCGCTGATGGCCGACGAGTACCGCCGGTGGCGTGGCGAGGCCCCGGAGTCGCTGCTCCAGGACGCCTACCGCGTGACCTTCCGGGTACACCTCGAGGAGCTGCTCCTCGGCAAGCTGACGGCGGACAACTGGCAGCGCTGGATGCGGCTCGACGGGCTCGCCAACCTCGAATCCGCGCTGTCGCGACAGAAGGGCGCTGTGTTGCTGTTCCCCCACGCGGGCAACTTCATGTTCATGCACGCGATCATGGGGCTCATTGGCCACAAGTACACGCAGTACGCCGCGCGAGGCATGGCCCCGCCGGATGTGGCCGCCACCCACGCCGACGTGTTCGCCAACAACAAGTGGCGTCGCGAGGCGCGCGCGGCGAGGGAAGACAACGAGGATCGGCTCCCCATCAGCTTCATCTCGCTCGACACCCCGGTGCGCCACCTCTACCGCTGCCTCGACCGGAACGAGCTGGTGGGCATCGCCTTCGACGGCCGCATCGGCGGCAAGTGGGTGAAGGCGCCTTACCTCGGCCGCACCGCGCTCCTGTCGCCCGGGCCGTACCGGCTCGCCGCCTCCACGGGTGCCGCGCTGGTCCCCGTGTTCGTGTCGACTCCCGACGGCGAGCCCGGCATCTGCACCTTCGGCGAGCCCATCGAGGGCAAGGACAGCGAGGCGCTGATGCAGCGTTTCCTTGCCGGCCACGTGGAGCCCTGGCTGGGCGATCACCCCGAGGAGTACGGCACCTGGCTCGCCCACTGTCGCGAGCGCGCGCATGTCGACGACCACCCCTTCTTCACCGACTACGCGCCCGACGATCGCTGGAAGGCGTGGGAGTAGCTACTCGCCCCACTCAACCACGGGTTTCCCGACGTGGAAACCCTGCACGAGGTGCGCGCCGTGCCTCGCGAGCGACCGGAGCTCCTCCACGGTTTCCACGCCCTCGGCGATGAGCTCCGCGCCGGTGGCGCTGGCGAAGCTGGCCAGGAGGTGGATCAGGCGCTGCTTTCGCGGGTCGTCGTGTACGCGCCGCACGATGCTCATGTCGGCCTTGATGTGGGCGGGCTGCAGCTCGGCGAGCACCGCCAGGGAGTTGTAGCCGCTGCCAATGTCATCCACGGCCATGCGGAAGCCGAGGTCGGCGAGGTCGCGCAGCGCCTGCTCGGCGCCGTGAAAGTCGGCGAGCGGCGCGCGCTCGGTAATCTCGAGCACAACCCGCGTGGCGAAGGGCATGAGCGGGTCGAAAGCGTGGAGCACCTGCGGGTCGGCGAACTGCGCGGGGTGGATGTTGACGAAGACGGCGACCGAGGCGGGGAGCGCAGCGACCTGCGCGGCGGCCAGCCGGTTGACCGCGCGACCGAGGTCGGCCACCCGGTCGCAGCGTTCCACCGCGTCGAGCACCTCGAGCGGGCCGACCAGCACCGGGTGACGACTCCGCAAAAGAAGCTCATAGGCGCATAGTTCCAAGTTGCGCACGGATACGATGGGCTGGCGCGCGAGGGCGAAGCAGTGGTCGTCGAGGCACTCCTGGAACAGCCGGTCGGCGCGCTCGCGCTCGGGCTGGGACGAGACGGCCTGGCGGATGTGCTCGGCGGTCTCCATGAGCGTCCCGATCTCCTGCTCGAGCGCCTCGGCCTGGAAGGGCCGCGCGAGGCTCCGGTGAGCCAGCCCCGCGCTCACCAGCGCGGGGGCCGCGTGGCGCTGGGCGGGGCTCACCAGCAACATCCGCATGATCTTGGGCTGCCGGTCGCGCAGGCGAACGAGGAGTTCCGGTGCGCCCCCGTCGATGTCGTCGCTGACCAGGACGACATCCAGATCACGGCTTTCGAGCGCCTTGATCGCTCCACTCGCGTCGGCGGTCGCTTCCACCACGTGCCCACCGTTGTCGAGCACGCGATGCAAAGCCCGCCGGGACGGTTCACCAGCGTCGACAAGAAGGACTCGCGCCACGGCAGCGTTGTACCACCACGCGGGGGGTGACGACCTGCCGCCGCGGCAACAAAGTCGCGCCGCCGCGCGCGCGGTTGGGCATCGCGGCGCGGCGGCATACAGGACGCAGCCCCCGGAGCCAACGTGCGCATCCTCGTGGTCGACAAGCTCGCCCCCTTCGTGGCCGGGCGACTCCAAGATCTTGGCGGCGTGGTGACTGTCGATCCCTCGGCGAAAGACGCGGCGCTCACCGCGAAGGTGGCCGACCTGGACCCCGAGGTGGTGATCGTCCGCAGCACCAAGGTGACCGGCGCCGACATCGGCGCGGGCAGGGCGCTGTCCCTGGTGATTCGTGCCGGGGCGGGGGTCAACACCATCGACCTCGGCGCCGCCAGCGCGCGAGGCGTGTACGTCGCCAACTGCCCGGGGAAAAACGCGATCGCCGTGGCCGAGCTGGCCGTGGGGCTCTTGCTCGCCTGCGACCGTCGCATCCCCGACAACGTGAACCGCCTGCGCGAGGGCAAGTGGGACAAGAAGAACCTCGGCAGCGCCCGCGGCCTCAATGGCCGCAAGATCGCCGTCCTCGGGACGGGACAGATCGGCCGGGAGTTCATCGCGCGGGCCCTGGCGCTGGGGATGGTGGTCACCGCCTGGTCGAGGTCGCTCACCTCCGAGGCCGCCGCCGCGCTGGGCGTGGCGCGCGCAGAGACGCCCGAGGCCGCCGTGGCCGGGGCCCACGCGGTGAGCGTGCACCTCGCGCTCGCGAAGGAAACGCGCGGGCGCATCGGGGAGAGCGTGTTTGCGGCGATGAAGTCGGGCGCCATCTTCGTCAACACGGCGCGGGCGGAGGTGGTCGATCACGACGCGCTCCTGCGCGCCATCGACGAGAAGAAGCTCAAGGTCGGCCTCGATGTGTTTCCCGACGAGCCGAGCGCGGGGCAGGCCGACTACACCCACCCCGTCGCGAATCACCCCTCGGTGTACGGCACGCACCACATCGGCGCCAGCACCGACGAGGCCGAGGAGGCGGTGGGCGAGGAGGTGGTGCGCATCGTGGCCGCCTACAAGGCCGGGGCCCCCATCCCCAACTGCGTGAACCTCTCCACCCGCACCCCGGCCACGCACCAGCTCGTCGTCCGTCACGCGGATCGCGTGGGCGTGCTCGCCGGCGTGCTCGGCGTGCTCCGCGAGAGCGGCGTCAACGTGGAAGACATGCAGAACATCATCTTCAGCGGCGGCGAGGCGGCCTGCGCGCGCATCGCCGTCAAGGGCGCGATCGGCGCCGACGCCCTCGCCCGGATCCAGTCCCTCCCCAACATCTTCGCGGCCAGCCTGGTCGCCCTCAAGGAGTAGCCCATGGCTCGCCTGCACAACTTCTCGGCCGGCCCCGCCGTGCTCCCCGTGTCGGTGGTGGAGGAACTGCGCGACAACCTGCTCGACCTCAACGGCTCCGGCATCGGGCTGATGGAGATCAGCCACCGCAGCAAGACCTTCCAGGCGGTGGTCGACGGCGCCGTGGCGCGTATCAAGCGCGTCCTGTCGGTCCCCGACGACCACACGGTGCTCTTCTTGCAAGGCGGCGCCTCGCTCCAGTTCTACATGACGGCCTTGAACCTGCTGCGGCCGGGCGAGGCCGCCGACTACCTGGTGACCGGCACCTGGAGCCAGAAGGCCATCAAGGAAGCCAAGCGCATCGGCAACGCCAAGGCGATCTGGGACGACGCGCCCAACAACTTCAAGCGTGTCCCCGGCGACGACGACTACACCGTCCGCGACGAGGCGGTGTTCCTCCACTACACCTCGAACAACACCATCTACGGCACCGAGTTCAAGCGCACGCCCTCGTCGCAAGGCAAGCCGCTGGTGGCCGACTTGTCCTCCGACATCGCGGGCGTGCCCGTCGAGATTGCCAAGCACGACCTCGTCTACGCCGGCGCGCAGAAGAATCTCGGGCCGAGCGGCGTGACGCTGGTGATGCTGTCGCCGTGGGCCCTGTCGCGGGTGCCCGAGGGCCTCCCGGCCATGCTCGACTACAAGGTGCATGCCAAGGACGGCTCGCTCTACAACACGCCCAACTGCGTGGGGATCTACGTGATCGAGCGCGTGTTCGCCTGGATGGAACAGAACGGCGGCCTGCCCGCGATGATCGCGCGCAACGAGGCCAAGGCCGGGGAGCTCTACGCCGAGCTCGACCGCACGGGCTTCTGGCGACCGCACGCCGCGAAGGACTGCCGATCGGTGATGAACGTCACGTGGCGGCTTCCCAGCGAGGAGCTGGAGGAGCGCTTCGTGAAGGAGGCCAAGGCCGCGGCGATGGACGGCCTCAAGGGACACCGCTCGGTGGGCGGCATCCGCGCCTCGCTCTACAACGCGCTCGAGCCCGCGAGCGTGAGCGCGCTGGTGGGCTTCATGCGCGAGTTCGAGCGGAAGAACGGGTAGGTGGCAGCGCCGCGCTGGACCTGGGCGCTCCTGGCCCTGCCCGTGCTCGGGGGCGTGCTGAGCGTGGCCGCGCCCTTTGTATTCGAGTCGCGACACATCCCGGCAGAGCTACGTCCGGGTGCGCAACCGCTCACGCCGCAGGTCGAGCGCGAGCTGTCCTGCGCGGTGGAAGCGGCGTGCGGGCCCTTGCGTGCACCGGTGACACTAGAGCTCGGGGGTGCACCCGAGCTCAACCCCAGCGACGTGATGCCGCCGGGCTACGCGGATTGCGCCGCGAAGCACCTCGGCCGCGCCTTCGGCGAACTAATCCAACTTTCACCCTGCGAGGGCGGCTAGCCCTTGCAGGTGACGAGCACCGTCACCGGGGTGTAGATGCCCGAGGTGAGCATGCCGAGGAGCATGTCGATCACGTTGTGTCGGCTCGACACCGACCACACGCCCTTGTCGCCGCACACCTTGTTGGCGTCGATGTCGTTGAGGCTGACGAGGCCGGCGATGAGCGCATGCACCTTCACGCGCTGCTCGGCGCCGGGGCTGCCGCCCTCGAAGGTGACCGTCGCCTTGTAGCAGCCGGACAGGCCGAGGAAAGCAGCGAGCGCGAGGAACTTGACGAACTTCATGGGGTACTCCGTGGTCGGCCACCGATATCACGGGTATGGGCACACGGTGTTCCTCCTCTGGTTCTTGGCCTGCGGTCTCGTCGACGCGGAGGGCGAGCCGAGGATCGAGGCCCACCGGTGCGCGGCCGGCTACTACCCTGAGAACAGCGCCACGGGCTGCGCCAAGGCGCTGGAGGCCGGCTTCGGCACGCTGGAATTCGACCTCGTGCTCACCCGCGACGACGTGGCGGTGATCCACCACGACCCCTTCGTGAACCCCGAGATCTGCACGCTCGCCGACGGCACGCGCCTCGGCGAGGAAGAAGCCGATCGCGTGTACTTCAAGGACATCACCGCCGCCGAAGCCCGGGCCGGGTACCTCTGCGGCGGCATCGAGGTGGAGGACTTCCCCACCCAGGCGCTGGTCGATGAGCCGATCATGACCTGGGCCGAGCTGCTCGACATGATCGAGGGCCACCCCGACGTGTACCTCCACATCGACATCAAGTGGGAAGGCGACCTGTCGCGACCACCGGATACCTACGCGAGGGTGGTGATGGAGGAGTTCTGGGCGCGCGAGCTGCCCAACGACTACTACGTGTCGGCCGAGTACCCCGAGCCGCTCCAGGAGGTCGAGAAGCTCGACAGCAGCGTCGTCACGTCGTGGAGCTGGCCGAGCTTCCCCGACGGCGAGAGCACCACGCTGGTGGCCATCGGCCACGAGCTGCAAACCACGCTGGGGACGGAAGACCTGGTGCAGCTCGCGAACGACGCCAAGGTCGACGAGCTGAACATCCCCTGGCAGGTGGCGGATCGTCGCCGGGTGGAAGACGCGGTGGCCTCGGGCCTGCCCATCCAGCTGTGGACGCTCAACACCGCCGCCGGCCTGGAGGCCTTCGGCAAGTGGCCCGTCGAGGCCCTGATCACCGACTACCCGGCGGGCGACGCCCCATGATCCTGCTCGTCGCGATCGCCCTCGCGCAGCCCTTCCGCTTCGACCGGGTCGACATCCTCGCCGAGGACCCCGGCACCTGGATCAACTACGACCTGCCCCAGGCGCCCGTGGCCTTCACCCAGACTGCGGTCCGCCTCGTGGAGCAGGTGTCGGTGCAGTGGCAGTTGCCCGTCACCAACTTGTACCTTGGCACCTCGATTGCCTCCCAATCGCTCACCTACGAGCTGCCGTGGAAACACGGCCTGGGCGTCCACGGCGGCCTCCAGACCTCGCTGTTGTTGCCCCGCGGCGCGGTGCTCGGCGCCCACTGGCGAACCGGGCGGGTGCGGCTCGGCCTCGGGGCCAGCGTGATCTCGTCGGCCACGTGGGCCCACGTCGACTACAGCCAGTGGCACGTCCTGCCGACGATCGGCGTCGGCGTGGGCAGAAAGTACGAGGCCCCAGCGGGATGAACGGTTAGGCCGCGCCCGATCCAGGAGCCCCCGTGGCCAAGAAGCCCCCCGAAGAGCACGATCACGCGCACGACCACGAGGAAGGCGAGCTCGCCGAGGAAGACCTGGTGGTGCTCGTCGACGAAGACGGCAACGAGACCACCTACCTGTTCATCGGCACCGTCGAGGTCGACGGGGAGAGCTTCGCGCTCCTGGTCGACGCCGAGGAAGAGGGCGACGAGGAGAACACCAGCGTGTTCGTCTTCCACTACGCGCAAGACGAAGACGGTGGCGAGGAGTTCGAGCCGGTGGACGACGACGACCTGCTCGCCAAGGTGCAGGCCGCCGCCGAGAAGATGTTCGACGAGGCGGAGAAGGAGTCCTAGCGAGCAGGCGAGAGCAGCTAGTCGCCAAGCTCCTTCTCATCGAGCCCCGTCCATTCCAACCACGGCCCGAGGTCGACCCCCGCCCACAGGATCACCACCCCGGGTCGCCCCCACGGCAAGTAGTACGAGGTCGCGACGTAGGGCGCGATGGACTGCTCGTCGAGAAACCGCACGGGAACGAAGACGCCCGCGAGGCCGCCGATCCCGTGAGCGTCGGCGTCGTCGAGGGTGGGCTCCTTCCAGTAGCCGACGTTCAGCGCGGGACGGATGGCGAGGTCGTCACCGAGCAGGCGGTTGCTGCTGAGCAGCACCTGTCCCCGGAGGATGGGTCGCAAGGCGAGGTCGACGTTCACCTCGGCGTCGAGCGCCACCGAGAGCGGCGTCTCGTGGCGTCGCTCGTCCAGCACGCTCCACTTGACGTCCACCCCCTTGGGCGGCGTGAGCCCGCGCACCCCGATCTCCCAGCCGCGCCCGAGGCCCACGCGGAACTCCATCTGCACCGGGGCGGCGAAGCCGGGGCAACTGTCGGCGAAGTAGTCGCACTCCAGCGTGTAGAGCGCCTCGCCCGGCTGCCAGAAGGCGGCCACGCTGCCCGCGCCCTCCAGCTTGCCGAGGGAGTGCGCGGGGCGGAGCGTGGCCGGCGCACAGGCCGCCAGCCAGAGCAGGATCGTCAACTAGTGGCCGCCGCTCGCTCTCGCCTCGCCCGGCTGTTCATGCATCCAGCGCACGAGGATGGGCGAGATGGCCAGCAGGAACACGGCCGACACGATGCACGCCACGCCGATCTGGCCGAACACGCCGGCGTACACGCCCAGGGTGTCGATGGGCGCGGGGACGGTGCGCTCGTCGCCGCCGCCGTGACCCACACCCGTGAAGGTGGCGATGATCCCGGCCAGGAGGCTGGAGAAGGCGGTCGCGAGGAACCAGGCCCCCATCACCGTGCTCACCAGCCTCGCCGGCGAGAGCCGCGTCACCATGGCCAGCCCCACCGGCGACAGGCACAGCTCTCCGGTGGTGTGCAGCAGATAGCCCAGAATCAACCACGACATGCTGACCATTCCGCGCGCATCCGCCTGCTCGGCGCCCAGCCACAGCACCCCGAAGCCCAGGCCGAGCTGCCCGAGCCCGAGGGCAAACTTCACGGCCGTGTTGGGCTCCCAGCCACGCGCGCCCAGGAAGCCCCACAGCCCGGTGAACAACAGGCCGAAGAGCAAGATGAACACGGGGTTTGCCGCCTGGAAGGTGGACGCGGGAATCTCGGAGCCCCCGACGCCCATGCCCACGTCGCCCGGCGCCACCTGCCAGCGCGCCGCGACGCTGGCCTCGACCTTGGCGCCGCCGCCATTGCCGGCCTCCTGCGCTAGCCGACGCGCCTCCTCGCGCGCGCGGTCGAGGTGGGTGAGCGAGAGTACCCCCGGCGACCAGGCGGCACCCGGCACGACGCTGAGCTTCTCGTCCGCCCCCCACTCCAGGCCCGAGGCCACCCCGTTCACCAGCAGTTCACCCGAGAAGTGCCGGCCAACCTGCTCCTGGTTCAGCTCGAGCTCCAGGGTGGAGCCCACCTCGCTGGCGGCCACCGCGCGGTCCTCGCGCACCCGGTCGACGTTGCGATCCGTGAAGTTGTTGATGGAACTCCCGGCCTGCTCGAAGAATGCCCAGAACAACATCGAGAAGAACATCATCACCACCACCACGAACAGGCGCTGGCGCTCCACCAGCTCCGCCCGCAGGGCGTTGCGCAGGATGAACACCAGCGCGACGGCGCCGCTGGCGAAGAGCACCAGCCCCGGCGGCGTGGCCACCTCGCCCAGGAAGCTGGCGGCTACCTGGAGGAAGGGGTTGCTCCCCGCCTGGAGCCCCTCGATCAGCTCCTTCGGCACCAGGCGCACGCTCCGCGCGCTGCTCACCAGCCACGCGAGCACCGGCACCGACAGGAACACGCCGCCGCCGATCACCGCCGCTACCGGCAGGCCGAAGAGCTGCGTGGGCGCGCCCGCGGGCGCCTGGCCCGCGTCGTCGGGGATGCCGCCCTTGTTGAGCGCCAGGAAGGCGATGACCCCGCTCGCGACCAGCGCCAGCGCCACGAAGGCGTTGACGGCGAGCAGAATCGCATCGTCTTGCAAGAACACCATCGACCCCGCCGTGAGCATGGCACCCACGATGATCAAGAGCTGCGCAATGCGCGTCGGCACGGCGAAGACAGCGAGGCCAACCAGCATGCCCATCGTGGCGAGGCCAAAGCCGTAGTGCCAGCCGAAACGCTCGCCCACGTAGCCGCACAACAGCGGCGCCATCGCCGCGCCGAGGTTGATGCCCATGTAGAAGAGGGTGAAGCCGGCGTCGCGCTTGGTGGAGCCCTCGGGGTAGAGCGAACCGACGATGGTGGAGATGTTCGGCTTGAAGAAGCCGTTGCCCACGATCAGCAGCGCCAGGGCGACGTAGAAGGCGCCAGCACTCTCGATGGTCATGGTCAGGTGACCCGCCGCCATCAGGAGCCCGCCGAGGATGACCGCGCGGCGCGCGCCCAGCAGCCGGTCGGCGAGCAAGCCCCCGAAGAAGGGCGTCATGTAGACCAGGGCCGTGTAGGCGCCGTACACCGCGTACGCCTCCCTGTCGCCGTAGGCGAGGAAGCCCTTGAGCATGTAGAACACGAGCAGGGCGCGCATGCCGTAGTAGGAGAAGCGCTCCCACATCTCGGCAAAGAAGAGGTTGAACAGCCCCGTGGGGTGTCCAAAGAGCGTCGGTCGATCCATGCGCGGGGTCCGGGGAAAAGCGCCGCGAGGGTAGCACGCGCGACAGCGCCGGGCCCTCGCCGGTGCTACCCTTGCGCGGCTACTGGACGGGATCTGGCATGAACGATCGTCTCGCTCGCCTCGTGGACACCGCCAAGGGACGCCCCGTGCGCGTCGGTATCGTGTCGATGTACGACGTGGAGAACAACGCGGTGCGCATCCTCGCCGGCACGCTGCGCAAGGCGGGCCACCACGTGGCGGAGATCTACTTCAAGGACTGGATCTCCAACCACCTCGACCCCGCCACCGACGCGGAGCTCGACAACCTCGTGGGCGTGGTGCGCGACGAGCAGCTCGACTTCGTCTGCATCAGCATTCGCGCCAGCGCCTACTACAACGCGGCGCGCATCCTCACCGACCACCTCCACGACGTGCTCGACGTCCCCGTGCTCTGGGGCGGCATGCACCCCACGCTGATGGGCGCCCAGTGCATCCAGACCGCCGACATGGTGCTCCAGGGCGAGGGCGAGATCGCCTTGCAGCAGCTCGGCGACCGCATCCGCGACGGCGGCGACGTGCTCGCCACCGGCAACATGCTCTTCCAGACCAGCGACGGCGTGAGGAAGAACGCGCTCTTGCCGCTGATCGAGAACCTCGACACGCTCACCTATCGCGACTACACCACGCACGATCACAAGTACTTCATCTGGGGCAAGAAGGTCGAGAAGGGCGACCCGATGCACGGCGACCCGGTGTTCCAGATGATGGGCAGCCGCGGCTGCATCTACAAGTGCAGCTACTGCTACAACAGCACCTACAAGAAAGACGTTTACCCCGGGCAGAAGTGGTTCCGCGTGCGCTCCCCGGCCAGCATGGTCGACGAGATCAACGAGGCGCGGAAACACTGGGACTTCAAGCGCATCCGCTTCGACGACGAGGTGTTCAACTTCCAGCTCGACTGGCTGGAAGACTTCTGCGAGCGCTACCCGCGCGAGGTGGGCCTGCCCTTCGAGGTGTTCATCGAGCCGAAGCTGGTCAACGCCGAGCGGATGCGCATGCTTCGCGACGCGGGTCTCGTCAGCGTGTACATGGGCGTGCAGTCGAGCGAGCGGGTGACGGGCCACCTCTACGATCGCCGCGTGAAGAACAGCACCATCGGCGACATCGCCACCCTCTTCCACGAGCTCGGCATCAAGGGCCACTTCCAGCTCATCTTCGACGACCCGGTGAGCACCAGCGAAGACAAGCAGAAGCTCTTCGAGATGATCTCGGAGTTCCCTCACCCCTTCGACCTCTACCTGTTCTCGATGACGGTGTTCCCCGGCTCGGAGCTCAACCACAAGCTCCTGGAGTCGGGCCTCATCAGCGAGTACGACATCGAGGGCACCGCCACCAAGACCTTCTACCAGCACAGGATCAACCTGGAGTACCCGCGCCCAGTGGAAGACACCTTCTGGATCGCGCTCACCCAGATGCTGTCGAAGCCCTTCGTGCCTCGCGCGATGCTCAAGCCGCTCGCCAAGAGCGACTTCCTCAAGAAGCACCCCTGGCCACTCATCCAGATGGCCCACGCGGCCAACTACGTGAAGATGGGCACCACGGCGGTGAACATGGCCGCCAACGGCGAGATGACCAAGACGCTGATGCGGCGCTGGTTGAGCTTCGACCGGGTGATCACGACCTAGGGCCTGGCCAGGGCACACGCCTTCACCACCCCCAGCTCGCAAGCACGCGCCCGGGCCCGGGCGGCCGTCTAAGGGTCCACCCGACTACTGTTCGTGTGCTGCCAGGGGACCTCAGTCGAGCGGCACTTCCTGGATGCCCGCCAGCGCGAAGGTGACGTGCTCCCACTGGTCGATGGTGGCGCTGGCCGGGGCGGCGCTCAGCTCCTCGACGAGGATGTCGGTGCCGTCGTAGTAGAGCCGGTACAGGCCCACGTCGTTGGGGTACTCCTCGGCGAGCAGGATGTCGCCGGCGATGGGCAGGAACTCCATGCCGACCGCGCCGAGGAGCGAGCGAGTGCCGTAGTTCACCCCGAAGAAGTTCTCGTAGGGCACGATGATGTCGATGTCTTCCACCTCCACGCCGCAATCGAAGCTGCTCACCGTGCCGTCGGGCGCGATGACGTAGAGCAAGCGCTCCTCCTCGGCGCCGGCGAGGATCATGCCCGCCAGGGGGCCGTAGCGGGCCGGCGCGTCGGGGACCACCACCAAGCCCTCGAGGTGGGTGCCGCTGATGTCGGCCAGCATCGTGGGCGAGCCGCTGCTGTCGATGGTCCACACCTCGCCGTCGGTGGTGGCGATCACCAGCTGGCCGGCGTGCACGCCGGTGCGATCGACGTAGAGCGAGCCGCGCATGAGCCCGTTGTTGTCGCCGGGGAGATCGACCCAGGGGTTGCTCACGCTGCTGCCATCGGCGCTCACGCGCACGATCTGCCCGTCCGAGCCGTTGCCCACGAACAGGTCCCCGGTGGTGAACCCGCCACTGTTGCCGGAGCGGACGGTGGCGATCTTCACCTCGCTGGTCACGTTGGCGAGCGCCGAGAACTGGCTGTGCGATCCGTCGGCGGCCACCGTCTCCAGCGCGTGGGGGGCGCCGCTGGAGTAGTTCACCGACATCACGATGTCGAAGGCCGACTCGTGGTAGTCGATGCCGATCGGCGAGTTGAAGTCCGTGCTGATGGCCGTGAAGGTGATGTCGCCGAGGCTCGAGTCGTTGCGCGGGTCGCGGAAGTTGTCGTCGCCGTCGCCGTCCCAGTCCTCGTTGCCCTCCACCGAGTCGAGCAGGCTGTCGTCGTCGCTGTCCTCGTCGATGTAGTCGCCGAGCCCGTCGCCGTCGAAGTCGCCAGCCCCCTCGGTGGCATCAGACAGGCCGTCGCCGTCGCTGTCGCTGTCGAGGTAGTCGGCGATGCCGTCGGCGTCGGTGTCGCGCGCCTCGGCGCGGCCCTCCTCGGTGTCGGTGATGCCGTCGCTGTCGCTGTCGAGGGCGGGGTCCCAGCCGGTGTCGCGGCTGGTGTCGCGGCTGGTGTCGACTGGGCGCTCGCCCGTCTCCGACAGGGCGCTGTCGGGGCGCGTGTCGCCCGGGGGCAGGTCGGCCGAGTCTTCTTCCTGCTCCTTGGGCTCGTCGACCACCGCCGTGGTGGGCTGGCTGCAGGCGGCGAGGGCGAGGAGCAGGGCGCGCATCGGGCGAAGCATACCACTACCGGGTGATACTGCGATCCCATGACCGCGCTCATGGACATCGTCGACTCCGCCGCGGTCGCGCTGGTGCGCGCGCGAGGGGCGAGGAGCGCGTTCCTCGATGGCGACGGTTCCCCGGTACACGTGTTGCGCGCCGCCGGGCGCGGTCACGCCCCGCCGGTGTTGTTGCTGCACGGCCTCGGCTCGCAGGCCTCCGACTACATCGCGGTGATCGCGGGACTCTTGCCTCACGTCTCCGAGGTCCTGGCCCTGGACTTGCCGGGCCACGGGCTCTCGCCCGCGCCCCCGGGGGGCATGTGCCCAACCGCCATGCGACGGGTCACCCTCGCCGCCGTCGACCAACTGCTGGAGCGTCCCGTGGTGGTGTTCGGCAACTCGCTGGGCGGCCTCACCGCCGTGCGCCTGGCGCTGTTGCGTCCCGATCGCGTGCTGGGACTGATGCTCGCGTCGCCCGCCGGCGCGCCGATGTCGGACGAGGAGTTCTCCAACCTGCTCGCTGGCTTCGAGTACCCCGACCACGACGCCGCCCTGCGCTTCGTCGACCGTTTCACCCGCGCCTCGCCCGTGGTGCGCCACTCCTTCGCCTGGGGCGTTCGCCAGCGCATGTCGCGCGCCGCCATCCGCGATCTGCTCGGCCGCATCGGCCCGGGCGACCTGCTCGCCGCCGAGGATCTCGCCGCGCTCGACGTGCCGGTCCACGTGGTGTGGGGGGCCCTCGACCGCATCTTGCCCGCGACACACGCGGACTTTTTCCGCGACAGCCTGCCATCGGGTGCGGTGGTGGAGATCGACGAGCGCGCGGGTCACGCGCCCTACCTCGACGACCCGCTCGGCTTCCCGAGGGCGATCGCGCGTTTCGCCGCCCGGTGCGCCGCGTGATCCTCGGGCTGCTGGCCTGCGAGCCCGGTCCGCCCGACTCGGCCGCGCCGGTATCGACGCCCTCGTGTGACAGCTTGCTGCCCATCGTCGACGAGCCGGTGGAGGGCCTGCGCTTCGACGGCGACGCGCCGCAGTCCTTGCTCCTCGTCGTCAACGACACCTTCCGTCACGACGTGGTCCAGTTCTATGGCGGCGACCGGGTGACGATGCCCTGCCTCCAGTCGCGCGCCGACCACGTGGTGCGCTTCGACAACGCCTATGCCACCGGGAACTGGACCGGCATCACCACCGCCTCGATCCTCACCGGACTCTTCCCCGAGCACCACGGGCTCTTGCGAGTAGACAGCCAGTCCGGCGCACCGGAGATCGACGTTCCGGTCACGGCGCCGACCTTTGCCGGGCATTTCGCCAGCCTCGGGCACAGCACCCTGCAGGTGTCGGGCAACGGCTGGATCTCCGAGGAGTCCGGCCTGATGGCCGGCTTCGAGAGCGTGAAGGCCAACCCGGGCGAGGAAGGACAGACCGACGCGTCCGACATCGCGCCCGAGGTGCGGGCCTGGCTCAACGCCCTCGCTGCCGACAAGCCCTTCTTCATCCACTTCCAACCGGTCGACAACCACGACCCCTACCTGCCGCTCTCCCAGTACGCCGACCGTTTCATCGACACGGCCGACTACCCGTGGCCGCCGACACGCGACGGGCAACGCGAGTTGACCACCGCCTACCCGGACATGAGCGAGGCGGACAAGGCGCTGGCGCGCGAGTGGTTCGCGGGCCTGTACGCGGCGGAGACGCTCGCGGTCGATGCCGAGGTGGAGGCCACGCTGGCCACGCTGGCCACCAGGGGACGGCTCGACGACACGCTGCTCATCGTGATGGGCGACCACGGCGAGGCGCTCGACGACGACCGCACCGACTACTTTGGGCATGGCTCGTCCCTGCGCGAGGAACTGGTGCACGTGCCGTTGCTGGCCTACCACCCCCGACTGCAGCCCGGCGCCGTGGCCGGGATCGTCCGCGGGATCGACGTGTTGCCCACCGCGCTCGCGGCGATGGGGCTCCCCGCGCTCGACGGCGTGGACGGCGCGGCCGGCGGCGCCTCGATGGCCTACGGCGGGTGGTGGCGCAACGACGACGAGCCCCTGCGCACCGAGGCGGTGTACGCGGTGTCCGGGCGGGTGAAGCTGGTCCGCAGTTGCGCCGGCGGCGAGTCGGCCTACGACCTCGAGGCCGACCCCGCCGAGATGGCGCCGGTGAGCGATCTCTCGCAGCTCGCCGGCGCGGTCGAGCTCGGCGCGGCCCTCGACGCCCAGGTGGAGGCCCTCCAGTCGGGGACGAGCCGCCTCGATGCCTGCCTGGCGCGTTAGCGGCGAGCATGCTCCTGCTACTCGCCTGTGCTGCCCCCGAGGACGACGAGTTCGCCGCCGAGAACACCGACTCGGCCGAGGTCGTCGACGAGGGGCCGCCCCCGGCCGACCTGGCCGACCCCTCCGCCGGGAGCTGCCCGAGCTTCGACGAGCCCGGGCAGGTGAAGTTCACCAGCGCCGATCTGGAGCGCAAGGCGCGGATCTTCTACCCCGAGGATCGCCCTGCCAACATGCCGGTGCTCTTCGTGTGGCACCCGCTCGGCGCCAACGCGCGCAGCATGGTTAGCTGGCTGGAGATCGACAGCTTCGCCGAGGAGAACGGGATCATCGCCGTGGTGCCCGACGCCGACGACAGCATGCCCTTCGAGTGGGGCTTCACCGGCAACGCCAGCGTCGACCTCGCCCTCTACGACGACCTGCGCACTTGCCTCGTGCAGGAACTGGGCGCCGACGTGCGCCGCGTGTACAGCGTGGGCATGAGCGCCGGCGCCTTGTGGACCACCTACCTGGGCATTCACCGGGGCGACACGCTGGCGTCGATCGCCACCTGGTCGGGCGGCACCGGCGACCTGGTGCCCTACTCGACGCCTGCCTACGCCTTCCCCGCGCTCCTGGTGTTCGGCGGCGACGACGACACCTACAACGCCGGTGGCTACGTGGTGGAGTTCCACGAGCTGACCCTCGAATTCGCCGACCAGCTCGCGGGCGACGGCCACTTCGTCGACCTGTGCGAGCACGACCTCGGTCACTACTTCCCGCCCGACCCCCAGGCGACGATCAGCGACTTCCTCATGGTGCAGCGTTACGGACAGCCCTCGCCGATCACGGAGGACAACCTCCCCGACCTGTCGATGGATTGCCAGGTGGTGACCGGCGGCGTCAGCGACTGAGCGCCCGCGCCACCCCCAAGCCGAGCCCGCCCACTCGGTAGTTCGTGCCGCCCGGGTAGTCGCCGTGCCGGGCACGAGGTCGGCGGCGGCGCAGGCAAAGACGGTCAGCCCGGGTAGATTCTGCGCCATGCTCCTCCTCGCCTGCACCACGCCTCCCGACGACGACGCGGCGGCGGCCCCGTCTACCTACGCCGTGGGCCACGTGGAGGCCGAGGTGAGCTACACCGACCCCGAGGGGAACCCGCGCGCGCTGCGCACCGCCGCGTGGTACCCCGCCAGCGGCGAGGGAAACGGCCCCGCGCAGTACCTCTACGGCACCATCGAGAGCGAGGGAGCCAGCGAGAGCGCTCCCGCCGCCGAGGGCGAGTTCCCGGTGGTGGCCTTCTCCCACGGGCACCAGGGTTTCGCGGAATTGTCGAGCTTCCTGATGGAACACCTGGCGTCGCGAGGCTTCGTCGTGCTCGCGCCCGACCACGCCAACAACACGACCTTCGACGGCGGCGACCGGAGCACCGCCATCTACCTTCAGCGCCCCTTCGACCTCTCGGCGGTGATCGACGCCCAGGAGGCCGGGCTTTTTCCCGGCCTCCCCGCCACCACGGGACAGGTGGTGGCGATGGGTCACAGCTTTGGCGGGTACACGATTTTCGCCAGCGGCGGCGCCGCCTACGACACCGGCGAGATCGAGGCCGCCTGCGAGGCCGGCACCGGCGGCAGCGTGTGCAGCGACTGGTCCGCGGACTGGGTCTCGCGATTTGATGCCGGTGGTCGCGACGGCCGCGTGCTTGGCATCGTCGCGATGGCGCCGGGTAACTACTGGATGTTCGAGGACAACCTCCAGGGCCTCGCCGTCCCCACCCTGTTGATGACCGGCGCGGTCGACCCCGAGCGCGACGCCGACGGCGCGAGCTACTGGGCGGCGCTCTCGCCTCCGTTGTCGGAGACCAACGGCGCCTGCGGCGGCTGCGAGCACCACTGGGTCGACATCGCCACCGCCGGCCACAACGCCTTCACCGACTTCTCGGGCAGCCTCGACGACGGCGGGACCATCGAGCCCGGGCGCGGCTGGGACATCGTCAACGCCTATGCGCTGGCGCTTGCCCGGTTCGCGACGGGTGACGACCACGCCCTCGACGTGCTCCGCGGCGAGGCGGCTGTTGACGATCTCGCCACCGTCGAGTGACCCCGGTCGCGGTACCATACTCGGCCGTGCCGCTCGCCCTGCTGCTCCTCGCCTGCGACCCGGCGCCAGACCGCGCCGCGCCGGAGGCCGTCCGCGGCGAGGCCCCGGCCTTCACCGCCCAGCCGCCCGTCCTGCGCCGCCTCACCTACGCCCAGTACCAGTCCACCGTGGCCGCGCTCTTCGGCGAGGGGCTGGTCATCCCCGCCGAGCTCGAGCCCGACACCCGCGTGTCGGGGCTCTACGCGGTGGGCGCCTCGGTCACCTCGATCTCGTCGCTCGGAGTGGAACGCTACGAAGCCGACGCCTTCGACATCGCCGAGCAGGTGCTGGCCGACGAGTCCCGTCGCTCGGCGCTCGTCCCCTGCACCCCGGCGAGCACGATCGACAGCGACTGCGCCCGCGCCGTCCTCGCCGACCTCGGCCCGCGCGCGTGGCGCCGTCCCCTCGAGAGCGACGAGCTGGATCGACTCGTCGGCATCGCCGACACCGCCGCCGCCACGCTCGACGACTTCGACCAGGGCCTCGCCTACGCCCTCGCCGCGCTCTTGCAGTCGCCCCATTTCCTGTTCCGTCCCGAGCCGGGGGAGGACGACCCGGAGCGCCCCGGCGAGCGCCGCTACACCGCCTACGAGATGGCTTCCCGGCTGTCGTATTTCTTGTGGAACACCATGCCCGATGCCGAGCTGTTCGCGGCGGCGGCCGATGGTTCCTTGCTCACCACCGAGGGGCTGGCCGCGCAGGTGGACCGCCTGCTCGCCGACGAGCGCGCCCGCGAGGGCATGGCGGCCTTCATCACCGACACCTGGATGCTGAGCGACCTCGACGATCTCACGAAAGACCCGGCCATCTACACCTACATGAGCGACGGGCTCGGCGCCTCGGCCCGGCAACAGACGCTCCTCGACGCCGAGGCCATCGTCTTCGACGACGACGGCGACTTCCGCTCGATCCTCACCACTCGCGCCACCCACCTCGACCGGACGCTGGCGGCGCTCTACGACGTGCCAGCGCCCGCCCGCGAGGGCTTCGGCGCCACCACCTTGCCCGAGAGCGGCGGTCGACGGGGACTGCTCGGCCAGGTGAGCTTCCTCGCCTTGCAGTCGCACGCCACCAGCACCAGTGTCACCCGGCGCGGCATCTTCGTGCGCGAGGTGTTGCTCTGCCAGGCCTTGCCCTCGCCCCCGGCGGGGCTCAACACCTCGATCCCCGAGACCACCGAGGAAACGCCCACCATGCGCGACCGCGTGGCCCAGCACCTCGAGGACCCGTCCTGCGCCGCCTGTCACAACTACATGGACCCCATCGGGCTCGGCTTCGAGAACTTCGATGGCATCGGCCGCTGGCGAACGACCGAGAACGAGGTGGAGATCGACGCCAGCGGCGATCTCGACGGCGTGGACTTCGACGATGCCTGGGCGCTGTCGGCGGCCATCGCCGATCACAGCGCCTTCGCCCCCTGTGTCAACAAGACGCTCTACGCCTACGCGCAGGGCCGGGTGGGGGGCGAGGGCGAGGACGACATCGTCGACTGGCACGCCGAGGGCTTCGCCGTGGAGGACTACCGCCTGAAGTTCCTGCTCCGCGACATCGCCACCGGGCAGGCCTTCCGGACGGCGGGGGTGGCGGAATGAAACGGATCGCCATCCCGCGGCGCCGCTTCTTGCGGGGCTTCTTCCAGGGCTCGGCGGTGTTCGTGGGCCTGCCGCTCTTCGACTACCTGCTCGACGGCAACGGCGCCGCGCTCGCCTGCGGGGGCGCCATCCCGCGCCGCTTTGGCTTGTTCTTCTGGGGCAACGGCAACCGTCCCGACCAGTGGACGCCGGCCAGCGACGGCGCCGACTACGCGCTCACCGAGGAGTTGGCGCCGCTGGTCAACGTGAAGTCGAAGATCTGCGTGGTGTCGGGTCTCGCGGTGAAGGTCGACAATGTCGTCCCCCACCTGTCCGGCGCCGCCGGGCTGCTCAGCGGCTACGACCTCGTGTCGTCCGACGGCAACGACACCATGGGCGCCGCCACCATCGACCAGATCATCGCCGCCGAGATCGGCGCCGACACGCTCTACGCCTCGATCCAGACGGCGGCCACCAACTGCTCCGGCATGTCCTACAACGGCCCCAACTCGCGCAACCCCCCGGAGACCGACCCCTACACGCTGTACGAGAAGCTCTTCGGTCCCACCTTCCGCGAGCCCGGCGAGGAGGGCGTGGTCGACCCCACGCTCGGCCTGCGCCGCAGCGTGCTCGACAGCGTGATGGGCGACATCGCCACCCTGCAATCGAAGCTCGGCGCCGCCGACAAGGCGCGGCTCGACCAGCACCTCACCGGGGTGCGCGAGCTGGAGGAGCGCCTCGCCAAGCTCGAGGAAGACCCCCCCTCGCTGGAGAGCTGCGCGCGACCGGACAGCGAGCCCGAGGCCAGCTACCCCGACGAGGACGGCCGCCCCCAGATCAGCGCCCGCAGCCGGGCGATGGTCGACATGCTGGCGATGGCGATGGCCTGCGATCAAACGCGGGTGTTCGGCCACTACCTCACCGACCCGGTGTCGAACCCGCTGTTTCCCGGGGCCTCGGCCGGCCACCACAACCTCACCCACGACGAGCCGGGCGAGCAGCCCGAGGTGCACGCCATCACCGTGCAGATCATGGAGGAGTTCGCCTACCTGCTGGAGAAGTTCGACAGCATTCCCGAGGCCGACGGCACCTTGCTCGACAACTGCGCCATCCTCGGCACCACCGAGGTGTCGCTCGGGCAAACCCACGACATCACCGAGATCCCGGTGGTCATCGGCGGCAGCGCCTGCGGCACGATCCAGACCGGACTCCACTACCGCAGCTACACCGCCGACAATGCCTCGAAGCTGATGCTCACGCTGATGCGATCGATGGACATCCTCGCCACCGGCTTCGGCGACCCGGCGAGCGAGGCCTACTCCGAAGACAGCCTCACCGAGATCGAGGCCTGATGTCCTGGCTGCTCCTGGCCTGCGCGGAGGCGCCCGACACCGGCGACGGCGGAACGTGCAGCAGCAGCGCCGACAGCGAGCTGGTGGTGGTGCGCACCATCGAACTGGTGATCGCCGACGACGCGGGCCTGAGCGAGGGTTTCAACCTCGACGGCGCGGTGTCGACGAGCGGCGGCTCGTCGGGTTGCGGGATCGGCGACTACGTGTCGCCCGGGGGCGTGGAGGGCATCGACAACAACTTCTCGCGCCTGGTGCCCACGCTGGAAACCACCGAGGCCAAGGTCGAGACCATCGAGGGGCTCATCCAGTCGGCCATCGACAGCGGCGAGTTGCTCATCAGCTTCGAGCTTGGCGGTGTCGATAGCTGGGAGAACGACGAGTGCGTGAGCCTGAGCGTGGGGCAGGCCACCGGCGACGCGATGCTCGGGACCGACGGGCTCCTGCTCGACGGCCAGACCTTCGACCCCGATCCCGGCGCGCCGGTGACGGAGGCCGACGACGGGAGGATCAGCGACGGCACCTTCACCACCACCGGCGTGGCCACCGATATCCCCGCCCAGATCCTCAACGCCTACCTGACCTTGCCCATCAGGAGCGGCGCGGTCAGCATCACCCCGCAGGGCGACGACCTCTACGCGGGCTTCCTCGGCGGCGGCGTGCCCACGAGCTACCTGCAGAGCGTGGCCGAGACCGAGAACGTCGACCCGGTGGTGGCGGAGCTGCTCGGCACCGTGCTCAGCTACAACGCCGACCTCGACGACCCCGACGAGGGCGAGTGCAAGGCGCTGTCGATGACCCTCGCGTTCGATGCGGTGGGCGCCTACTGGTACGCGGATTGACGCCGCTTCTCGACGCGATTGTGACTCTGGAGTTGCCGGCTGGGCAGTCGCCGCCGGGGAGCCCGCGCGATCTCGACCGCTGGGTGGCGGCGGTGTCCGCCGTCCGGTCGCGCGCGCTCGATTGTATCCGACCGGTGGAGAACCGCCGTGACTACTACGCCAACCCCGTGCTCCACGTGGCCCTCGACGCCGCGTCGCTGGCCCGCGCGCGGGGGTGCGAGGGGGTGATCTCCATCGTGGAAAACCGGACGCTCCGCGTGAACGTGGCGCAGAGCGTGCCGCTGGTGGGGGCCGACGTCGCGCTGGGCAGCTACGGCGTGGACGGCGGCGGCACCGCCGTGGCGATCATCGACACTGGCGTGGACTACACCCACGCCGACGTGGGCGGCTGCCTGGGCGGCGCCTGCAAGGTGGCCTACGGCTACGACTTCGGCGACGACGACGGCGACCCCAGCGACTGCCACGGGCATGGCACCAACGTGGCCGCCATCGCCGCCGGCAACAGCGGCGTGGCGCCCGGGGCCGACATCCTCGCCTACAAGGTGTTCGCCGACAGTGGCTGTTCCAGCACCACCGACGCGGTGATCGCCGCCGCGCTCGACGACGTGGTGCTCTACGCCAGCACCTACAACGTGGTTGCGGTCAACCTGTCGCTCGGCACCTATGACTACCGGACGTCGTCCACCTGCTCCGGCACTGGCACCGCCACCGAGACCGCCGTCAACACGGCGTGGTCGGCGGGACTCTTGCTCGTGGCCGCCGCCGGGAACGACGGCGACGAGGAGAGTGTCAGCTTCCCCGCCTGCCTGCGAAGGGTCATGGCGGTGGCCAACAGCTACGACGCGGCGGCAGGGTCGTCCAGCTACTGCACCGACTCGAGTTGCGCGAGCTACTGCACCGACGGCAGCCCGGGCGCCGACAGCCTCAACTGCTCGTCAAACGGCGGCAACCTCGTCGACCTCGCCGCCCCGGGCACCACCATCGTGGCCGGCGGGGAGACGATGGCCGGCACCTCGCAGGCCAGCCCCCACGTGGTCGGCGCCGCCGCGATCCTCGCCCAGCGCGTGCCCGGCGCCGAGCCGGGCAGCCTCGCCGACTGGCTGGTCCGGAGCGACAGCGTGGTTTCTGACACTCGTGGGGCCACCACCTACGACTACCCCCGGCTCGACTTGCCGACGATCCTCGCCGGCCACCCGGACGACCTGTCGGTGTCCGACCTCTACCTCGACGGCGACGGCATCATCGAGCGCGGCGAAGCCGAGGGCATCGTGGTCGAACTGGCCAACAGCGGGCCGGGCGACCTCGAAGACGTGAGCCTGGTCGTCACCAGCACCGACCCCGAGCTGGTGTTCGATGGCGCGGCCGCCGTCGCGGGCTCCGTCCCGAGCAACGGCACGCTGCTGGTCTCGCCGGTCCCGTTCTCCGTGCTCGACACCTGCGCCGCCGATCACAACGCCGAGATCACCGTCGCCGTCACCGCCGACGGGCAGGTACAGGCGGAGACGGTGACCGTGGCGGTGTACTGCACGGAGGCGCCGGTGGACACCG